>ENA-OUQW01002436-OUQW01002436.1-human-gut-metagenome-genome-assembly--contig:-NODE-2436-length-15535-cov-4.408721_pt1 | contig 15535 bp, 16 predicted proteins | sample MGYA00248464_ERZ548849 | MGnify/ENA primary metagenome ERZ548849 (study PRJEB26491, sample SAMN04978193) | human gut metagenome | host: Homo sapiens | study: EMG produced TPA metagenomics assembly of... | reverse complement strand
GTCGATATCATAGCCAACGGTAAGGACCATCTGGTTGGTAACCAGCCCTTTGTCCACCAGATCCAGAACCAGAAGATCCGTCATCTCCTGCACCACCAGCCGGGCCTTAGTAAACACATAGGGACACTGGAGCACCTGGCCGGAGCCAACACTGTTATTTTCCGGTTTGTAGCTCTTGATATCTGCGATGGTACAGGGTTCCCATCCCCAGGCGTGGTCGATCAGAAGTTCCGCGTTGACACCGAACATCCGGTACAGAAGATCTTCGTTATAATAATCGTTTTCCTTTCCGAGGGAGCATCTGGCGATATCCCCCATCGTGTAGATTCCCCGTTCTTCCAGCTTTTTCGCGTATCCCCGGCCCACACGCCAGAAATCCGTGATCGGCCGGTAGTCCCAAAGCAGTTTACGGTAACTTTTTTCATCCAGCTGGGCAATGCGCACACCGTTTTCATCCGCATCGATGTGCTTTGCCACAATATCCATTGCAATTTTTGCAAGGTATAAATTACTGCCAATGCCTGCAGTGGCAGTAATTCCTGTTTGTTGCAGTACATCCTTAATAATCTTTTTTGCAAATTCGTGAGCGGAAAGACCGGATTTCAGATAATTGGTTACATCCATGAATACCTCATCGATGGAGTATACATGAATATCTTCCGGAGCAACATATTTCATATAGATTTCGTAGATTGCTGTGCTTTGGGTAATATAGTAGCTCATGCGTGGCGGTGCAATGATATAATCAACGGCAAGAGCAGGGTTATTCTGCAGCTCCAAGCTGTTAAAGGATGTGCCACACTGCTTATGGTCTGGTGCTTTATATTTCCGCTCAGCATTTATTTCCTTTACTTTCTGAACCACTTCAAAAAGCCTGGCTCTTCCCGGAATCCCATATTTTTTCAGGGATGGAGAAACTGCCAGGCAGATGGTTTTTTCCGTGCGGCTTTCATCCGCCACCACCAGATTGGTGGTCAGCGGATCAAGTCCACGCTCCACACATTCTACGGATGCATAAAATGATTTCAGATCAATTGCGATATACTGCGGCATACCTTTCCTCTCCCCAAACAGACATTCGTGTATGCTCTCATTATATCAAAATCCGATAAGATTGCAACGCTATTTACATTCCGTCACAAACACTTCACATTTCTCTAAAATCAGCTTATTTTCAGCATTTGTTCGTTTTTTATTTGATAAAAGTACCTTTTTTGCCGGAACTTCCCAATCCAGTTCTATGGTATCTGTTCCAAAATTTGCCGCTACCAGAACCCGGCGTCCCTGCAGGATGCGGTAATATGCCATTACGTGATCTGCATTCTCATATGCCGGCTCAAATTTTCCATAAGTAAACAACTCCCGATATTCCCCGGATTTGCGCAATGCGATAAGCTTTCTGTAATAATGCAGAACCGAATCCAGCTGCCCTTCCTCTTTTTCCACATTGATCACCGGATAATTATCATTGACTTTCAGCCATGGAGTTCCCGAGGTAAAGCCCGCCTGCGGCGCATCCTTCCACTGCATCGGCGTCCGTGCATTGTCCCTGCTCATGACCGAACATACGGCAAGTGCTTCTGCATCCGAAAGTCCGGCCTCACGCGCCATCCTGTACTGGTCTTTGGTACTGATATCATCGAATTCATCCACACTGTTCCATCTGGCATTCTGCATGCCAATCTCCTGCCCCTGATAAATAAACGGAATTCCACGCAGCAGAACACTTACTGTACCAAGCATCTTTGCCCCGTCCGCATTTTGCGCATAATCCGGCAGAAAACGGGAAACGCCGCGCGGCTCATCGTGATTTTCAATGATATTTGCCTCGAACCCGACATTCTGTACCCGCATCTGGGAATCTGTGATTGCTTTTTTCCACGCATCAAAAGAAATTGGTGGCGCATCGTACCATCCGTGTTTCCCGTCACTGAGCATATGGGCGCTGAAATCAAAAATTGTAGAAAAATGTCCATTTTCTCCAATAAAGTCCGGCAGGTCTTCCACCCCAATGTTAAATACTTCCCCTACCGTAAATGCATCCTTTTTGGCAAATGTATGATTCTTTAAATCTTCAAGCAGCGCATCGACACCTTCTACATTTTCGACCATACGCCAACAGCTTGCCAGTCCATCGTCACCATCCGGCTCCATATCCGGAAATGCCAGATCTTTTTTAATATTGATGATCGCATCAATCCGAAAACCTGCCAGTCCTTTGTCCAGCCACCAGTTGATCATCCGGTAGATTTCTTCCCTCAGTTTTGGATTTTCCCAGTTTAAATCCGGCTGCTCCTTTGCGAACATATGGAAATAATATTTGTCCGATCCCGGTACCGGCTCCCAGCAGTTTCCCCCGAAATAAGAACGGTAATTGCTCGGTGGATTTCCATTTTTTCCCTTCCGGAAATAAAAATAATCGGCATACGGTCCGTCCGGATCCGCCAGTGCTTTCTGAAACCATTCATGCTTGTCGGAGCAGTGATTGACAACCAGATCCATAATCAGATACATATCTCTCTTTTTGGCCTCCGCAAGCAGTTCGTCGAATTCCTCCATCGTTCCGAATTCTTCAGCGATTGCATAATAGTCCGAAATATCATAGCCCTGATCCACAAATGGGGACTTATAGATTGGAGAAAGCCAGATAATGTCAACTCCCAGCTCCTTTAAATAGTCCAGTTTGGAAATAATGCCCCGCAGATCACCGATCCCATCTCCGTTTGTATCGCAAAAACTCTTTGGATAAATCTGATATGCCACCTTGTCATGCCACCATTTTTTCTGCATGTCCACGTCCTCCTTCGCCTGTATCTCCATGTCCTTTGACAATTTGTTTCTGTAACATTATACTGTCATTATAGTTTGGAATTTCAAAATTATCTTGCATAATTCTTACTTTTTATAACACAATACTGCTCTCATAAGACAAAGGAGAATTTTCCATGAAACGGTTACAGACACTTGCCCTTGAACAGAAAGAAGATGCCCGTCACGGTGACGCGACCTTCCCCATACAGAAATATATCACTTCTTTAAAGCCGGATTATCCGGTCATAACAACGCACTGGCACGAAGAGGCTGAATTTACACTCATCACCGAAGGAGATGCCAGCTACCAGATCGACCTTACTTCCTACGCTGTGGAAAAAGACGATCTGATTTTTATCCCGCCTCTGCTGCTGCACTCGGTCTCCCGCGGACAGTCTGCGCTTTACCAGTCCGAAACCTATGTGTTTCACATGAACTTTCTCGGTGGAAATGCGACCGATATCTGCTCCACCCGTTATCTGATGCCACTGACCAATGAAGAACTGTCGGTTCCCTGTCTGATCCGTCCGACCCATCCGGCTTATGTATCTCTGCGCAAAATTTTTGCACAGATCAGTTCTCTCTTTGCAAATCCGGTTGAGGGATACGAACTGGCCATTAAGGCATTACTGCTGCAGGTTATTTTCCTGCTCCTGCAGAACCGTACCCCGGACGGGAAACGATCTGTCGACACCGCAAACGCCTCTGAAAAATTAAAAACCGTACTGGACTATATCCATCTGCACTATGCCGAGCCGCTTACGGTTGCCGGTCTCGCTGCCCAGTGCTATTTCAGCGAATATTACTTTATGCGTTTTTTCAAAAAACACATGAACATGACCGTAGTGGAATACCTCAACAATCTGCGATTGGAAAAGGCTGTAGAACTGTTTGAACAGGGAAACACCTCCATTCTGGAGGTTTCTCTCGCCACAGGATTCCACAACCTTTCCTATTTTCATAAAATTTTTAAACGGAAATTCCACATGACACCCAGAGAATTTCTGAAAAAACTATCGTCTTTTTAAAAGCCCGTCACAAAAAGCCCGATATTTAATGCTGTAACTACAATTGCAATTGCCCAGAGAACCATTTTAAGTCCGGTACTGTTTGCATACTTTCCCATCACTTTTTTGGACGAGGTAAGATAAATCTGCGTAAAAATAGTGATCGGAAGCTGTACTGCAAGAAGCATCTGGGAATAAATCAATCCCTGAAACGGAGACCGGATCAGCAGAATGATAAGCGCTGCCGGAATCATCGTAATCAAAACACCCTGTCTGGTTTCTTTCGTCGCAATATCATAAGGTTTATTAAAAATTCCGGAAAAAATCGTTCCTCCCGCCATCCCTGCGGTAATACTTGAAGAAAGCCCGGCAAGTAAAAGGGCAATGGCAAAAATCACCGTTGCTTCATTTCCAAGCAGTGGTGTCAGCATATTTCCCGCAGTCGTCAGATCATCCACCTGGTTTTCCCCTCTCTGATAAAACGTCGCCGCCGCCATGAGAATCATGGCGCTGTTAATCGCCCATCCGATGATCATGGAAAACAGCGTATCCTTAAATTCAAATTTCAATTGTCTCTGAATCAACGCTTCTTCTTTCAGATTCCACTTCCGGCTCTGAATGATCTCCGAATGTAAAAACAGATTGTGCGGCATGACAACCGCGCCAAGCACGCTCATGATAACCGGCATCGCATGCGATGGAAATACCGGTTTTACCCATCCTGTGGCGGCAGCTCCCCAGTCAATTTTCACCATACAGATTTCAATTAAAAAGCAAAAACCAATCAGAGAGACAAAAAGCATGATCAGTTTTTCGATCCTTTTATATGCATTGGTAAATTCACAGAACAAGACCACGACAAGGATCAGCATGCTGCCCACTTTAATCGGAATGTGGAACAGCATCTGCAGTGCAATGGCACCTCCTAAAATCTCTGCCATCGCAGTCGCAATGGCAGCGGCTACTGCCGTTACAAGAATCACATTCTTCAATGTCCTGTTTATGTAACGGCTTGCTGCCTCGGACAGACACAATCCCGTCACAATCCCCAGATGTGCTGCATTGTGCTGTAAAATAATCAGCATAATCGTTGAAAGAGTTACCATCCAGAGCAGGGTATATCCATATCCCGATCCGGCTGCAATATTGGATGCCCAGTTTCCCGGATCAATAAACCCGACTGTTACCAGCAGTCCGGGGCCGATAAACTTCAAAATATTTAAATTGTCTTTTTTTTCTTTCCTGTTATTTTTATTCATACATCAGAAATCCTTTCTTTTCATACTATTCACGCAGTTAGTTTTAACTAACTGCATAATACACAAACATTGAACTTGTGTCAATGAAACGGCATTTTATTCCCGTTTTTTTATGCATAATTATTATTGACATGCGCACCAATATATCATAGTATTTATTTATGTTAGATATAGTTTTCAATACTACATTAGTTAGTTTTTATTTACACATTGTAAGAAAGGAGATTTTACCATGCAATTAACAATTCGGGAACCCGGAAGCGCCATCACACATTTTATCGGCTGCCTGATGGCTTTGATCGCAGCCTCACCACTTTTAATAAAAGCTCACGGAAATGCAACCTATATGCTTGCCATGACCATTTTTGCCACAAGCATGGTTTTATTGTACGCAGCAAGCACCATTTATCACAGTATCTGTCATGTATCTGCCAAAGTACTCCGGAATTTTCAGAAGCTTGATCATATGATGATCTTCGTTCTGATTGCCGGATCTTATACCCCTGTCTGCATGATCATCTTAGGCGGCAGAATTGGATATACCCTTCTGGCTCTTGTATGGGGAATTGCAGTGGCAGGAATCATTATCAAAGGACTCTGGATCACCTGTCCGAAATGGTTTTCTTCCATCATTTACATTGCCATGGGCTGGACGTGCCTGCCAGTATTTACCCAGCTGTGGACGGATCTCCCGCATGCCGCATTTGGCTGGCTTTTAGCGGGCGGCATCATCTACACCATCGGTGGTGTAATCTATGCTCTGAAACTTCCGGTATTTAACGCACTTCACAAATACTTCGGCAGCCATGAAATTTTCCATCTGTTCGTGATGGGTGGAAGTGTCTGTCACTTTATCTTTATGTATCATTATGTAATATGATCATTTATTTTCTGTCACGGTTCGCAGGTCTCCCTGCGAACCGTAACTATTTTTCCACTTTTGTGATCTGCTCTGTGGTGCAGTCATAAACATATTCTATTACCGGATCTTCTTCGGAACCGGACAGTTTCTCTGAACTTACTGCAAATGTTATCTTCTTTGCAGTAAATTCTTCCGGAATAATATAGCCATTTTCGTCATCAACATTCTGTGTGAATAACAGTTTATTATTCTTTCCGTTCCGGTCACAGCGATACACATTCATCTTATTCATGTGTGTTCCACCTTCCGGATAGGTCGCATAATAAACTTTACCATCTGCAATCCGTGCTCCGGTAGTATCGGTTCCAAGCTTCTTTTTTGCTACCCCTGTTTTACCATGGTATGCTTTCGGTTTCAAATGGATTAAGAAAAACGTAAGAATTTTCCATATTTTCACAAAAAACGGCTGATGCCTGCATAAAGCTGTTCAAATTTCATATACTGTTTCTAACAATTATAAAACCGTGAGGAATCTATGTCTTTAAAAACCAATCTGTTCCGTTTTATTTTTATTTCTGTACTGGGTGTTCTTCTCCATTTCACCTATGAATGGTCCGGAGATAACGCTGTCGTCGGGTTATTCTCAGCTGTAAATGAGTCCACCTGGGAGCATTTAAAACTTTTGTTTTTCCCGTTTCTGCTTCTGACCATCCTCGAAGTGCTGCTCCGCGGCAATATGCTTCCGGAACAGTTTCTCCCGGCAAGAGTTCTCGGTATCCTCGCCGGAATGGGCGGGATTGTGGTCGGATTTTATACGCTGCAGGGTGTGCTTGGCCGAAACTACGATGCTTTAAATATCGCTTTGTATTTTGCAGGGGTTCTTCTGTCATTGTTTGTCGAAAACAAACGGTATCGCAAGTCTTCTCTTCTGTCGACGAAAGCCGCAGCCGCTGTCCTGCTGTTGCTTACGGTTGCATTTTTCGTGTTCACCTATTACCCGCCGGATATTGGATTGTTTTGGGATCCTACAGTCGGCCTTTGATGGTGTAGTGCTACCACAGTCTCAAGTGTCGGAAACTTTTCCAAGGTAACAGTATGCTCATCAGGCTGCTCTTTATCCAAAGAAATACCATCGACTCGAACTACTTCCTTACCATCTCTAAGAATCGGTAGTGGAAACCGAAATTTGATATTGCTAATCCAATTACCATCTTCACGTCTTTCCGGAATGTCCTTCATCCGAATACTCCCCCACTATCTCCATGTCCTGAAATTCTGCATATTTTCTCAGCTTGTCCTTCTGTGCATCAAGACTATATCCGTCAACCTGAATAGCCGTAGACACACGAGTATATATGTAACATCTTGTTTTCTTCTTCAATAATCTCACACTCCTATTTGGGTAATACTAACGGTGAATTTTTCAATAATCCTGCAATAACAGAGTTGTATTTGGCTGTTCCGTAATCCTCAACGATGCTTGTTATTCTAGCCCCGGCATCCTTGGAAGAAGCACCACACAGAAAGACTCTCTCATCCGCCGTTCCATAGTCCAACACGATAAAACGATCATGGAATATGCCACCAGTCTTCTTCATTGACAGTTTTACAGTTGGATACTCCTTACGGAAATCCGTATATTCTATGTTGTGAAGTTTATTATTTCCAACATTATCGCTAAATACAATAATATTTACTCCTATCGGAGAATTCTTAAGATGCACCAGCGTTCTTAATCCAATATAATTGTCAACCACATATATTGATGCCTTTGCCTGCCTATAAATAGACTCGTAAACCTCATCCGCACTACTAAATTTTGCATTAAACATAAGCCATTTTTCATCATCATCTGAAATAAAACTGTTCATCATATCCGCAAGTTCAGATTTCGTCACTACATCCTTCAAGCCTTCTGCAACATCAGAAATCTGCTTTTCAAGAGATATCATATCAGAATTGATTTTGCTGATTTCAATTCTGTTATTTGCAGTCTCCATACTTAACTGAAGTAATTCTCTCTGACCGATTAAATCACGATTTTCTAATATGTAATCTTTCATTCTTTTGAAGGTTCTTATTAATGCCTTACTCTGTTTAACAGCCAATGGCCCTTTTAAAACAGTCATCAGCATATATAGTCCTTGCTCTGTAAATACATGAGGATTATATCTACTCTTACTGTTAAGATTTGCGGTCAAAAAATTTGACCGCAAATCTTCTACCTCATCATCCGTTAATTCAAACATAAAATCTTCATCAAATTTCTCAATATTATTTTTTACCTGTTGGTTGAATGCTTTTGTGGTATAACCATATATTTCAGAAAGATCTGAGTCTAAGATTACTCTTTGACCTCTGATTTCATAAATTCTTTCTTTCATATACTCTTCTGTAATTTCAATTACTGCAATCTCTTCTTTCTTCTCTTCTGCCATAAGATTTCCTTCCTTGTCTTGCGGTCACAATTTGTGACCACAAAATCCATACAACCACTTTATGCAATGAAAATGATCTACTCATCAACTTCCACTTTCCTCATCTTGTCATAATACGCTTTATACCTGTAAATCGTTCTCTCACTGACATTATTCCTTCTTGCAATCTCTATCATAGTCATTCCACTTTCATAACCGGCAACAAAATCATTGTAGATTGCCATCCATTTTGCATTATGCTTCTGCCTTCCGCTTAATTTACGATTTTTATAATATTCCAGTTCTTCGCGCAGCTCGGCGTTTTCATTTTCTAATTCTTCAATTCTTTTTAATGCTTTCTCAAGTGTTATTACCTTCTCCACTTCTTTGTCCCTCCGTTCATGTCATTTTCGTTTTGTCTATATTATATATTGCTAATCAGCATTAGTCAATTTGATTTTGTCATGCAGGAACACTTTTAATATTCATCATGTGAATAAAATACCGCTGATACCTTTTGCAAGCTATGCCTTTCCATAGAATCTCTGCCTGAATATTCCTAATCCACTAGTTTAGATTCCATTTTCGTTTTAAAGCCGGTCCATATTTTAGAATCAGGGATGTTATTACATCTGCACATCTTTCAAAAGCAGCATTCTCTTTTGCATCTTCATAATACTTCTTTCTCATTGCTGCTCCCCTTTCCGAACATAATTTGTTTTGGCAGCCAATTTGAATTATCTGCCTTGAGCAAATCATAAACGTAAATCTTATTTGGCTTTCCCAATCCCTGGTGTCTTCGGTAAATCAAGCCATGCTCCTCCAGCTCCTTCAACATTTTGTTGACCTTCTTGTTTCCCAGATTCATCAAGTTCATAATTTCTTCGATTGTGAAAATGATATAGGTAATTCCATATTCATCACGCCGTGCATCTCCATTGGAGTCTGAAAGGCACTTGCGATCCAGAAGTATTCCATATAATACTTTTGCCGCATTCGTCATGTCTCTGAACATGTCTTCCTTAAAAAATCTCTTAGGTATCCTGTAAAACTTATAATCAAAAGTTACATTTTCCATTGTCTTATTCTCTCCTTCATTCCTAGTTTTGCAAATTGGCAAGCAGTGCACCGGTATATACCGATGCATTTTTGCTTGTTGGGGAAATCTCCGTTCCACTCCGGTTCGCACAGAGCAGATGTCCACCGGACGTCTTGTGCCCCCAATCCCCTTGAACTGCGGATAAACCTCAGAGCCACGCTAACGCTTTTTTATCAATTCACTTTCTCTTCTTTGGTTCTTCCTCGTATAGATGAATAACTGCTTCAAGCGCCTTTTTCAGAAGTTCTGTTTGCTCTTTATTCATCTCTTTTATTTCTGCAATATCCTCTTCATATAACTTCCCTGTTTCATTTGCTTTCTTGGCATACTGATTGAGATTATTACTAATCTTTGAATGTAAAGATATTAACCGATTCAAATCAGGCCATTCAGGGAATATTACATATCCACTTAACGCCATCTTCCTGATATATGCACTCATATTTTGAACTCCTGCTTCCTTCATCCGATCATGCAGTAATTCCACCTCCTCTGGTTTAAATTTCACATAGACACCTTTTGAATACTCTTTCACTCTGCATTTCCTCCACTCTTTTTATTTTGTTTTTGGGAAATCACTCTATCGGGACAATTGATGATTTCTAAAAATAGGCAACAAAAAAGCAACCGATGTTACTCGATTGCCATGCTGCTACTTTTACAAGACTATATGCGTCCAAAAATTTGTTAATATTGTACAAACTGTTTTGTGAATAATTCTGTTCATTTTCTATTACAAAATAATAATTGACTTTTTAGAAATAGCCGTTTTCAGATTTTCCACAAAATTAGAAAAAGCCCAAACCCAAAGGGTTGAGCTCCATTTGTGCATTCATATTCTCTGTTTTTGGGTATAAAATCTCCGCCATCAAATGTAGAATATTGGTTCTGTTTTGTCAAGTCCCACTTACAGTAAACTCCTCTAAAAGATATAGGATTTTGTTATGAAATTCTTTGCTAATCCATCCTTACCACACGATTAAACTTCTCTGCACCTGTCATTCTATGCGAAACCATAATTACTGTTTTTTTCTTCATAAATACGCTCATCGCTTCAAGTACTGCATTTTCACTATATGTATCTAATGCCGATGAAGGTTCATCCATCAAAACAATAGGTGCTTCTTTCATAAATGCTCTTGCAATTGATATTCTTTGACGCTGACCACCAGACAGATTTGTCCCACCCGCAGCTACCTTAGTGTTATAACCTTCTGGCAAATCTTTGATAAATTCATCAGCATGTGCTTTTTTCGCTGCACTGACAATCACATCCATTACTGGAGCAGTCTCCTCATTCCAGCCAAATGCAATATTTTCAGCAATTGTTCCCTCAAATAAATAACTATCCTGCGGAACATATGTAATAACATTTCTTAATTCAGCCAGTGAATATTCATTTATATCTTTACCAAGTATTTTAATTTTTCCATTTTCAACAGGATAAAATCCTTGAATCAACTTAAGCAATGTACTCTTTCCACATCCGGATTCGCCGGTTATCATAACTTTCTCACCTACACTTATCTGCATCTTTTTAGAATTTAACTGAGCACGCATTTTACTCTTATCTCTTGATTCATCATTTTCATTATAAGAAAAATGTAAATTAGATATATCAATAGCCTTATCTCTTCCGTTTTGTACATTAATATTTTTTCTCTCAAGACCATTTTCTGCAGTAAACCATGTTATTTCTTCTTCCATTTCTGATTCCATGAAATCAAATACATGACCAGCACGAACAAGTGATGTTGTCAATGCAGCTATAGAACTCCCGAGTCTTTGCATCGCATTACTCACCCCCATCTGCAAGGTAACCACAGCCATAAGTGTACCATAATCAACTCTTCCTTCTGAAACAAGCCATACCCCCACAATAATCGTTCCAAAACTTCCAATGATGCCTAGCAGAAATGCAACTATCTCAAATAATGCCTCCATTTTAACTCTATCTTTTTCTGATTGGGATGATGCTTCATTTTCCTCATAAAAATAATTTAATACAACCTTAGTTCCGGAATTCATTTTCAATGTAACAAAACCTGATATAATATCGCTTAATAACATGGACAATTTGGTTGATTTCTTTTGAACCTTTTTCGCATATTTCTTAATAGATTGATTAATCTTAATAGAAACAAAAGCTGTCAATGCACTAATAATTAATGATATACACGTCAGCATTCGATTATAAAAGTACATAGTAATAATAGAAGAAACTACTATTACAATCTTTCCCAACACCCAATAGATATGCGAAAACCAGGAATCTTTCAGGGAATTAGCATCCCAGTTCAATGTCTTTATTGCGTCTGCACTATGTGTATCATTAAAAAAATACATATTCATGTTCAACAATTTCTCATACAGCTTCAACTTCAATTCATAAACCATTTTACGAACCAATCTGATTTGAAAATACCGAAGATAAGGAAATAAACACTTTAATATTACAATGACTACGCATACAATCACTGCTGTACGAAATAACTGCATGTTCTGAAATTCAATAGCATTGAGAGTCTTTTTTGTCACATACGAATAAAGTATCTGCAAAGACGATTCCATTATCAATGTTATTATTAGAATAAACCAGTACGCAAATCTATATTTTCCCATATAGGATAAGAATCTTTTTAAATCTTTCATGGCAATTATTCTATCTCCTCTCGACTGTAATCCTGATACATCTTAAAATATCTTCCCTGCTGATTTAGTAACTCCTTATGCGTCCCTTGTTCTACAATCCTGCCATGATCTAATACATAAATCCTGTCATAATTCTTAATGGTATTAAGTCTATGTGCAACGGCAATAACTGTATGATTCCTTGCCACTTCATCAAATGTTTTACAAATGGTATTTTCCGTTTCTTGGTCGAGGGCAGATGTTGGTTCATCAAGCAAAAAAATCGGTGCATTTTTCACTATTGCTCTCGCAATAGTAAGTCTTTGTCTTTGCCCTCCTGACAGATTATTTCCTTTTTCAGTAAGAACTGTATCTATTCCTTCTGGCAACGCTTTAATAAATTCCTCACAACCAGACATTTTAAGTGCCATTATTATTTCTTCATTACTGACATCAGGATTACCAATCCGAATATTATCCGCAATAGACATAGGAAACAATGTTGCTTCCTGTGAAATAAGTGCCAATTTCTTACGAATTTCATTTGATGTAAAATTGTAATAATCTATCCCCTCATAGAATATTCCACCATTTTTGCTTAATATTTGTCTTGAAATCAGTTTTATGATTGTGCTTTTCCCACTTCCACTTTCTCCTACGAAAGCTATTCTTTCTCCCTTTTTCACATCAAAACTCACATTAATCAAAACTTTTTCGTCCCCATATCCAAATGTAACATCATTAAAGCTGATTAACGGAAAATCTGTTATCATTTCGTCACTCTTCATACCAGCTGACAGTTCTTCCTCAGGCATAATATCAATAACGTCAAACACTCTTAAAACAGATACCAAGGCAGTCTGTGAACGTACAACCAACTGATAACAGCCTGATAACGGCTCTATCAATTTTTTAATTATACTTATATATGCAATTAACACGCCCATAGTGATTGCATTTCTAAATACCAGTACACCGCCAACACAAATGGCAAGTGCCATAGGGACTTCCTGTATTGCTCTTGATATTGGCTCCAGATTATACTGAGCCAAATCCGTTTCATTAGATGTTTTAAATGTTTTGTAAAGAGCGTCTTTATACCTATTCATCATTTTTTCTTGAATATTATATGACTTTATTATTTCTGCCCCTGCAAATGCCTCATCCACATTATTATTAGTAAGCCCCAGTTCTTTTACATACTGAGACTGACGAAGTTTTATCGGCTTTAGCAGCTTTACATTTAGCGGCACCATAATCGCCAGCGGAAATAAACATATCATTGCCAATGGAGCATTCATAAAAATCAGATATACTGAATATACAACTGTAAGAATTGGCACATACAGGCAGTCTTTAAAATAACCGGACATGAAACCTGCAAGACCTTCTATATCTTCAGTCATTCGCTCCATAAGATCTCCATAATTACATTGATTGATATATTCCGGTGAGGCATTTATCAATGAATTCACAGCATCATTCCTAAAATCCTTTAACAATCCAGCACCGACAAAACCTGTCATTGCAACTAACATATAATTTGATACAATACCAACACATATCACAATTATTATTTTCAAAATAATATACCAGATTTCCTGCATCATATTACCCTTAGAAATGATATCTATTATTTCCCTTAATATATCGATAACCATAACTGTAGATATTGATGCAGTTACACTTGAAATAGCCGCTGCTATCATTTGTATCCAATATTTTTTACTGTATACTAACAGCCTTTTCATATAGACATTTTCCTCCATTTCTTTTATACTATATACAAGTATAACTTGCGTAAAATATTCTTTCAATGTCATTTACGCAGCATATTTTTATACTTTTTACAATTTTAAATTGCAGATAATATATTTTTAAAGGGAGATTTATATGCCTCAGACCGATAGACATAAAGAAAGAAAAATTCCAATAGAATTTGATTTTTATAATACACTGGAATCATTACCAATGAATAACAGGTGTACTATCATTATGGTTTCTTGTGGAAATGCAACTATTAAAATCAATAATCATATTCAAACAGTTACATCTCCAGCTGTACTATGTATATCCCAATACGACAATTTTCAATGCCTGGAACATACACATTTAAGTGCCAAGGCATTTCACTTTGATCCATGGTACATAAAAGCGTGTTTAAAATTTGAAAATCTTGAAGATTCGATTCCAATCGATGAAAAATATGTTTACGATAGAAATATGCTATATATGTTTACAAAGCATCATGGAAATTTTCAAGGCATTTTTTACTTAACACCTCAACAATATGTTCACATTAATGAACTAATGCTTATGATTGGTGCTGAGACATACGCACAAAGCGATGATTACTGGACTTGCCGTATCAGAAGAATGCTGTGCCAGACACTTAATTGCATTTTTGACATATATGTAGACCAATGTAAGTTAAAGTTCTACGAATTATCTGAGAATACTAATCCGGTTACAACCTGCACTGATTACATTCATGACAACTATCAGAACGATATTACATTAGGTTCCCTATGTGAACTCGTACACTTGAATCGAACCTCACTTAACCAGCGTTTTAAGCAGCAGTTAAATTGTACATGTATAGAATACCTGCTTCACTATCGTCTTAAGATATCGCAAGAATTGCTATCTAACACCAATCTCAAAATTGACGATATTGCAACCCAATGTGGTTTTAAGTATAGTTCTTACTTCAACCGGCAATTTACAAAATGCCTTGGAATCACACCTTCTGAATTTAGAAAGAAGCCTACAGGATATAGCATGTTTGAAGGTGAAAAGATTGGAAAATTATAAAATCAGATAGAAATCAGATTCAGCTGCTTAGCCGGTGGTTTATTCTATCCCTATAAGGACTCATTACCAGTGCTGGAGTCTAAAGACTCATTATCTACCAGCAAGAGTATATCGCTATGCACAAATGGCTACGCAGAGGCATTTTGACAAACTAGAATTTATTCTTTTCATACTCTTTATCAACATAATCCTATTATTTACTTCTCTACATTGGCTGTCATTTTTGAAAGTAAAGTACCCATTTTTATAGGGAATACATAGCACCCCATTGTTTGGATTTTCTGATTGAAACTATGGCAGATTATGTATCTCTTTGAATTAATATGTTTCGCAAGACCATAACCAACTTTTTCTGGAGATGCCTTAAATTCATTAGGCACCGGTAATGGAGAAGCCGATTTTGCAAAACCTTTCTTACCAATTGCATAAATCTGCTTTCTAGAATGATTACTTTTTAGTTCAAAATATTGACCCCACGTAATAAAATATCCCACTACTTTTTTGAATATTGGGACTTGTGTTTGTCCACGTCCTTCAACTGCTACTGTGTGCTTTTAATCTGACCGTTTACACCCTTTAAGACAGTCTGTAATTTGGTGGTATCTCCGCCAATCTCCACAGTAATACCCATAATT
>ENA-OUQW01002433-OUQW01002433.1-human-gut-metagenome-genome-assembly--contig:-NODE-2433-length-15552-cov-3.318126_pt1 | contig 15552 bp, 8 predicted proteins | sample MGYA00248464_ERZ548849 | MGnify/ENA primary metagenome ERZ548849 (study PRJEB26491, sample SAMN04978193) | human gut metagenome | host: Homo sapiens | study: EMG produced TPA metagenomics assembly of... | reverse complement strand
GGTTATCAATACGACGGTAAGGCAAATATCGCAATCGCTTTTTACGGCGGAGGCGCAAATGCGTCTGTAGTCGAATACGAGGATTACGAATATGCGAGGGATTTGAGACCGATTCGGGAGGTAGACTTGCTTGAAGAATATCTCAGACGAAGTCTGAACAGTTCGGGCGGGCTTAACCAAAACGCATTTTTGAAAGTGGTAACCATAGTGACGGGAGTGAAACCGTTTAAGTTTGTTTATACTAACGCCAACAAACTCGGAAGCGCTCCGAGCCTTGAAAATATGATTTCTTACGCTAACGGAGATTGAATATGAAAAAATTTTTTACTTGTGTTTTGATTTTTGTGCTATGTTTGTTTGCCGTCGGTTGCGGAATGGGCTTTAGCGGCGATGCCGAAATGGTATCGGCGGCTATAACTTACGACGAAATTTCGCAAAAATATTATTTTGAGATAACGTATGACGACGGCACGATAAAAAAAGTACAGGCGGACGGAGTTACCGAGCTTGGCAAAGAGGGACCGCAAGGCGATGCCGGCAACGGAATCGCAGACATAGTTACGGTTAAAGATGACGATTTGGGCGTAACTACGGTTACGGTAAAATTTACCGATGAGGAAAAAGAGCCGGTATCTTTTCAAATTCCGCACGGCGTGTATATTTCGCACGTTACGTTAAACGAAGCCGACGAAACGCACGCTTCGCCGTACCTTACTTTTGCATTCAGCGATGGCAGAGTTCCCAAGGAAATTATTTTGCCGCAAGCAAAAGACGGCAGGGGAATCAAGAGTATCGAGCTTATCGAGATTAAGGACGAAAAAACCGGCGTTATTACCGGCGCAAAATTAAGAGTGACTTTCGATGACGACAGCGAACCTACGGAATTTGACGTTCCCATGGCTAACGGAGTAAAAAACGTAACCACTAAAGCGGACGAAAAAGACCCGACAAAGTACGTGCTTGTAATATCGTATACCAACGGTCTTACCGAAGAAGTTAAGTTCGATAAGCCGAGCGAACCGAGCAATTGGATTAGCGGGGTAGAGCAACCCGGCGGCAGCATAGGCAAAAACGGCGATTACTACTTTGATACTGCGGCTAAGGTCATATACATAAAAGAAAACGGCAGTTGGAAAGAAGTTATATCCTTTAAGACTGTAGATACAACGCATTCGGTTACTTTTGACGCAAACGGCGGTGCTTTTGACGGTGGTTCGACTATAAAGATATATAGAGGAATTAAACACGGCGATTACCTCAGTTCGGGAGATGACGGAATATCCGCACCGCCCGTACCCGTAAGAGACGGATACAGGTTTGACGGATGGTATACCGTAAAAGATTTGAATTTGTATGTAGGACAAGAACACGTCTATTCTCGATTCGGTGACCTTACGTCGGTAAATAAAGACCTGACTTTGTATGCACGCTGGATAGAGGAAAAGTAAAGCGTAGGCGATTTAGAAGTATGTTAAAAAGAGGACGTTGTTTTTACGCACTAACCGAATGGTTAGGTTTGGAAAGAATTATTCTATAATGAATGTTTAAAGTTGTATCCACACACGCAAGATATATAGGCATCTTAAACTTGTATATTTTACGATATGCCTTTTGAAGTTTATAGCAGAGATAGTCGGAGGGAAGAATGTCTACTTATTTTGTGTCCGATATACATGGCGAATACGACCTTTTTATGAGATTGCTCGATGAGATTAAGTTTTCTTCGGACGACGAGATGATAATATGCGGAGATGCGATAGACAAAGGGAAACAGTCAGTCAAGCTTTTGAGTTTTATTGCTTCGGTCGATCGTTTTAAGATGATTATCGGTAATCACGAATATTACTTTTTAAAATTTTACGACAGCCTTATGCAAAGCGTCGACGACGCAGACGACGTTCCGTATATGGTTGCGAGTTATTTTCCCGATTGCAAAAGGATAGACTGGGATTTGCTCGACTATCTTGAAAGTTTGCCGCTGTATATAGACAGAGAAGATTTTTTGTGCGTTCATGCGGGCGTGGAACTGGATGAAAAAGGGTTGATTAAGAAGATTTCCAAGCAAATGCCTCAAATTCTTCTGACAGATAGAAAATTTAAAGAAAAATCGATAATAAATAGAGACAAGACGGTGCTTTTTGGACATACGCCGTGCTTTTACGACAATCCTTCCGGTCGAATAATCAAAACAATCGGGCCGAATAAAAGAGGCAACCGGTTTTCGGATTTTTCGAAAGTGAGGTTAGATTGCGGCGTTGCGTTTACCGGTTTTTTGGGTGTGTTACGCAAAGAAGATATGCAAGAATTTTATGTAGGCGGCAAAAAATAATTTTTTGCCGCCGCTTGATTTTTTGTATGCGTGTATGTTAAAATTATATTATGGATTCGTAAAATCGAATTTGACATGGAAAAATTCGGTTCGATTTGCGCCCATACCGATAAAATAACGTCAAGGAGAAACCGATGTCGAAGAAAATATGGTTTATATGTCTGATACTTAGTATGGCTATAGCCGCAGCTTCCGTCACACCGATAAGTCATGTTTCGGCGGTCGGCGTTTCGGCTTACGATTATTCTGCGACGGGAGTAAGTTCCGATTATCGAAAAAGTATCGACGCAGCATCCGTAGCGGACATGCTCGGCGTTCGGCTTACCGACGAAGAAAGAAATTACACGAAGAATTATTGCGATATAAAGTTTTCGTACGGAATAAACAACGGATTAGGTACGGATAAAGATTTGGGCATATCCGTCAAAAGTACGGGCAGCGGTTACGAAATAACGGCACCGGCAAAAGAATTTAAAGCAAAAAACGGTGCTACGCTCGTGTGCGTGCCGAGTTCGATTTCTTATGGAAACAACGAAGTGAAATTTGTTGCCGACGGCGCTTCGTATATTTGCGATTTAGTCGAAAAAAAAGATAAGTTCGATATAAACTATTCTATATCTACAGTCATTTCCGTTTCTCAAGCCAACGAAATAACGAATTATGCGATAAATGAAGCTAAGTACGCCGCAAACGTCAATTCGGAGTATAGCGTATATAAAAACAAAAAACTTGCTTACGAGCAGTATGCGGAACGACTTGCTTCTTATAACTTACAATTAAAAGCCTTCGAAGCGTATTCCGATTATCTCGAAAAAAAGCAAATCTACGACGAGTATCTTCTGCAAAAAAAGGAGTATGACGAAAGAGTCGCCGCATACGAAGCTGCCTGCGCCGAATATGAAAAACAATTGACAAAGTACGAAGAAGATTTGCTCGGATATAACGCCGCTCTCAGCGCATATAACAAGTATCTCGAACAAAAAAAAGTGTACGATGAAAGAATGGCGGAATATATGATTTACGAGAGTAAAATGGAGCTTATTAAGCATAGAGTCGCAGCTTTGGATTCCATATTCGTAAAGATGACTTCGCTTAACAGAGACGTATATTCTGCAGTTATGGGTTCTTCCGTAACGACCGTGCTAAACGCCTTTTTGGACAATGCGGCGGCAATGGAAGTTGCTTTGGGTAAAGAAGTGGTGGGTGTTGCTGCGCTTGCAAAGGAAACGACCGTAACCGTAAGACGAATATTTGCAGAGTATAAGGAGTGCGAAACTTTACAGCAGAAATATGCGTACTATTGCGCAAACTACGATTTGATAGTTACTCAGATATGTAAATTGACGAGCTACTTGGAATACTTTTGGCAGAATTTTCATATAAGGCAGATGGTTCGGGCGCAAAACACCGATCAAGATCCGGCAAAAGATAAAAAATATATAATTTTGTTGGCTCAACTTATACTTATAAGCAATCTTCTTTCCGACGAACCGGTGCTTTCATATGACAAAACAAGGACGTTTGATTTGCAAAAGACTACCATTCTTTATGAAATACGAAAGTCGGAAAGCGTCAACAAAAATCTTACGATAAGGGAAATATTGGAAAACGAGTTCAATAATTATCCCGTCGGCACTTCGCAGATTCCGACAGTCACGGTCGATGACGACAATTGCGCAAAGCCGAAAGAGGGCGAGGCAGCTTTCCCGGAAGCAGTAAAACTTCCGGATGCTCCCCTAAACGTAGAAAAGCCTGCGTTGCCTACGCTTCCGAAACCGCCTAACGACGACAGAGGAATGGAACCGATAGAAGTAGATCGTCCTATAGAACAACCGTATGCCGAACATCCCGGCGAGCAGCCGGCAGAAGTCGAAGATCCGACATCCGATAAGGATGCCACGGCTCGATTTTATGCCCTAGATAAAGTGGTGGCGCAACTTGCGGATGGCAAAATAAACGAGAGGAATTTTTTGAGTTCTTCGGAGGATTCGAGGCAAGTCGTTTTCGGCGATAGCGTCGTGTATTCTGCGGTGAATTTGAATTTGTCCGTAGTGTTCAATTACAAAGACGAGAACGGCGACGTGTCTGTGACCAAGACCGTTACGCCGTACGATCCGCTCGGTAAGTATGTTTTTTATCCGAACGGTTATATGGACGTCGAATACGAGTACACTTTTGAAAAGTGGGTGTTTATTACAGGCGAAGAAGTAAACTTTTTAAATATCACCGACGGCAAGAAAGACAAAGATATCGTTAACGTTTACGCAAAATATAATAAGAAAAAACGTAAATACGCAGTAGTTTATAGATACGGAAACGAAGAGTTTTTGCCCGACAAGCTTAAAAACTCCGTGATTTTGAGAGCAGAAACGGAGTACGGACGTAAGCCGGAGGTCCCGACGCCTTCGGTAGACGACGACGGCGATTATATGTTTGTATTCGGAGGATACGACAGAGAGATAACTGCCGTAAGCGGTGACGCAGAATATATCGCTAAATTTTCACGAATGCCAATTGCCGAAATTATAGGCGGCGAAATCTTTTCGATTACGGATCGTGGCGGAGTCATCAGAATAAGCGCAGATTACAGCGTGCTAGATAAAGATAAGAAAACGGAAATTCGAATATTCGATGCTGCGGCGAGAGCGGCGCAAAGAGAAATGCCGCTTGCGATTTGTCTTAATGACGTCGAAGCGATTATAGATAGGACGGACGTAAAAGCGATAGCCTCGAGCAATTACGGCGCAATTTTGTCTGTACGCATAATTATGACTTCTGTTGCGGGCGCAAACAAATACACTGTTATTACTTCGGTAAAAAATACAAACGGAGCCGATATTGCTATAGGCGATAGGCGTATAGGCTCAACCGTGACGATTCGTGGGGTGAACATCGATTTTGTCGGAGGCAAGCTTTCGTTTACAGACGGAGACAGCGGGGAGGCGGCCGATAATTTTACTTACAATTTCGAAGAAAAAAAGTTTGTTTACCGTGCAGAGTCCGGCATATATGTTTTGGCTGCCAAGTATAGCGTCTCCGTATTTTCGGAGTGTGCCGACGCCTTAACGATTTCGGCGGAATGCGCCTATGCCGGAGAAGCCGTAACTTATCGAGTAAAAGAAAAAAGCGGGTATACGGCAAACGTATACTATTACGATGGAGACGTAAAAATCACTGTCGACTCCGGCTCGTTTTTTATGCCTCCGTTCGGGGTATTATTGCATTGCGATTACACCAAAATTATGTATAACGTTAGATTTTTGTACGAAAAAGACGGACAAAAAATCATATTGCTCGAAAAACGCTATCCTTTCGGTAGTATTTTGGGCGTAGATATAATTGCGCCTGCGCCGCCGCCAAGGTACAGTGACGACGAATTTACGTATTCGTTTTCGGGATGGAGCCGCAGCATAGGCGGCGAACTAACGTCGGACATAGAATTCGTAGCCGAATATTCTCGTGCGCCGATTGAAAAAGAAAATATAAAGAAGGGCGGATGGTTCAGCGGTAAAACCGCAATAATCAGCATTTCGGCGATTACGGTAGTCGTTCTCGGCGGAGCGGCAGCTGCGTTTGCGATATTGAAAAAGAAAAAAAGGAAAAAGTAGAGAGTTATCAGCCGTGCGTTTTTTGACACATACGACAAATAACATAAAATATATAAGTTTTTTTGACATTTTAATATTTTATTCTTGACTAATTTTATATCAGGTGGTATAATTTTCAGTGTGGCACCTTTGGTGTATTGCAAACTTACCAATAAAAAGGAGAGTTGTATGAGAAAATTTGTAAAAAAGATACCGATACTTATAGTGACGATGCTTATTGTCATGTTGTCGTTGGTGTCCGTGTTCTCTGTTTCGGCTATAACTGCCGAAGAAATAAAGAACACTTACGGAATTCCGGATTGGCTTTGGAATCAGGTTCCGCAAGACTATAAGGAAAGACTCGAGGAATTGTTGCCCGAAGATTTTACGCTACCCGGGGATATAGAGATTCCCGAACTTCCGGAAGATTTTCAGCTCCCGGAGGATTTCGTCTTTCCCGAATTGCCCGAAAATAAGGAAGATTTTAACGTAGACGACTACATAAAGAATCTTGCCGACGAAGTTAAGGAGCATTTTAAAACCGAGTACCTCGCAGACAGGCAGTATTATAAAATAGCGTACAAGGCAAACGTTTTGGATCTCGTAGTAAAAGATAACTTTACTCGTCCCGAAAGCGGATTTAAGAGTTTGCTGCTGGACGTTTATACCGATGCGGTTCAGGCTCTCACCGCCGCATCCGTAGATAACAAATTCACCTTGTTGGTAGCATTGCAGAACGGAGTGGACACTGCCGCTGTCAAAGAAATTTTAAATTCGATAAAGTCTGTTTCTGTAGACGACTTGGTTATATACGACGGCTCGGTAAGAACCGATTCTATCAAGGCTCTTGTTAAGAGACTTCCTCTTCCGAGTGAAATTGCTACATATACGGACGAGCAATTCCGCAATTTACTTTCGATTGATGTTAAAGTAGTTACGGAGTCCAAAGGTAATCTTGATATTACCGTAAACTTCGGATTCGAATTCGCAAATGCAAACAATTACGCAAGACTTCGACGTATTGCTCAAATCGTTGCCGATAATGTAAGCGTTAGCCACAAAGACGGCGTGTATTCGGTGAGCGTAAACGTTCCGCAGGCATTCACGAGAATCCTCAACAAGGCAATCGCTACCGGCAAGCTTTCGGATAGCGCAAAACTTAAGATATTCGCAGCTCTCGACAAAAACGTTAACGAGTTTGCCGAATTCGCTAAGACTATAACTTTTGAACAAGTTTACAACCTTCTCGAAAAGATCGATATCGTAAGTTGCATAGACAATACCCGTCTCGGGAAATATTTCCCCGATGGTATAACCAACGAAAGAATACTTAATGAATTTAAGAAAATCGAACCGTACTTCGAGAAGATAAAGACGGCTCTCATCGAACTCGTAACTTTCGTTCCTCAGAGATTCCAGTCCAAAACTATGATGGATTTTTATAGAGGAAACGGCGAATTCTTTGCGGCTAAGTATAATTACGAATTGTTTGTGGAAACTTGGCTGTACAGGATTCAGAGTAAAGGACTTGCCGTAACCGATTATATTAAGAATACTTATACCGATTCTCGTATCCTCAAGTGGAATTCGAGATTGGAAAAGGCTCTCAACAAACTTCCGATGCTTTCGATGTTCTTCAACAGAGAGAGCTATACGGTATCTGCGGAAGCGTCCGTAACGCTGACCGACGTCTATAAAGTTACATACAAGGATGGCGAAAACGTAATTAAATGCGGACTCCTGCCTAAAGACGCCGATTTGAGTTTCTTTGCAGGCATAACCGAAATCAGCGGCAGCGAGATACTTGACTGGGTTGACGAAAACGGCAATTCGATATCCAAGATGCCGGAAAGAGACGCAGAAGTATATGCAGTGTACGATGCCGGATTTAAGCTCGAGCAATCTGCCGATATCGATACCGTTTATGACGGAGAAGCTAAGCAGTTAAAAGTTAACGTTGTTAACCTCAGTAGCATAGAAAAAACCTATGACTTCGGTTGGTACAAAATTGTAGGCGATAGCAGAGTAGCTATCGATGGCGCATATTCCGATACGTTAGAAGTTCGTAACGTACTTGATAGCGGCAAATATATTTGCGTCGTTGCGTCCGGCGATACAGTTAAAGAGGCTGTATTTAATGTTGCCATCGCAAAGGCCAAAATCGATATGACCGGCGTGAAATGGAGTTATACCGCTCCGTTTACCTATGACGGTGAAATCAAAACCGTTTCGCTTAATAAAGAAATAGAACAACTTCGTTTTGTTGGTAGATTGTCGGCAAGAGACGTCGGAACCTTTAACGTTTCGTTTGAACTTATCGACGCAGACAATTACGAGCTTATAAATCTCGGCGATCTTGCTACTACTTTAGAGTGGAAGATAGAAAAGGCTAAGGTTGACATGACCGGCGTAAAATGGAGTTACACCGCTCCGTTTACTTACGACGGAACGGCTAAGACCGTATCGTTGGTAAAGGCTCCGTCCTTGGTAGAGGTAAAAGGAACGCTTAGCGCAACCAAAGCAGGTACTTATACCGCTTCGTTTGCATTAAAAGATACCGAAAATTATGAAATGGTTAACGCAGGCGCACTTGCAAGCTCGTTGGAGTGGAAGATAAATAAGGCTTCCGTAGACCTTGCCGGAGCTGCTTGGGACTATACCGCTCCGTTCACTTATGACGGAACTATCAAAACCGTTTCTCTTACAATGCAGTTCGATAAGCTTAAGTTCAGTGGCAACAGCGCAACCGATGCAGGTACGTATACTGCGTCCTTTGAGCTTAAGGATGCCGAAAACTATGAGATTATAAACAAAGGTTCTCTTTCGGATTCTATCGAATGGAAAATTAACAAAGCAGATATCGATATGTCTGCAGTCGCTCGTAGCTTTGTGGATGCAGAGTTCGTTTACGACGGCAAACCGCATACTTTAGCGGTAGACAGCAAACTTCTTCCCAAGGGCGTTAAAGTAAAAGGTTATCTCGGAAGCGCAGTTACTCATGTTTCCGAAAGCCCGAAGACTATTACTGTTCAATTCGAACTTTTGGCAGAAAAGGCTGTTAACTATAATGTACCCGCAGATATGAGCGCAACCGTTACTGTCGTAGCTAAAGAAATCGGACTTAAGTGGGAAAATCTTAAGTTCACTTATGACGGTAGCAGCCATGTTCCGACTGCAACTGCAACCGGACTTGTAGGCAACGATACTTGTAAAGTTACCGTTTACGGAGCACAGACCGAAGTAGGCGTTTACACTGCAACCGCAGTTTCTGTAGATAACGCCGATTACAAGTTGCCCGGTAGCGTTACAGTTTCCTTCGAAATAGAAGCTGCTTCTGTTATCGTTCCCGTTACCAAAATCGATCCGATTACCGGAACTACCGTTACGTCTACCGTATTGGGTAACGAGATGACCATGGATGTGTCAGACGTTACCAAAGATAACAAGAATATCGACGTAAGCAAGTTTGCAGAGAAAGACAAAGTAGCTAAGATTTTGTATGTGTACGAAATTTCTTTCAAAATCGGCAACAACGTTTGCAAACTGGAAAACGGCAATTACGAAGTAAGTTTGGTTATCCCCGACGGAGAAGCCGGTAAGACATACAAAGTTGTCGTTATCGATAAGAATGGAAATGTAACTGAAATTAACGGCACAGTTTCTGCAGACGGCAAGAGTGTTAAGTTTAACGTAACAAACTTAGACGGAAAGTTTTCTCTGTTGGAAGTTGAAGATAAAGAAGTCAGCGAGCTTGTCGAGCATGCCGGCGTTATTGTGGGCGTAGGTTCGGCGGTAATCGTTGTATTCTCTGCGGCTGCGTTGTATTTTGTAGTATTCAGAAAGAAAAAGAGAATATAATCTTTTTAAGATGTTTTTGGCGAACGCTGCGTGTTATGTGCAGCGTTCGTTTTTTAATTTGTTTTATTTTAATATTTACTTGCCGATTTTTTTCGGCTACGTTTATGCTGAATAAAGTGAGTTGCTCTTACGACGTATAGGTTGACAAAACGACCTTGTATACATTATAATCAATGATAAAGAGCAAAAGACTTTTTCTGCCGGATGATTGCCGGTATTATCTTAACGACGATTATATATAATTTATCCGACGATATGTCGTAGCCGATTACCGAAAACTATAAATAATCGGTTTTGTATAACTCGGAGTCAAAATATAACCAAAGGAGCAATAATGGAGAAATTTAAGGTAGCCGCAGCAAATTGCGAAGATTATGACTCGGCTAAAATTCAAAATGCGGTTGATGTCGTTATTGAGCAGTTAGGCGGCATCGAACAATTTGTAAGTAAAGACGCTAAGGTTTTTATCAAAGTCAACTTAGTAAGAGATATGCCGCCCGAAAAATGCGGAACGACTCATCCCGAAGTAGTTATTGCCGTTATCAATAGACTGAAGGGCATTACCGACAATATTATTGTGGGTGACAGTAGCGGTGGACTTTATACTAAAGGCGCTATGAATTCAGTTTACGCAAAGTGTCGTATGACCGATATAGAGCAACGGACCGTAGCAAAATTAAATCAGGATTTTGATTTTAGAACTGTGGATATTGGCGGTAAAGTAGTAAAAAACTGTGAGATAACAAATAGTTTTTTGGATGCGGACGTTGTTATAAATATAACTAAACTTAAGACCCATTCCTTTACAGGGTATACCGGAGCATTAAAAAATCTCTACGGGTTGATTCCCGGACTGGTAAAAGTGGAAATGCACAGCAGGTATCCGGATTTGGGAGATTTTTGCCAATTGCTTTGCGATTTAAATGAGTTCGCTAAAGATAAAATTACGCTTAACGTTATAGATGCGGTAGTCGGCATGGATGGCGAAGGTCCGACGAACGGTAAACCGAAGTTTATGGGCAAGATTTTGGCGTCGGCAAATCCGTACGCTCTGGACGTAGTAGCTGTTAAATTGTTCGGAGAGCCGTTTGAGATGCCGCTTATAAAAACAGCGGTAGAAAGGGGCCGTATCAAGGACGATCTCAGCGATATAGATTTTGATTTCGAGGAATGGAAGAGTAGCTTTATCAGCGATTTCGATATTTCGCCCATTACTGACACAAATACGTTTTTGCATATGCCGGACTGGGTAAAAAAACTCGCCCGCAAATACCTCACAAAAAAAGTAAGAATGGAGAAGTCTATATGCAAAGGTTGCGGAAAGTGCGCAACGCACTGCCCGGCTAAGGCAATAACGGTAATAAAAGGCAAAGCTAAAGTAAAGCAGAAAAAATGTATAAGGTGCTACTGCTGCCAAGAGCTTTGTCCGTTCGACGCAGTCAAATTCCGCAAGCCGCTTGCTTATAGAGTCGTTCATGCGTTTTCTCGTACTAAAAAACGAAAATAATAGTCGACGGCATTTGTTTTGGCATGCTCGTAAGTTATCGATAACGTGTAAGGAGAAAATATGGAGACTAAAATTATAATATGTTTATGCGTGGCGATAGCAGCGCTTAACATAGCTATTCTTATCGTTTCAAAATCGAAAAAATCGAACGGCACCTCTATATCGGACAGTGATAAAAAAGAGTTAAAAGATTCGTTTTCGTTTAACGTCGGCGTAATTTCGGCAGCTTTGGAACGATCTAACTTAAGTTCCAAAGAAAATTTGGAATTGAGATTGGATGAAATGCGTCGCAAAATAGATGAAAGCGCAATAGCTACCACAAACAGATTGGAAAGCATGGAGCGAAGCCAAAGCGAAAAATTAGAAGCCATTCGTCTTACGCTAGAGCGTAACGTCAGAATCATGCAGGAGGGAAACGAACGAAAACTGTCCGAAATTAAGCAAACTGTCGATCAAAGACTAAACGATACGCTAAATCAGAGATTTAAAGAATCGTTTAAGTATCTTTCGGAAGAGCTTAACAAAGTAAGTAAGACTGTAGGCGAGATGCAAGTCATATCCAAGGACGTCGGAAATCTTACAAAAGTTTTGTCAAACGTAAAAACGACGGGTATTTTCGGCGAGATACAACTGGGGGCTATAATAGATCAAATTCTATCGCCGCAACAGTACGTTAAAAACGTCGTTACCAACAAGCAGGGGAAAGATCCCGTCGAGTTTGCAATAAAAATGCCCGGTGGAAGTAACGGTGAAGTGTTGCTGCCGATAGATTCGAAATTTCCTTACACTCTTTATAACGACATGACGGCGGCATATAACAGCGGCGATTTCGTTCAGTACGAACTTAAGCAAAAAGAGCTTATTCAACGAATAAAACAAATGGCGAAAGATATTAAAGAAAAGTATGTTTGCCCGCCGTATACGACTAATTTTGCCGTAATGTTTTTGCCGATAGAAGGCTTGTATGCCGAAGTCGTCAAGCTCGGCTTGGTAGAACAATTGCAAGGCAGATACAGTGTGACTGTTGCCGGACCGACGACGATGGCTGCGCTGCTAAATAGTTTGCAAATGGGGTTTCAGACTCTTTCATTGCAAAAAAAGACATCCGAAGTATGGGAAGTCCTCGGGTCAGTTAAGACCGAATTTGACAGATTCAACGAGATTCTAACGCAAATTCAAAACAGGCTAAACGCCGCAAACGTGGATCTCGATAAACTGATCGGCGTAAGATCGAGAGCAATAACTCGCAGTCTGAAAGAAGTTACGGATTCACTGCCGTCTTCGCATAACAGAAAATCTTTAGAGAGCGAAATTTCCGAAGAAAATATCTAACTTGTATGTCGCAGCGATAATAAATCGTCTGCGACGTTTTTATCTATTTTTCAAGCTCGTCATGTCTCTTTCGAGCGATAGAAAATTTAGCCAATGTGTCGTGACAATTATGCATTTCATGCCCATTAGGTAGACCTTTTGCATTTAATTTATCGGAATTTAAGCACTTATTGTCTTTGAAAATGATTTTTTTGTCGTAGAGTTGACAACTGTTCGTATAAATGGTATAATTCAGTTGCAGTACAAGCCGATAAGGCGGGCATGTCGATTTTGCCGCAGTGCGTGAGGAGTACCGAAACGTATGCTGGGTTGTATTGTGGGTTAGGAAGCCCTCCAAGGAAAAAGTTTCGCAAAGCCTGTATAGGCGTTACCCGGCTAAGGTAATATTACGCAGGTTCGATTCCTGCTCGATTTTTATCGATATCCGTAGTGGTTAACGGACCCATACGAAATGGTGAATTTTTTGACGCTCAAGCGTCGTGCGGATCATGTTCGCGAATCAATTAGGAGAGTTCCTGTTTTTAGTCCGCGCTCGACTCGGTACAAAGTTTCGACGGAGGAAAGGACGGGCAATAGGGCAAAGCCTTGCTCGGAGGGGATACCGTAATTGCAACGCATTAGCCAAGTTTATCTCGCTTTTGTTGCGCAATTTCTTAACCGAAGACCGCTTTGTCACTATAGGACTACCGATTTTTACCGCTTGTCGGGGATATATAAAGGAGAACGCTATGAAAACAGTTATTGACGAACAACACAGAGGTTTTTTATTTAAGAAAGGTAAATTTATAAAAATGCTCGAAGCCGGTACATATCGCACTTGCTGCGGCAAAGAAATACGACTTACGGCTATAGATAACGAGCCGATATCCGTTTTTCCGGCTGTAGATCCGAACGTATTCGAGTCCGACGAGAGCTTTAAAACGCAAACTGTTATGACGGAAGCGAAGAGCGGAGAGCTGACCATACATCTTGTCAACGGGGTGTTCGAGAGCGTGTTGACTCCCGGCAAATACTATTTTTGGAAAACGGATAGGGAACACACTTTTTTGAGGGTGGATTTGTCTCAGTCGGAATTTCCCGAAAATTTCCCGAAGTTTTTGTTTTCGCTTCAAACGTTGTCTCCGTATATATTAAAAGCAGAAATTAGCTCTAAGCAAATCGGTTTGCTTTATGTTGACAACAAATACGTTAGAACTTTGGAGAGCGGAACGTACTATTTTGTCAAAGGTTACGTTAAGACGAACGTGGTACTGTGCGATACATGCTTAAAGTCCATGGATATTGTCGGGCAAGAGATTCTGACTTCTGACAAAGTCACGATACGATTAAATTGTGTTGTAGACTACTCTGTAATCGATTTCATTAAGGCAAGAAGTTCTGTGGAAGATTATGTGACTCGCCTGTATACTTTGGCGCAGCTTGCGATAAGAGATTACGTCGGGGGCAAAACGTTGGACGAAATAATAGTTTCAAAAAACGATATGTCCAAATATTTGCTCGAACGCTTAAGCGAAAAAGCAAAAGAGTTTTTTATAGATATAAAAGAAGCTGCAGTAAAAGACGTAATTTTGCCGGGTGAAGTTCGAGATATTATGAACACCGTTTTGATTGCCGAAAAGCGTGCGCAAGCAAACGTTATTACCAGGCGAGAAGAAGTGGCTTCCACGAGATCGCTTCTTAACACCGCCCGACTTATGGAAGAAAACGCAACGCTTTATAAGCTTAAAGAACTTGAGTATATCGAGCGCATTTGCGAAAAAGTCGGCAATATAAACATCAGCGGCGGAGATATGCTTGCGCAGCTGACTTCGGTGCTTTGCGGAAAAAAAGAACAGTAAGTCTATTATTAACTTGATAGGATTGAATTGCACTATAGGGGATTGAGCATTTATCAATTAAAATAAGTGATTCCGTAGACGAAAATAACGATCTTTTATATTGGGAGTTGTTTTCATTTCTATCGCTTTTTGAATTAAAATATCGAAGTTTTTTCCTTTACTTAATTGACAATAGGCGCATAAGTATCATATTAAAATTGATTGAGAAATTATTAAAATCATAAAATTATTAAACAAAAACACCGTACGAACGAGACGGTGTTTTTGTCAGAAAAATTCGATTTTTCGGCGATTAAACGAGTGACTTTTTAAGCGAAAATAGGTAAAGCTTGGCTTGCTTACCTCCTAAGGTGTTTAACATAGCAGCGTCGTTTACGCTCGTAAAATCGCAAGGGATAAAAAATCTCGATATTAAGTTAAATTTGAAAGTTAAATAGTTAATCAGCTTATTTTTTACTTGCGAATAGCTTCGATTAAATCAACGATTTGGCTATCCGACCATTTCGCAACACTGCGCATATATTCGATAAGTCGCTTAAGTGTGTTACCGCTTATAACATCTTCTTCGTCTTCCGCAGCAGTGATAATTTCTTCTGTCATTCTTTTTACCTCCTTTGAAAATTATTGACGAAGGTAACTTTTATTTACCACTCACATTTATTATTATAGCGCATATCGAAAAATAGGTCAAGCGCAAAAAAGCGCTTTGCATATTTTTCATTTTAGTATAGAATTTTATTTAATAAACAAATATATCAAACTACACGAAACTATTATTGTTGAGTGACATAGAACTACATGAATAAGAACTACATGAATGCAAAGAAAAAGTCACCGATAACAGAATTTAGCCATTTAGTGACACTTTTTTAGTAACAAAATGAAATTGATTATAGCAAATCACATCAAAGAGTTAAGAGGAAACGGGATTAAAGTGCATGATAAAAGAATAAAACCCTCAAAATAAGAGGGTTTTATTTGTTGGTGCGAAGGATGGGATTTGAACCCACACGAGAATTAACCACTAGCGTCTGAAACTAGCGCGTCTGCCGTTCCGCCACCTTCGCATATAAAAAGAAGAAAACAGATTCAGACTATTGC
>ENA-OUQW01002431-OUQW01002431.1-human-gut-metagenome-genome-assembly--contig:-NODE-2431-length-15560-cov-5.675718_pt1 | contig 15560 bp, 12 predicted proteins | sample MGYA00248464_ERZ548849 | MGnify/ENA primary metagenome ERZ548849 (study PRJEB26491, sample SAMN04978193) | human gut metagenome | host: Homo sapiens | study: EMG produced TPA metagenomics assembly of... | reverse complement strand
GCTGGAGGAGGCACATCATTATAAGGAGCGGGAGGCAGAGCGCGGAGCGTAAAGCATAAAACACAAAGCGCAGGCATCTTGTAAGAAAAAGAAAAATTGATATAGAAAGTTTTACGTAACGGGAAGGAGACGCCTCTGTGCTGTGCGATGTTTTGGACAGTGTAGGGGCGTTTTATTTATAAAATATTTAGTTTTCGTTCGCAGAAAATCAAGAGATGTACGGTATAATAATCAACAGTAAAGAATGCGCGGCGGAAGATGAGTCCTGGTATTTTATCTGTCTGTCGCAGCAGAAAGAGAAGGGAATACATTATGAATACTTTTTTACAGTCAGTACAGAATCTGGACGGAGAAATCCTGCTCCAGATCCAGCAGCATTTAAGAACAGATATGCTGACACCATTTATGAAGATCGTTACATTTCTGGGAAACGGAGGATGGTTCTGGATCCTCTGTGCGGTTGTTCTACTTGCCATTCCAAAGACAAGAAAAACAGGCTATGCAGCAGTTTTCTCCCTGATTTTCGGAGCAATCGTTACCAACCTGCTTCTCAAAAACATAGTGGCAAGGCCAAGACCTTTTGCGGAAATCGAAGCCCTGATCCCGCTGATCGCCAAACCGACGGATTTCTCTTTTCCTTCAGGCCACACCACAGCATCCTTTGCCGTTGCCCTGGTAATGTTTCGGATGCTTCCCAAGAAAATCGGAATTCCGGCAGTAGTCCTGGCAGCGCTGGTAGCGTTTTCCAGATTATACTTGGGTGTACATTATCCGACAGATGTCCTGGTTGGGTTCGTGGTCGCACTGGTGGGAAGTTTGCTGGCTGTGTGGATTGTGAGGATGAAGCTGGGAAATATAAAAAGATAAAATGTGAACAAAGATAATCCCTGGTAATGGCAGTACCTTTCCGGGGATTTTTTTGGTATGGACACTTTAATTTGATAAAGTATTGACACGTCAGACAGAAACGGGGTACAATTATAAACAAGATTGTCAGAAAACAGTGAAAATGATGACGCAGAAATAAGGAGAGAACACGAAATGATATCAGAAAAAATGAAACCCTACGTAAAAAACAATTCTGCCATCCGTATGATGTTTGAGGAAGGAAACCGTCTCCGTGCAAAATACGGTGCAGATAAGGTCTTTGACTTCAGTCTTGGAAATCCGAGTGTACCGGCACCGGACAGTGTTCGTGAAGCAATTATTGAGCTTGTAAACAATACCGATCCGACTGTTCTTCACGGATATATGAGCAATGCAGGTTTTGAGGATGTACGCCAGACGATTGCAGAGTCCTTAAACAGACGTTTCGATACAAAATTTTCTGCAAAAAACCTGATCATGACGGTGGGTGCTGCAAGCGGCCTGAACGTAATTCTGAAGACAGTCCTGAACCCGGGAGAAGAAGTAATCGTTTTTGCACCATATTTCCTGGAATACGGTGCATATGTCCGCAATTATGACGGTGTCCTTGTGGAAATCTCTCCGGATACCACAACTTTCCAGCCAAACCTTGCCGAGTTTGAGCAAAAGATCACAGCGAAAACAAAAGCAGTGATTGTAAACACTCCACATAATCCTACCGGAGTAGTATATTCAGAAGAAACAATCAAAAAACTTTCCGCAATTCTGGAAGCAAAGCAGAAAGAGTTTGGAACCGTGATTTACCTGATCTCTGACGAGCCATACCGTGAACTGGCTTACGATGGCGTGGAAGTTCCGTACCTGACGAAATATTATGACAATACAGTTGTGGGATATTCCTACAGCAAATCTCTTTCCCTTCCTGGAGAACGTATCGGATATCTGGTAATTCCGGATGAGGCAGACGGAAGTGAAGAGCTGATTTCAGCGGCAACCATCGCAAACCGTACACTTGGATGTGTAAATGCACCGTCCCTGATCCAGAAAGTAGTTGCGAAATGTGTAGATGCAAAGACAGATCTTGCAGCTTATGATAAGAACCGCCAGGCACTTTATAATGGCCTGAAAGAGTGCGGATTTGAGTGCATCAAACCACAGGGCGCATTTTATCTCTTCGTAAAATCTCCGGTTGAAGACGAAAAAGCCTTCTGCGAGGCCGGCAAGAAATATAACATCCTCATGGTACCGGGAAGCTCCTTCGCATGCCCTGGTTACGTGAGACTGGCATACTGCGTATCTTATGATACCATTGTAAATTCTCTTCCGGAGTTTAAGAAACTTGCGGCAGAGTATGGTCTGAAATAAATGAACGAAAATAAACGATAATCACAAAGCGGTTACATAAGAGATCCCCGGTACAGCCTGTTCATACAGAACTGTATCGGGGATCTTTGGTAAGAGGGAAATAAGCAGAGGAACGCAGCCGGGAGTGAATAAACTCCCGGCTGTGTTCCCTTAGAAGGGTGTTCCACATTTATTTGGCTTTTTTCTCTTCTTTCTTTGGCATTTCTCCGTAGTATGCTTTCAGATAGATATCTTTCAGCTCGGATACAAGTGGATATCTCGGGTTAGCGCCGGTGCACTGGTCATTGAAGGCCTGCTCGGACATCTCATCCAGAGTTTCCAGGAAATGTTTCTCATCTACGCCGTAATCACGGATCGTCGGCAGGATCTCGATAGTTCTCATAAGCTCATCCAGTTTAGCAAGAAGTTTTTCGAATACTTCTGCATCGTTCTTGCCTGTAAGACCTACAGAACGTCCGATCTCAGCGTAGCGTGCAAGTGTCTTCGGATACTGATACTGTGGGAAAGTACCCATCTTAGTCGGAACCTCAGCACTGTTGTAACGCATAACATCCAGAAGAACAACTGCGTTTGCGATACCGTGTGGCAGATGATGGAAAGCACCAAGTTTGTGAGCGAGAGAGTGGTTCACGCCGAGGAATGCATTGGCGAATGCAAGACCTGCCATGCAGGAAGCGTTAGCCATATGATCTCTTGCCTCTACATCGTTGCCATCTTTGTATGCACGTGGCAGATACTCAAATACCAGTTTGATTGCTTTCAGTGCAAGACCGTCTGTGTAATCGGAAGCCATCATAGAAACATAAGCCTCGATTGCATGTGTCATAACGTCGATACCGGAAGCGCGGGTCAGTCCCTTCGGTGCGCTCATCATGTTGTTGGTATCTACAATCGCCATATCCGGAAGGAGCTCGTAGTCAGCCAGTGGCCATTTAACGCCGGTATCCTGATCTGTGATGATAGCGAAAGGTGTAACCTCAGAACCTGTACCGGAAGATGTCGGGATTGCTACGAAGTAAGCTTTTTTACCCATCTTCGGGAAGGTGTAAACTCTCTTACGGATATCCAGGAAGTCCATGGACATATCGGAGAAGTCAGCGTCCGGATTCTCATAAAGCATCCACATAACCTTGCCGGCATCCATTGCGGAACCACCACCAAGAGCGATGATGCAGTCAGGCTCAAATGCTGTCATAGCCTTGGCACCTGCTTTTGCGGAAGCGAGAGATGGATCTGGTGCTACATCAGAGAAGCATGTATGAACGATGCCCATCTGATCCAGTTTATCTTCGATCGGTTTGGTGTAACCGTTCTTGTAGAGGAAGGAGTCTGTTACGATGAAGCAGCGTTTCTTGCCCATAACAGTACCGAGCTCGTCAAGAGCAACCGGCATACAGCCTTTCTTAAAGTAAACCTTTTCCGGTGTTCTCATCCAGAGCATATTCTCTCTCCTTTCAGCAACAGTCTTGGTATTGAGAAGGTGTTTGACACCAACGTTCTCGGATACGGAGTTACCGCCCCAGGAACCGCAGCCAAGAGTGAGGGATGGAGCAAGTTTGAAGTTGTAAAGGTCACCGATACCACCCTGGGAAGAAGGAGTATTGATAAGGATACGGCAGGTCTTCATAGCTGCCTCGAATTTATCCATCTTCTCTGTCTCATTTACGTTGATGTAGAGGGAAGATGTATGGCCATAGCCGCCGTCAGCAACAAGACGCTCAGCTTTTGCGATAGCATCGTCAAAATTCTTAGCCTTATACATGGCAAGTACAGGGGAAAGTTTCTCATGTGCGAATTCCTCGCTGATATCAACGGACTCAACCTCGCCGATAAGGATCTTGGTCTCAGCCGGTACAGTAACGCCTGCCATCTCGGCGATGGTGGCAGCTTTCTGTCCTACGATCTTGGCATTCAGTGCGCCGTTGATGAGGATTGTCTTTCTGACTTTCTCAATCTCGTCTTTCTTAAGGAAGTAGCATCCTCTGTAAAGGAACTCTTCCTTCACTTCTTTATAAATGCTCTCCAGAACAGTTACGGACTGCTCGGAAGCGCAGATCATACCATTGTCAAATGTCTTGGAGTGGATAATGGAGTTAACTGCAAGACGGATATCTGCACTGTCATCAATGATGGCAGGTGTATTTCCAGGTCCAACACCAACAGCCGGTTTACCGGAGGAGTAAGCTGCTTTAACCATTCCAGGACCACCAGTTGCAAGGATGATATCAGAGTTCTGCATTACCATGTTGGTAAGGTCAAGGCTCGGGATATCGATCCATCCGATGATTCCTTCCGGTGCACCTGCAGCAACAGCAGCTTCCAGAACAACTTTTGCTGCTTCGATTGTAGATTTCTTAGCACGCGGATGCGGGCTGATGATGATCGCGTTACGTGTTTTCAGGGAAATAAGAGATTTATAGATTGCTGTAGAAGTCGGGTTGGTCGTCGGAATAACTGCGGCGATCAGTCCTACAGGCTCCAGGATCTTCTTGATTCCGTATGCCTTGTCTTCTTCTACAACACCACATGTCTGAGTGTTCTTATATGCATTGTAAACATACTCTGCTGCGTAATGGTTCTTGATAACCTTGTCTTCCATGATACCCATGCCTGTTTCCTCAACAGCCATTTTGGCAAGTGGGATACGCATCTTGTCAGCAGCAGTAGCAGCTGCCTTAAAGATCTTGTCAACCTGCTCCTGTGTGTAGGTAGCGAAGATCTTCTGTGCTTCTTTCATTGCAGCCATTTTCGCGGTCAGGGCTTCTGGAGTGTCGATGATGGTAGGGATAGTTTCTTTCTTTGCCATGTGGAATCCTCCTGTTTTCATATGATAATGATCTGTGGTTCTGCGGGCCTGTTTTTTTCGCCGGCAGATGCTGCAGAGTTTTGTGTAAGTCCCCGCGCTGCGTTTCTTTGTTGATTCAATCTGATTGAATTTTCTGCTTCTATGATTATATAGTATCAAAATTCAGAAAAAAACGCAAATTCTGAATTTTACCGCTATGTGCAAAATGACGAACAGAAAATCATGGGAAAATACTGTAAATTTCACTCCGCAGAACGCTGAATTATTGAAAAATCCTTTCAAAAAAATATTTAAATTCAGCACTGTGCACAAAAAACATGTTAAATATTTGTCAGCACTGACAAAAAACATGCACACATATGAGGGGCGGCAAAAGATAAAACGAGTCATGTAGTTAAAACATTAACGTTAAACTTTTGTCAATCGATCATGAACCCATTATAATTTAACAGGTTCCAGACGTCAATGGCGAAAATGATAAATAATTAACGAAAATACGTCTGTATTTTGATAAATAATTCACAAAAATATGATATCACAGTAAAGTGGAAAACCACGGAAGCGAAAGAAAGTTGAAATTATTTGAGTTTTCGAAACAATTAAGAAAATAATATGGGAAAATATCAGACAGATCACGGAGAGATTTTTCCCCAAAAAAACTGCCACACAGGAGAACATTCCCGTGTGGCAGTCGTATAAATCATGTTAAAGATATATCTGGATCCTCTGTCACAGAAAAACACTGCCAGGCTCCAGCAAAACGATAAAATATTATCAGCTCTTGCGGAATGCGGCACGTTTTCTGTCTCTGGAATCCAGAATACGTTTACGGATACGAAGGCTTGTCGGTGTTACCTCAAGAAGCTCATCCTGGTCGATGAACTCGATGGCCTGCTCAAGACTTAAGATTCTTGGCGGAACAAGCTTCAGCGCATCGTCTGCCGAAGAAGAACGGGTGTTGGTGAGGTGCTTGGTCTTGCAGACATTCAGCTCGATATCCTCAGCCTTACCATTCTGTCCGATAACCATACCGCTGTAAACCTTCTCGCCAGGTCCGACGAAGAGAGTACCACGCTCCTGAGCGGAGAAAAGACCGTAAGTTACAGTCTCGCCTGCCTCGAAAGCGATGAGGGAACCCTGTTTACGATACGGGAAGTCTCCCTTGTATGGTGCATATCCGTCAAACATGGTGTTCAGGATACCGGTACCCTTGGTGGAGGTAAGGAATTCGTTACGGAATCCGATCAGTCCACGGGAAGGGATGGAGAACTCAAGACGTACAGTTCCGTCGCTTGCTGTGCTCATACCCTGAAGTTCACCTTTACGCTCGCTGAGTTTCTGGATGATGGTACCGGAAAATTCCTCCGGAACATCAACATATGCGATCTCGATCGGCTCCAGTTTGCGTCCGCGCTCGTCTGTATGATAGAGAACCTCCGGTTTGCTGACTGCAAATTCATATCCTTCACGGCGCATGTTCTCAATAAGAACGGAAAGGTGAAGCTCACCACGGCCGGAAACCTTGAAGCACTCAGTTGTATCTGTGTCTTCCACACGAAGGCTGACGTCTGTATTCAGCTCACGGTAGAGGCGGTCACGAAGGTGACGGGAAGTGATAAATTTACCTTCCTGTCCTGCAAGCGGGCTGTCGTTTACAAGGAAGTTCATGGAGATGGTAGGCTCGGAAATCTTCTGGAACGGAATGGACTCCGGGTTATCTCCTGCACAGAGTGTATCTCCAATGTGGATATCTGCAATACCGGAGATCGCAACGATGGCTCCGATGGTAGCACTCTTGACTTCAACCTTGTTCAGGCCGTCAAATTCGTAGAGCTTGCTGATCTTTACGCGCTCGTGTTTGTCCGGGTCATGATGGTTCAGAAGCATCAGCTCCTGGTTCACGGAAATGGTTCCGCGCTCAACTTTACCGACACCGATACGGCCTACATATTCATTGTAGTCGATGGTGCTGATAAGAACCTGTGTATCTCCGTCCGGATCTCCCTCCGGAGCAGGAATTGCATCAAGGATGGTCTCAAAAAGCGGAGCCATATTCTCAGGCTTGTCCTCAAGGTTACGAACTGCATAGCCGGCTTTTGCGGAGGCATACAGGAACGGGCAGTCCAGCTGCTCGTCAGATGCGTCCAGATCCATGAGAAGTTCCAGAACTTCGTCAACAACTTCCTCCGGACGTGCTTCCGGACGGTCGATCTTGTTGATGCAGACAATAACATGCAGGTTCAGTTCGAGAGCTTTACGAAGTACAAATTTAGTCTGAGGCATGGCACCCTCGAAGGCGTCCACAAGAAGAATAACGCCGTCTACCATCTTCAGCACACGCTCTACCTCGCCGCCGAAGTCCGCATGGCCTGGAGTGTCGATGATATTGATTTTTACACCCTTGTAATGAACTGCGGTGTTTTTGGAGAGAATCGTAATGCCGCGCTCACGCTCAATATCGTTGGAGTCCATGACACGTTCCTGGACTTCCTGGTTCTCACGGAAAACACCGCTCTGTTTCAAAAGCTCGTCAACAAGTGTTGTTTTACCGTGATCGACATGGGCGATAATGGCCACGTTACGAACATCTTCACGCTTGGTCTTCATATAATCCAAATCCTTTCTTTCCATATATAAGTAATCTTTTTGTTAAAAATGATGTCCAAATTTACAGTTTATCACATTTTCGTGAGATTACAAGATATAAAAAAATATTTTTAGTTTTTCATTTTCCAGACATATTATACCCCAAATGCACATACATTGGTATAGACGAAATACACGAAGAGGAAGGAGAGCTACTTATTATGGCAGATAAAATTATTGAAAACAATCAGGTATCGGTTATGGGGCGTATTGCCACCGGATTTACCTTCAGCCATCAGGTTTTTGGAGAAGGGTTTTATATGATGGATATTCTGGTAAAACGTCTCAGCGATTCTGAGGACAGGATTCCGGTGATGGTGTCCGAGCGTCTGATTGATATCACCCAGGACTATGTTGGGGAGTATATTGAAATCCACGGACAGTTCCGGTCCTATAACCGTCATGAGGAAAAGAGAAATAGACTTGTGCTTTCGGTATTTGCCAGGGAAGTGAAATTTGTGGAAGAGGGAGAGGAATCCATACCGGTCAATCAGATTTTTCTGGACGGGTATATCTGCAAACCGCCTGTATACAGAAAAACTCCGCTTGGAAGAGAGATTGCGGATCTTCTGATGGCAGTCAACCGTCCTTACGGAAAATCCGATTACATACCATGTATATGCTGGGGAAGAAATGCCAGATATGCTTCGGCTTTTGAAGTAGGCGGACATGTGCTGATCTGGGGCAGAATTCAGAGCAGGGAATATATGAAACGAATCAGTGAAAATGAGACAGAAAAAAGGATAGCCTATGAAGTTTCGGTGAGCAAATTGGAATATGTTGAGTAACATTGGACAGGTTATGGAATATTGGTGGGAACATTAAGGTAACACTTGCATTTCCAGCCAATCTGCGGTAATATAAGAAAAATTAAAAAAATGGGGAATTACCGGTTTCACTAAACAGTAAGAGGAAGAATCATGGAAAAAGAAATAACAGAGGTTTATTGCGGGAACGGGAAAGGAAAGACGACACTGGCTATCGGCCAGGCTTTGCGCTTTGCCGCGCAGGGAAAAAGTGTGATCATCATACAGTTTCTCAAGGGCAGGGAACGCAGAGAACTGGATTTTCTTGAGGATCTGGATAATCTTGATTTCAAGATTTTCCGTTTCGAAAAAATGGACACCTGCTATAATGACCTGAGTGAGCAGGAAAAGACAGAAGAGAGAACCAATATTCTCAACGGCCTTAATTTTGCACGGAAGGTAATTGCTACCGGAGAGTGTGATTTTCTGCTGCTGGATGAAATCCTCGGGCTTATGGATAAAGGAATCGCTCCAGTTGAGACGATCATCGATATGCTTAAGCAGAAGGATGAAAGTATGCACATAGTTATGACCGGACGCTGGCTTCCGGAAGCACTGAAGCCATATGTGGACAGTGTTACCACAATGACAACAGAGCTGACCGGACAGGAACGGAAATAAGCAACAGTTCACAGAAGAAAGAAGGAGGAAGACAAATGGCAATTTTTAAAGGAACAGGCGTTGCAATCGTAACACCTATGCACGAAGACGGTAAGGTAAATTATGAGAAACTTGAGGAGATCCTTGAGGATCAGATCGCGAACAGCACAGACGCCATCGTTATCTGCGGAACAACAGGAGAATCTTCTACTCTGACACACGGAGAGCACCTTCAGACAATCAAGTTCACAATTGACAAAGTTAACAAACGTGTGCCTGTAATCGCAGGAACAGGTTCCAATTGTACAGAGACAGCAATCATGATGTCCAAGGAAGCAGCTTCCTATGGTGCAGACGCTCTTCTTATTGTAACACCTTATTATAACAAGGCTACACAGAAGGGACTTATCGCTCATTACACAGCAATTGCCAATGCAGTTCCGGAAACTCCGCTCATCATGTACAATGTACCGAGCCGTACAGGCTGCAACATCCAGCCGGCTACAGCAGCTTACCTTGCAAAGAATGTAAAGAACATTGTCGGAATCAAGGAAGCAACCGGAGATCTTTCCCAGATCGCCAAAATGATGTCTCTGGCAGACGGACAGCTTGAGCTTTACTCCGGAAACGATGATCAGGTACTTCCGATTCTTTCTCTTGGCGGACTTGGTGTTATTTCCGTACTTTCCAATGTTGCACCGAAGTTTACACATGACATGGTCATGAAATATTTCGACGGTGATACCAAGGGAGCAACAGAGGATCAGCTGAAAGCTCTTCCGCTGATCAACGCACTGTTCAGCGAAGTAAACCCGATTCCTGTTAAGACAGCTATGAACCTTATGGGAATGAACGTAGGACCGCTTCGTATGCCACTTTGCGAGATGGAAGAAGACACAAAGGCAGCTCTTGCAAAAGAGATCGAGAAATTCGGCCTTAAGCTTGCAAAATAATCAGACTGTAAGCGGAAGGTAAAGGAGAATATACTATGGTAAAAATCATCATGCATGGCTGCAACGGACATATGGGTCAGGTGATCAGTGGCATTGTGGAGAAAGATCCGGATGCAGAGATCGTGGCAGGCATCGACATTGCAGATCAGGGAAAAAACAGCTATCCGGTATTTACCGATATTGATACATGTCAGGTAGAGGCAGACGTGATCATTGATTTCTCCTCTGCAAAAGCAACAGACAAGCTTCTTGAGTACAGTGCCGCACGCCAGATCCCGGTTGTTCTCTGCAGCACAGGCTTAAGCGAGGAGCAGCTTGCGAAAGTAGAAGAAACATCCAAAAAGGTTGCAGTGCTGAAATCTGCGAACATGTCTCTTGGTATCAACACACTTCTGAAACTGGTTCAGGACGCTGCCAAGGTTCTTGCAACTGCAGGATTTGACATGGAGATCGTTGAGAAACATCACCGCCTGAAAGTAGACGCACCAAGTGGTACTGCACTTGCACTGGCAGACAGCATTAATGAAGTTATGGATAACAAGTATCATTATGTATATGACCGCAGCCAGAAACGTGAGAAACGTGACGATAAGGAGATCGGAATCTCCGCAGTTCGTGGCGGAACCATCGTAGGTGAGCATGAGATCATTTTTGCAGGTCAGGACGAAGTGATCGAGTTCAAGCATACTGCATATTCCAAGGCTATTTTTGGAAAAGGTGCTGTAGAAGCAGCCAAATTCCTTGCAGGTAAACCGGCAGGACGTTACGATATGAGTGACGTGATCGGCTGATGCTGACAGGCTGAGCGGTGTAACAGATAAACCGTAACAGAATAAAATGCAGATAATACAGACGGGTTTCGTGTAAAAGCGGAACCCGTCTTTTTATGCCCACTTTACAGTAAAGAACATTTTATTGAAAATTTTCCCAGAATAGGATAACGGAAAAAGTGTCATATTAGGAATACAGAATTTTTCAGAAAAAGGAGAAGATCATATGAAAAAATGGAAGGCGATTCTTTTTGGCACTATGCTCACTCTGTCTCTGTGTACATTTATAGCCTGTGGTACAGAGGTAAACAATGCGGATGAAACCGTGGACGAAAAAAATAAAGATGAGAAAGATAAGAAAAAAGATACAAACGAAAATACTGCCACAGAAAATGAAATTATGGAAGGCGAAACGGACAATGACGGTGTGATGGATAACGGCGGGATCATCGAAGATTCTGGTACAGATAACAATGAGATGGCCGGTGGGAATGTCACCGTGACTCCCGCAGAGGACGGAAATAATGCAACGACAGCGCCGGGAACAGCGGGTGTCAATGGAACAGAAAACGGAACCGAAAATGATGGAACGGTATCCGGTGAGCTGGGTGACAGCGTGAAGGATCTGGGTGATGGCGTAGGTAATGCAGTGGATGATATCGGCAATGCAGTAGGAAATGCGGTAGAGGGCAGATAGAGTTACTGTTTATTTTGTGGTCAGCAACTGTAAGGTAATCTCGTGTTACAGATATTTTACCACAGCATTGCATAAAACTGTTTCAGATGCTATGATCAGTGCATGGAAAGAAAACGGAGGACAGGATTATGAAATTCAGACCATGCATTGATATACATAACGGAAAAGTAAAACAGATCGTAGGTGGAAGCCTGAAAGATCAGGGTGACCAGGCCGCGGAAAATTTTGTGTCAGAGCAGGATGCGGCATTTTATGCAGAGCTTTATAAGAAGGCCGGTTTAAAAGGTGGCCATGTGATCCTTCTGAATGGAAAAGATTCTCCCAATTATGAAGCGACGAAAGCCCAGGCACTTCTTGCCCTGAAAAAATACCCCGGAGGACTTCAGATCGGAGGCGGGATCTGCCCGGAGAATGCGGCGGAGTATCTGGAGGCTGGTGCCAGCCACGTGATCGTAACTTCCTATGTATTCAAAAACGGAGTGATCTCCTGGGAAAATCTGGATAAAATCCGGAACGCAGCAGGAAAAGAACATCTTGTACTTGATTTAAGCTGCCGCAAAAAAGATGGTAATTATTACATAGTCACAGACCGCTGGCAGAAATTTACAGAAGAGATTGTGACACTGGAACTGATGGAGAAGCTTGGAAGTTACTGCGATGAGTTTCTGGTCCATGCAGTGGATGTGGAAGGAAAGGCTCATGGTGTTGAGACCGAACTTGCGGAACTTCTGGGACAGTACAAAGCTCATCCGGTAACCTATGCAGGCGGTGTCGGTTCTATGGCAGATATTGAGGAACTTCGAAAGGCAGGACAGGGAAGACTGGACGTGACTGTTGGCAGTGCCCTGGATATTTTTGGCGGAAGCATACCATTTGAAGTTCTGGCAGAGATGAAGTAGAATAGTTGCATATTCATGACAAAAAAATCCTTTTGCAGGAATATATTGAATAAATTCAGAAAAAATTTGTGAAATTTTTGAAAAGTGATGTTAAAATTCAACTTAATGTGTTATAATAGCAACATAAAACAGCAAAGGGGATGGAAGTCATGAAATTTATTATTAGTGGAAAGAATATAGCAGTAACAGAAGGACTTAAAACAGCTGTTGAGGACAAGCTTGGTAAACTTGAAAGGTATTTCACTCCTGAAACTGAGATTTCAGTAACCTTAAGTGTTGAGAAGGATCGCCAGAAGATCGAGGTAACAATCCCTGTGAAAGGTAACATTATCCGTTCCGAGCAGGTAAGCAATGACATGTATGTATCCATCGATCTGGTTGAAGAGGTAATTGAGCGTCAGCTTCGTAAATACAAGAACAAGATCGTTGACAAGCAGCAGGAATCCACAAACTTCCAGAAAGCATACCTTGATAAGGATTATGAAGAGGATGAGGAAGTTAAGATCATCCGTACCAAGAAATTCGGAATCAAACCAATGTATCCAGAAGATGCATGTGTACAGATGGAGCTTCTTGGACATAATTTCTTTGTATTCTTCAATGCTGAGACAGAGCAGGTGAACGTAGTTTACAAACGTAAAGGTAATACTTACGGACTGATCGAGCCGGAGTTTTAGGCAGAAGTCTCTGTAGGAGATCATGGGTGAATGATCTTTTATAAAAACTGAATATTGAACGACTGAGAAAAGCTCCGGGAATCTGTGTGGAAAATCTGCAGATTCCCGGAGCTTTTTTTCAGGGCAGAAGAACAGCTCCGGACACGATTTGTTAATTAATTGTTCATTGTTTTTATAACTGGAAAGTGGTAGAATATATACCATATGTGATCTGGATATCAACAGAGAACTGGAATGGTTATTGTGATTGGAACGAACAGTGTCCTGGAATGATCCTGAATCGGATAGATGAGAGACTTAAACGTCCTATTTCGAATAAAATGATTGGAGCAGAAACATGAATGTTTTTTCAAAAGTATTTGGAACCCGCAGCCAGCGTGAGGTAAAACGTATTATGCCGCTGGTTGAAAAAACCGAGAGCTATCAGTCTCAGATGCAGCAGCTTACGGATGAGCAGTTACGAGACAAGACAAGAGAATATAAGAAACGTCTTGCAGAAGGTGCAACACTGGATGATCTTCTTCCGGAGGCATTTGCCACTGTACGTGAGGCAGCCAAGCGTGTACTTGGAATGGAGCATTACCGTGTACAGATCATCGGTGGTATCATCCTTCACCAGGGCCGTATCGCCGAGATGAAAACAGGTGAAGGTAAAACTCTTGTTTCCACACTTCCTGCATATCTGAATGCCCTTGAGGGAAAAGGTGTCCACATCGTAACGGTCAACGATTACCTGGCTAAACGAGATGCCGAGTGGATGGGTAAAGTCCATGAGTTCCTTGGCCTGACTGTAGGTGTGGTACTCAACGACATGAAACCGGAAGAGCGCCGTGCGGCATACGGATGTGACATCACATACGTTACCAACAACGAACTTGGATTTGATTACCTTCGTGACAACATGGTTATCTATAAAGAACAGCTTGTTCAGAGAGATCTTCACTACTGTATCATCGATGAGATCGACTCCGTCCTGATCGATGAGGCACGTACACCTCTGATCATTTCCGGACAGAGCGGCAAGTCCACCAAGCTTTATGAGGTGTGCGATATCCTTGCACAGCAGCTGGAGCGTGGTGAGGCCAGCCATGAGATGACCAAGATGGCAGCCATCATGGGCGAGGAAGTTATCGAGACCGGTGACTTCGTTGTAAATGAGAAAGATAAGATCGTCAACCTTACCGAGCAGGGTATCAAGAAGGTTGAGAAATTCTTTAATATCGAGAACCTGGCAGATCCGGAGAACCTGGAGATCCAGCACAACATCATCCTTGCACTTCGTGCACATAATCTGATGCACAAGGATCAGGATTATGTTGTAAAAGATGACGAGATCCTGATCGTTGATGAGTTTACCGGACGTATCATGCCGGGCCGTCGTTATTCCGATGGTCTTCATCAGGCGATCGAGGCGAAAGAGCATGTTAAGGTTAAAAGAGAGAGTAAGACTCTTGCAACCATCACCTTCCAGAACTTCTTCAACAAATATGACAAAAAAGGCGGTATGACCGGTACGGCCCTTACCGAGGAAAAAGAGTTCCGTGATATCTACGGCATGGACGTTGTAGAGATTCCGACCAACCGTGTGGTACAGCGTAAAGATCTTGATGATGCCGTTTACATGACAAAGAAAGAGAAATTCAATGCCGTTGTAGAGGCAGTTAAGGAAGCTCACGCAAAACATCAGCCAGTACTGGTTGGTACGATTACCATCGAAACTTCCGAACTTCTCAGCAGGATGCTGAAGAGAGAGGGAATCCCGCATAATGTACTGAATGCCAAGTTCCATGAGCTTGAGGCTGAGATCGTAGCACAGGCAGGACAGGCAGATGCCGTTACCATCGCGACCAACATGGCAGGCCGTGGTACCGATATCAAGCTTGACGATGAGGCAAAGGCTGCCGGAGGTCTTAAGATTATCGGTACAGAACGCCATGAGTCAAGACGTATAGACAATCAGCTCCGTGGACGTGCAGGACGTCAGGGAGATCCGGGTGAGTCACAGTTCTTCATCTCACTTGAGGACGACCTCATGAGACTTTTCGGTTCAGAGCGTCTGATGGGCGTTTTCAATGCTCTCGGAGTACCGGAGGGCGAGCAGATCCAGCATAAGATGCTCACATCTGCTATCGAGAAGGCTCAGGAGAAAATCGAGGCCAACAACTTTGGTATTCGTAAAAATCTTCTCGAGTATGACCAGGTGGACAATGACCAGAGAGAGATTATCTACAGCGAGCGTATGAAGGTGCTTAACGGTGACAACATGCGTGATGCTATCCTTAAGATGGTTCAGGAGCAGGTTGAGAAGTCTGTCGACAGATGTATTTCCGAGGAAATTGACAGAGCTGACTGGGATCTTGTAGAGCTCAACGAGCTTGTGCTTCCGGTCATTCCTCTTGACCCGATTACAAAAGAGGATATTGAGTCAATCAAGAATGCAAAGCAGCTTAAGCAGTACTTAAAGGAAAAGGCTG
>ENA-OUQW01002427-OUQW01002427.1-human-gut-metagenome-genome-assembly--contig:-NODE-2427-length-15563-cov-16.455055_pt1 | contig 15563 bp, 13 predicted proteins | sample MGYA00248464_ERZ548849 | MGnify/ENA primary metagenome ERZ548849 (study PRJEB26491, sample SAMN04978193) | human gut metagenome | host: Homo sapiens | study: EMG produced TPA metagenomics assembly of... | reverse complement strand
CTATGTTTCAATAACTTCAAAGAACTTCTCTCGATTTTAACGGGACAGCAATGATAATAAAAATGAAGAAACTGTAATCTGCTGGTGTTCTGCATCAGTCGTCACTTGTCGGCCTTGACGGCGAATGCGCAGAATGTGAGGTAGAGCACGCATGCTAGTATGACTGCCGTGCCTCCGGCTATGCCTGCCGTGTCGATGGCAAATCCTATTGCAGGCGGTACGGCTGCTCCTCCAGAAACTGCTGTTATGACGAGTCCCGAAATCTGGTTGGTCTTGTCGGGCCTTATCTGTACGGCCTTCGAGAATATAATCGGGAAGATGCAGGAGCACAGGAATCCTACTGCGCCTATGCAGGCCATGTTGAGCGCTGGGTGCTCGACCGATGCGAGGAGCAGAAGGACGACTATGCAAAATATGATGTTCGCTTTGAAATATTTCATTTCTGAAATTCTGGTCATGAGGAATGTGCCGATGAAGGCTCCTATAGTACGGCAGAAGAAGTATACCTGCGGTGCGCTGCCGGCTTCTTCCTTGCTCCAGTCGAAACGCATGGACATGATTTTCGAACTTATGAAGTTGGTGGAGACGTCAACGCCTACAACAAAGAATATGCCCAGGAACAGGAGCAGTATGCGCTTGTCGGCAAGGAGCATGAAGGTGTCTTTCAGCTGTGCGCCACCGTCGACCTCTGCCGTTTTCTCCTCACGGGCAATAGGGGTGAGCATGAGCCAGATGCCGGAAATCAGCGTTATGGCTCCAAGTATAGGGAAGCAGTAGTACCACAGTCGTGTGTCTCCGTGGCCGAAAACGTTTACGGCGATGAGCACTATATGCGGGCCTGCCAATGATGATATTGCCTTGACGACCTGTCCTGCTGTAAGACTGCTGGTGAGGAGTTTCTGGTCGGTTACAACATTGTTGAGAAGCGGGTTGAGCGAAACCTGCAGTATGGCATTTCCTATGCCGAGGAGGGCGTAGGCCGTTATGCATGTGATGCTGTTGTAGGCGATGACGGGAATGGACATTCCGACGACGGTTATGGCCATGCTCAGGAGTACTGTGTTCTTGCGTCCCCAGCTGTTCATCTTTATTCCGACTGGTATGCCGAGAAACAGAAACCAGATGAATACCATTGAAGGAATGAATCCGGCCATTGTGTTTGACCAACCGAAAGCTTCTTTTGCATAGTCGGAGGAGATGCCGACTATGTCGCAGAATCCCATTACGAAAAATCCGAAAAGAACCGGAATTGCTTTAATTAAAGAGTTTTTATTTCCCATCTGTGCTGTATAGTGTTGTTTTAAGGTTTTGAAAATGATGGTTGCAAATATAGGATGTTTTATTTCTGAAGTATAAATTTATTTCGGTTTACTTCTTGTGGACTTGTCCAAAATAATTATAAACTAGAAGTGCGGAATTGTAATATTTTGATAATTAGGTGAATAGTGGACTTGAACGCTGCGACTCCGAAAATGGCTGTTTTGCGGTATTTCAGATACCTTGTCGCATTTATTAGAGGCTTGCGGATTGTTTTGTGTGCCTCTGAAGGAAAAATTGCAGGCGCTCGCAATAAAAATTCTGCGGGCTCGTAGTTTCTTTTGCGGGCGCTCGCAGATGATGGTGTGGGGGAATAATATAGGATGCGGTTCGGCATATCCAAATCGAAAACTGTGTTTTCATTTGTATCTGCTCTCACCTTTCACTATATTTGCAAGGGAGATATATTTGTTTGACTTATTGCTATTTGAATATTTTTTATTTTAACTAATCTAAATCTTAAAGTTTTATGTTTGGAAAAAATCTTTTGATTATTGTCTTTATGTTTTTGTTCTGCGGAACGGTACGTGGCGCAGATGTTCTTGTTGAAGCCGAGAGTTTCAGCAATAAGGGCGGTTGGTCGGTTGATCAGCAGTTTATGGATTTGATGGGTTCGCCTTATCTGATAGCTCACGGTATGGGTGAGGCTGTAGATGATGCAGAAACGACGGTTGAATTCGGCGAGGCTGGAACTTATCATGTGTATGTGCGCACTTACAACTGGGTTTCGCCATGGTTTGACGGCAAGGGTCCAGGTAAGTTCAAGATAAGCGTAGGCCGCAAGAAGCTGAGTGCCGTATTGGGCGCTGACGGCAACAGCTGAATGTGGCAGTATGCCGGACGTGTGTCTGTCAAGTTGGGGAAGGTAAAGGTGTCACTTCATGATCTTACCGGATTTGACGGCAGATGCGATGCAATATATTTTACCACGGAAAAAGATGTGCTTCCTCCATCTGAGGTTGAGGAACTGGAGGCGTTCAGAAATGCACGCATTCCTAGAAATGCAGAGGTTAAGGGCGGTTACGACCTTGTTGTCGTAGGTGGCGGTATTGCCGGTATGTGTGCCGCTGTTTCTGCCGCACGTCTGGGATGCAAGGTTGCGCTCATAAATGACCGTCCTCTGCTTGGCGGCAACAACAGTTCAGAAATACGTGTTCATCTGGGAGGACGCATTGAGGTTGGTCCATATAAGGCTCTCGGTGGATTGCAGAAGGAGTTTGCTCCTTCACGTCAAGGTAATGCCAAACCTGCTGAATACTATGAGGATCAGAAGAAAATGGATTGGATAATGAAAGAGAAGAATATTTCTTTGTTCATGAATTATAGAGCTGTAGCAGTCAACAAATCCAGCGAGAACAAGATTAAGCAGGTGGTGGCCAGACATATAGAAAACGGAAAGGAGCTGCGTTTTGAAGCTCCGCTTTTCGTTGATTGTACAGGTGACGGTACAATAGGTTATCTTGCCGGTGCAGATTGGCGTATGGGAAGAGAATCCCGCGACGAATTTGCAGAAACGACTGCTCCAGAGAAGGCCGACAGCTTGACGATGGGAGCTTCTGTGCAGTGGTATTCTGTGGATGCAGGTAAAAAGGCCTCATTCCCGGTGTTTGAATACGGACTTGATTTCAATGAAAACTCTTGCGAGAAGGTGACGATGGGAGAATGGACATGGGAAACCGGTATGAACTATAACCAGATAAGCGATTTTGAACGTATCCGCGATTACGGCTTGATGGTTGTCTATTCCAATTGGAACTATCTTAAAAATAGATTGAAAGACAATGACGAATATAAGAACCGCAAGCTCGGATGGGTTGCATACATCTCCGGCAAACGTGAATCCAGACGTCTTATGGGCGATTATATTCTTAAGGAATCCGACATCACAAGTATATAATACACGAGGATGCTTCTGCTTCAACAACATGGAGCATTGACCTGCATTATCCTGATCCGGAAAATACAAAGCATTTCCCTGACGAGGAGTTCAAGTCGATTGCTAAACATATAAATATCCATCCTTATCCGATACCTTACAGATGTCTGTACTCAAGAAATATTGACAACCTGTTTATGGCCGGAAGACACATAAGCGTTACGCATGTGGCTCTGGGTACTACACGTGTCATGCGTACAACAGGAATGATGGGAGAGGTTGTCGGCATGGCTGCATCGTTGTGCCGCAAGTACGGCATAGAGCCGAGAGGCGTATACAGATATCATCTTGAGGAGTTGAAGGAGCTTATGCGTAAGGGTGTTGGCGGATATGGATTGCCTAATAACCAGAAATATAATCAGGGAGGCACGTTGAAAAAGATTCCTCAGGTGAAGTGAACCTGACTTGCCGTCTTTTACCGAAAATATTTTACATTGATAACGGCTGATCATATTGATATACGCAGTTTTTAATATATGGGCATACAGCGCAGATTCATCCTGCGGCTGTATGCTTTTCTTTTTAAAAAGTGTATGAAATCAGTAGAAAAGGCTATATTTGCAGTTGACAAGATTATACAGCTGTTCAGTTGCACTTATGATGGAATCTTGTTGCAGTAGTCGTGCAAAATCATATAAGGGCGTTTTTGTGTCATGTTGACAGCATGACGGCAATAAAAGACGATAACTTGTTACATAAATATATACGATGATTTATTTCTTTAGAACACCAAGCGGCAGTGTCATTGCTACATCAGCAGATCATGAACTGTCATCAGATGAGAAAAAGGAACTTTGCTGGCTTTACGGAGAGGCAAAAGAGGAAGGTAAGGACAAGCTCGACGGATATTTTGTAGGTCCGCGTCGTGAAATGATTACACCATGGAGTACAAATGCCGTAGAAATTACTCAGAACATGAACATTTCCGGCATAGACCGTATTGAGGAGTACTTCCCGGTTGCCAGTGCCGATGCCGACCATGACCCTATGCTCCAGCGCATGTACAACGGATTGGATCAGGAAATCTTCACGGTTGATATCAAACCGGCTCCAATCATGCACATTGAGAATCTTGAGGAATACAATGAGCAGGAGGGTTTGGCGCTCAGTCCTGAAGAAATAGAGTATCTTCACAAGGTAGAAGGCCAGCTCGGACGTAAGCTTACTGATTCTGAGGTGTTCGGATTTGCTCAGATCAATTCAGAGCATTGCCGCCACAAAATTTTCGGCGGAACGTTCATCATCGACGGTGAGGAAAAGGAAAGCTCGCTTTTCCAGATGATCAAGAAAACTACAAAAGAAAATCCTAACAAGATTATTTCCGCATACAAGGATAATGTGGCTTTTTCGCAGGGACCTATTGTTGAGCAGTTCGCTCCGAAAGACCACTCTACATCCGATTATTTTGAAATCAAGGATATTGAATCTGTGATTTCACTCAAAGCAGAAACACATAATTTCCCTACAACTGTAGAACCTTTCAACGGAGCCGCTACCGGTACCGGAGGTGAAATCCGCGACCGTATGGGTGGTGGTGTAGGTTCTTGGCCTATTGCAGGAACTGCCGTATACATGACTTCTTATCCACGCAACGGTGAGAATGGTGCACGTTCATGGGAAGATATAATGCCTGTACGCAAGTGGCTCTATCAGACACCTGAACAGATTCTCATCAAGGCATCTAACGGTGCCAGCGACTTCGGAAACAAGTTCGGTCAGCCGCTTATCACTGGTTCTGTGCTTACTTTCGAACACGAGGAGAACGGCGAGAAGTATGGTTATGACAAGGTTATCATGCTTGCCGGAGGTGTTGGTTACGGAACAAAGCGCGACTGCCTTAAGCGCCAGCCTGAGAAAGGCAACAAGATTGTTGTTGTCGGCGGTGACAACTATCGCATCGGACTTGGCGGTGGTTCAGTAAGTTCTGTTGACACAGGCCGTTATTCAAGCGGTATAGAGCTCAATGCTGTTCAGCGTGCAAATCCGGAAATGCAGAAGCGTGCAAACAACCTTGTTCGTGCTCTCTGCGAAGAGGATGTAAATCCTGTTGTTTCTATCCACGACCACGGTTCTGCAGGTCATGTCAACTGTCTTTCTGAGCTTGTTGAGGAATGTGGAGGATTGATAGACATGACAAAGTTGCCTATCGGTGACAAGACTTTGAGCTCAAAGGAAATCATTGCCAACGAAAGCCAGGAAAGAATGGGTCTGCTCATTCAGGAAGAGCATATAGAGCATGTCCGCAAGATTGCCGAACGTGAGCGCGCTCCGCTTTATGTTGTCGGTGAAACTACCGGCGATGCTCATTTCGCATTTGAGCAGGGCGACGGTGTACGTCCGTTCGACCTTGATGTTGCTCAGATGTTCGGTCATTCACCTAAGACATACATGAGAGACGAAACTGTAGAGCGTACTTACGAGAACGTCAGCTACAGCGAAGAAAATATTGAACAGTATCTTGAAAATGTTCTTCAGCTTGAAGCTGTTGCATGTAAGGACTGGCTTACAAACAAGGTTGACCGTTCTGTCACAGGTAAGGTTGCACGTCAGCAGTGCCAGGGTGAGATTCAGCTCCCGCTTTCAGACTGCGGTGTCGTAGCACTCGACTATAGAGGCGAGAAGGGTATTGCTACAGCTATAGGTCATGCACCTCAGGCTGGTCTTGCTGATCCGGCTGCCGGTTCAGTACTTTCTGTTGCCGAGTCACTTACAAATATTGTATGGGCACCTATGGCAGACGGACTTGACAGCGTTTCGCTCAGTGCTAACTGGATGTGGCCATGCCGTTCACAGAAAGGTGAGGATGCTCGTCTTTATGCAGGTGTCAAGGCTCTTTCTGATTTCTGCTGTGCACTCCGCGTAAATGTGCCTACTGGTAAGGATTCGCTCTCAATGACACAGAAGTATCCTGACGGAAGCAAGATTATAAGCCCGGGAACAGTGATTGTAAGCTCTGGCGGTGAAGTTTCTGATGTAAAGAAGGTGGTATCGCCTGTTCTTGTAAACAAGGCCGATTCAACACTCTATCATATAGATTTCAGCTTTGATACACTCAAACTTGGAGGTTCTGCTTTTGCTCAGATTCTCGGTAAGGTAGGAAGTGACGTGCCTACAGTCAAGAATCCTGAATATTTCCGTGATGCCTTTACAGCTGTTCAGGAACTTGTTGAAAAGGGTCTCATTCTTGCCGGTCACGATATCAGTGCAGGCGGTTTGATTACTACATTGCTCGAAATGTGTTTCGCAAATCGTGAGGGCGGTATGGAAATCGACCTGAAGAACATTCAGGAAGCAGATATGGTGAAAGTGCTCTTCGCCGAGAATCCTGGTGTTGTAATACAGATTGCCGACAGCGACAAGCACGAGGTTAAGAAGATTTTGGACAATGCCGGTGTAGGTTATGCTGCAATTGGTGTTCCTTCTAAGGGACGTAAGATCAATGTTTGCAAGAACGGCAAGAACCTTTCGTTCGACATTGACAAGCTTCGCGATGTATGGTACAGCACATCTTATCGTCTCGACAAGAAGCAGAGCTTCAACGGCATGGCTGATGAGCGCTTCAAAAACTATAAGAACCAGCCTGTTGAGATTAAGTTCAACGACAGCTTCACAGGTAAGTTCAGCCAGTACGGCATTTCGCCTGACAGACGTGAGAGAACCGGCATAAAGGCCGCAATCATAAGAGAGAAGGGTACAAACGGTGAGCGTGAAATGGCATACTCTTTGTATCTTGCCGGCTTCGATGTGAAGGATGTTATGATGACAGACCTTATCAGCGGTCGTGAAACTCTTGAAGATATAAATATGATTGTGTTCTGCGGCGGATTCAGTAACTCCGACGTTCTCGGTTCTGCTAAAGGTTGGGCAGGTGCATTCTTGTTCAATCCTAAGGCAAAGGCTGCGCTCGATGCATTCTATGCACGCAAGGACACTCTCTCTCTCGGTATATGCAACGGTTGCCAGCTCATGATGGAGCTCGACCTCATAAATCCTGAGTTCGAGAAGAAAGGACACATGCTTCATAATGTTTCTCACAAGTTTGAAAGTGAATTCATCTCACTTGCAATACCAGAGAACAACAGTGTGATGTTCGGTTCTTTGAGCGGAAGCAAGCTCGGAATCTGGGTTGCTCACGGAGAAGGACGTTTCTCTCTCCCTTACGAAGAAAGCCGATACAATGTTGTTGCCAAGTATAACTATTCCGGTTATCCTGGAAATCCTAACGGCAGTGACTATGATATTGCAGGTATAGCAAGTGCTGATGGACGTCATCTTGCAATGATGCCTCACCTTGAGCGTGCAATATTCCCTTGGCAGCAGGCTTATTATCCACTGTCTCGCAAGAACAGCGATCAGGTTACTCCTTGGATAGAAGCCTTTGTAAATGCACGTGAGTGGATTGAAAACCATAAGTAACAATGTTTTATTTTGAGCGGCAGACATTTGTTGTCGACAGTGTCTGTCGCTCAATTTTTTACTTTTGTTTTTTGACTCGTTTATACTGTGATTGATGGTGTGTTTTTCTATAGTTGCGACAGAGCTCTTAGCCTTTCCTGATCAGCTTTGTATTTATCTTGATATTTGGACAGACTGATCCAAGCGAAGGTGTGGATTTACGGTGATGTAGATTTATTTTATTTTGTTGACCTTACTACCTAGATATATAGCAATACATTTTGATGGACGTGTTTATTAGAGTGTCGGTATTGATGTTTTTGCTTATATTTCATATATCTGCAAAAGCACAGTTGTTCAGCTTCCTTACAACAGAAAAAGGGTTGAGCAATGATAGGGTTTATTCCATAGCCAAAGATAAGCATGGGTATATGTGGTTTCTGACGGCCGGTGGAGTGGACAGATTCGATGGTCTTGACTTTTTTCATTTCAATCTTGAGTATGATGGAGTGCCTTTGATTATAGGAACGCGTGCCAATTTGGTTGCCGATAATGATGGCCGTATTTGGGAAGTCGGATCATATAAATCAAATGTAATATACGTTTTTGATGATGTTCGTGGACGCTTCAAACCTGTAGTTCTTAAGAATTTGGGAGATAGCGGTATTTCTTATCTTATGATAGACAGTAGTAACCGAATGTGGATGTCTTCAGGCAATGCTCTGTATGTCTATGATATAGATAGGAATCATTTGTCGTGTGTGTTGATGCCTGATGGTGAAGCGCCTTTGTGTATGGCTGAATTTGGTGGTAGTTTTGTTGTAGGAAGTAGCAATGGTATATATGAGGCGCATTTTGATAAGAAGAAGTGCATTTTCTCCAAGATGGATTGGCCGATATATGATACGGCTGGAGTGAAGGTCTCAGACATGCATTCTTTGTCTCCTTTTAAGATGTATTCTTATAGAAACAGCAGGAAACTTTTGGTCTTTGATTCCAAAAGCAGGATGTTTGATGTTGATTTGGTTTCAAGAAAGGTTGTCATGCACAGTTCGGACCTGATTTATGACGTGCCGGTTTCTTCTGTTTCTCCCGATTATGCAGATAGTTCCAAACTGCTTGTTGCTACAGCAAGTGCAGGAATAAAGGAAATTTCGCTGGACGATTTCAGTGTCTCTGATTTTGTCAAGACTGAATATGATAATGATTACAGCCGTGGATGTAATGTGATAGTTGCATTATATTCTGACCGTGAAGGAAAACGCGTTTGGTTTTCTCCTTATTCGTATGGCGTTGCATGTTATAATGCATTTAATCCGCACTATGTGCATAATAGACATATCAGAAATAATGCGCAATCGTTGAGCTCGGATCTGGTTGTTGATATGATTGAGGACAGTGACGGAGATATCTGGTATGCGACTAGCGGCGGTATTGATCTTTTTGACAAGAAGCAGCGTGAATGGAAGCATTTCGTTATGAGCGGTAATGAGAATTTCAAGGTTTTTATTTCTTTGTGTGAAGTCGAACCTGGTTCTGTTTTGGTCGGTGGCAAATCTGATAATTTGTATATTATCAATAAGTACGATAGAAGCATTGTAGATCTGGCTCCTGAAATGTTTGGATTGGAGCACTTCGCTAATACCTGGATTGAAGATGTCTATAAGGACGATTTCGGAAATGTGTGGATGGGGGGAGACAAGTGTCTTGATAAAATAGAATGGAACACAAAGACTATTACATCTTACGAATTATGTGGCGGTGCACGTTTTATGGCGCGCGATGATTCTTTGCATTTTTGGCTGTCCACAAATAATGATATTTATAGGGTAAATGTTCTGGACGGTAAATTGGATGTGCTTGATAAACCTGCTAGATGCAGAAATGTAAATGACATTCTCTGTACTGAAAATGGAAATCTGTATATAGCCACATCAGATGAGGGGCTTTTTGTGAGGGATAGTATAGGCCGTTTTTTTATGCATTATACTCGCAGCAACAGCTCGTTGCCTTCGGATAACGTTCTTTCTGTAGTGGAGGACAACGAAGGTAATGTAGTTCTCAGTACCGGCAACGGTTTGTCAAGATTTGATGCCAGACAACGGACGTTTTCAAATTGGACTTATGAGCAAGGCATGCATGCTTACGGTTTTTATGCGGCGTGCGGAATAAGAACATCTGACAACCGCATAATTCTCGGTTCGAACAGCGGTACTGTGGAGTTTGCCGATTCGGTAAGACTGCCTCATTCTTATAATTCGAAAATCTTGATTACAAGACTGACTGTCAATGGACATGATAGGTTCAATGTGCATAATTTAAATGAAATTGAACTCGAACATAACGAGAATATTTTGGCTGTGACTGTAGGAAGTCTCAATTTTGACAACCCGTCAGACATAAAGTATTCTTGGAAATTGGATGGTTTGGATGATGGATGGAGCAAGCCTTCGTCTGAACGCATAATAAATTATGAATTGCATCCCGGACATTTTACTTTGAATATCAGGGCTTATAGCGGATTCAACGGCAAAATGATAGACGAATGTTCAATTCCTGTTGTCGTGTCTCCTCCATGGTGGGGCAGTCTTCCTGCAAAGATTTTGTATTATATGCTCGGAATCTTTGCAATTCTCGTTGTATATCGACTTATACTGCTTAAGAATAGACGTCTGATTGCAGAGGAGAAAGTGAACTTCTTCATTCATACTGCACATGAGATTCGCACGCCGTTGACTCTTCTGAAGGCTCCGTTGGAGGATGTTATGCGCAATGAGGTCTTGTCTGAAAAAGGTAAGGCCAATCTGCAGATTGCTATGCATAGCGCAAACGAGCTGATGATTATGACCGGTGACCTTATCAATGCTGAAAGACATAAGATCAGCGAACATGTACTTTGTGTTTCGCAGGTTGAATTGAATTCCTTCATTAATGAAATGCTTCGTCCATTCAATCTTTATGCAAATACCAAGAAGCAAAAATTGACTTATAGCTCTGATTTCAAAGAACTGTATGTTATACTTGACCGCGGACGTATTGAAAGTATCTTGCAGAATCTGGTAAATAATGCTTTGAAATACACTCCGGACGGAGGTGCGGTGGAAGTGAAGTGCAGTCATACAGATAAATGGTGGGCTGTAGATGTTTCCGATAATGGAATAGGTGTTCCTGAAGATGATAAGTCTAGATTGTTTGAGAAATACTACCGTGCCAGCAATGTAGGAAAAAATATTGTAGGTACAGGATTGGGACTTTCGTTGGTGAAAGCTCTAGTTGAAGAACATCATGGCAGAATATCGTTTGAAAGCGAAGAAGGAAAGGGTAGTAGATTCAGAGTAGAATTTCCATACGATGAAAAGTTTTATGCCGATGCAGAAAAGACATGCGTGGAATATTGCAATTGCGTGTATGCGAAGGAAAATCCTGTCGTTCTTGTAGTGGAGGACAATGCCGATCTGCAATCGTTTATAAGAAATTCACTTTCTGTAATTTATACGGTATATGTGGCCAACAACGGGGCTGAGGCACTGGAGAAGGTCAGATTTCTCAATCCTGATATTATCGTAAGCGACGTGATGATGCCGGAAATGCGGGGTGATGAAATGTGCCGTGCGCTCAAAGCCGATGTTAAAACCAGCCACATACCAGTGGTTCTTCTGACGGCCTTAGCTGATAATGACAGTGTAATAGATGGGTTGTCGACACTTGCTGATGCGTATATGACAAAACCGTTCGATGTGGAAGTTCTTAAGGCTCAGATAGAGAGTATATTGGCTAATAGAAAAGTCATGCAGAACCGATATGCTGATTTGATTCCGTCTGAGATGGGGCCGGATATAAAAAGCACAAATGAACTGGATTTGAAATTCATGGATAGAGTCAGGTCTATCGTTGATGCCAATGTGTCCAATAAGGACTTTAACGTAGATACTTTATGTATGGAGATAGGTATGAGCAGAACTAGTTTTTACGGCAAGCTGAAGGCTCTTACCGACAATTCACCGTCAGACTACATAAGATTTGCTCGTTTAAATCGTGCAAAATCATTACTTTTGCAGAACGAAATGCAGGTTTCTGAGATATCTGAAGCATGCGGATTCTCGGACGTAAAATACTTCCGTGAAGTGTTTAGAAGGCATTTCGGAATGACACCAAGTCAATTCAGGGCAGAACGATGAGGTCGGAAGACCTAATTTACAATATTGGATATGGGACTTTGTACAGAAATGTTTTTTACTTTTTCAAAGATAGGAACATTCACTCTTGGAGGAGGGTTTGCCATGGTTCCTCTTATGGAAAAGGAGGTTGTTGATCGTAAAGGATGGCTGGGAAAGGAAGAATTTCTCAATATAATAGTTGTTTCTCAAAGTGTGCCAGGAATTTTTGCCGTTAATATGGCCAGTCATATAGGATACAAGTTGAGAGGATTGAAAGGAGGAATTGTCGGCGCTTTCGGCGTTGCTTTGCCTTCGATTATAATTATATTGCTGATAGCTATGTTCTTTAGGGAGTTCAAGTCTAATATTTATGTAGAAAAGTTTTTCATGGGCATTCGTCCTGCAGTTGTAGCCTTGATTGCCGCTCCAGTCTTTTCTATGGCAAAATCTGCGAAGATTTCAAAAAGAAATATATGGATACCTGTTTTGTCTGCACTTTTGATTAGTGCTTGGGGTATTTCGCCTGTCTTTATAATTCTTGTCGCAGGTTTGGGCGGCTTTATTTATGGGCGCATGCGTAAAGATTCTGAAGAAAAGTGATTTCGCATTGATATATAGATTTGAATTATTTGTGTAAAACCGTTTGACAATGATATTTCTAAAACTTTTTTTAGTATTCTCAAAAATTGGCATTTTTAACTTTGGAGGCGGCTATGCCATGTTGTCGCTTATTCAGCATGAGGTAGTCGAGAGAAACAAATGGCTGACAGTTAGTGAATTTACAGATATCGTAGCTATAAGTCAGACAACTCCTGGACCTATAGGTATAAATGCTGCAACATATGCTGGATATACAGCAGTCATGAATGATCCTGCCGGATATCCGGTTTGGCTTGGTGTGGTAGGAGCAGTTGTCGCGTCTGTGGCTATTATCTGGTTGCCTTTCATTTTGATGCTGCTTATCAGCAAATTCCTTCTTGACCACAGCAAGTCGAAAGATATGGTTAATATTTTCTCGGTGTTGAGGCCGGCTATTGTCGGATTGATTGCAGCGGCGGCTTTATTGCTTATGACGCCAGAAAATTTCGGAAGTCCGAAGGATTCTCCTTTCGTGTTTTTTGTAAGCTTGATAATATTCTGCTTTTCTTTTATCGGTACGCGGTTATACAAGATACATCCTATATGGATGATGGTGATTTGCGGTATTGCCGGTTTGTTGATATATTGAACAGATAAGTTGATTTGCTGCCTTTTATATATACAGCTGTCCATTTCTAGAATTGGGCAGCTGTTTTTTTGTAGGAGTAAATGAAAATTGAGACTTTCTTGTTGCTTTTTCAGATTTTATATGTTTTATCTCACTTTTTGGACATCTTATCCATGTTTTGGGATAAAATATATGATTGTTTAACTTTTATTGTTATTTTTGCAATAGTTTAACAATGATCAAATTTTAATATGAAAAAAGAATTTAAAGCGTTATTTTGGATGCTGCCTTTAGCCTGTTCCTTTGTGTCTTGTATTAATAGTGATTATGATTTGTCCGACATTGATACAACTGTAGGCATAACGGTAAATGATCTTGTGATTCCTATCAATTTGGATCAGATTGCTCTTAGTGATGTACTTGATCTTGAAGATGACAGTCAGATAAAAGAAGTGAATGGTATATATGCAGTAGTAAAAGACGGCACTTTCTCTTCGGATGAGATAGAGATTCCTTCGTTCAGTGCTCCTGCTCCTTCTATAGAACCTATCAGTTCTGTGCTTTCTATTAATGTAGAAAGTTTTACAAAGGGAAGCCTGAAAGCTGGTAACAAAGTCGCAAAGTATCCTATTACTGATGCAAATACATCTTTTATGTATCATTCTGATGATGTCAGTGAATATATACTTGATGCATATGCTTTTGACCTGAACAGTTCGCTGAATGTTGATATAATTGTCAACGGACTTGATGGTATTACAAATTCTTTTGAGATTGAAAATTTTTCAATTCAGTTGCCTGCAGGAATGAAGGCTGTTTCTGATAAAGGAATATATGATGCAGAAACAGGTTTGCTTAATTTGGGGAATGTAACAGGACAGAATAATAGATATTCTTTCAAGGTGGATTTCTCGCGTGTAGATGTTGACAAATCTGGTGCTGTTCTGAAGGATGGTAAATTTGATTTTTCAGGCGAAATATCGGTTAAGACTGGTGAGATTGCAATATACGATGATAATTTCGTATCTGGAAAAATGTGTCCGATCTTCCAGAAGAGGTTGTGTTTAAGGGAAATACAGATATGAGCGACATGGCGGTTTCTACATTTGATGGTGTCGTATGCTATGACATAGATGGAATAGATGTAGAGCCTATATCTATGACAGATATTCCAGACATTCTCAACCAGACAGGAACTGACATCATTCTTGATAATCCTCAAATATATGTAAGCATGAATAATCCTGTTGCAGATAAGGGGCTGTCTGCTTCTGTAGGTTTTGCTCTTACTCCTATACGTGAGGGTGAAACATCACAGGCGCTTACATTGGATGATGACAGTTTGGTTATCGGTCATGACAAGCCTTTGAATGAGAATTATGCTTTTTGTATGTCGCCATATAAACCGGACACATATTATACCGGATTTGAGGATGCTGAGTTTTGTGAATTTTCTACCTTGGGTAAGGTCTTGAGCGGAACGAAACTGCCGGAATCCATTAACATTGATGTTGTGAATCCAAATGTATGGGCACAGGAAGTCTATGGTTTCGAATTGGGTAAGAAACTCGACAGAGTGAATGGTTCATATTCTTTCTATGCTCCTTTGGCGCTTACAGAGAATTCTGTGATTGCATATAAGGATACTATCGATGGTTGGAACGATAAGGATGTAGATTCAATAGAAATATCAGAGGCTATAATTAATGCGGTAGTGACAACAGATGTTCCGCTTGCTCTGGATATAAAAGCTGAGCCGATAGATAAGTATGGCAATGTTATAGAGAATGTTGAAGTTGAAGGTGCTTCTGTCGGTATTAAGGCACAGGGACAGCCGATAGAAATTAGTATAAAGGGAATAATAAGACATCTGGACGGCATAATACTCACAGCAAGAGCTCAGTCGGGAGTTTCCGATGAAAGTCTTGCGCCTGGTCATAATATTACGTTGACAGATATAAAGGCAAAAGTTTCAGGTATATACAGAACTGAATTATAATTGTTGATAGTGATGTTTATTGCCAAAAGTGTATTAATTGTTGAATATCAGAATTAAAAAAGATTATGAATACTAATTTGAAAAATATAATAGCTGTCTCCATTTTGTCTGCGTTTTCTGGTTCTGCAATGGCTCAGAATACTAATTCAGGATATTTCCTTGATGGATATTTGTATAGACATGAAATGAACCCGGCATTTGATAATGAAAGAAATTATGTTTCAATGCCGGCTCTCGGTAATTTGAATCTGTCGTTGAGGGGAAATATTGCTGTAGACGATGTATTCTACAACGTCAACGGACGTACTACAACTTTCATGAATCCGCTCGTAAGTGTGTCGGAAGTCATGGGAAACCTGAGTGATAACAATAAACTGAATCTGAATGTAAAGGAAGAGATATTGTCTGCAGGTTTTAAAGCCTTTGGTGGTTATAATACCGTAGGTATCAGCGTGAGGGCGTTTATGGGTGCCAATCTTCCTCGTGATTTGTTCTCTTTACCCGTTGGCGGAATTAATTTAGTGCGTATTTAATTCTGCCAATAGGCTTGTT
>ENA-OUQW01002420-OUQW01002420.1-human-gut-metagenome-genome-assembly--contig:-NODE-2420-length-15614-cov-2.920689_pt1 | contig 15614 bp, 10 predicted proteins | sample MGYA00248464_ERZ548849 | MGnify/ENA primary metagenome ERZ548849 (study PRJEB26491, sample SAMN04978193) | human gut metagenome | host: Homo sapiens | study: EMG produced TPA metagenomics assembly of... | reverse complement strand
GTACTGCCGTTCACTATATTTGTGATGAAGGCTCCGAATGGTATCCTGACCTTGAGGACATGGAAAAGAAGATAACAGACAAGACAAAGGCTATCGTTATCATCAACCCTAACAACCCGACAGGTGCGGTATATCCAAAAGAGATACTTGAAAAGATAGCAGACATGGCAAGACGTCATGAGCTTATCATATTCTCAGACGAGATATATGACAGACTTCTTATGGACGGCGTTGAGCATACTTCTATCGCTTCACTTTGCCCTGACGTTTTCTGCATCACTCTTAACGGACTTTCAAAGTCACATCGTATCGCAGGCTTCCGTGTAGGCTGGATGACCCTTAGCGGTGATAAGAGCAGAGTAAAAGGCTACATAGAGGGTCTTAATATGCTTTCAAGCATGAGGCTTTGTTCAAATGTACCGAGCCAGTATATAATCAAATATGCTCTTGGTGATTACACAAAAACTGACGATCTGCTCCTGCCGGGGGGACGTATCTACGATCAGAGAGAGTATATCTACAACGCACTTAACAGCATTGACGGTCTGTCGGCTGTAAAGCCTAAGGCGGCATTCTATATCTTCCCTAAGATAGACGCAAAGCGTTTCAACATCACAAATGACGAGCAGTTCGTGCTTGATTTTCTCCGTGAGAAGAAGATACTTCTTGTTCATGGCGGCGGCTTCCACTGGGAACAGCCTGACCATTTCAGGATAGTTTATCTTCCTAAGCTTGAGGATCTTGAATACTCCATGAATGAAATGAGAGATTTCCTCAAAGACTACAAGCAGAAGTAAAACTGTAGAGCGGACAGTGTTCGCCCAATATGCTTTTATGCTCATACCATACATCTACAAACACAGACACGAGGTACAAAAATGTCAAAACTTTGCAAATCATGTGGAAACTATTATGAGGGAGATCACTGCGACAAGTGCGGCTATGGCGACCCAAACTTAAAGACCCACGCCGCCGACAAATACAAAAAGCCCACAAAGCCTGAACGTTTCAGGACGGAGGAGGAAAAAGAGCTTTACGCCGAGTGGGAAAAGGAGAAAAAAGAGGACACTGAGATAAAGCGTCACTATGATCCCAACGCAGGCAAAAAGACCCTTGCCATTGTGGCGGTAGTTGTTATAGGCGTTATCGTGGCTGTGCTATACAAAAGCGGAGTTATTTTCAGCTCCACAAAGACAGATGTAATAGAAAAATACTTCAAGTCCATACAGACAAGCGATTTCGACTCATTCGTGGAGTGCTTTCCGAAAGAGATGAAGAACGAATACGAACAGCAGCGAACCGAAGGCGGATATGGCAAAGAGCAGGTCATGAAAGAAGTCCTTTACGGTGATTTCATTGAAAGCTATGGTTCTGATTACACTATCGACGTATCTTTCGGCAGAGAAACAAAGCTTAAAAAATCTGAATATGACCTGAGCGAATACAAAAGCTTTTACGGCTCTGCACCGAATGTTTCAGAGGCTTATGAGATAGTAACGAACGTGACTTTCAAAGGCTCAAAGGGCAGTGAGGACGCAAAGCTTTACATCTACGTTGGAAAATGCAGCGGAAAATGGTGCATTTTCAATATCACGCAGGATAACGGCATTGTTGACGAGGACACGGGGCTTAAAACTTCAGAAAATTAAATAGCACAAAGCAAAACCGCCACGGAGAAAATCCGCAGCGGTTTTTTTGTTTTGCGATAAAACCTATATGGTGGGACGTCGTATTTCTGTAAAACAGAAATTGAGTCGCTCACCTACATATAAGTGGCGTAATTATACGCTTTTATGTGATATTATCTCTTCTTAAAAGCAAATGACTTTCTTGTTTTCTGCTTTCCGCCTATTGACATTGTGAATATCTTGTCGCTCATGAAGATTTTCAATGCGACAGTCATGCACACTACAAGAAGCACTATCTGATAGATAAGTCCCCCTGCATAAAGGCTGTAGTTGCCAAACATTACGTTCTCGCTTGCCATAAAGGTATGAGTGAACGGTATAGCATAGACGATATACTTTATAACAGGTGAAAGCGTTCTGATATCAACTACCATTGCAAGAATATATGGTATCATTGCGGAGAAGGTTATAGGCAAAAGCATTGTCTGGGCAGATTTTGCGTCTTTTGCAAGTGCTCCTAATACCATTGAGAGTGACAATGAGATAAGGATAGACACAAACATCTGTATTCCCACAAGAGCATACTGTCCAATGCTCATAGTAAGACCAAGGTTTTCCATTGCAGATTCATATGCTGAGGTATCTCCCATGCCCTCAGTAAGACCGCCTGTCATTTTGCTCATGCCGAACATATAGACCACAGCCTGCAAAGCCGCAACAACACCTGCGGCAAGCATTTTTGACGCAAGGACTGAAAGTCTTGAAACAGGTGCGGAAAGAAGCGTTTCAAGGGTCTTGTCTATTTTCTCGGTAGAGATCGCGCTAAGTATCATCTGAGCCGAGAACATTATAAGAACGAACATTATTATAGGCACTACCATGCTCTGTGCCGAGCAAAGCGACATCACTATAGAACTGCTCACCTTATCGGACCTGTCGCCCACAACCGTTGTTTCAGAAAGCTCGACAGGGTCTTCAAGCTGATTCATTTCGTCCTCTGTCATTGCGCCGCTTGAAAGCTTATCCTGATAGATAGTTGATTTTACAGCCTGCTGTATAACTGCAAGGGCAGTGTCTGAGCCTGTGTTTGTATTTGACATGGTTGCAAGAGAGGTCATTCTCTGAACATATCCCACGTCCGCCTTTTTATGCTGTTTTACCTGCTCTGTAAAGCCTTTTGGTATTATCACAACGCTGTCCTGATCGAGCCTTTTAAGCTCTGCGGCATAGTCGTCAGACTTTATATCTACAACTGTTATCTTGCCGTCACCAGCCTTTGCGGTAGCTTTCAGAGAGTTTAAAACGTTTTCTGTGAACTCTGTTTTGTCAAGGTCGCAGATAGTAAGGTCGGAAGCCTTTTCGGCACTGTCGCTTATTGCCCCTGACATTGCCTGACCTGCCATAACAAGCACCACTACTGTGACTATCATTGTTATAATCGTTTGCAGGCTGAGCATTTCCTTTAATTCCTTGCGGAAAAGACTATAAAACTTCACGGTCAAGCACCACCCTTTCAAAGACTTCTTCAAGGTTCTGAGCGCCATATTTTTCAATAAGCTCCGCAGGCTTGCCGACTTCCAGCAACTCACCCTTTGCAATTATACCAACTCTGTCTGAAACATACTCTATTTCAAGCATATTGTGGGAAGAAAGCAGAAAGCTCATGCCCTCAGAAGCAAGCTTTCTTATCATTCTTCTTATTTCAAGGGCATTTATGATATCAAGTCCCGAAGTCGGCTCGTCAAGGATAGCCAGTGCAGGCAGTGGCATTATCGCCCTTGCAAGGAGAAGCTTTCTTGCCATACCACGGGAATAATTTGATATTTTATCATTAAGCCTGTCACCAAGCTCGCATATCTCACAGCCACGCTTAACAAACTCATAAGCCTGTTCTCCGTTGTCGGCATAGATAGAAGCCATGAACTCCAGATATTCTCTGCCTGTCATGGTCTTATACGCACCAGCCTCGTCAGGGAGGTATGTAATGCTTTTTCTTACCATATCAGGTTCAGTGAGAATACTATGACCTGCCACGATAGCGTCGCCCTCTGTTGCCTGCAAAAGTGTTGATATCATTCTTATTGTTGTTGTCTTTCCTGCACCGTTTGGACCTATAAGCGCAAATATCTCGCCCTTTCCAACGTCAAAAGTGACGTTATGGGAGGCGTAAATACCTTTTTTGTACTGCTTTGAAAGCCCTTTGACCTGTAAAACGGTTTCCATCGTTTCCCCATTCCTTTCTTTGTCTGTATCATTATATTTTTTGTGAATAAATCAAGTATAGCACACCACGTTCCAAATGTCAATTGACATTTGTCATGCGCTGCTATGTAAATATGATTTACTAATAGTATACACTGTCTATGGCACGATGTCAATAGCGGTTTTCACCAAAACAGGCATGATTTTTATTATTTATGCGTTATAATGTAAAATTCACTTACTTTGTGAGATAAAGTAAACCACGTTACACAATGATTACAAATCAAATAATATTCTGTACATTTTCAACTCTTTCAAGTACGTTTTTTTGGATATCACAATGTAATGATTTGATTACATTTCGGTTACAGACAAGGGTAAAAAAACGGACGATTGTTGAAAACTTTATAATTTTCAACACCAAATTGCTGTTATAGCATGAGTTTTAAACATTTTCAACATAGTTTTCAACATTTTCAAAAGTTTTCAACTGTAGTTTTCAACTGTCCAAAAAAGCTCTTGTTACCGTTTTTTAATCATTTGTAATTTATTCATTTTTCGTACTTCTATAGTAAATAGGGAGGATTTATTACATTTTCACCAATGAACGAATTTAAAATTTGTGAAGTATTTAAGTTTTAAAATAGGCTTTTGCTGTTTACAAACGAATGAAAATATGTTAAACTTATAATAAATATGAATGAAAAGTTACAATATTCATTATTGGAGGAAAAATTATGGGAAACTTAACCAGTCTGAAGAAAGCCGCCGCTGTGCTGCTGACTTCGGTAACACTCATGTCGGCTACAGCGGCACTGCCTGCTGTGGACGAAACGCCGCTTCTTTCGCAGACGGCGATAACTGTTGAGGCGGCAAGCGTCGGAAAAGTCACAGGGCTTACTTCAAAAACACTTAGCAACAGCGAGATAAAGCTTAGCTGGAAAAAGGTCAGCGGAGCTTCGGGATACTCAGTTTGTATGAGAAAAAACGGTAAATATCCGCAGATCGCAGACGTAAAAAGCGGCTCGACCCTCACATACACTGTGAAAAATCTGCCAAATGCTACCCGTGAAAACTTCAAGGTAAGAGCCTACAAGACCGTGAAAGGAAAAAAGGTCTACGGCGCATATTCCGACAACTGGAACACCGCCACGAACCCACAGCCTGCAAAGGGTCTTAAAGTATCAAGCGTTTCCTATAACAGCGTAAAGCTTTCATGGACAAAGATAGGATGCACAAATTACAGAGTATTTCAGCTTAAAAATGGTCAGTGGAAGGAAATCGCGAAGACCACAGGCACAAGCTACACTGTAAAAAATCTCAGCCAGAAGACCACATACAAGTTCAAGATAAGAGCCTGCAAGACAGACGACAAGAAAGCCAACCACTACGGAAAATATTCTGCAGAGGTATCGGCTACCACATCTAAAGCTCCTGCTGTTGTGACCCCAGTTTCACAGCATGGTCAGCTTTCTGTAAAGGGTGCGAACATTGTTGACAAGAACGGCAAGGTATTCAAGATAAAGGGTATGTCAACTCACGGCATCATGTGGGAGGATTTTTCCGATATCCTTACAAAGGACTCACTTAAAGTTCTCAGAGATGACTGGAAGGTCAACACCATAAGAATCGCAATGTATACTTATGAATGGGGCGGCTACTGCACCGAGAACGGCAAGTATCAGGCGCAGGCAAAGCAGAAAGTCAAGACAGGCGTTGAGAATGCAAAATCTCTTGGTATGTATGCTATAATCGACTGGCACGTTCTCAACGACAGAAACCCAAACACCTACAAAGCTGACGCTATAAAGTTCTTCACGGAAATGGCTCAGACTTATAAGGATTATGACAACGTTATTTACGAGATCTGCAACGAGCCTAACGGCGGAATCACATGGACAGGCGGAATAAAGAGTTATTGTCAGAGCGTTGTAAGCGCTATCAGAAAATACGACAGTGACGCTATCATAATCTGCGGCACAGGCACATGGAGTCAGGACATAGATCAGGTGCTTGGCAACAAGCTTTCTGACAAAAACTGCGTTTATGCTCTTCACTTCTATGCAAACACTCACACTGATTGGCTGAGAAACAGACTTAAGAACTGCTACAACAAGGGACTTCCTGTTCTTGTATCTGAGTTCGGAACTTGCGACGCAAGTGGAAACGGCGGATATAACTCAGCAGAAAGCACAAAATGGCTCAAGCTTCTCGACTCACTAAAAGTAGGCTACATAAACTGGTCAGCCTGCGGAAAGAGCGAAACGGCTTCCGCATTCAATAGCGGTACGAACCTCAAAGCTATAAAGAGCGGCACTTCACAGCTCACAGCAAGCGGCAAGTTCATTCGTGATTGGTACAGAAACCACTGATAACACAAAAGACCTCTCTTGGTGGGAGGTCTTTTTTTGCACAGAAACTAACGATAAGCAGGCGACCCAAGGTCGCCTCTACACTATAAAAACAAAGCCGAGGGGCGTTTACCTCTCGGCTATTGTTATTTTATATCATATCACAAAGAACAGTGCCGTTCTTATAATGGCTGTAAAAAGCATAGCATAGAACGATGTGCCAAGCAAAAGCTGATTTGCCCAGAATATATCATTAGGCTCGCATGGCTTTAGATTTCTGCCTATAACAGGCTTTCTTACAAGCTGTCCGCCGTAATACTCATCACTGCCAAGCTGGATACCCAATGCACCTGCACACACCGACTGAGTTTGCGCTGAATTAGGACTAGGGGATTTTCTTCTGTCTTTTTTGTATACCTGAGAAGCGTTCTTGCTGTCAAGGTGAAGATAAGAAACGTTCATTTTCATAAGCAGGGCGGCTATTCTTGCAGGTATAAAGCTGAGAACGTCGTCTAGCTTTGCAGGAAATTTGCCGAAGTTTATGTATGTGTCTGTTTTATAGCCCACTGTGTTGTCGATAATATTCACTGTTCTGTAGAGTATTCCTCCCAGACCGCCGAATATCGCAGACCAGAAAATAGGTGCGACCGCCCAATCTGTGGTGTTCTCTGCAACCGACTCCACCGTACTTTTTATAACAGCGTCAATGTTCATATCGTCGGTGTCACGGAAGGTCACTTTTTTTACCTTGCGCTGTGCAGAAGAAAGATTGCCTGCCCTTGCAGCACGCATCACTCCCACTGCCGCAGTTTTAAGGGACTTTACAGAAAGCGCTGACCAGCACATTATGCCCTCGAGGAAAATGCCAAGTGCGGCATTTAGCTTATAACCCACGAATAGAAGAAGCAATGCCACAGCGGCAACTACAAGAAGCACTATCACAGTCATCATAAGACCTGCCATGCGCTGTGCTTCGGGGGTGTTTTTATAGCTGTTTCTGAAAGACTTATCAAGCTTTGCCACAAGCTTTTTTATAAAATACTGAGGATAGACCACTACTTCAGGGTCGCCAAGGAGCATATCCAGCGCAAAGCCAAGGGCAAGCGCCGCCAGTGAATTTATCAACATATATACATATCCTTTCTTCAGGCAATAATTACTTATGATAATTATATCACAACATTTTCTGATTTTCAATACCTTTATGCTCTGATTTTAAGGGATAAGGCACAAAAAAGGGCGGTCAGAGCCGCCCGAACAAAAGTCTTTCAAAAAAATCAGAAACTAAGGTGCGAACACTGTTTGCCCCTACACTGAATAGATATATCCATAAGCTTTTGTGATAACTATATTATTTGCATATCTCCGAAAGCTTTTCAAGCATAAGATCCATTTCCTCGTCTGTGCCGATAGTAATTCTCAGGAAGTTATCTATTCTCGGCTTGTTGAAGTATCTCACGAAGATACCATTTTCACGGAGGTATGTGAAGATCTCCTTTGCAGAGAGCTTTTCATGCTGTGCAAAGAGAAAATTCGTTTCGCTGTCAAGGACGTTGAAGCCCATTTCACGCATTTTTTCCGCTGTTCTATCCCTTGTTGCCTTGACCTTTTCAACTGTCGCCTTGAAATAATCCTCGTCAGAAAGGCTTGCAACGGAAGTTTCTATGGCTATCTGGTCGAGAGGATAGGAATTGTATGAGTCCTTCACAGCCTGCATATAGCTGATAAGCTCGGCACTTGCGAACGCCATGCCAACTCTCATTCCTGCAAGGGAACGTGACTTTGAGAACGTCTGCGTTACAACGAGATTATCGTACTCTTTCACAAGCTCCACGCAGGAATACCTGCCGAAATCCACATATGCCTCGTCGATTATAACAATGCTGTCCTGATTGTTTTCAAGAAGTTCTCTTATAAATTTCTCACCCACACCAAGGCTTGTCGGTGCATTAGGGTTAGGGATAACAACTCCACCGTTAGGCTCTTTGAAATCCTCGATATTTATTACAAAATCATCGTCAACTCTCTTAGTCTTGTATGGTATCTTCAAAAGTTCACACCACACAGGATAGAAAGAGTAAGTTATATCAGGATAAAGTATAGGCTTATCAGAGTTGAAAAACGCTCTGAAAGCTGTAGCAAGCACATCGTCTGAGCCGTTTCCGCAGAAAACATTCTCGCTTTTCAGTCCCACACGCTCCGCAAGCGCCGTTCTCAGTGCAGAAGCGTCAGCGCTAGGGTATTTTCTAAGCTCCGCTATGGTCTTGCCCTCCAATATCGCCTTTACCTTTGATGACGGCGGATAAGGGTTTTCATTTGCATTGAGCTTTATTATCTTATCGTTTTTAGGCTGTTCCCCTGCAACGTATGGCTCTATATTTATAAGGTTTTTTCTCCAAAGCTTTTCGCTCATTTTACATTATCCTCTCTATATTTTATCATAGTAAAGTATTAATATAAAATATTATAGCACATACCGCTTATGTTGTCAAATAAAAGCCGCCTAGCTTTCAAAGTAAGCCTGTATAGACTGCAAAACGCCGTCATAGTAATATGCGTTCACGCTCATGGAATCGCTCTTCCAATCAAGAAACTGATCTTTGCCGTTTCTGTCGCTGACCTCAGGTGTGCCGAGAATCGCAGCCATCTCCTCAGGAGTTGAATTTTTTGTTATACCGAATATTGAGCAGTCGCTTTCGGTGGTGAAACTCATTCTTATCTTATGGAGGGTATGATCGCTGTTGAGCCAGAAATCGAAGATGATGATATTATCCACAGTCGAGCTTGTTTTTCCGTAGCAAAGAGCAGACTCGTATTCATCGTCAGGGGTATCCACCATTTCTTCTCTTACATCATCAATAAGCTCAGTGCCTGTGAAAACGTGGTCTATGCCCTTATAGCTTATGCTTATATCCTTAGGCAGAGCAGCGTCTGAAGTAAGGTCAAGTGCCTTGAGGTCATCATATACCTTTACTCTGTTCTCATCAGTGTTTACAGTGCTCTCGCCCGGTGTTGTTATGCCTGTGTACTCAGATGTGAAAACAGCCTCTCCGTCTTTTTCGTGTATTTCTTCCTGCGGATAGTTTTTGCTGTAGTATGTGAAATCGGAAACCGAAAAGTAATCAAGCACTACGTCATACTCTTCGTAATTACTATATGTTTCCACCACGGTAAGTGAAATTGTATAGTCAACATTCTCCCAATACATTGTATAGCATTTGTAATTGTCCATGCCGTCATATTCGCTGTTCATATAAATGCTTGTAGGGCAGCCCATTTTGTCGATTATTTTATCAAGATCTTCTTTATTGCTGTAGTTGCCGTAGCTTTCATACTCCCAGCCGGAGGTATCCACAGCCTCTTCTAAAGGTATGGTAATGCTCCAGCTGTTTTCCTTGAGAATGTCAGCCACACTTGCGTCACGGTCAAATGGGTTTGCACCGGTAAGGTCGTAGTTTGTTTGGCTCTCATCTGATGAAACGAAGGTTATCTCAACATCACTGTTTTCACCTATCATTTTATCAACGCTCATAATATCACTAGATCTGCCAATATCGTCGCCGTACATTTTCATATTGGCATTGCCGCTGTCTATGGCACTAAGGTCAACAGGCACTGATATTTTGCTGCCGAAAATATCCTGCGGCAAAGTATCTGACGGCGTACCACCATTAAATCCGTCTATCCAATATAAGTCGCTGTCTTTGTTATCGTTAGCGGTATCAGACAGGGTCTTATCGCCCTTTGAAGCTGTGCTGTCATTTTGTGAAGAAGCAACAACAATATCATTATTATCATCCTCATCACTATTATTTGAGCTGAGCACGACCGCCGCTGTGATACCTCCGCCCACAACTGCCACGGCACAAACGCCTGCTATAACCTTTGCTTTTACTGTTGAAAACATACCTTTTCCTCCCGATATAGTTTTTGTTGATGTTACGCTATCGGGAACTGCATTAGCGGCTGAGGCTGAGCCTGTGAAAACGGTAAGTTTCGGAAGAACGGTGTTTGAAGCCTCTTTATTAAGAAGCTTTGAAAGAATAAATACAGGCACGGCAGCATGAAGTCTGTCGTTGTTGTTTTCCTCGTATATAAGCACCGCCTCCTTTATCTTTTTTCTTGCGGCACTAAGGCGGGAAGTTACTGTACCTGTGGTGCAGTTCATTACCTCTGCTATCTCAGGCACTGTGAGCATATCGAAATAATACAGTATCACCGAACGCCTTTGCTCCTCTGTGAGAACAGTGTCGATAATATCCATTATTATCTTTCTTTTAGCGTCATTGCTCACATATTCCTCCGGGATAAGCCCCTCGTCAGGGATTTCCTCTATTATCTCCTCTGAGTTGTCCTCAGGGGCGGAATTGTTTCTAAAGTGCATTTTGCAGAGATTTATCCCTATCCTGTTTACCCATGCTGGAAAATTCTCAGGCTGTGCAAGAGTGCCAAGCTTTTGAAGGGCTGTAAGATAAGTTTCCTGAGTGATATCCTCTGCAAGCTGTGGGTCGCCAAGAAGCTTCAGGCAGCTAAAATACACTGTTCTGCCCGTTTCTTCATAAAGCGCACCGAACGCCGCCTTGTTTCCCTGTGCCGCCTGCAATACAAGCTTTTTGATATCATCTTTTTCCATGTTTTTGACCTGCTCTTTCTTTCCGAATTGCCGTTTTCTCGTCCGCTGTTTTATCAGTCCCGACATTAGTTAGATGCAAAACGCAGACGATTTGTTGAGCAAATTCAAAATTTTCATATATAGTTTACATATAATTAATACTTATTATTATAATATTGCCGAAATAATTATATCACATAACAAAATGCCTGTCAACGAGCAAAAAAATATCCCCCACAAATGTGAGGGATAGGTTTTTCAGAACATACCTGCAAGATACATTCTGCTTTCATAAAGCTTTTTTGAATTTGTATCGAAGGCAAAATGATATCTGTAGAGAGGTGTAAGCCCTGCGGCATTTTTCTCACCTGCAACATATGCAACGAAAACATCAGGGTCAGTGTCGCTGTTCACACAGTATGTTCTGCTCATTGACATATCGCCCTGTGAGTAAACATAGGAAAGATAGTTTCCTGAAATGCTGTTCTCGCCCTTTGAGATGCCCTGAGAAGCAAGCATATCCTGCACTGATTGTGCTGAATAATCATCTATGTTGTCATATATCTCATCAAGTTTCTTTGTGCTTGTGACATCATAGCAAAGCCTTGTTGGCATACCGGTCGGTATCCAAGCAGGGGTGTAAATATCGTTTGACATAGGCGTTTCCTCTGCCCATACCACATAGCTGTCTGCAAGAGATACCTGTCCGTCAGGGTTTGTGAGGTTTGCAACATAGACCGTTATCTCATCTCCCTGTGGCTCGACCTTTGGGATAAGGGTCATGTAATAGCTATCCCACCATTCTCCGCCGAAATAGTTGTCAGCACCTACACGATAATTGAGCATTTCGCCCTTTTTATCCTCATAGTGACCGCCGTCGCAGTATACAAAACTGTATTCGTCAGCATATTTTGCATAGAAATCAGATGTCTTTATATATCCGCCCACCTGCATGATGTCACCGTTGAGCTGAACAAGACCTGACGAAAGATCAGCATTTTTTATCTCGTCAGAAACAGTGTAAACAGCCATTTCAAGCTCGCTGTTTGAATTTGTGCCGCTTGCATCATCGTCAGTAACATTATCTTCATTATCAGCATTTTCATCAAGTTCGTTTAGCTTGTCCTCTATCTCCTGCTCGTTCACTTCCCCCTGTGAGTCTGTCTGAACGGCTGTGTTTGGCTTATCAGCATCTGCTGTCTTATCTCTGTTTGCAAGCACCGCCGCTGTGATACCTCCGCCAATAACTGCCACGGCACAAACGCCTGCTATAACCTTTGCTTTTACTGTTGAAAACATACCTTTTCCTCCCGATTTACTTATTGTAGTATTTTTATCGGGAACAATATCCTCGGCGGCTGCCGTGTTGCTGAAAACGGATAATTCAGGCAGCTTCAAATGCTGACATTCCTGCATAAATATCTTTGACAGAACAGGTATAGGCATAACAGCATGAAGCCTGTCATTGTTTTTCTTTTCGTAAATAAGCACCGCCTCCCTTATCTTCTTTCTTGCAGCGCTAAGACGGGAAGTGACAGTGCCAACAGAACATTCCATTATCTCTGATATCTCAGCCACGCTCATCATATCAAAATAGTAAAGTATTATTGTCTGACGCTGTTCGTCAGTGAGAGCGATGTCGATAATGTTCATTATTATCCTGCGTTTTTCTTCGCTGTCGGCATAATCGTCAGGGATAAGCTCGCTGTCGGGCGTATCGTCGATTATCTTTTCCGACTCCTCCTCCGCAGTGCGGGGATTTTTCCTGAAATACATTTTGCAGTTGTTTATGGCAATGCGGTTTACCCATGCTGAGAAATTCTCAGGCTCTTTAAGGCTGTCAAGCTTTTCAAGAGCTTTCATGAAAGTGTCCTGAGTTATATCCTCTGCCTGCTGAGCATTTCCAAGAAGCTTCAGGCAATTAAAATATACCGACCTGCCCATTTCTTCGTAAAGCTCACCGAAAGCTGCCCTGTCACCCTGTCCTGCCTGCAAAACAAGACGTCTTATCTTTTCCTTTTCCATTTTTTCTACCAAGCTTTCTTTTTATTATCGAACAAAAAAATATCCGTTTTCAGCACTCGGTTATTGTTCCGACATCACTTAGATGTTTGCTGAAAACGGAATATTGAGCAAATATAAAATTTAATATATTGTTTACAAAATATTAATCAACATATTCTCTGACTCTGAGATGTATACCCACGCTGTCAGCAACCGCCTGAGATTTTTTTATCTCCTCTTCGCCGATTATATCAACCACAGTGAGCATTACCTCCGGCACGAACTCTTTCACTCTTTTTGCAAAAGAGAGCATTTCTTCAAAGCAGTTCACGCCCTTGAATGAGGGTCTTGTTATCTCGTCATAAGCCTTTGCGTCAGAAGCGTTAAGACTTATTGAGATTATATCAACAAGTCCCTTGAACTCAGCAGGAGTTTCACGCTTGTTGATAAGGTCGCTAAGACCATTTGTGTTGATCCTTATAGGTGTCTTTGTAACAGACTTTATATACTTTGCAGTTTCTTTGAGTATTTCAAGCTCACAGGTAGGCTCACCATAGCCGCAGAAAATAATTTCCTTGTAGCTGTCAAGGTCACGCTTTTTGATGTTGTCTATTACCTCTTCGGCAGTAGGCTGATGTTCAAGCCACAGTGGGTCAGAGCCATAAGCACCGTCGCCGTTGTGACGAATACAGAATGTGCAGTTGCATGGACACTTGTTTGTGATGTTGAGATAAAGCTTATCGCCTATCTCATAAGAAATATTCATAGCTTTTATCATTATAATTACCTCTTTTTTGTAATATATCAAAGTATCAGAGCAGACAGGCGACCAAAGGTCGCCCCTACAGAGAAATCATCGCCGCAGGCGATACCTTAATTCCTCATTCCTCACTAATATCTATTCTCTTATCTGTCCGTTGCCTGAGATAAGATACTTTGTGGTGGTCATTTCTCTAAGACCCATAGGACCTCTTGCGTGAAGTTTCTGTGTGGAAATGCCTATCTCAGCACCAAGACCGAACATTCCGCCGTCTGTAAATCTTGTTGAGCAGTTTACATATACTGCCGCTGAGTCAACACGCTTTTGAAATTCCTGTGCCGCAAAAAGGCTTTCCGTAACGATACACTCAGAATGTCCTGTGGAAAATCTGTCGATATGTTCAAGGGCTTCCGCCATGTCGTCAACGACCTTGATAGAGATTATATAGTCAAGAAACTCTGTTGCATAATCGTCATCATCAGCAGGAGTAACGTTTTCAGGACCAAGTATCTGCCTTGTAAGCTCACAGCCTCTTATCTCAACGTGGTGCTTGTCAAGTCTTTCTTTAAGCTTCGGGAGAAAATCCTCTGCGATATCCCTGTGAACAAGACAGCTTTCAACTGCGTTGCATACAGACGGACGTGAGGTCTTGCCGTTATCAACAATGTTCACAGCCATTTTTATATCCGCACTTGCGTCAACATAAACGTGACAGTTTCCTGTGCCGGTCTCGATAACAGGCACAGTGGCAGACTGTACAACAGCCTTTATAAGCTGTGCGCCTCCCCTTGGGATAAGGACATCAATATAATCATTAGCTTTCATCATATCAAGAGCGATGCCTCTGTCAGTATCCTCCACAAGCTGAATGATATCAGGACTGAAGCCTGCCCTTTCGACAGCCTTTCTCATTAGGTCGGCAAGCATTTTGTTTGAGTTTATTGCTTCCTTTCCGCCCCTGAGTATAACAGCGTTTCCACTTTTAAGGCAAAGTATAGCGCCGTCTACAGTAACGTTAGGTCTTGCCTCGAAAATAATTCCGATAACGCCCATTGGCACTCTTACCTTTTCGATCTTCATGCCATTTGGTCTTGTTGAGCCTGAAACTACCTCGCCCACAGGGTCGTCAAGCTGTGCAAGCTCCTCGCAAGCCTTTGCCATGCCCTCTATACGGCTGTCATTGAGTGCAAGTCTGTCAAGCATTGCCTCAGACATTTTCCTCATTCTGCCGTTTTCAAGGTCCACCTTGTTTGCTTCGATAATATCGTCCTTGCAAACTCTCAGGATATGTGCGATTTCAAGAAGTGCGTCATTTTTCTGTGTTGTTGAAGCGAAGGCGATATCCTTTTTGCAAGCTTTTGCTTTCTGTCCCAAAATATCGATGTAACTCATTTTTACTATACCTCCCCGTTAGCTGTAAAAAGTGTTCCTATAGGTTTATTTTCAAATACCTTATACAAATGTCTTGGATCACGTCCGTTCATGATGATAAGATCTATTCCGCCATTTTTGCATATCTCAGCGGCTTTTATCTTTGTCGCCATTCCACCTGTGCCAAGTGAAGAACCTGCACCCCCTGCAATAGCCTTTATCTCCTCCGTTATCTCAGGCACAACAGGGATAAGCTCAGCGTCATCATACTTATGAGGATCTTTGTCAAAAAGTCCCTCGATATCAGACATTATTATAAGAAGGTCTGCATTAGCAAGCACCGCAACATTTGCCGCAAGAGAATCGTTCTCGCCCATTTCAAGCTCCAGCTCATCAATAGACACCGTATCGTTCTCGTTCACAATGGGGATCACACCCATGGCCATCAGCTCATTGATGGTATTCTGGGCATTTTTCCGGGATACATTGTCGATCATGGTCTCTTTGGTCATCAGGACCTGGCCCACCTTCTGATTGTATTCCGCGAAAAACTTCTGATAGATGGACATCAGCCGGGCCTGGCCCACGGAGGCGCAGGCCTGCTTTTCCGGGAGACGCCGGGGCCGTTCGGCAAGTCCCATGGACTGTTTGCCCACAGCGATGGCCCCGGAGGAGACCAGGCAGAC
>ENA-OUQW01002415-OUQW01002415.1-human-gut-metagenome-genome-assembly--contig:-NODE-2415-length-15660-cov-5.535533_pt1 | contig 15660 bp, 15 predicted proteins | sample MGYA00248464_ERZ548849 | MGnify/ENA primary metagenome ERZ548849 (study PRJEB26491, sample SAMN04978193) | human gut metagenome | host: Homo sapiens | study: EMG produced TPA metagenomics assembly of... | reverse complement strand
CCGGACTTTCCTGTATCGGTGGTGGTATTGCCGTTGCCAGTGCGGCAAGCGCAGCCTTAGGTGCTATCAGCGAGGATCAGAGTATCCTTGGTAAATCCCTTATTTTCGTAGGTCTTGCAGAAGGTGTTGCCCTTTATGGACTGATCATCTCCTTCATGATCCTGGGACAGTTATAAGATGCAGATGTTTTTGATCAGCGACAATATCGATACCTACACAGGGATGAGACTGGCAGGTGTGGAGGGCGTGGTCGTACACACACATGATGAATTAAAAGATGCTTTACAAAAAGCTATTTCCAATAAAGAAATCGGAATCATACTCCTGACCGAGAAATTCGGCCGGGAGTTTCCCGAAATTATAGATGATGTAAAGCTTCATCACAAGACCCCTCTGATCATCGAAATTCCCGACAGGCACGGTACTGGTCGCAAACCGGATTTTATCACTTCATATGTCAATGAAGCGATCGGACTGAAATTGTAGGCAGGAGGTAACAATATCATGACAATAGACGAAAAACTGCAGCATTTTTACGAGGTTTCTCTCGATGAAGCCCGCGAAGATGCTGCACAGGCTATCCAGGAACACAAAGAACATCTTGCCCGTACACTGGAAGATCACAAACAGACAAGCCGCCAGAATGCTGAAGCTGAGATAAAAGCAGAGACCGGCCATGTCCGTCGTGAAGTCAACAAGGCTCTTTCTGCCGAACAGATCACTCTCAGAAGAGACTTGTCCAGAAAACAGGAAGAACTGAAAGAAACTCTTTTTGCAGAAGTTAAGACCAAGGTTCAGCAGTTTATCACTACTGCAGAATACGATGAATATCTCTGCCGCAGGATTAACGAAGCTGTAAAATTTGCCGGAGACGATGAGATCCAGATCTATCTTTCAAAAGAAGATGAACCTCGTCTGAAATCTCTCACTGTAAAAACCGGCTTTCCGCTGAAGCTTTCCGACGAGTCCTTTATCGGCGGAATCAAGGCGATCATCCCTGAAAAAAACATCCTCATAGACAATTCCTTTGAGGAAGGTTACCAGGCAGCTTACAGAGAATTCAAATTTGACGGAGGTCCAGCACATGAGTAAAACAGGTATTATCTACGGTGTTAACGGTCCTGTTATCTACTTAAAGGGCGACACCGGATTCAAGATCTCCGAGATGGTCTATGTAGGCCCTGAAAAACTGGTAGGCGAAGTCATCGGTCTTAAGAAACATATGACCACCGTACAGGTTTTTGAGGAAACTACCGGACTGAAACCCGGAGAAACCGTGATCGGAACAGGAGACGCCATTTCCGTTCTCCTTGGTCCGGGAATCATCCACAATATTTTTGATGGTATCCAGAGACCTCTGGCAGAGATTGCACAGGCCTCTGGAAAATATATTTCCCGTGGTGTCAGCGTTGACTCTCTTGACACCGAAAAAAAATGGGAAACACACATTACAGTAAAAGAAGGCGATGTCATCGGCGCAGGTACGGTTATCGCCGAGACACAGGAAACCGCTTCTATCCTTCACAAGTCCATGGTTCCGCCGACGATCACACACGGAACTGTTATCCATGCCGTTCCTGACGGAGCTTATACGGTTCTGGAACCCATCGTTACCGTTCGTCTTGATGACGGAACTGAAAAAGAACTGGCACTTGCACAGAAATGGCCGATCCGTGTGCCGAGACCGACCTACAAACGTTTCCCGGCAAGCGTTCCGCTTCTTACCGGCCAGCGTATCCTGGATACTCTTTTCCCGATTGCCAAGGGCGGCACTGCTGCTGTTCCGGGAGGATTCGGAACCGGAAAAACCATGACCCAGCACCAGATCGCCAAGTGGTCTGACGCAGATATCATCATCTACATCGGCTGTGGTGAGCGTGGAAACGAGATGACACAGGTTCTTGAGGATTTCAGCAAACTGATCGACCCGAAATCCGGAAACCTGATGATGGACAGAACCACCCTGATCGCCAACACTTCCAACATGCCGGTTGCAGCCCGTGAGGCTTCCATCTACACCGGCGTTACCCTTGCAGAATATTACCGTGATATGGGTTACGACGTAGCGATCATGGCAGACTCCACATCCCGATGGGCTGAGGCTCTCCGTGAGCTTTCTGGACGTCTGGAGGAAATGCCTGCAGAGGAAGGTTTCCCTGCATATCTGGCAAGCAAACTTTCCGCCTTCTATGAGCGTGCGGGAATGATGCAGAACCTGAACGGAACAGAAGGTTCCGTCTCCATTATCGGTGCGGTTTCCCCTCAGGGCGGTGACTTCTCCGAACCTGTCACTCAGAATACCAAGCGTTTTGTTCGCTGCTTCTGGGGACTGGACAAGGCCCTCGCCTATGCCCGTCACTTCCCTGCGATCCAGTGGCTGACCAGCTACAGCGAATATCTGGAGGACCTGACTCCCTGGTACAGAGAGCATGTTTCCCCGAAATTCGTTTATGACAGAAACCAGATCATGGCTATCCTCAACCAGGAAAGCTCTCTTATGGAGATCGTCAAGCTGATCGGAAGCGATGTTCTTCCGGATGACCAGAAGCTGACGCTGGAGATCGCCAGGGTTATCCGTCTGGGCTTCCTGCAGCAGAACGCTTTTCACCAGGAAGACACCAGTGTTCCTATGGAAAAGCAGTTCCTGATGATGGAAACCATCCTCTATCTCTACGAAAAGTGCCGTGCCCTTGTAAACCGTGGCATGCCGGTTTCCGTACTGAAAGAGGATAAGATCTTTGAACGTATCATCGCCATCAAATACGAAGTTCCAAACAAAGAACTGGAACGTTTTGATGAGTATCATAAAGATATCGACCGCTTCTACGACAACGTACTGGAAAGAAACGGTTAAAGGAGGGATCAGTTTATGGCAATCGAATATCTTGGCCTGAGTGAAATAAACGGCCCTCTTGTTGTCCTTGAGGGTGTCAAAAACGCATCTTACGAGGAGATCGTGGAATTCCACATGGAAGACGGCACACAGAAGATCGGCCGTATCGTGGAAATCTATGAAGACAAGGCTGTTATCCAGGTTTTTGAGGGAACTGATAATATGTCCCTCGGCAATACACACACACGTCTTACCGGACATCCTATGGAGATCGGGCTTTCCCCGGAGATCCTGGGACGTACCTTTAACGGTATCGGCCAGCCCATTGACGGACTTGGCGAGATCACACCGGAAGTCAGCCTGAATATCAACGGACTTCCGCTGAACCCGGTAACCCGTGAATATCCGCGAAACTATATCAACACCGGCATCTCCGCCATCGACGGACTGACCACCCTGATCCGCGGCCAGAAGCTGCCGATCTTTTCCGGAAACGGTCTTCCTCATGACAAGCTGGCTGCACAGATCGTTCAGCAGGCTTCCCTTGGCGCAGACTCCGATGAGAAATTCGCTATTGTTTTTGCAGCAATGGGCGTTAAATACGACGTAGCCGAATTCTTCCGCAGGACCTTCGAGGAAAGCGGTGCTTCCGACCACGTTGTAATGTTTCTGAACCTTGCCAACGACCCGGTTGTAGAGCGTCTTCTGACACCGAAGATTGCCCTCACTGCTGCTGAATATCTTGCTTTTGAAAAAGGCATGCACATTCTGGTTATCCTGACTGACATCACCTCCTTCTGCGAGGCTATGCGAGAGGTTTCCTCCTCCAAAGGTGAGATTCCTTCCCGAAAAGGTTATCCGGGATATCTGTACAGTGAACTGGCAACTCTTTACGAGCGTGCGGGAATCGTCCGTGGAGGCACCGGTTCTGTAACCCAGATCCCGATCCTGACCATGCCAAACGACGACATCACCCACCCGATTCCTGACCTTACCGGATATATCACCGAGGGCCAGATCGTACTGGACCGTCAGCTTCATGGACAGGCGATCTACCCGCCGATCAACGTTCTGCCGTCCCTGTCCCGTCTGATGAAGGACGGTATCGGTGAAGGCTTCACACGTGCCGACCATCAGGATGTTGCCAACCAGCTCTTCTCCTGCTACGCAAAAGTAGGCGATGCAAGAGCCCTGGCATCGGTTATCGGCGAAGACGAGCTTTCTCCGCTGGATAAGCAGTACCTTGTATTTGGAAAAGCTTTTGAGGCAGAGTTTGTGGGACAGTCTGAGACAGAAAACCGAAGCATCATTGAAACTCTGGATAAAGGCTGGGAACTTCTGGGACTTCTCCCAAGAGAAGAACTCGACCGTATCGATACCAAAGTTCTGGATCAGTATTACAGAGAAACCGTCCGTTAGTGAGGTGATTTTATGGATCCGAATACCTTTCCCACCAAGGGAAATCTCATACTTGCAAAAAATTCTCTGGCCCTTTCTAGACAGGGCTATGAGCTTATGGACAAAAAGCGTAATATCCTGATCCGTGAAATGATGGAGCTGATCGACCAGGCAAAGGATATCCAGGCCCAGATTGATGAGACTTTCCGCACCGCCTACGCTGCTTTGCAGAAAGCAAACATGGAGATCGGAATCGCTTTTGTAGATCAGATCTCCCATACCGTTCCTGTGGAAAATTCCATCCGGATCAAAACCAGGAGTGTCATGGGAACCGAGATCCCGCTTGTGGAATACGATAAAAAAGCCGGCAATACACCGACCTACGCCTACTACAGCACCAAGCTGTCTCTGGACGAGGCCAAGGCAGCCTTCGAGCGTGTAAAAGAGCTGTCCATTCAGCTCTCCATGATCGAAAACGCAGCCATCCGTCTTGCCACCAACATCAAAAAAACACAGAAGCGTGCCAACGCCCTGAAAAACATCACCATCCCCAGATATGAAACTCTCACCAGGGATATTACCAATGCCCTGGAAGAAAAAGAGCGTGAAGAGTTTACCCGTCTGAAGGTGATCAAACGTATGAAACAGGGAGGATAAGCAGATTTATCCACACTTATCCACACCTGAAAATGACTTTTCAACACGTTACAGTGCCCGTTTTATCCGGGCACTGTTCTTTTTTTGCTCACATTTCCATACATCTGATAGTGTTCCTTTTGAATAGATTAGTTTTACAAGAATTTATTTATTGTTTTCTGATTATTCATTTTTATTCTTTTGAATTATGTCTTTTTTGTAAAATATTCTATGATATTTAGAATTTAAAAATGTCAATAGTTTTAAAAATATTTTTAACGTTTTTTACAGATTTATCATTTTACACAAAACATACGTTTCATTTTATTTATGTAAATCAGGTCATCCACATTGTTATCCTTGTGGATAATGTGGATAATTTTGTGTATAACTTGATTATTAGCGGATTTGCGGATTTTTGTCATGTGGAAAACTTTTTGGAAAGTTTTTCACTTATCCACCATGATTCGACAGGTTTTGTGCATATTGCCAGAATGGTATTTTTCAGCCCGATTATGCCCGCAATTGCCCGCAGTCAGGCAGATATTCTTAAACCGTATGCCTATTGACATCCAGCTCATTTTTTGTTAAGGTGAAGGCACTAAAACAACGTGTGGATTTTTCAGTTCCGACTTTTTTCGCCACACAATCTGCCCCATTCAGAAGGGACAGGTTGTGTGGCTTTTATTGTGTAAAAAAGCACGCTCTGTTTCCCACACCTGATATCCATACGATTCTGATATAAAGGAGGATTTTTCATGAACGACACATTTATGAAGGAAAAACCTGTAGGTCCGCTGCTGGCATCCATGGCTCTGCCTATGGTCTTTTCCATGCTTGTAAACTCGCTGTACAACATTGTGGACAGTTTCTTTGTAGCGCAGATCAGTGAACAGGCCATGGCTGCCCTTTCCCTGGTCTATCCGGTTCAGAACATGATCAACGCCGTTGCCATCGGCTTTGGAATCGGAATCAACGCTAGAGTCTCCTACCACCTTGGTGCAGGAGACAAAAAAATGGCAGACACAGCCGCAACCCACGGTTTTCTCCTGTCTATAATCCACGGTTTTCTGATGACTGTAATCAGCATTGCCGTTATGCCCGCGTTTCTTCGGATGTACACGCAGGATGAAACCGTAATCCGGATGGGACTGGAATATTCCACCATCGTTTTCCTGTTTTCCACAGTAATTACCATCAGCCTTTTCTTTGAAAAACTTTTCCAGGCTGTAGGGCGGATGAAAGTATCCATGCTCGCCCTACTTGTGGGATGTATCAGCAACATCATCCTGGACCCGTTCCTGATCTGGGGAATCGGATTTTTCCCGAAAATGGGAATCCAGGGTGCGGCTCTGGCCACAGGCATCGGTCAGGTGCTCACCATTGTGGTATATATGGCCTTTTATATTCTGAAGCCTATTCCGGTACGCGTAACGCCAAAAGCTCTGAAAGCAAGCAAAGAAACGGATCTCAGCCTGTATGCCATCGGTGTTCCCGCAATCCTGAACCTGGCACTGCCATCGTTCCTGATCTCCTTTCTAAATTCTGTACTGGCCGCCTATTCAGACAGTTACGTGGTAATTCTTGGCATTTATTATAAACTACAGACCTTCCTGTATCTTCCGGCCAATGGTATCATTCAGGGAATGCGTCCGCTGATCGGCTACAACTTCGGTGCCCGGGAAATGAAACGTGTGAAAAAAATTTTCCGGCTGACACTGGAATCCAGCTGTGTGATCATGCTTCTTGGAACCATCATCTGTCTCCTGGCCTCCACACAGCTTATGAACCTTTTCACCAACACCCCGGAAACCATAACAGCGGGTTCCAAAGCTCTCAGGATCATCAGCGCAGGTTTCCTTGTTTCCGCAGTCTCTGTTACCACCTCCGGTGCCATGGAAGGCCTGGGAAAAGGCACACAATCCCTCGTGATCTCCCTTTTCCGCTACGTCATCGTTATCATGCCAGTAGCCTGGCTTTTATCCCGCTTCCTGGGCCCCACAGGCGTATGGAACGCCTTCTGGATCACAGAGGTGTTTACTGCCATAGTATCCGTCACAGTTTACCGGAAAACCCTGAAAAAAGCATAGTATAATCCACAGAAAAAAGACTTCGGTTCCACCCGTCTCAACACAGGCAAAACCGAAGTTTTTTCTTATCTGTCACTTATTCTCTATTCCACAAACGTACCAACTGCAGCCGGAGCCCGGTAATTATAGTCGGAAACCTTGATACCCGTAGCTGCTGTACTGGCGTGAACGATCTTGCCATCACCAATATAAAGAGCCACATGGTCAATCCCACCATCACCATAAAAAACCAGATCACCAACTTCAATATTGGAAACATCCTTCTTCTCGGAAGCCGCACACTGAGCCGCCGCAACACGAGGCAATTCATACCCAAACTGTGCAAACACAGACATTACAAACCCTGAACAATCCGCCCCATTAGTCAGACTCGTCCCCCCATAAACATAAGGATTTCCCACAAACTGCAATGCAAAATCCACAATCTCCTGCCGCTTCGCCAACCGCTCTTCCTCAGCCTTACGCGCAGCCTCCTCAGCAGCCTTACGCTCCTCTTCCGCTTTACGCGCAGCCTCAGCAGCCGCCTCCGCCTCAAGCCTCTCCTGTGCAATCACCTCAGCCTCAGCCTTCGCCTCCTGATAATCCTGCACCTCAGAAACCGTCTTATCCGCCAGAGCACTAGCCAAAGCAGAAATAGAATCCACCCCATCTGAGAAATCATCCTCAATAGAAAGCTCCTCCACCGCACCATCTGTCACAGAACTGACATCCGAAGCACCCAGAACAGAACATGGAACCGCCCCCACAAGAATAGCACTCAGAACAACAGCAGCAAATTTCTTATAAAACATAAAAATAAAAACTCCTCTCAGAAAACCACGCAGCAACACGTACACTCATTCAGTCAGACATACACAATCCATTTCGCCACGCTCATCACTCGTTCATTTGTTACAATTTTGTTAAATTTGTTACACAAGTGTGTATCCTACCATAAAAACTTACACCTGTCAAACCCTTTCACAAAACCTTCACACACTAAATCCGCCATCCAACGCAACGCCAACACCCCACTCCGTACAAAAAAGAGCATCCCCTGCAGCCCATACCCAGGCCACAAGGAACACTCTCCCAACTTCCGTCAATCAAATATAAAAATATAATCAGATATAGCTCATAAACCCTTTACCAACAACCTCACTACTCTTAGTAACCATCAAAAACGCATGAGGATCCACCTCATCAATAAACCTCTGCAGCAACACCGCCTGCCCCACATCAACAACTGTCAGAATAATCTTCTTATCCTTATGGGTATAAACGCCCTCCCCATGATAAACCGTAGCACTCCGGTTCAGCTCATTCATAATAAACTCACAAATCTCATCCGGCTTACTGGAAATAATCGTAAAATACTTATTCAGCTTCATCCTCTCAATCGACTTATCAATCAATAACGTCTTAGCCATAAGCCCCAGCACAGAACAAAGCCCCGTAGTAAGATCAAACACCATAAACGAAACAATAACAATCGCACAATCCACCAAAAACAGTGCACCCGAAATATTCATAGTCGAATACTTCTTGATAATCATCGCCACAATATCCGTACCACCACCCGAAGCATTCTCAAAAAACAAAAGCGCCGCAGCCAGAGCCGGCAGAATAATCGCAAAACAAAGCTCCAGAATAATATTCCCGGTCAGAGCCTTCTCCATTGGAAAAACCTTCTCAAACACATTCAGAAGCAAAGAAGAAACAACCGTAACATAAGCCGTCTTCACTCCAAAATCCCGTCCAAGAATAATAAACCCAATCACCAGCAAAATAAGATTAATCACCAGGTTGATCTGAGCAGACGTCATCGGAATAAAATGCGAAAATACAACCGCCATACCCGAAACACCACCAAAGGAAAAATTATTCGGAAACTTAAACACATAAATCCCCACATCCATCAGAACAACAGCAAATGTGATAATGATATACTCCATCACACGCTTTGGTATCAGATTTTTCATTAAAAAATATCCTCCTGATCTCCTCAAATAATTTTCACCGGTAACTACCGGTCAAAACCAGCAATCCCCGCATCCTCTTCGTTTATCATACCTTATATCACCAAAAATGCAAATAAAAAAGACAGAGAAAAATACATTTCCCTGTCCCTTATATCAACGATCACGATCAACCACAGCTTACAGCCCGAAAAACCTCTCCAGAAATTCCGCCACACCATCATGATCGTTATCTCCGGTCACCTCATTAGCTGCATCCTTTACATACTGTTTGGAATTGCCCATGGCAACACCGATTCCTGCGCCCTCCAGCATTTCCAGATCGTTCTCGTTGTCTCCGAAAGCGATCACATGCATCCGGTCAATACCAAGCTTTGTGCGAAGCATAGCAAGACCCACACCCTTGTCCACGCCTGCTGCATTAAATTCCGCATTGCCGCTGATGGAAGTAGTCACTGCCACATCATCCAGATCCTTCCATTTCTCACGAAGTGCCCTGCTGGTCTCCATATCATCAAAATAAATATTGATCTTCTCTGCCTGATCCAGAATATCTTTCTGATGATAAAAATCCTTAACATATACATGTCTGCTGAGAAAATAATCTACAAAAGTTTTTTCCAGCAGAGCTTTATCCGCTACAGATACCACATAATCCCTGGCATCTGCATCAGAATAGGCGATTCCGTTTGCATATGCCTCTGCGATCCAGCCCTTTACGCCACTGTTCTCCACGTCTTTCAGGATTTTGCTTACCATTCCTTTTGGCATGGTTTTCCGCCAGATCATCTCATTTTTATCGTAGTCCCAGACAACGCAGCCATTTTCCACAATTCCCCATTTCACTCCCTCAAGCACGGAAAATTCCTGGGGGATCAGTTCTCTGGTTCTTCCTGTTGCCGGTACTATATAATGTCCGTCATCGATCAGCCGCTGCAAAACATTTCTTGTTCTCTCGGAAATCTTATTGACACTGTTCAGAAGCGTTCCGTCCATATCCACTGCAATGATGTATTTCTCCATAAATCCTCCCGTACAGGAATTACCGGATCCTCATCATAAACGCCTCGTACGGTCTTAAGTCCGCTTTGATTCCTGTTCTGTCTTTATAGTTTGCGATTTTGATGTCCGTTTTATCGGACACATATCCTGCAAGTCTTTCTGTACTTACTGTATCCTCAGAAAGGTTTGCAACCACGATCCACTGCTCTTTGTCGGAAGTTCGCAGGTATGCGAAGACCTTCTCGTCTTCCGGAAGAAGAAGCTGATAGTCGCCTTCTGTAAGAAGTTCTTCCCCATGACGCAGGCGGATCAGATCTTTATAATAATAAAACACAGAATCATTTTTTTCCAGAGCTTTTTTTACATTGATCTCCTGGTAACGGTCAGAAAGGCGGAACCATGGCTTGCCGGTTGTAAATCCTGCATTTTCGCTGTCATCCCACTGCATCGGAACCCTGGCATTGTCACGACTCTTGTTCCATACTGCCTTGCGGAAATCATCCTCAGAAATGGTTTTGTTCTTAACGACAAGATCCTGATATGCATTACGAACCTCGATATCCTCGTACTCCTCCAGCGGGAACTGCACGTTTGTCATACCGATCTCCTCTCCCTGATATACATAAGGAGTTCCCTGCATACCATGGAGAACGGTAGCATAAGCCTTTGCACATTCCTCGCGGTAAGTAGTGTCATTTCCCCATCTGGAGATCACACGTGGCTGGTCATGATTTTCAAAATACAGAGCATTCCAGCCCTTGTTATAAAGCTTGTTCTGCCACTCACTCATAACACGTTTCAGATCACGGAGATCAAAAGGCTTCAGTGCCCACTTGCGGTTTACAGAGCCCGGAATACGGTCGATGTTCATATGCTCAAATGTGAAGATCATATTCAGTTCCTCACGCTCCGGATCTGTAAACAGTCTTGCAACCTCCGGTGTGGAGCCCGGCGCCTCACCTACCGTCATACAGTCATATTTTGAAAGCACCTCCCGGTTCATCTCATGGATAAACTCATGAAGTCTTGGTCCGTTGCTGTGATATTTTCCTGTATAATACTTGCGGCCATCCGTTTTCGGGTAATCCGGGAAGGACTGATCCTTGGAGATAGATGCGATCACATCCATGCGCCATCCGTCAGCACCTTTGTCCATCCAGAATTTCATCAGATCATAGATTTCCTTACGGACGGTTTCATTTTCCCAATTGAGATCCGGCTGTTTTCTGCTGTAAAAATGAAGGTAATACTGGCCGCGCTCTTCATCATATTCCCAGGCACTTCCACAGAAGCTGGAGCCCCAGTTGTTTGGCTCACTGCCGTCTGCTTTCGGATCCTTCCAGATATAATAATCACTGTATTTGCTGTCTTTTGATTTCCGGCTTTCCACAAACCATGCATGCTCATCGGAAGTATGGTTGACAACAAGATCCAGAATGATCTTGATACCATGCTCATGAGCTTTTCCGATCAGCTCATCCATGTCCTCGTTACTTCCGAAGCCCGCGTAGATCTTCCGGTAATCACTGATATCGTAACCGTTGTCGTCCTGTGGGGAGTCAAAAACAGGACTAAGCCAGATCACATCGATCCCAAGATTCTGAAGGTAAGGGAGCTTTTCAATAATACCCTTGAGATCGCCGAAGCCGTCCCCGTTGGAGTCCTTAAAGCTTCTTGGATAAATCTGATATACAACGGAATTCTTCCACCAATCTTTCATTTTTCTGTGTCTCCTTCGTTATTTTTGGCTTTTTTATAGGCGGACCGATCGGGCCCGCCTTTTTGCAGTTCTGATTTTATCCTTATCTTTAAGGCTTATGCAATTCCGAGAAGAGAGAGAAGGATGCTCAGGATGATAACACCGATGATCAGAACTGTGATGCTGATATTTTTCTTTTTCAGCAGGTAGTAACACAGAAGTGTCAGTCCAAGGGGAACAATGCCGATAAAGATCTGATCCAGCATGTTCTGGAGGTTCAGAACAGATTCACCTTTCATCGTGAGTTCATAAGTGGAGTTAAAGGTTACCATGCTGGCAGTCATACCGCCGACCATGATCAGACCTACAATGCTGGCAGCCTTTGTCAGGATGTTCATAAGACCGCTTGCATAAACCTTCTGGATGTATTCGGAACCAAGCTTGTAGCCCAGGAATGTTCCGTAATATTTCACAAGAATAGACGGAATGTTGAAAAGAAGCAGGAACACGATCGGTGCCAGAACGTTTCCGGATGCACCAAGTCCTACTGCGATTCCGGCTGCGATTACACGGAGAACGCCCCAGAAAATGGAATCACCGATACCGGCCAGAGGTCCCATCAGGGAAGATTTCACCGCATTGATGGAGCTTGCATCAAAATCCTTCTGCTCGCTGTTTTTCTTCTCCATGGATGCCACAAGACCCATGATGAATGTAGATAAGGTGATGGTTGTATTGAAGTAAGACATACTTCTTGTGAGGGCAGCTTTTTTACCTTCCTCATCGTTTTTGTAAAATTTATTGATAAAAGCCATCAGGGAATAGCAGAAGCCGGAAGCTCCCTGTTTTGCCGGGCTTACTGCCGCATACAGAGTAAAGGAACGCCAGAACGCTTTTCTCAGCATTTTTCTTTCATCTGCAGGAATGGATTTCGTTAAATTACTCATGAGAAAAATTCCTCCTCTTCTTCGTCAAGATATTCGTCAGCGCTACCGGCCGGTGAAACTGCTACTCTCTGTGCTGCAAGCTGATTCATCTTGTAATCGTTCATACCAATGGAAATGGCAATGATCACACCGATCACGGCAAGGGCGATCAGCGGAAGGTTTAAGTATGCTGCAAGGACAAAGCCCAGGAAATAAAACATACAGATCTTGTTATCCCAGAGCATCTTCATCAACATTGCCATACCTACTGCCGGAAGAAGTCCACCGCAGACGGTCAGGCCGTTCATAACAACATCCGGGATCGCATCCAGAAGTGCGCTGACTGCGTCAGATCCGAACAGGATTCCGAAGAATGCGAACAGGGAATACAAAAACCAGTTTACAGCCCAGAGTCCGTAATGAAGGGCGATAATCTGTTTCTCCTTGCCCTCTGCTGCCAGACGGTCGAAAGTTTTTGCAAACATACCTACAATAAAGATGTAGAGAACGGTCTTGATCTGAAGACCAAGGATACCAATTGGAAGTGCCAGTGTCAGGGCTACCTCAGAACCTTTGCCCAGCATGATGGCAAAAGCAGTTCCTACGGCTGTGGCGATTCCGGGTTCTGCCGCGGAAGCACCTCCGATGTTTACAACTCCCATAAATACGGCTTCCAGTGAAGCTCCGATGATCACTCCTGTATGAAGATCTCCAAGAAACAGACCTACCAGCGGTCCGATGACGATCGGACGGTTCAGCATGGTAAATCCGATCAGCTCTGCACCGCCGACACAAATGAATACGGCAAGTGCTACAAGAAATGCGTTTAACATTTTTTCTTTCCTCCCTTTTTTGTTACGTTTTACTTATTCCGTGGATATTCACATTCCACGATCTGCATTCCGATAACTATTACGTTTATTCTTTTTTATATGCATCAGTTTAATTTATCAAGCACATCCTTCACAAGTTTCTGCTCATCATTCGGTACCTGCTGCATACAGGTCTTCGGGTCAAGGGCAACCAGGTCTTTCAGCGCCTGCTGCTCTGTTTTTGTCAGCATGATGGTCGGTGTCAGGACAAGTTTCTCGGAAACATCGATTCCATCGAAACGTCCGGTATTTCCTACATTGAGGAATCCGATCTCGCCAACGCTCTGTCTTATTTTCAGGGCATCTTTTACGGTTCTTGTAAGAACCAGAATACGCATCCTGGATGCTTTCGGATTATTTAAGATACGGATGGCTTCATCCACCGGTTTGATCAGGGATTTGATTCCGCCCGGTACTGCCATTTTCAGTGCCATCTTCTGGGTATTGTCGTTGGCTGCCTCATCATTGGCTACTACAATTCCCTGTACTGCCAGCTGTTTGGTCCAGGTCATGGCAACCTGTCCGTGAATCAGACGGTCATCTACACGAAGTGCGGTGATCTTTGCTGTGGAATTGTCGTAGGACTGCGGGGCCGGTGCTTTTTTCGGTGCGGATTTCTCTGCAGCTGGTGCAGCATTTTCTTTTGCCGGAGATTTTTTCTCCCCGCCCAGATCTACCACCTGAAGTTCTTCCCTTGCGTCATCGATGAACTCCTGGATCTCTTCCTCTGTTACATCGTCATCTGCCATCATCACCTGCATCAGGACAGGAAGGTTGGTTCCTGTGATCAGCGTAACATTTTCTTTCTGGCTGTATCCCAGAAGTTTCTGGTTTACGCTTCCTCCCATCAGGTCTGTGAAAACGAAAATCCTGTCGTTTTCATGCTGTGCGAAATATTCTTCAAACTTTTTCTCCACATTGTCTTCCGGTGTCACATAAGCGTCGATGGTTGTGATCTCATCCATTTTTCCAACGATCAGCTCTGCTGTATAACGAATGCCGGAGGCCATTTTTCCATGTGTGGCGATCAGAATCTGTTTCATCTGGTATTCACTCCTTCTGTACTCTTTCCCTTTGGTTATGTACCTAACCTTTATGTTCACACTATAACATCAAAGATAGGTTGTGTAAATAGGTTATGTACATAACCTATTATTGTGACAAGTTCGAAATTATGGTTTTGTGCAGGTTTCACATAGATAATTTTACCAAAAAAAGCCGAAAATACTCTGGCTGTCAGATACTGACAGTTCCCGTATATTTCGGCTTTTGACATCTTTATATTTCAGATTCTCTGTACTTTTACTGTGTAATTCCTTACTTTTCCTCTTCCTGCGGCTGTAACGACTTCCGCGGTATCAGTGTAACCGGAAGCTCGATCTCATTCTCCCGCTCTTTCTCCACACCGTTGATCCGCTCCATCAGGATCTCCACCGCAAGGGAAGCTTTCTGCTCCACATTCTGGCTGATCGTGGTCAGCCTTGGCACGGAAAATTCCGCATAGCTGATATTATCGTATCCTGCGATTCCAATCTCCTCCGGGATTTTCACTCCACGGCTGCTGAAAAAGCTGATCGCCTCCAGCGCATAAAGATCTGACAGGAAAAACAGGGCAGTCTTCGGTTTTTTCCGCTGAATCAGCCACGCATAGCTTTCTTTTCGTTTGGCGTAGTTCATTCCAAGAGCGGTAAACTGCACCTTCTGCTTTTTCCCTGCAAATTCTTTCGCTGCACGCTGGGCACCCATGTAACGGAAATGATCCACACCATTGTCACGGCCTGCACAGACCTGGATATGCTCATAACCGCATTCCAGGAGATATTTTGTCATAAGGTAACCGCCGCTCTCGTCGTCCAGTCCAATATTCAGGACATGGTTTTCCTGACCTGCGTCAAGCTCGCCGTAGGCATCAATGGAAACGATAGGCTTGTTGATCAGCTGATAAATTTTTTCGCAGTTGCTTTTGCTGAATGAGATGGCAATGACGCCGTCCACATCCCAGCCCATGACCATCTGAAAGATCTTGTCCGTATCTTTTGCAGAATAGAGCATCAGATAGTAGCCAAGTTCCTGCACGTATTTCTCAATAAAACCGATGATCTTTCCGTAAAAAGGATCTCCGATAACAGAATCCTTGAAGTCTTTATGATAATTGATCACAACTGCGATCAGCTGAGATTTCTCCTTATTGAGAACTCTCAGTCCCATTTTCTGGACATATCCCATTTCCCGGATAAGATTCTCGA
>ENA-OUQW01002414-OUQW01002414.1-human-gut-metagenome-genome-assembly--contig:-NODE-2414-length-15664-cov-4.199757_pt1 | contig 15664 bp, 13 predicted proteins | sample MGYA00248464_ERZ548849 | MGnify/ENA primary metagenome ERZ548849 (study PRJEB26491, sample SAMN04978193) | human gut metagenome | host: Homo sapiens | study: EMG produced TPA metagenomics assembly of... | reverse complement strand
CTGTTGCCCGCCGTACAATTCTCCGGTGCTGACGGAATGGACTTTTCCTATTGCTATCCGCAATCGGAATTCAACAGCCGCAGTATTTTGTGGGATTTGAACTATTTCAAATACTGTTTCCTGAAAGCAACCGGAATGGAGTTTCAGGAGGACCGTCTGGAAGATGATTTCCAGAAGATGGCAGATGTATTGATGCGCAGCAGTTCGGCTACTTTCATGTACCGGGATTTCCAGAGCCGCAACGTGATGATTAAGGATGGTGAACCGTGGCTCATTGATTTTCAGGGCGGACGTAAAGGGCCTGTTTATTATGATGTAGCTTCTTTCCTGTGGCAAGCCAAGGCGAATTATCCCGATAGTCTGCGCAAAGAACTTTTGAAGGAATACATCGATTCACTGTGCAAATATCAGCCAGTAGACGAAAAATACTTCTATGCCCAGTTGCGCCATTTCGTACTGTTCCGTACCATGCAGGTGCTGGGTGCTTACGGTTTCCGCGGCTATTTTGAAAAGAAGCCGCATTTCATTCAGAGTGTACCTTTCGCTATTGAAAACCTGCGGCAATTATTGCAGGAGCCGTACCCCGAATATCCGTATCTCTGCCACGTGCTGAAAGAACTTACCGAACTGAAACAATTCACTGACGATTTGCAGAAACGCCGCCTTGTTGTGAAGGTTACCAGCTTCGCATATAAAAAAGGTATTCCCGAAGATTCCAGCGGAAACGGAGGAGGTTTTGTATTCGATTGCCGCGCGGTGAACAATCCCGGCAAGTACGACCGCTACAAACCTTTCACCGGGCTGGACGAACCCGTTATCCGTTTTCTTGAAGATGACGGGGAGATAACGACTTTCCTCGAACATGTGTATGGTTTAGTGGATGCTTCGGTAAAGCGGTATATGGAACGAGGATTTACGAATCTCTCCATCTGTTTCGGATGTACAGGCGGTCAGCACCGTTCCGTTTATTCGGCTCAACATCTGGCAGAACATCTGAACAAACTGTTCGGAGTGCAAGTAAATCTTATCCATAGGGAACAGAATATAGAACAGACGTTTAAAGCAAGAAACTAAATGAGAGCAATGATCTTTGCCGCCGGCCTCGGCACCCGCCTTCGTCCGCTGACCGACAATATGCCCAAAGCTCTTGTCTCCGTCGCAGGCAAGCCCATGTTAGAACGTGTCATCCTCCGGTTGAAAGATGCCGGATTCAATGACATCACCATAAATATCCACCACTTTGGTGAACAGATTATAGATTTCCTCCGCGCTCATGATAATTTCGGCGCAGATATCCACATCAGCGACGAACGGGGCGAATTGCTGGATACCGGTGGCGGAATCAAAAAAGCCCGTCCTCTGCTGGAGAGCAACGAGCCTTTCCTTATACATAATTCAGACATTCTGACGGATTTAGACCTCAATGCCTTCTATCGCCACCATCTGGAAAGCAATGCAGACGCCACCCTGCTCACCAATCATCGGAAAACCTCCCGCTATCTGCTGATGGATAAAGATAATCGCCTTTGCGGCTGGACTAATCTTTCCACCGGCGAAATACTTCCCAAAGAGCTTGATTATCCCGGCGAGCACTACCAATTACAAGCTTTCGGCTGTGTCCATGTCCTTTCACCCTCCATCTTTCAATTTATGGAAGACGAGCGTTGGACAGGCAAATTCTCTATCATCCCGTTTTACGTGGATATCTGTTCCAGAGCACATATCCAAGGATACCCCATAGATAGTGAAAACTGGTTCGATGTGGGGAAACCAGAAACTCTGGCAAAGGCAGAAGCCTACTATAGTTCATTATAATACAGGCTTCATTTTTATCAGTTTTCCTTGTCCGTCAAACATATATTCGTAGTTGAAAGAACCATAAATGCGGTATTTCCAACGAGCACTCTTTTCAAAACGGCGGCTGTCATCCAGGACAGTCGCCTGATATTTATCCTCTAATTCGCCAACAAACGCCCGAGATTTCGGATCCTGGAATCTATAAGTAGCAACCACTATCCGAGCATCCGGATATTGGTTCCGCAAATCATCCAATTCTGCACGGACACCGTCTATCCCATCATTCAACCAGAAAAGCAAACATACCGGCTGCCCCTTTCCTGCAATATCCGAGAATTGCACACTATCTTTTTCTGCGTAATCCACCTGTCTGAAATCAATAAAATCATCTCCGGACATCATACTGCGGGTTCCGTCAAGCAAACGTTTCAATCCTATCAATACCGATGTACTGTCCCGCATCTGCGGATTACTGTTCTGATATAATTTCTCCAGTTCATCCGGATATATTTCCGCCCAACGGTCGAAGACCATCCACCCCATTGCATTACCCGCATTCTCAAATACGAACTTCCGGGTTTCCTCACGCGGAAAGAGCTCTTCATGCCAGAGTTTCCAAAGGCGCACATTCAACGAACGGGGATTAGTGCTCTTGTCCGGCACAGGCATTTCCGGCGGAGTTACATTAGTCAGCGTCAGCTCCCCCCTTTCGGGATAGAAAAAGTTCATGCTATGGCGATGCTCTATACCGTAGAGATGCAGCGTATCTTCTTTTCCGGAGAATATGGCCTGACCGCTTCTGATGATGGCAGAATCCAGCGGTCCTTTTCCATAATCCCTGTCTCCCGTCATGCGGTCGGCACCATAGCGCCACAGGTATAATGTGTCTCCTTCGTGAGCATCCAACCCGATGCAGTTCACAGTAAAAGTACGGTCTTGGGATTGGCAACTCACCATCCCCAGAAGCATAGAAAGAAAGATCCAGCAATTGATTTTCATAAGGCGCAGACAATTAAGTGAATAAACAGATAGTGCAAAAGAACAATCTTTTTCAGAAAGATGCAAGCAAAAAATAGATTATTAGGAAACGATTGTTTACGGATTTCCATATATTTGTAGCATAACATTAAAGTAACTGACTATGAAACGACTGAAATCTGGTTTATGGATATGCCTATGTCTGTGCGCCACTACCCTTGTGGGGCAAAACAAAGTGAAAACAACAGCTGAAAAAGTAATGCTATTCATCGACGGCGCCCAAGTGACACGTACCAGGCAAGTAGACATCCCTGCGGGAACCTCCACTCTCATCTTCACCGGACTATCCCCTTACATGGATGCACAAAGCATGCAGGTAAGTGCCAAAGGCAAACTTACCGTTACGGCTGTCAATCAGCAATATAACTATACTGATAGTGCTTCCGTCAGTCAGAAACAACAAAGCCTGCAAGAAGAGCTGAAAAAAACAGAGAAACAACAGAAAGAACAGAAAGCCGAACTCGGACTGATTAATGCCGAATATGAAATACTGAAAACAAACTGTTCCGTCAGCAATAAGAATACGGCTACCTCTCTGGCTACCATCAAAGAGGTGAACCAATATTATTCCACCCAACTGAAAACTCTGAAATCGAAAGAACTCGCCATCAACGAGAAAATAGAAGAACTTACCCGGAAGCAAGAGCAACTGAATGCAGAGTTAGCGCAACTGAGCGGTAAGTCTTTAACTCCCATGAACGAGATTGCAGTAAACGTAAACGCGCCCGCTGCCTGCAAAGCCACATTTACACTGAATTATTATGTGAAGAATGCCGGTTGGTTCCCCTCCTATGATGTCCGTTCCGGTAGTCTGTCCGAGCCAATTTCCATTGTTTACAAAGCGAATATCTTCCAGAATACCAAAGAAGATTGGAAGAATGTGGAGTTGTCCCTCTCTTCTTCTAATCCTACGACCGGAAGCGTAGCTCCGAAATTAGCCACCTATTGGCTGGATTACGGACTTGCAGCACCACGCTACAGCCTGAATCAAAATGGAAATTCGGTTTCGGGAGTAGTGCTCGACAGTGAACGGGAACCGGTCATCGGAGCGAATGTAATGATACCCGGTACCACCATAGGCACCATCACCGACGTGAACGGTAAGTATTCCATCACCATCCCCAACGGACAAAACCAACTCCAATTCTCATTCATCGGTTTTCAAACCCAGACCAGAGATATACGTGGAAACATCATGAATGTCGTTCTTCAGGAAGATATGCAGATGTTGGAGGAAGTGGTAGTAGTGGCGTATGGGAAAGAAGCGTCCGCATCCTCCCACAGGCCTTCCACCAAATCCATCAAGAAAGCTGCCGCCATTGAAGAGGAGGCCAGTATGGCCCTCAATGTCGAGCAAACCCAGGGACAGATGGGCTACGAGTTTGAAATCAAAATCCCCTACACTATCCCTTCAGATAGTAAGCCGGTAGTTGCCGAAATCGGACATTATGAGATTCCGGCCTCTTATACCTATCAAAGCACTCCGAAGATTGATAAAGATGCATTCCTCATAGCCCAGGTTACCGATTGGGAGAAACTGCACCTGCTCGAAGGCGAGGCGAATGTTTATTTTGAAAACACTTTCATCGGCAAATCCATCATGAACGTCAGCCAGCAAAGCGATACTCTCTCCTTCTCACTGGGACGTGATAAACGCATCATGATACAGCGTACGAAAGAAAACGAATATACTTCCCGCAAATTCATAGGTTCCAGCCAGACGCAATCCATTGCCTGGAAACTCTCTGTACGCAACACACGTCCCGAGCCTGTGACACTCACTCTTTACGACCAACTGCCCGTATCACGCAACAGCAACATCACCGTGACGGCAGAAGAAATCAGTGGCGGCACACTGGATGAAGCCAAAGGCATCATCACCTGGCAAATGACCTTACAGCCCGGCGAACAACGTGAGTTACCTCTGCGATATAAAGTGAAATATCCTAAAGGACGAAACTTACTAATAGAATAACGCTTCTTTATGCCACCCTAAGGCAGAGATTATCCGGTATTCCCCTGTACATGCAAATCCTGGCAGGAACCAACAATGTTTTAATTATCAATGCATTATATTTACCAAGCATTTTCATTATGATGTAAAAGCATTTACCTCCGGATGTAACGGCCTTTACCCCATATTGTAACGCTCTTTACCTCGGCATGTAACGACCTTTACCTCGGTATGTAAATGGAGTTACCATGTGAGGTAAATGACGTTATCATATAGGGTCGGCAGAATCAGCACTTATAGTAAACCAAACTTTACTATATTCTTTATAATATTTAGCATACCGTTTGCATCTTTTTCATTCCCAGATTGTTTATTTTGTAGATTAGAGTAAAACAGAACAATAAAAGAAGAAATCATGAAAAAGATTATCGCATTAATGATGTTAGTTTTCATAGGTGCCTCTACGGCAATGTATGCACAACAAAGTAGTAGTGAAAACCGCCGTGCCGAACGTAAAGCTCAGCGTGACGCAGAAAAAGCCAGGGAAAAAAGAGAAGAAGCACAGGCGTATGCCAATGCTGTACAAGCCATCAACAACAGAAAATTTGTATTGGAAGCTGATCGAATCACATTCAAGAGAGGACGAAGCGCTTTTGTTACGTCAAACACCAACTTTGTACTCTTAAATGGTGAAAAAGCATCCGTCCAGGTTGCTTTCAACGGTCCTTATGCAGGCCCTAACGGTATAGGAGGTATAACAGTAGACGGCAGGGTGGGCGAAATAAAAACGACCACAGACAAAAAAGGAAATGTGAACTGTAATTTCAATGTGGTAGGTGTCGGAATCTCGGCACAAGTTTCTATCAGATTGACTCATGATACCAACAACGCATCCGTCACAATCAATCCGAACTTCAACTCGAACAGGTTGTCACTGGATGGCAAAGTAATTCCTTTGTCCGAATCGAGCGTATTTAAAGGACGGGCGTTCTAATGAGATTCAGTTGACGAGGAGACAAGCATAGCACAAAATCGGTTCATGGGATTGGAAGTTTGGTTTCAATTATGAAGTAAACGATAAAAAGCATAACTTTGTACTGTTGAAACCGACCGATATGCCAATTGAACGGTATGTTAAGGTTTAAAAGAACATTAATCCATATTGTAAAGATAGACCTTACGTGACATGAAACATACGCAAATAATCCTCGTCACCGGTGCCTCTTCCGGCTTTGGAAAAGTCATCGCCACGCAGTTGGCCGCACAAGGGCACACCGTCTACGGCAGCAGCCGAAAAGCCGTTTCCGATAACCCGGATTTCAAGATGCTGCAACTGGACATCACCGACCCGGCATCCGTCTCCAATGCCATATCGACGATTCTGGCTGAAGAGGGACGAATTGATGTGCTTGTCAACAATGCAGGTATGGGCATCAGCGGAGCCATAGAGCTGACTACCGAAGACGAGATACAACGCCAGATGAATACTAACTTTATAGGTGCCGTCCGTATGTGCGCCGCCGTCCTGCCCTCCATGCGCGAGGCGGGACAGGGACGAATCATCAACATCAGTTCCATTGCAGGAGTGCTTGCCGTTCCTTACCAGGCTTTTTACAGCGCCTCCAAATTTGCAATCGAAGGTTATAGCGAAGCGCTTTACCAGGAGGTGAAGCCTTTCGGCATACAGGTATGCGTCGTTGAACCGGGAGATTTCCGGACGGGCTTCACCGCACAACGGCAGATGAATGAGGCCACTCTCTCCCATTCACAATATGGAGAACACTTCACAAGAACAATGCAGAATGTGGAGCAATCCGAGAATAACGGTTGCCACCCCGACAAGTTGGGAAGAGCCGTCTGTAAACTGGTGAACAAACGCCGACCGGCATTTCGTACCAAAGTAGGCCCGTGGGAACAGGTGTTCTTCGCCCGCATCAAGCCCATGCTGCCATTCTGCCTGACAGATTGGTTAATCAGAAAATTCTATTAAATGATAATCCGGCTACATAATTGCTTGTAATCATATAATTTATATCTTTGCGACGAAATAAACATCAACCCCTTACAAGGTTCAAACAATGAAACAGACTATTCTCACCGTTTTCTTTTCAATCATAGCATTGGGAGCAACAGCCCAATCCCCTATTTCCTTTCAGGTAAAAGCCGGAGTCGGCACCTCCAACTTCTGGGGAGAAAATGTAGAAAGCAACACACGCATCGCCTATAAAGCAGGTGTCGGCATGAACTATGAACTCAGCAGGACATGGGTGTTCCAGCCCTCACTGAACTTTGTGTCAATAGGTGCCCGTGAAGATATAGAATATGTAGGCAAAGCGGACATGAATGAACTATACATCCAACTGCCTGTTATGATGGCGGCCCGCCTTCACCTCGGCAAAGATTACAGTGCTTCACTGAGTGCCGGTCCTTACATCGCTTATGGTGTAGGTGGCAAAACGTCGGGCGAAATGCAGGAACAATATGATTATAGCAGTAGTGTCCATCACGGAGGAAGCGGCTACAGATTCCGTTTAGATACTTTCGGCAATATGATAGACGACAATATGGGCAACAAGCGCTTTGATGCCGGACTCATGTTTGCCCTAAACTTTGAATACCACAAATTCATTTTCGGAGCGGAACTCCAATTGGGAATGATTAAAGTAAACGACCAACTGGACAATCTGCTGCAAAACTCCGGCATTGAAAAATTCTCTCCCAAAAACCTTGCTTCTTTCTTTACTGTGGGATATAGATTCTAATCTCCGACAAGCTGCATTTGCTCCGCCTGTTTCCGTTTCATCTCATTCAGCACACTGCCTGTCAGCGGAATGGCAAGAAGAAAAGTAAGAAGGTCTGCAGCAGCCTGACACATTTCCACTCCCTGCAATTCCAGATAGTAAGGCAGGATAAAAATCAACGGAATAAAGAACAGTCCCTGACGGGCAGACGAAAGAATGGTAGCCTTGACGGGTTTACGGATAGTCTGCAACATCATATTACTGACAACAATCCAGGCACCCAGCGGGAAAGTAATGAATTGCCAACGCAACGCGGCAGCCCCCACCGCTATCACATCAGGGTCTCCCTTGCGGAACACGGAAACAATTTCTTCAGCAAATCCCATACCAAGCACTGCACATACCAGCAAGAATATGAAACCTACCTTCACACAAAACCAGAAGCCCTGGCGTACACGCCCGTAAAGCCCCGCTCCATAATTGAAACCGCACACCGGCTGGAAACCTTGTCCGAAGCCTATCAGGAAAGCATTGATGAACATAGCGATACGGGTGACAATAGACATACCCGCAATGGCAGCATCACCGTAAGCACCGGCAGCCACATTCAGCAAGATAGTTGCCACGCTTGCCAATCCCTGGCGGGCAAGCGACGGTGTACCTCCGCCGATAATCTCTTTTATGAAAGCCAGTGAAGGTGTGAAATTTCTGAAACGAATACGGATATTCCCTCCCTTACTGCCCATATACAGCAGCAGAGAGAAACTGCATATCTGACTGATGACCGTAGCCCATGCCGCACCCGATATTCCCATATCAAAAACGAATATCAGTATCGGGTCAAGCACCACATTGATGACTGCACCCGAAACAATTCCCACCATCGCATACGCTGCATTGCCCTGAAAACGTATTTGATTGTTCATCACGAGAGAAGCAGTCATGAATGGAGCACCCAGCAGGATAATACCCAGATACTTCTCTGTATAAGGTAATATGGTAGGCGTAGAACCCAATGCTAACGAAAGCGGAGTAAGAAATATCAGTCCGGTTACTGCCAGGGCAATCCCCATAAACAATGCCCAGAAGAAGCCTGTTGCCGCCATCTTCTCGGCATTCCCTGTCTCCTGCGCACCCAGCTTCCGCGAGATGTAGTTTCCCGAACCATGCCCGAAGAAGAATCCCACCGCCTGGATGATGGACATGACGGAGAACACAATTCCCACAGCCGCCGTGGACTGGGTATTGATTTTCCCCACAAAGTACGTGTCCGCCATGTTATAGAACGATGTAACCAACATACTGATAATCGTAGGCACAGCCAACGATACTATCAGACGGGGCACCGGAGCTGTAGTCAGATAGACATAATTATCTTTTGCCGAATGTCTCATAGAATTTTCACAATCTCTGCAAGCAGTGAATCAAAGGAAATCACCACACTATAAAGGTATACAGAATTCGGGCACAATATTCGTCATTTTTAGGGAGATACGCAAATTCTTCATTCCTCATTTTTCATTTAGAAATTCATCAGGTCATTCAGCGCTTCGCTCATGCTGGGATGTGTAAAGATGTAATCTCTCAAGAAAGTATATTCCTGTCCCGTTTTCATTACGATTGATACGATGTTGATAATTTCACTCGTTCCCGGACCGAACAGGGTGCAACCCAATATTTTATTGGTATGGACATCTACCACCACCTTGAACAATCCGTCCGTCTCACCCAACGTTCGTGCACGCGGAATGGCACCGACGGGCAAAGTATTTACCTTTATATCCAATCCTTTCTTGCGTGCTTCCGCCTCACTCAGTCCGACACGTGCCAAAGGAGGATCAATAAATACTGAATAGCTGACCGGCTCGCGGTCATCCGTCCGGCGCTCTCCGGCACCGAACAAATCTTCACGGATTATACGGTAATCATCCAAAGAAATATAAGTGAACTGTAAACCGCCTTTCACATCACCGATAGCACGGATATGGGGATTGGTAGTCCGCAACCACTTATCCACAATAATAGCTCCGCGGTCATCCACTTTCACACCTGCCGCATCCAGGTTTAAACCGGAGGTATTCGGACGACGGCCTGTTGCCAGCAAGATGGCATCTCCTTCCAGATGATGAATCTCGTTCGTCGCAACATCCTGATAAATCACCGTTGAACCGTCTACCGACTGCACACGTGCGTTCAGATGGAAAACAATGCCTTTCTTCTCCAATACCGACTGTACACTGGCTGCAATGTCCCTGTCTTCACGCCCTATCAGTTCCGGATAGCCTTCAAGCACCGTCACCTTCGAACCGAAAGAAGCATACATGGAAGCAAATTCCAGTCCGATATAACCTCCGCCCACAATCACCAGACGTTCGGGAAGTTCTTCCAGTTCCATGATGGAAGTGCTTGTATATACGCGGGGATTATCCTTTATCCCTTCGATGGAAGGTATGATGGTTTCCGCTCCGGTATTTATGAATATCTGCGGCGCCTGCAATTCTATCACTTCTTCCGCCGTCCTGACTTCTACCACATCGGGGCCTGTAAATGCACCTACACCCGTATAAACCGTTATATTGGGATTGTCGGCCAGATTATGATAGTTCTTGTTCCGCAGAAAAGAAGTGACCTCTTCCTTGCGGCCGATGGCCTGACGGTAATATTCCTTCTTTTCTTCCCACGCAGCCTTTGCCGGGGTTTCCTTGGCCAGATGCACCAGCGTCTTTGTAGGAATACAACCGATGTTGATACAAGTACCTCCATACATACGATCCGAGCGTTCCACTACTGCAACCGTCTTCTGGCGTTTTGCGAATTCGGCAGCCAGGGTCTTTCCTCCCTTTCCGAAGCCGATAATGATAGCATCATACTTTTTCATATCTCTATTTCTTTAATTGTTTCAGTACGCTTTTCGCACTGTCTGCTAATATAACAATTGCACCGGCCAAAATGGCTGTATCTTTTATAACTAATCTTCCGGCACCGGTCAATAATGGGAAACCGGACTCGCCACTGCCCAAATCAGGCACCCAAACTTCGGGTGTAGTGACAAGGAAAGATAGCGTGCCGAGAGTCATGATAATTGCAAGCCCTGCTCCTACCAGACCGACTTTCGGCCAAAAGATGCCCAGAAAAGTAAGAACACCAATGGTCATGATGAGAATGCCCAGCCCATGAGAAAAGCCATACGTATTGTTTTCCTTATGCCACTCATGCTTCACGGCATCAAATTCACCTTCTTTCAGTTTATATTCCTTATATTCAGGAGCACTATGCGTATAGAAGAAGCTCATAAAAGGACTGTTTGCCACAAAAGGTACGATACCTTCGGCTTCATAATTCCAGAACTTCAATCCGCCTATCCAAACGAAAATAACCAGAATTGCCACGCGAATAAGATTGATACCTAATTTCTGAGTTGACGCAGCCAAAGTCAGAGCCGCCACGAACATTGATTGTAATTTTGTTTTCATACGATTATTGCATTAATTAATTGTTTTGTTTTTCTGATGCAAAAATCGGGGTTTATGTCGGGGGGTGAAATGGCAATTCTGCCGTATCAGTTGGCAATATTTCCCGTTGTGTTCGATTTACGGAAATCCGACACACTTTCACCCGTCATTTTCTTGAAAAAGCGGCTGAATGTGGACAAATCTTCGAAACCCAAGAGTTCACTGATTTCCTTGGCGCTTTTGGGAGTGTAGAGCAGTAAACGTTTAGCTTCCGCTTCCACCCGTTCGTGAATGATGCGCAAAGGAGAAGGGACTCCGCAGGAAGAAAACAGATTGGAAAGTGTCTTGGGAGAACGGAATAAGAGGTCGGCATAATCCTGCACTTGTTTCTTTTCACGGAAATTCTGGTCAACTAATATATAGAAACGGCGGACGATATCGAAAGCTTTCTCCTGTTCCGGAGTAACGCCGCACTTCTCACGGGCAATGCGGGTACAGGTGATGATGAAACGTTTAAGGATGATACGAAGCATCTCTTCCTGAAGGTTATCACGAACGGCAGATTCCTGACGGAAGATACGGACAATATCATTCAGATTGACAGCCTGCTCCTGAGAGAGCTTTAATCGCATCACCTGGGAGGAACCGTGAAAAAGGAAACCATTGCACGATACTTCGTCATCATGGCCGAAGATGCAGTAGAAATTACTATTGAACAGAAAAGTGAGGTATTCACCTTCCACCGATTTTATTTCGATATGATGCAGGGGCGTAAGACAGGCTATTTCGTCTTGTTCCAGCCGCATCGGGATATGATCTATCTCTACTGTCAGGATGCCGCTGCGCACCCATATAAATTTGTATAAGGTAGTGTTTTGCTGTAGTGCTTTATTTTCGTGAAAGCAAGAAGTCATTGCCAGATTCCCGTTCAGGGGGGTATTTAATTGATAATCCATCATATAATTAAGAGTTAGCGTTCTTTGTCGCACATTGAAGTACAAAAATACATTATTCCGGGTGGGGATGCAAGAAAAAGCAATAATTTAGATAGAATTCTTTTACTTTGATATATGCGACAATTAATTCGTTATCTTAGTCATTAGCCCTTGTATATCCACTTTTTACGAAACGCCATAAATCAGCATAAAAAGGACATTGAAAATACTTCCAATAACTCTTTGATAGTTAACCAATTACTTTTACCCCACACAAATTGTACAGAGAATTGTACAGTCGTTTTCTTAGCACTTTTCTAGCTATATTCCTTAGTTTTGCTTAAAAAACAATGAATAACAAGACAATTAAAGAAAAGTATCTGCCACCTACAATTGAGGTGATAGAGATGGAAAGTGAAGAGAGTGTTATGACCGGAAGTAACATAAACGGTTATCAACCGGGAGGTGGAGCCTTACCTAGCAGCAGGACCCGAACAACAAACCGATACTCAACCTCACAGTTCAGTGAATTGGAAGATATGATTAATGATCTCCTAACTATACAGAAATGAAAATGAAACAAACGTATGCCATAGTCCTTACCTCATGCATGCTTGTATTGGGCGCATCCTGTACAAACGACGATTTTAATGTCAATGACCAGTCCGCCGGAAGACCCATTACCCTGAAAGCTGCTCAGGCAGAAGCCAAGACCCGCGTGGGACATTCTGACACAGAACCGGGAGCCACAGACGGGATCATTGATGTGAGGTGGAAGTCGGGGGATGCATTTGCATTGTATGCTTCCTCCACACCGGAAACCTTTACTACTGACGATCGGATATTAGGTATAGCTTCCGCCAGCGTCACCAGGATACGCTATCGGTTAAGACCCAAACTCCATATTCCGGAGAAAGCTTCACTGGATGCGGAAATAAGGAGGATTATGAAGGGATAAGACAGGATTATACTCTCCTTCCCTTAATTTTCCTTATTAATCATATGCCACAACAGCTTCTGAGGCATATTTAATACTATTTCGCACATCATTGGATTAATTTTCACAAAAATGCCTTACCTTTGTCCGCTGTGTAATACAAAAGATTAAGAGACATGAAAAAACTTGCATTGTATATGTTTATGCTCGTTCTGAGCATTGGTTACGCTTCAGCACAGGGGAAGGCTGACATTAAGTTTGATAAGACCACTCATAACTTCGGTACGTTTTCTGAAAACGATCCGGTTGTAAGTTGTGTGTTTACATTCACCAACGTGGGCGATGCTCCGCTGGTAATCCATCAAGCTGTAGCTTCCTGTGGATGTACAGTACCCGAATATACTCAGGAACCCGTATTGCCGGGTAAGACCGGAACCGTAAAGATTACGTACAACGGCACAGGCAAATATCCGGGCCACTTCAAGAAGTCCATCACCTTGCGCACAAATGCCAAAACTGAAATGATGCGACTCTTTGTAGAAGGAGATATGACAGCGAAAGATGCGAAATAAGCATCTTTATATATAAGAATAAAGGAGAATTTTTCAATTCTCCTTTTTTTTTGCTTTCTTTGAAGCTGATTTGGATAAAATAATCAATTAATGGACGACATAATAACTATAAACATAAAAGTAATTAAGAAACTATGAAACAAGAAGAAGAGAAATTGACCGGTTTGCCGGAAAATGCATTCCGCGAACTGAAACCGGGCGAAGTCTACAACCCTTTGATGAGCCCCGACAAGAAGTATCCGGAAGTTAACCTCTGGTCTGTGTTATGGGGTATCGCTATGGCTATCCTCTTTTCGGCTGCGGCAGCTTATCTGGGGTTAAAAGTAGGTCAGGTATTCGAAGCCGCCATCCCTATCGCAATCATTGCCGTAGGCGTATCGGGCGCTGCCAAACGTAAGAATGCGTTAGGCGAAAACGTCATTATCCAATCCATCGGTGCCAGTTCCGGCGTCATCGTGGCAGGTGCCATCTTCACCCTGCCCGCCCTATATATCCTGCAAGAGACTTATCCGGAAGAAATCACGGTCACTTTTACCCAGGTATTCATCAGTTCATTGCTGGGAGGCGTACTGGGCATTCTCTTTCTCATCCCTTTCCGTAAATACTTTGTCAGCGACATGCACGGCAAATATCCTTTTCCCGAGGCAACAGCCACCACACAGGTGCTTGTATCGGGCGAAAAAGGCGGAAGCCAGGCAAAACCGTTGCTGATGGCAGGTATTATCGGTGGTCTATACGATTTCATTGTGGCTACATTCGGCTGGTGGAACGAAAACTTCACTACGCGAGTATGTGGCTTTGGCGAAATGCTGGCGGAAAAGGCAAAACTGGTGTTCAAGGTAAATACCGGTGCTGCCGTACTCGGTCTGGGCTATATCGTAGGTCTGAAATACGCTTCTATCATCTGTGCCGGTTCACTGGCTGTCTGGTGGATTATCATTCCGGGGATGTCTATGATTTGGGGAGACAGTGTACTGAACCAATGGAACCCGGAAATCGCAGCTACCGTAGGCAGTATGGCGCCCGAAGAAATATTCAAGTATTATGCCAAGAGCATCGGTATCGGCGGTATCGCTATGGCGGGTATCATCGGTATCATCAAGTCATGGGGCATCATCAAGAGTGCCGTAGGACTGGCAGCTAAGGAAATGGGTGGAAAATCCAATGTAGAAGCCAGCGTGAAACGTACACAACGTGATATATCCATGAAGATTATCGCTATCGGTTCTATCATAACATTGATACTGGTGTTCCTGTTCTTCTACTTCGACGTGATGCAGGGAAGTCTGCTACATACAGTCGTAGCTATTTTGTTGGTAGCCGGTATTGCATTCCTGTTCACCACGGTGGCTGCCAATGCTATTGCAATTGTAGGTACGAACCCCGTTTCCGGTATGACACTGATGACACTGATCCTTGCATCTGTAGTGATGGTATCTGTCGGGCTGAAAGGTCCCGAAGGTATGGTGGCTGCATTGGTTATGGGTGGCGTTGTTTGTACGGCGCTGTCTATGGCAGGCGGTTTCATTACCGACTTGAAGATCGGTTACTGGTTGGGGACAACTCCTGCCAGACAGGAAGGCTGGAAGTTCTTGGGTACGGCTGTTTCTGCCGCCACGATTGCCGGTGTAATGATGGTGTTGAACCAGACTTATGGTTTCGTGGGAGAGAACGCGTTGGTTGCCCCGCAGGCAAACGCGATGGCTGCCGTGATCAAGCCTTTAATGGAAGGTGGAGCAACTCCTTGGTTGCTGTACTTTGCCGGAGCGGCTTTGGCATTGATCTTGACGATGATCGGTGTTCCCGCATTGGCTTTTGCTTTAGGAATGTTTATCCCGTTGGATTTGAATACCCCGTTATTGATTGGCGGTTTGGTTAGTTGGTATGTGGGTACTCGTAGTAAAGATGAGAATGTGAATAAAGCTCGCCGTGAACGTGGTACATTAATTGCTTCCGGATTTATTGCTGGTGGGGCTTTAATGGGTGTGATCAGTGCTATTCTGAAATATTGCGGTGCTGACTGGTTTATCACTTGGAGTGGTGCTGAAGTATTGGCTGTCGTGATGTATATTTTGATCATCCTTTACTTCATCTACGATTCTATGAAAGCTAAACTGGCGGATTAATTTTAAATTTTAGATTGTAAATTTTAAATTGGACAATGTAATTGGAAATTTGCAATCTAAAATAATGATTAAGCTGTTTTAATCTAAAATTTAAAATCTAAAATAAAAATGG
>ENA-OUQW01002409-OUQW01002409.1-human-gut-metagenome-genome-assembly--contig:-NODE-2409-length-15671-cov-5.412782_pt1 | contig 15671 bp, 9 predicted proteins | sample MGYA00248464_ERZ548849 | MGnify/ENA primary metagenome ERZ548849 (study PRJEB26491, sample SAMN04978193) | human gut metagenome | host: Homo sapiens | study: EMG produced TPA metagenomics assembly of... | reverse complement strand
GACTTAATTCTGGAGGAATATTTCAACGCAGCATGATAAAAAATAGAATAGTAGTGATAGAAAAAAGTACAAATAAGAATCGAACATTTGTACTTTTTTCTTGCGTTAATCTATATACTTTCAAAAATTTATTTGATATAATAGGGACTGTTACAAGAACAAACAGTAAAAATATGACAGGACCGGAGGTTAGTATTTTCAGGTATTTCCGAGTGCTGTTTTATCCGCAAATATTAGTTTTGTGACTTTTATTCGTAACGAGGTGAAAAGGACATCTATTCACCATAAAATAAGCTTTTCGTTACGAATCTGGATACGAATTTTTGGCTGATAATGATCATAGTAAAAGTCACAAATGGAGGGATTTACCATGAATGAGTTTAAATTAAAAGCCCCATACAAGCCAACCGGCGATCAGCCCCAGGCCATCGAGAAATTGGTCGAGGGATTTAAAGAAGGCAACCAGTTCGAGACTTTGCTTGGTGTTACTGGCTCCGGTAAGACTTTCACAATGGCGAATGTCATTGCCCAGTTAAATAAACCAACTCTGGTACTTGCCCACAATAAAACACTGGCGGCCCAGCTTTACGGCGAGATGAAGGAATTCTTCCCTGAGAATGCAGTGGAATATTTTGTCTCCTACTACGATTACTACCAGCCGGAGGCTTACGTCCCCTCAACAGATACCTACATTGCCAAAGATGCATCCACCAACGACGAGATCGACAAGCTCCGTCTTTCCGCCACAGCGGCCTTATGTGAGCGGAAAGACGTGATCGTGGTTTCGTCGGTATCCTGTATTTACGGCCTGGGTGCACCTCAGGAGTTTTTTGATATGATGATCTCTCTTCGCCCTGGAATGGAGAAGGACCGTGATGAGGTTATCAAACAGCTGATCGATATCCAGTACACAAGAAATGAGATGGATTTTCATAGAGGAACTTTTCGGGTGCGTGGCGATGTGCTGGAAATCTTTCCAGCTAACTCTACAGACCGGGCAGTGCGTGTGGAATTTTTTGGCGATGAGATCGAGCGGATCACAGATATCGATGTGCTTACCGGTGAGATCAAAAGTGTGGAAAGCCATGCGGCGATTTTTCCGGCGTCCCATTATGTTGTGCCTCAGGAGCAGATCCGCCGTGCGGCAGATGCCATCCTGGAAGAGATGAAACATCAGGTGGAATATTTCAAAAGTGAGGACAAGCTGATCGAGGCCCAGCGAATTGCCGAGAGAACCAACTTTGATGTGGAAATGATGAAGGAAACAGGATTCTGTTCCGGAATCGAGAATTATTCCAGACATCTGACCGGGCTGGCACCGGGACAGCCGCCATATACCCTGATGGATTACTTCGGAGATGATTTTTTACTTATTATAGATGAGTCCCATAAGACAGTTCCCCAGGTTGGCGGTATGTATGCCGGTGATCAGAGCCGTAAACAGACACTGGTGGATTACGGCTTCCGACTTCCGTCTGCTAAGGATAACCGTCCATTGAGCTTTGATGAATTCGAGAACAAGCTTGACCAGGTAATGTTTGTATCTGCGACACCGGGAGAATATGAATATGACCATGAGCTTCTCCGCGCAGAGCAGATCATCCGTCCTACAGGGCTTCTTGATCCGAAGGTGGAGGTGCGTCCGATCGAAGGACAGATCGATGATCTTGTAGCAGAGGTAAATAAGGAAATTGAAAAGAAAAATAAAGTCCTGATCACGACCCTGACCAAACGTATGGCAGAGGACCTTACCGATTATATGAAGGATCTGGGAATCCGTGTCCGATACCTTCATTCAGATATTGACACTCTGGAGCGTGCGGAAATCATCCGCGATATGCGCCTGGATGTGTTTGATGTGCTAGTCGGGATCAACCTTCTGCGAGAAGGACTGGATATTCCGGAGATCACGCTGGTAGCGATCCTGGATGCAGATAAGGAAGGCTTCCTTCGTTCGGAAACATCCCTGGTACAGACTATCGGCCGTGCTGCCCGGAACAGCGAAGGCCATGTGATCATGTATGCAGATAATATGACAGAATCCATGGAAAAAGCAATCTCGGAGACAGAAAGAAGGAGAGCGATACAGGAGGCTTACAACAGGGAGCATGGCATCACTCCAACCACGATCAAGAAGGCGGTCCGTGATCTGATCGCTGTTTCGAAGAAGGTGGCAGAGACAGAAGTGAAGCTTAAAAAGGATCCGGAATCCATGAACCGAAAAGAACTGACGAAGGTGATCGCTCAGGTAGAGAAGAAGATGCGTGCTGCGGCAGCAGACCTGAATTTCGAGCAGGCTGCTGAGCTGAGAGACAAGATGCTCGAATTAAAAAAGAATTTGGAAGAATTAACGGAATAGGCTGCGAAGCAGCTGACAGTACAACACCCCTGGCTGTTACAGCCAGGGGTGTTGTCGGGTATGCTCGATCTGTTTTTAGGAAAAGCTTATTTTGTAGTTGAAAAGCCCAGGGAGCGCAGGGTGATGCCGGAGCCCTTGAGAAGATCAGCCCAATATGGAACAGCCATATCCAGAGTGTCGTTGGCAAGCTCGGAAGCATCTTTTTGTGTCAGGACCTCATAAGGATTTGTAAGCTTCTGGAAGTGGAAGGATAAATTAGAGGATTCATTCCTGATGGCGGAAAGCGGAGCGGAGCTGCTCATAGTGGCGATCAGTGTACCGGATTCATCATCAGGAAGTATGCTCATGTAAAAATAAAAGTTTAAGGAAGCCGCAGTAGAATTCATCGGGAAAGTCAAAGTAATATCACTTTTTAAATCATCATGGCTGGAAAACCGGAAATAGAATTTAAAACTGTTGTTTTTTGGAATGTATGTGATACTTCGATATTCATCTACGGAAACCTGCATAGAAGAAGATGAACCCAAACCGCCTAAATCCATATCGATTTTTTTTGATTCATCGTGTGTGTTAAGCTCGATTTTTACGCTTCCATCACTGGCCTTTTTGCCTTTGCTCAGAATGTGGTTTTTTAATTTTATGCCGGGCTTCGGAGCTGCGGTAGGGGTTGGTTTTGCCGGAGCAGCTTTTTTCTGGATTTTAACCTTGCAGACAAAGCGGATTCCGTTTACCTGAGCAGTAATTGTAGCATTTCCTGCAGATTTTGCAAAAAGCTTGCCAGCTTTGTTTACAGTGACGATTTTGGAATTGCTGCTCTTCCAGGTGATCTTCTGATTGGTACCACTAAGCTTCAGCTGATATGTCTGACCAACTTTCAGAGTTATTGAGGTTTTGTTCAGTTTCGGGGCCTGTACAGTGACTTTGCAGGTGTATTTCCTTTTGGAAACGGTTCCTGTAATGGTGGCAGAGCCTTTAGCCTTTGCCTGGAGCTTGCCTGCTTTGTTTACAGTAACGATCTTGGAATTGCTGCTCTTCCAGGTGATCTTCTGCCCTTTTTTGAGACCGGTGATCTTCAGTGTTCTGCTCTGCCCCTTGATCATGGTAAGCTTGGAAGAACTGATCCTGGGAGCGGCCTCTGTAACACAGACTGTGCAAGGCAGAATTGCCGATTCTGCCGGAAGCATGGCCAGTACAAAGACTGTTATCAGAGATATCAGGATTTTTTTCCATTTTTTCATAGCAATCCCTCCTTCGAAAAAAATATGACGGTTCTCTTTATTGATTGATTATAAGTAAAATTCCGGAGAAGGGCACTGGCATTTGTGTCAGTAACTTTGTTATAAAGAAGAGAAGAAGTTATGTATGCTGTTCCCGATAGGCGGAAGGTGTGATCCCCATTTTCTTTTTGAAGCTGGTGCTGAAATAATATTGATTGGCATAACCACATTTCAGGCTGATCTCCTTCAGACTCATAGTAGTCGTAGTCAGGTAACGGGCGGCTGCGGAAATTCGCTGAGATGTGATAAAGTCACTGAGACTGATTCCCTGATTTTTTTTGAAAAGAGCACTTAAATAAGCAGGGCTTACATTGGCAGAGGCAGCAATATCATTGAGGCAGAGCGTATTGTCAGTGTAGTGTTCGTTGATATAGGAAATCACCAGTTCACAGAGCTTCTGGTGATAATCATTCATGGAGGAATCAAGCTTCCGGCATAAAAGATGGCACAGATCCTTCAGCCATTGACATAGCTCTTCCGTATTATGAAACTCATTTATGTGGTTGTAAACATACAAAATTTTAGCTTCAAGGTCATGCGTATCCAGATTTAATTCATAGAAAAATTTCAGGATCCGGCCAAGAAGAGAATAAATCTGTATGAAAGCGAAATTCTTTGTGCGAAATTTCTGAGTGAGCCAGTCGGAAAAATTCTGAAACCAGAGATCTATGGCAGCGGTATCCTTTTTGCAGAGAAGCCGGATCAGTTCATCCTCCTTTGTATCTGAAAAATCTGCAACAGACAGATCGGAACCCAGAGCCTCTCTTCCGTCAAAGATATTCTGATGCGGGAAAAAGAATCTGTATTCCAGTGCATGTACGGCGCTTTTATAAGAATGGTTCAGGTTCCAAAAATCCTGGACAATTGTTCCAATACCTGCGTTGAGAGAAAGTCCCAGTGGCTGGCAGGCATCTGCGATTGAGGAAATAAGTCCGCTGGTAAGCTGGCGGAAGCTGTTGGACTGACAGCCGCTGTGTCCCAGAATGCACAGATAGCCATCCATATCCGGGAGAAGATACACAAAATCAAGAGAAGCGGTTTCCTCAGTTATCAGATCCTGAAGGTTGAAAAGCTCCATCTGAAACTTTTCAATCCCGTAAACAGCTTTTAGATCCGGAGCATTTTCAAGCTCCAGAATAACAACTGTATAAAAATCATAATTCAGCTCCAGGTTCAGATACTTAAGATAAGGCTTCAGTCGGTAGGCTGCTTCAGAAGACGGAAGGTGTGTGATCTCGCGGAAAAATTTTTCCGTAAGAAGAGGCCTGCTTTGTTTCAGAAGCTGGAGATTTTTCTGTTCCTTTTCCATCAGTGCAAAAGCGTTTTTTACCTTCTGGATAAGATAGGCATAATCCAGAGGCTTTTCGATATAATCCAGAGCACCGAGGAGCAGAGCGCGTCTTGCATATTCAAATTTATCATAGGCACTGATCAGGATGATCTTCACCATAGGATTGATCTCAAGAGCTTGACGGCTCATGGAAATGCCGTCAAGATCAGGCATTTCAATGTCAGAAATGATCAGATCTGCCGGTTCTTTTTTCATGGCTTCGATAGCAGAGGTTCCATTGTAGCAGACATGGATGATCTCTGCATTCAGTGTTTCCCAGTCTATGTTTTTTTCGATACCTTCTGCAGATAAGTAATTATCATCTACGATCATTATTTTTTTCATCGATATCTTCCTCCATCTGTTCGAATTCAATGGTGACGTATGTGCCGTTTCCGGGGTTGCTGCGGATCCTTACGGAACCGTTTCCGTATAATGGGTTGGAAATACGGGAACTTACGTTGGAAATTCCAAAATGCTTCTCATAATCAATAACATTATGCTCAATAGCATGGCGCAGCTGTGCAAGGGTTTCGGAGTCCATGCCGGCACCGTTGTCCTCAATGGAGATCACAACCGTATCATCGCCATAAAGAACATGGATCGAAATGAAAACAGCTGGTGTGCCCGAAGAAATCCCGTGCAGAATGGAATTTTCGAGAAATGGCTGAAGTGTAAACTTGCAGATCAGGAAATTTTCGATTCCATCTTCTGCTTCGATCTCCCAGTCCAGATTATCTTTATGACAGAGCTTTTCCATTTCCAGATAAAGCCGGGCAATTTCCAATTCATCTTTAATAGGAATAAGTTCCTTTGATTTACGCAGGGTAAGACGGTAAAAGGCAGTCAGATTTGCAATCATCTGATCAGCAATGTCAAGCTTTCCAAGGGACTGGCAGGTACGGATCGATCCCAGGATATTGTAAAGAAAATGCGGATTGATCTGTGACTGGAGCAGCTGGTATTTCAGACGTTCTTCGTTTACGGAAAGATTTACAATGGACTTCAGGTTTCCGGCTATTGTGTGCTGCATATCTTCAAAGGTGATGCCCAGTCTGTCAATCTCATCATACCTGGAAGGATCATCCGGGTGGGGAACAGTAACGATAGATAGATGTTCCGGGTCATATCCCAGCTGAAAGGCTTCCATTGCATAGGAAGGTGCAGTGATCTTCCGGGTAAGATTTTCGGAAAACAGGATAACGATGATAACAGTAAGGAGCAAGAAAATAAGGACAGTGATCAGTAAGGCACGGATCAGGATGTGCGTGTTGCCCTGAATATAGCTTTCCGGGATTTCGGTAACATGAAGCCAGCCATTGCTTAAGGTGCAGCAGTTATAATATTTGTCGCCGCTGTGAAAAGAAGAATCTGCATTTCCTTTGAGTTTCTGAAACTGTGCTTTGGAAATTCCGGATAAATTCAGTGAGGATGTATTTTTTGCTGCAATCTCTCCGTGATCTGTGAGAATGTAGCTGTATATGCGGGAATCCAAAGCAGCAGGCTGCAGATAAGTGGTAAGCTCTGAGGTGTCCAGAGCAATGCCGTAGGCGTATTCCAGAATACCGGTGGCCTGATTTTTCAGTGCCCGGACGCAGAGGATCACATCGGCAGATGATTTTTTTGTGGACAGTATTTTAGGCAGAGGCATATTGGAAACCGGTATCCAGACAGAGGAAAAGCCTGAACCGGAAACAATATTTTTATCCAGACCATATGCAGAAAGCTCATCTGTGGAAAAGAAGTACAGGCTTTCTTTTGAACCGAGCTGATCGGGCTGCAGAAAAACATATATATGGAAGAAATCGAATGTGGATTTATACAGCGAAATATTGTTTTTTACAGTGGTGAATTTTTTCAGTGCATCTACCTTATTAGAGGAAGGCTGATTTAGGGAGTACATTTGAAACTGTATGGTATCTGCTACATTTTCAACCTGACCGAGGCGGTCGTTCAGCTGAGAGACCAGCTGCTTGTCAGTCATTACGGCAGAATCGATGATACGATCTCTGGCAATGTTATAGGAAATGTGATAGCTGATGAAGGTCAGGGAAATCAGAGGTACCATAGTTGCGATCAGAAATGCGAGCAGGAGCTTATAGCGAAATGAGGAAAAAATGGGTGGGATACATTTGTGGAATTTCATAGTACATACTCTCCTTTATGTCAAAAACAAATTAATGAAACCGAATTCAGCTGTGAAAAAAGCCGTTACAAATATAGATTATATAAAAGGATTATAAAAAATTAACAACAAAAATACAAGAGAACGAAAAATAATATAAATAAATCATAAAATATTGTATTTAGAATGAGGGGGCTCTCTGGTATCCTTAAACCATCAAAAACAGGTGTGGACAAACACGAAAATGTCCAGAAAGGAAGAAAGATATGAAGAAAAAAGTAATGAGTGCAGTTTTGGCAGCAGCGATGGTTGTGGGTATGGCAGGTAACGTGGTTACTGTTTCCGCAAAGGAAAAATATGATCTTACCTTATACAGCGTCAACACCACAGACCCGGATTTTGAGGACTGGCTTGCAAATGTGGAAGATGCCACGGGCCTGAACATTAATGTAATTGCGGCACCTACAGATACAGATACCCGTCAGCAGAAGATCACCACAATGCTTTCCACAGGAGATACTTCCGTGGATGTCATTGAGATCAACGATGAGATGAGCGCGGCATTTAAAAATTCCGGATGGCTGGAAGGACTGAACGATACAGTAATGACAGATGATATCGCTGATCAGTTTGCCCAGGGATATGTAAAGGATATGATCACAGATAAGGACGGAAACATCGTCGGTGTTCCAGGCTATACAGGATATCTTGCATTCTGGGTAAATCAGGAGATCATGGATGAGGTCGGAATCAAATCCATTGATACAAAAGAGGATTTCATGAAGTATATGAAGGCTGTTTCCAAGGACGGAAGATTCGGCTACGGCGGTTCCTGGGAGAAAACCTATGCATTTAACGAGCTTGCACAGTTTGTAAACATGTTCGGCGGCGATTATTTTGACTGGACCAAAGAGGAAAACAAGGAAGCAGTTCAGTTCCTTCACGATCTGGTTGCTAATAAAGAAACATCCATCGAACAGATTGCAGATAAATATGACCAGATGAATCCGAAGATCAATGACGGAAAATACGGATGCTGGTTCATGTGGGGCCTTGGAACAGATTATGCAAAGGCAGATATGCTTGGCGCAGATAAGATCCACATGGAAATGGTACCGGATTTCAGCGGCAAGGGAGAGCGTGCGATCTTTACAGATTCCTGGAGCTATGTTCTCAACAAAGCATCCAAGAATAAAGATGCAGCTGTGAAATTCCTCCAGTATATGGCTGATGAAGGCGGAATGGAAGCTTCCTATAAAGCATTTGACAGATATCCTGCAAGAAAGGATGTTGCAGAGAAGGTAGTTCCGGATTCTGACCCGGCAAAAGAAATGTACAGCAGATATGCAAATGAATGCAATGTACAGGGACGTCCGATGGTGGCACAGACAATGGAATTTATCAGCGATATGGGAACAATCTTCCAGTCCTGTATGAAAGACGAGATTACAGTTGATGAGTTCTGCAAGAAGGCTCAGGATGTGGTAGATATGTATAAGTAAAAGATATAAAAAAACAGCAATGTAAAGCAGAGGTAAAAGTCTACTTTACATTGCTTGATGAACAGGGAGGAAAGTTCCATGACAATAAGCAAAAAAAATATGAAGTGGATACCATGGCTTTTGATCCTGCCGGTTGTACTGATTCGAGGTTTTACAACAGTATATCCCATTCTGATGACTGTGAAAAACAGCTTCTTTAATATCAGTATCCTTGCAGGTATCAATGAATTTATAGGCTTCAAGAATTACCTGAAGGTATTTTCTGATCCTAAAGTGCTCACATCGATCAGCTTTACGGCAATATTTGTGGTTGCTTCCATGATCTTTCATGTGATCCTCGGAGTTATCCTGGCACTGATCCTGAATATGAAATTCAAAGGCCGCCGTTTTCTGAGGACCATCGTGCTGATCCCGTGGGCTATGCCTGCAGTAGTAGCCGGTATGGCTGCAAAATGGGCATTTAACAATGATTATGGTCTGATCAATGATTTTATCCGCTGGTTTGTACCGGGTTACCAGAACAGCTGGCTGATCAATACAGGTACTGCAAGAGCAGCGGTAATTGCAATGGACCTGTGGAAGGACCTTCCGTTCTTTGCAATTCTTGTACTTTCCGGACTTCAGTTTATTTCCGGCGATATCTATGAGGCAGCAAAGGTAGACGGTGCAAACGGGATCCAGAGCTTTTTCCGGATCACACTTCCGCTGATTGCAAAAAATGTCCTGACTTTATGTATTCCGTTCACACTCTGGAGACTGACAACCTTCGATCTGGTTTATTCCATGACATCTGGAGGCCCTGGAGAGGATACTGCGCTGATCGCATACAGAATCACAACAGAAGCATTTACAAATCTAAACGTAGGATATGCTTCGGCGCTGGCTATGCTGCTGTTTGTTGTAATGGCGATCTTCAGCTGGCTGAATATACGTGTTATGAATAAGTTTGACAGTTAGGGGGAATTATCGTGAAGAATACAGGAAAATATAATGTTTATCATGGAGTGGTAGCCGTTGGAAGATGGGTTCTGTTTGCAGTTGTGGCTTTTCTGATCCTGTTCCCGGTTTACTGGATCTTTATTTCTTCGATCACACCGTCAGGAGAACTGTTTAAAACACCGATCGATTATCTTCCGGATCATCCCACACTGGAAAGCTATAAATTTCTGATACAGAATGTAGGACTGCTTTCAAAGATCGGAAATACAGTTCTGATCGTAGGCATTACACTTGTGATCAGTACCGTGCTGTGTGCAATGGCTGCCTATGGCTTCTCAAGATTTAACTCAAAGGGAGTTTCTGTTGCATTTGCGTTTGTTCTGGCTACCATGCTGATCCCTGAGGTTGTCACAGCCCGCCCGCTGTATGAGTTTATGCAGAAGGTAAAGCTGTATGATACATATCCGGGACTTATCCTTCTTTATATCAGTACCGTTATACCGTTTACGGTTCTGATCCTCAGAAACTTTGTCGGTGAGATCCCGATCTCACTGGAGGAGGCAGCTGCTATTGACGGCGCATCTTTTTCACAGAGACTGTTTACGATCGTTCTGCCGCTGATGAAGCCGGCAATCGCTACGGTTTGCATTATCAACTTTATTACCTGTCTGAATAACTTTTTCACACCGTTGTTTTATTCAAATGGTATTCAGGTACTTTCTGTTTCCATCGTACAGCTTCCGTTACGTGACAACATGTATGGAGTTCCGTGGGATCTGGTCAGCGCCATGGGATGGATCATCCTTCTTCCGATCATTATCTTTGTAGCTGTTTTTGAGAAACAGATCATGGATGGTATCATGGCAGGTGGAGTAAAAGCGTAAATATAATATTTTTAATTTCCAAAAGAGAGGAGAAAACAGATATGTATCAGGCATTTACAGGCGGACTGGGAGGGATCGCACTTGCAAAGCATGGAAAAAGCCGTGCGATCAACGCAGAAAATCCTCATGGAGAAAAAGGCAGAGGCGGTATGGCTGCAAGTCATCTGGGACCGTCCAGAAAAGGAAGCCCGTGTCTCAGGGATATTGAGCCGGGAACTGTGGTAACTCTGGCAGAAATGGAAGGACCGGGACAGATCAATCATATCTGGATCACCGTTGATAACAAGACTACAGAGGCAGATTGCTTTGTACTGAGAGATCTTGTAATCCGTATGTACTGGGATGACGAGGAAACTCCTTCCGTGGAAAGTCCTCTGGGTGATTTCTTCTGCTGCGGATTCGGAAGGGAATGTTTTGTAAATTCTGTTCCGGTGGCTGTTGTTCCAAACAGGGGCTTTAACTGCTATTTCCCGATGCCGTTTAAGAAGAAAGCAAAGATCACACTGGAAAACCAGCATGCAAATAAAATCCCGGCTTTCTTTTATCAGGTAGATTACTGTCTCTATGATGAGCTTCCGGACGATATTGCTTATTTCCATGCGCAGTGGAGAAGGGAACGGTTGACAGAAAAAACAAAAGATTATACAATTTTGGATGGAGTAAAAGGAAAAGGCCATTATATAGGAACCTACATGGCACTTACCACACTGGAACGTTACTGGTGGGGCGAGGGAGAAATGAAGTTTTATATTGACGGAGATGAGGAGTATCCGACCATCTGTGGAACAGGAACGGAAGATTACTTTGGTGGTTCCTGGAGCTTTGCCAAACAGGTGGATGGAAAAACCGTGGAACAGAATTATAACACGCCGTATCTGGGATATCCGTATTATTCTGCCCATGACGAGCTGATCCACAATTTTTATCATAATGATGACTGCCCGCCAATGAGAGGCTTTTACAGATGGCATTTACAGGATCCAATCTGCTTTGAAGAGGATCTTCGCGTTACGATTCAGCAGATAGGCGTCGGATACCGTGGCCTGTTTGAACGACAGGATGATGTGGCAAGTGTAGCGTACTGGTATCAGACACTTCCTCATGCACCGTTCCAGCCGTTGATGTCAAAAGAGGATAGATGGCCCAGATAAAAAGGGTGGTAGAGATTGAAAAAACAGGTATTTTGCGGGGTATTTGCCCTGGCTCTGGCAGTGACAGGATGTGGAGTCCAGAAGAAGGAGGCTGCATCTGATATTGTGCCGGAGAACAGACAGGAACTGACGATCCTTCATGTGGATGCAGGCACAGAAGGCTTTGATTCTTTTATCAGCCAGGCGGAAAAAGATCTTGGAATAAAGATCCATATTGAAAAATGTCCGGCCAATGCGGACAATCGCCAGGCCAAAATAGCAACTCTTCTGACATCAGGAGATGATTCTGTTGATCTGATCACAGTAAATGATGAGATGATATCCGAATTTAAACATAAGGGATTTCTTCTTCCGTTGGAAGATACGGTTATGACAGAGGAGACAGCGGCGAATTTTCTGCAGGAATACCTGAAAGAAATATGCATGTCAGACGGACATATTTTTTCGGTACCGTTCAGGATGGATATCATGGCATTCTGGGTGAACCAGGAATTGCTGGATCAGGCTGGTCTGGACAGACTCTCCTGTCTCAGTGATCTTGAGATCCTTCAGAAAAAGCTTCAGAATACGGGAAAATATGCATATGGGGATGCATGGGAGATTTCTTACATATATAATAGTATCAGCGAGTATGTCGATTTTTTCGGAGGAGATTATACAGACTGGACGGATCCGAAAACAAGAGAAGCGGCAGAATATATGAAGCGAATGCTGGATACAGGGATGATATCAGAGGAGAATCTGATCGACCAGCATGACCAGCTGAATGAAAAATTTATAAACGGCCAGTATGGATGTATGTTTATGTATACCGGTGTGTTGAGTACTTTTCAGAATGCAGGCGTGTATGGAAAAGATAAGATCCATATGGCACCATTTCCGGAATTTGACGAGAAGGTGACCAATATCGCAACCTGGCAGTATGTACTGAATAAAAATTCTGATCATAAAGAAGCAGCTCTGAAGTTCCTTCAGTATGTGTCCGGATATGAGGCCAGTAAAAATTACGGACAGCTGACAAAAATGTGTCCGGCAAGACTGGATGTGATCGAGGATAAGAATTTTGATCTGGATGGCATTGAAATGATCCGGCAATATCTGAAAGATTATAAGCTGAAAGCAAGACCACTGTGTGCCGATTCCATAGAAGCCGTTTCGTCCATGGGAACGGAATTTCAGAAATATATGCTGGGACAGAAAACAGAAGCGGAATTTTTTGCCGGGGTACAGAACTGCATAGACCAGTATTACAAAAAAGCATCGTACTGATGCTTTTTTTGTTTTGAAAAAATAAGAACTTTTTTTCAAAACATATTGACAAATATTTTACATGGTGATATCTTAAAGACTGTAGATGTTAGCACTCCACTAAAATGAGTGCTAACAGATGTAAAAAAAGAATCAACATCCGTCAGGAAAGAATAAAAAGGAAAGGAGATGGATTCATGGAAGAGGTGTTGAATGAGCGCAAGCAAAAAATCTTAAAAGCAATCATCAAGACCTATATGGAAACCGGAGAACCGGTTGGTTCCAGGACCATTTCCAAGTATGCGGATCTCAATGTCAGTTCCGCAACGATCCGAAATGAAATGTCAGACCTGACAGATATGGGCTATATCGTCCAGCCTCATACCTCGGCAGGAAGAATCCCTTCCGATAAAGGCTACAGACTTTATGTTAATGAGCTGATGAAGGAGAAGGAAGCAGAGGTTGCAGAGTTACGGGATCTGATCATTGAGAAGACAGATAAGATGGATAAGGTGCTTAAGAAGGTTGCGAAGGTTCTTGCTTCCAATACCAACTATGCTACCATGGTTTCCGTTCCGCAGTACAGCGGCAACAAGGTCAAGTTCATCCAGCTGTCGAGGATGAGCGAGCTTCAGCTTGTGGCAGTGGTTGTCAGTGACAACAACACAGTCCGGAACCAGATCATCAATCTGGATGAGGAAATGGACGACCAGACGATCCTGAAACTGAATCTTCTTCTTAACACCAATCTTAATGGTGTTCCGATCCAGGATATCAACCTTGGGATGATCGCCAGACTGAAGGAACAGGCAGGCAGCCACAGCGGTGTGGTGGCAACGGTTCTGGATGCAGTGGCAGCCACCATTCATGTGGAAGAGGAAGATATGGAGATCTATACTTCAGGTGCAACTAACATCTTCAAGTATCCGGAGCTTGCCGATAAAGAGAAGGCAACGGAACTGATCTCCGCATTTGAGGAGAAACATGAACTTGCCGATCTTGTAAAAGAACAGATGTCAGATGGAGAGAATACAGGAATTCAGGTTTACATTGGCGATGAGATGCCGATCCAGACCATGAAGGACTGCAGCATTGTAACTGCCAGATATGAACTGGGAGACGGAATGTACGGAACCATCGGGATCATCGGTCCCAAACGAATGGATTATGAGAATGTAGTGGACAGTCTGAAGGAACTGAAGAATCATCTGGATGACGTTTTGAAAAAGAAGAAAACTTAGAAAGGCGGTAGAAAAAAGTGTCGGAGGAAACAAAGAAAACATCCGAAGAGCAGGAAGCGGAGAAGGAAATCCCCGTAACTGACGGAAATCAGGAAGAAGAAAACCTGACACCGGAGGGAGAAGATCTGCCGGAGGAAGAAAACAAGACTCCAGGCGAAGACGCTGCCTCAGAGGATAAAAAAGAAGAAAAATCAAAAACTTCCTTCTTCGGAAAGAAGAAAAAAGATAAATCAGAGCAGAAGGTAGAGGAACTTACTGATCGCCTGAAGCGAACCATGGCTGAATTTGATAATTTCCGTAAAAGAACAGAAAAAGAAAAATCCAGCATGTACATCATCGGAGCAAAAGAAATCGTTGAAAAGATCCTGCCGGTTGTGGATAACTTCGAAAGAGGTCTTGCACAGGCACAGGAAGGCGATGCTTTTGCAGATGGAATGAAAATGATCTACAAGCAGCTTACCACAACACTGGATGACCTCGGTGTGAAACCGATCGAAGCAGTGGGAAAAGAATTCAATCCGGATTTCCACAACGCAGTGATGCATGTGGAAGATGAAGAGGTTGGAGAGAATATCGTGGTGGAAGAATTCCAGAAAGGTTACACTTACAAGGATTTCGTAGTACGCCACAGCATGGTAAAAGTTGCTAATTGATTGACCACAAATTGTAATTTTACAGATACAGAATAAAACAGGAGGAAAAAATCATGGGAAAGATTATTGGTATTGACTTAGGTACAACAAACAGCTGTGTAGCCGTAATGGAAGGTGGACAGCCAACAGTTATCGCAAATACAGAAGGCGCAAGAACAACACCATCCGTTGTAGCATTCACAAAAACAGGAGAGCGTCTGGTAGGTGAGCCTGCAAAACGTCAGGCAGTTACAAATGCAGACAGAACGATCTCCTCTATCAAAAGAGAGATGGGTACCGATTACCGTGTAACCATCGATGACAAGAAATATTCTCCACAGGAGATCTCCGCAATGATCCTTCAGAAACTGAAAAAGGATGCAGAGGCTTATCTTGGTGAGAAAGTAACAGAGGCAGTTATCACAGTTCCGGCTTACTTCAACGATGCTCAGCGTCAGGCAACCAAAGATGCAGGTAAGATCGCAGGTCTTGATGTAAAACGTATCATCAACGAGCCTACAGCAGCAGCTCTTGCATATGGCCTTGACAATGAGAAAGAGCAGAAGATCATGGTATACGACCTTGGTGGTGGTACATTTGATGTATCTGTTATCGAGATTGGTGATGGCGTTATCGAGGTTCTTTCCACAGCTGGTAACAACCGTCTTGGTGGAGATGACTTTGATAAGAAAGTTACAGATTACATGCTTTCCGAGTTCAAGAGAACAGAGGGCGTAGATCTTAGCAACGATAAGATGGCTCTTCAGAGACTGAAAGAGGCAGCTGAGAAAGCTAAGAAAGAGCTTTCTTCCGCAACAACAACAAACATCAACCTTCCGTTCATCACAGCAACTGCTGAGGGACCGAAGCATTTCGATATGAACCTTACAAGAGCTAAATTTGATGAGCTGACACATGACCTTGTAGAGATGACTGCTGAGCCGGTTCGTCGTGCACTGTCTGATGCAGGTATCACAGCTTCC
>ENA-OUQW01002403-OUQW01002403.1-human-gut-metagenome-genome-assembly--contig:-NODE-2403-length-15697-cov-3.773814_pt1 | contig 15697 bp, 15 predicted proteins | sample MGYA00248464_ERZ548849 | MGnify/ENA primary metagenome ERZ548849 (study PRJEB26491, sample SAMN04978193) | human gut metagenome | host: Homo sapiens | study: EMG produced TPA metagenomics assembly of... | reverse complement strand
TAGGCAATGTCTCCAGCAAACTCTTGGATACCGCAAAGAAGATTCCCTTGAAGTCGGGACTAAACTGCCGGTGTTCTATAATCTGGCTCGGCAGGGCTATCACCATCCCTCCCGAAGATAATTGAAAATCCTGCAGATTAATATTAAAAGTACCCTCACCTTCCAGGCAAAGTCCTATTGTCAATACCTCCAACTTGCTGGGACCGCTATATAAGGAAATAACGCTCTCCGAATCGAAGAGCGCTATATCATTATCAATGACATCAATGCTATCAACATCTATATGCTTAGAATGAACTACTGAAGAAATACCTACTTTAGGAACATTTTGAATATCCATACTCTCTCTTTTTGCGACAAATATACCAGCAATAAATCAGATATACAAGTCAAAACAGAGTATCACCAGACAAAATGAACATTTTTGGCTACTTATTGACCACCCCGAACAGATATTCAGCGTCACGCCGGGCAGCAGGAACAGTCCACTTCTCCGGAACGAATTTCCACTGATTCAACGCTTTCGGATTCATTCCCCCCTTCTCCTCGATATAATTCATCAGGTAAAAACGAAGATCCTTATCAGTAGAGAAAATGATACGGTCTTTCAATTTCTCTTGAGGAATGCCCGAACCTTTTGTCAACAATTCACCGCCACCATTACCACGATAAGAATTCAACGCCACTTTATAAATCTTATTTATATCGAAAGGAGAGCCATCTGCCATACTGACAATCGTAATCTTCTCCCCTTTCGGTTTAGTAACATCCACCGTATAGATTATGCCGGAAGCCGAATCAAAGTTAAAACTGAAATTCTGGAAAGAAGCCCTGTCCTCCGCACCATCCCGACGTTTTTCCTTGAACCACAGCAAATGGTCGTGCGGTGATTTCATCCGGTTAGTCCACATGAAATAAGACATCTCCAGAAAATCCTTGATTTCTTTACCGGACAAAGTCATCACGTACAGCATATTTTCATACTTATATAAATTGAACATATCGCTGACATGAATATCGCCCTTTTTAATCTCGGCATCAAATGACAGCGGAGCAGTAAAAGAAATATCAGCACCAGATATATCAAGTTGCAGGGAATGAATAAAATCAATAAAAGCCGAAGGACCAAAATAGGCCGGACGGGTAGATATATCTTCAGTAAAAGTACCTATCTTTTTTGACACAAACTGCTCTACTGCATTATACTGAGGAGCAAATTCTTTTATAAAATCCTCACTGATACCATAGTCCTCTGTGGGAGTAAGCACTCCTTCAATCTGCTTGCTCTGCACTTTACCATCTTTCAGTTTTACCGTCACATCCACATTGGAAACTACAATTCCATTACTGGCCGGATCAATAACCAATACAGAATCACCCGCAACGTTCATAATCTTTTTACACTCACGGGCATGATCATGCCCCATCAGTACAATATCAAAACCGGGAACATTTTTTGCCACATTCAGTGATGCATTCTCATTGTATTTGCCAGACATACGAAAAGCATCCTGTCCGGCATGAAAAAGTCCGACTACAATATCCGGATTCTCTTTCTCACGGATAATCTTCATCCATTTCTGTGCCGTTTGCTCCATATCATCAAAGCGAAGTCCCTGCCACAGATTTTCTGAAAGCCATGCAGGAATAGCAGGAGTAATCATGCCCAATATTGCTATTTTAACTCCGTCCCGTTCTAATACTTTATAAGGTTTCAAATGAGTTTCACCAGTGGCAGTATCAATAATGTTTGCACCAAGCACAGGAAAATTGCATTCGCCAATCCAACGATCAAAAACGCCGCGACCGGTTTCCACATCATGATTTCCCATGTTACCGGCATCATACTTCATATAGTTCATCATCTCGGCACAGAGATGAGGAGAAACCGTATCTATATAATTATAATAATAAGCGGTAGGCTGGCCTTGCAATATATCACCATTATCAAGCAGAATAAGATTATCTTTGTAAGTCTCACGCTCCTTCTGCACCAATGCATAAATACGCGCCAGACTTCCTCCCCATTCTTTTTGGGTAATGAAATTATAGGGATAATAATTACCATGTACATCACTGGTCTGTACAATTTTCAATTTCACCTCACGTTCTTGTGCCGGCAACGCCAACATAAAGCATAACAGCAAGGTACAAATAGAAATAAATCTTTTCATAAGATTATAATGTTATAGGGTTATAGAGTTATAGAGTTGTAATGTTATAGGGTTATAATTGAGATATTGACGTTATTGACTTTAAAAGAGTTATGTGGTCATCACATTATATAACTCTTTATAACCCTATAACTTTATAACTTCTTCCTATGTGACCGGCATTGAAAAAACAAAACGGGCCCCTTCGGTATAGTCCGGATCCACCCATATCTCACCACCCCATTTCTCAACAGTGAGTTTACAGATAGACAATCCCAATCCTGTCCCTTGTGCATATTCGTCTAATTTTTCAAAGCGTTCAAATACCAATTTTTGTTTCTCCTTTGGAATGCCGCAACCAGTATCAGTCACAGAGAAAAAGGCTAATTTCCGCCCTTCATCCACCGAAAAGTCCAAAGTAATAACACCATCATGTGTAAATTTAGCAGAGTTGGAAAGCAGATTAATAATAACTTGCTGCAATCGCTGTACGTCCGTATTGATTACAAAATCCTCATACTTACTGGTGAACACAAACTTATTATTGGATTTACGGGAAAAATTTACTGAAGTCAATACCTGCCGGCACAACTGAACTACATCACAAGGTTCTTTTGTCATCCTCACCCTGTCTGCATCGAGCCGGGAGAGATCAAGTATATCATTTATCAATCGAAGCAACAGGTCTGAATTGGATTTAATAATTTCCGAATACCCCTTTCTCTCTTCGTCGGAACTTCCTTCGGCAGTCAACACATCCGAAAAGCCCACAATAGCATTCAGCGGAGTACGTATCTCATGACTCATATTGGCCAAGAAGGCACTCTTCAGCCGATTGGATTCTTCGGCACGATCTTTGGCTTCACGCAAATCTACTTCCGATCGTTGCAAGTCGTCCTTCAAACGTTTTGTTCTGAAATAGAAAAAGAGTGAAATGATCAGTCCACCTGCTAATATTACAAATATGCTGATTGCTGCCCATATCTGATACATATATAGCTGATAGAAAGATACAGGTTTGCCAACTATTTCCACATGAAAAGGCAAAGATCTTATATCCAGTTTCAAATCTTTCACTTTCTTATAGTCAAGTACAGCTTTACTGCCTACTATCTCTACATGACTGACCGTATCTTTCGGGTTATTAAGCAAACGAATGGCTTCACGAGCCATTTCACGACCAAAAGGCCGATAAACAGGAATTACTCCACCAACAGCCCAATAACCCAGTCCAATGGAAGCCGGAGTAAAAGCAGGTACTGTGGGATTAGCCTCCATCATCATATAAGTGGCATTACGCATGAAATAGCTTTCATTCATATCCACACGCCACGTACCCACCATGACCGCCGTATTTTCAGGCAACATCTGGAACTTGTCCAATATAGTGTAAATTGTATTAGAACGTCCGTCCAATAATATCAAATCCATATCCGGGAACTTCTTCATTTCTTCCCTCACAAGTGCCTGCATGGCAACTCCTCCATATGTATTATCAGAGATAAAAGCGATATGGCGCGTATCGGGATAGAGGTGTTCAAGCAATTGTATATTACCCTCAATATCATATTCATAAACAAAGCCTGCTCTCACTTTATGGTGCCCAAGATCATCAGAAACAAAATCTACAGATTCAGGCATCCATTCTTTCAGATTAATTGTATCTTCCGGTAAAATCACCGCATTCCGACTGGTCAAGCTACACATTACCGGTATTTGTGCCACCAATGAATCTTCCTGTGACAAATAAGATGCCCATGCCTCCTGCCCTAACAAAATAATAAGCTCCGGTCGTTGAGTTTCCGTATATTTAGAAAGAATCTGCTGCATCATTCCCTTCCATTGAGGAGCCTCCGAAAAGCTTTTGCAGTTCATATTCTCAATCTCAATATTATACTTACCACCGCATCTTGTATATTCATCCATGAAATCGGAGATGGTTACCGAAGTCTGATGAGCAGCCGGATTATAAGAGCAAATAATCAGAATAGACCGGGTATCCTGAGCTGCATAGCCCACCACTGGCCAAAGAAAAACAATGGGAAGAAGGAAGGAAAAGACATATCGGATATATGGCAACATATTTATATATACGCGTTTTTTTGTTGCCGCAAATATACTAAAAGTTGGCAATTAATAGGAGATTAATATGTACATTTGTCAGCGAATCATTATAAAAACATTTATGGAATTATTTCACAAGATGATTTCTGCTGCTTTGAATATATCAGAGAAGCAGGTCAGTAACACTTTGAATCTACTAAAAGACGGCGCTACCATTCCTTTTATCAGCCGTTATCGTAAAGAAGCTACAGGAGGCCTGGATGAGGTACAGGTAGAAAACATAAAAACCCAGTACGACAAACTCTGTGAGATAGTCAAGCGTAAAGAAACCATTCTCACCACTATCAACGAACAGGGTAAACTGACTGCCGAACTGCAAAAACGTATTGAAAGCACCTGGGATACTACTGAATTGGAAGACATCTACCTCCCCTATAAGCCCAAACGTAAAACCAGAGCGGAAGCCGCTCGCCAAAAAGGGCTTGAACCCCTTGCAATGGTATTGATGCTACAACGCGAAAATAATCTTGATGTTAAAGCTGCCACCTTTGTAAAAGGAGACGTGAAAGATGTGGAAGATGCTCTGAAAGGTGCGCGCGATATTATAGCCGAACAGGTTAATGAAGACGAACGTGCCCGTAATGCCATACGTAACCAATTCAATCGTCAGGCTATAATCAGTGCCAAAGTGGTGAAAGGTAAAGAAGAGGAAGCTGCAAAATACCGCGACTACTTTGATTTTTCCGAACCATTAAAGCGTTGCACTTCGCATCGATTATTAGCCATCCGCCGTGCCGAAGCAGAAGGTTTGCTAAAGGTATCTATTACCCCGGATGACGAGGAATGCATCGAGAGGCTCGAACGCCAGTTCGTTCGTAGCAATAACGAATGCGCCCGACAAGTAGCAGAAGCGGTACAGGACTCATACAAACGACTGCTAAAGCCCTCTATCGAAACCGAATTTGCCACTATGACAAAGGAGAAAGCCGACGAAGAAGCGATCCGTGTATTTGCCGAGAATCTTCGCCAATTGCTCCTTGCCCCGCCATTGGGGCAGAAACGGGTATTGGGTATAGATCCCGGATTCCGTACAGGATGTAAGGTAGTATGTATGGATGCACAGGGCAATCTGCTGCATAATGAAAATATCTATCCTCATCCACCGGTAGATAAGAAGAAAGAGGCCGCAGCCAAGCTACGTAAAATGGTAGAAGCCTATCAAATAGATGCCATCGCCATCGGAAACGGTACAGCCAGCCGGGAAACGGAATTCTTTGTTACCACCCAGCAATTCGACCGTCCCTTACAGGTATTTGTTGTCAGTGAGCAAGGTGCTTCCATCTATTCAGCTTCTAAAATAGCCCGTGATGAGTTCCCCGAATATGACGTAACCGTACGTGGTGCCGTTTCAATAGGACGCCGATTAATGGATCCGCTTGCCGAACTGGTAAAAATTGATCCGAAATCCATCGGTGTGGGACAGTATCAGCACGATGTAGACCAAACCAAACTAAAAAAGGCACTTGATCAGACAGTAGAGAATTGCGTAAACCTGGTAGGCGTTAACCTCAATACAGCCAGTAGTCATCTGTTGACCTATATCTCCGGATTAGGACCACAGTTGGCACAAAATATAGTAAACTATCGTGCCGAAAACGGTGCTTTCGATTCACGTAAAGCATTAATGAAAGTTCCCCGCATGGGTGCAAAAGCATTTGAGCAATGTGCCGGCTTCCTTCGTATTCCACAAGCCAAGAATCCTTTGGACAATACAGCCGTACATCCCGAAAGTTATTGCATCGTAGAGCAAATGGCTAAAGATATGAAATGTAGTGTTGCTGAATTGATTACTAATAAAGAGTTACGTAGCAAAATCAATGTATCAGCTTACGTCACTCCAACAGTGGGTATGCCTACTCTACAAGACATCATGCAGGAGCTTGAAAAGCCGGGACGTGATCCACGCCAGACGATCAAAGCTTTTGAATTTGATAAGAATGTACGTACCATCAATGACCTCCGTGAAGGAATGATACTTCCGGGAATCGTTGGTAATATTACCAACTTTGGCGCCTTTGTAGATATAGGTATCAAAGAGAACGGACTGGTGCACCTCTCGCAATTAGCCGAACGTTTCATTTCCGATCCCACCGAAGTAGTATCTATCCATCAGCAAGTTATGGTGAAAGTTATGAGCGTAGATAATGAACGAAAACGCATACAATTAACGATGATTGGTGTAGAGCAAAGCTAACGCAAATATCTTGATTATCTTAAAACAAAAATCGCCCGATTCACTCCTAAGAATGAACCGGGCGATCTCTTATTTATATCTATTTGTCCGCTAAGCCATCATAGCCTGTCCGCCAAATACACCAGCCAAGGCACTTGCCACAGCTATAACCACTTTCAAAATCGTATTCCAAATCGTCTTTTTCATTTTCCTCTCTCATTTTAATTTAATAGGGTATCAAGTGCCGCGCAGCCAACTTTCAACTCTCAACTTTCAATTTTCAACTAAATAGAAGGGTCTTCACCCTCACCGCCTGGGTTTCCCCGTCGGTCATGCTCTTCAGCAAATCAGCATGCACAAACTGTACACCTTGCAACAGAGCACGTGTGGTACCAATAGCTGCCGGGCGAGTATATTCAGCCGTAAACTGGCATTTCAAAGCTGTTATCTGATTCGGATTTACCTTATCGGCACTCTCTACTCCCCTGCCCTGCGTACGGGCTTTCATTGTAAACGTACCCAAGCCATCTAAACGTACCGTACGGCTGTTCAGAAGTTGTTCCCGCATTGCAGACATCAGGTTACGTACCACATTCTGCACATCACCCGGCGTAAGGGATGATTTCTCTGCTATTACCTCAGCCAATTGCTGAGTAGTTACTGTTGTTCCGGTTTTAACCAGATTGAGATGCCATAATTTAGCTCCCGCCTTGTTGGCCATCGGTGATTGCACCGCTCTGTAAAATAAAGGCATAATTACCTCCTCTTTTTAATGTTACTAATCGTTTTTTTCATTCACACGTTTCGTTGATCAACATTGCAAAGATGAGGGTTTATTATCGGATGACAAACGAAAAAGAGGGAGGTAAAGCTGTTTCTCTCAGAAAAGTTATAAATCACTAATAACGAAGTATTTCCTTTTTCAATATCGTTTAATAAAAATATATGCTTATATTTGTTCCGTAATACTCAGTACGGAACTGTACATTACGGAACTATAAATTACTTAATTATATGAAATTCTATAATAGAGAAAACGAACTGGAAAAGTTGAGTCATATTCAAGCAACTTCCCACTCACATGCTCAGATGACAATTATTACCGGTCGTCGTCGTATTGGTAAAACTCAGCTACTACTTCAGGCCACTCACAATCAACCCACTTTATATTTTTTTGTAGCTCGCAAAGCAGAAGCAGATCTTATACATGACTTTCAGGAGATAACTACTCAGACATTAGGTATTCCAATATATGGCAACATGACTTCTTTTGCTGAATTATTCCGTTTTTTGATGGAATACTCTGCACAGCATCCTTTCAATCTCATTATTGATGAATTTCAGGAGTTTTTCAATATAAATTCTTCCATATATAGTGAAATGCAACATTACTGGGATATAAATAAAGACAGAAGTCATATCAACCTTTTATTGAGCGGGTCTATATATTCACTAATGCACAAAATCTTTGAAAATAATAAAGAGCCGCTATTTGGTCGGGCCACTGCTAAAATACACCTAAAGCCATTTCGTACAAATGTTTTAAAGGAAATATTATCCGATTATTTTCCTCAATACAATTCGGAAGATTTATTAGCCCTTTATGCTTTTACAGGTGGTGTTGCCAAATATGTTCAGTTATTCATGGATAATGGAGCTTATACCAAGTCTAAAATGCTTGACTTTATGATAAAAGAAGACTCTCTGTTTATACCCGAAGGGAAAAATGCTTTAATAGAAGAGTTTGGCAAGGACTATGCAGTCTATTTTTCTATACTTGCAGCTATTGCAAGAGGAGAAAATACTCGTGCAAAAATAGAAGTTGTCATCGAAAAGGAACTTGGAGGTTACCTTAGCCGTTTAGAAAAAGATTTCAATCTGATAGAAAAAACGATTCCAATCCTGGCTAAAGTAGAAACTAAAAATGTTCGTTATCGCTTAACCGATAACTTTCTAACTTTTTGGTTTAGGTTTATTTTTAAGTATAATTACCTGATCGAAATAGGTTCATACAAGCAATTAAGAAATATCATAGAGCGGGATTATGAAACATTTAGCGGATTAGCATTAGAAAAATACTTCCGTACGCTTTTTATAGAACAAGAAAACTATACACGAATTGGTGGATTCTGGGATCGAAGGGGTGAGAATGAAATAGATCTCATTGCCGTTAATGAATTTGATAAGACTGCGAACATTGTTGAGATCAAGCGTCAGAAAAAAAATATAGATATGGAACGTTTGCGCGAAAAAGGTATTGTTTTTAAAACAACTGCGGGGCTTAATGATTATCAGATTATCTATCAGGGATTATCAATGGAAGATATGTAAATAGAAATATTTCTTCATAAACAGAATATAAAGTATGCTCAACATGAGTATACTCCCCCAAAGATACCAGTAACCATACGCCTGGAAATAGAAATAACCCACTATTACCAATGTTTGTATCACCATATATACAGAAGAGACTACCACATGAGGTACTTTTAGCTCATTTGCCATAATCTGATACAGATGTTTCCGATGCGGCAATCCTATATTCTCATGAAGTATCAGGCGATGAATAATGGTAAGTACACTATCTACTCCATACACAACTAACAGTACAATCCAACTGAAATCCTCCGTCTTGATTATCAGCTTACCGATAAGAAACAAAACGATAAATGCTATACTTACAGAACCTACGTCACCGGCAAAACACTTTGCACGCTTTCGGAAATTGAAGAAATTAAAGACCAGTACGGAACAAAGAACAGTAACAATCAATTCTTGTTCCACAAAAGAAACAATCTCTCTGTTTATATAGGCAAGAGCTACTAAAATAATCAGAGAGTATCCGCCTGTGATACCATTAATACCATCCATAAAGTTATAAGCATTGATGATACCGGTACATATTATTAACGCTACAATAATCGTCCACCAGGGAAGAAAAAACAGGCCCCATTGATAGAACATCAAAGCCATAGCAGAAAAATGGAATACCAATCGCAGTGCTTGAGAAGTAGAACGGATGTCATCTATAAAACTAATAAAAGTAATCAGTGTCAGGGCAAGCATGAACCAGGGATATTCAAAATGGTTCGTAAGGAAATAAGCTAATACACCAAAATAGAAGATAATTCCCCCACCTCGTAAAGTGATCCGGGTATGCGAACTGCGTTCATTGGGTTTGTCGATAATATTGCATTTATCAGCAATACGGAAATAAAAAAGTTCTGCCAGGAAGAGCAGAACTAAGACTATTAAATAATACATTATTCGTTTTTATTAATCAGATAAAACCACAGTTGGAGGCCACTAAAGATTAAAATAACCAGACCTAATAAACCTCCTATAACTCCCCAAAGCATAGTTATTCAATTTTAAAATTCTCCAATACATTCATTGGTTTCCACCCCAATTCACGCACTGCTTTCTCATTACTAAAAGTCAAAGATTTGGTTATTTTATTCAGTTTTAAAGAGTTAATAGGCGCTTTGCTTCCCAAACAGTCACCGACAACAGCCATACTTTTTGCCAACCAATACGGAATGGAAAGCGGCATTGACTTACCAAGTTGCCTACATATCACGGATTCTAATTCCCGGAATGTAGGCTGATAGGTATCACAAACATTATAGATACCACCCTGCTCTGCTAATAATGGGATCAGATTCGCAATATCTTGCACCATCAAAACACTTTTCCGGGCTATACTACCAGCTATGCTGAAATATTTACCATTACGTATCCCATTGATCATAGCACCTAAATTTCCCGGAGGATTAGGTCCTGCAATCAATGAAGGGCGAATAATTCCTAAAGTCACATGATGTTTATTACACCATTCCTGTAAATATTGCTCTGCTTGTATTTTACTTAAGGCATAAGGTGTCATTCCATTTAGAGGATGTTCCTCTGTTATATTATCACCATAATCACAGCCATAAACAGCAACAGTACTGACAAAAATGAAAGATTTGGGTACACCACTATTTTCTAAGGCAGTACATAAATGTTTAGTACCTTGTAAATTGACATCAAAAAAAGCCTGTTTCTTCTCCTCTGTTTTAGGGATTGAATGGGCTTTACCGGCAGCATGAAGAACAATATCATACTTTTCTGTTAGATTAGGTATTTCCATTGCTAAATTAACGAAGTAATTATCCAGTGAAGTTAAACCGATAGTAGAAATAGAATATTTCTCTTTCAATAAAGGATAAATATGATTGCCTAAGAAGCCGGAAGCTCCTGTAAAAAGTAGTTTCATGAGAAAAAATTAAAGAAAAAAGCTGAAGGATTATAATCGAATTACACGTGCTTCATTCCAATCAATAACTTCTGAAGCATCTCTCACATTTGTCCATTCAAAATCGTCAATCAAATTTTGGAACTTTAAAAAAGCACCTTTAAGTCCATAATATGATTTGAATGTTCTTTCCAAAGTAAAATAACGAAACCTGGGTTGTTCATAATCAAAATCTCTCATATGTAAATAGGTCATGGCATAGCTCGTTTTGGTAAGTAAACGTTTAATAAGCCAATAAGGAAATAATCTAAAATACCCTCCGCCACAATAAACAAAATCCTTGCCGAATACTTTACCCGTATTTATTGGAAACTCTTTAATATAAATATCATTATAAGAAATTATATTAGGTTTAGCTTCTCCAAAAGAAGGAAAACCACCATAACTTCTGGATATTGGAAAAATAGAACAATCGTTTTCAATTCCAAACTCAGCAAGTATTTCAAAAGCCCACTTGGAATCTTCTGTAATAGTAAAAGATGGTGCTCGAAATGAAATTATCTTTTCTCCTACAATGTCTTCAATAGAATAAAGCGCTCTCCTCAAATCTTCTCTAAAATCAACAGGTGTCATTTCTTTAACAAACAGGTGCTTATCTGTATGGCAAGCTATCTCATGTCCTCTATCCGATATACGCTTTATCATATCCGGGTAAGTCCTGGCAATCCAACCTAAACAAAAAAAAGTCGCTTTAGTCTCATGTTTATCCAATAAATCTAAGACCTTAGGAAGATATAAATCTATCCGTGGTGCATAATCCAGCCATTTATCCTCTGTAGAATAAATATCAAAATGGTACCACTCTTCAATATCAAAAGTGAGTATATTCATAAATAATTGTAATAAAGTTACCTCACATCATAATTCAAAAGTCCGAAATCCCAATTTGAGAAAACGAGCATATCAAAGTATTCATGACCTTGCTTATTTTGTAACAGATCACAAGTCAAAGGCAAAAGTTTAGGTTCAATTTTATGCGGAATTTTCCAAAAGAGAGACTGCGGAAAACTAAGTGGTCCGATATAAAGAACCAAATCCACTTTATGCTGCCTGATGATATAGGAAACACCCTTATATAAAGATCTGAAGGAGAGGACCCCGTTCTCCCTAGAATAGATCAAATAGGCCGTTCTGACTCCATCCTCATCTACAATCCTAAAATAGTTTTTTATAGCTCCGTCACAAATACATTCATAATCTTCCCCAAAGCGTTCCTGAATAAAATCTTCTGATTCAACTATGGAATATTTGAACTGCCTTTGTTTACCTCCCAGAAATGAAAAAATGGCAGATACTCCAAGAACCAACGAACAGTATATCCGCGAAAAAGCGTTTAGAAAATGATACTTATGACATACATTTCCTACACGAACAGGCAAAGCCCAATACCTAAGATACCCTACATCTTTCCATTTTACTACATTTCTCCAATATGGGTATGCCGTAGCATTAGGAACGGCCATTACAGCAACAACAGAATTATCCACCAACAATTTTACAAGCTTTTTATACATCCTTCGAAGCATCAACGGATCCGTCCGGTACTCTTCCCTTATAAAAACGTCGGCCCCTAGACCATTCTTAAAAACAGTAGAACCCTGATAATAAAGAAAGGGAACAATGGAACAATTACCAACAACTTCCCCATCATCATTTAATAATAAAGCATGATAAGAACAATGGTCACAGGAGGACAAATATTTCTTTCTGAAAAACTCCTCAGAATATTGTCGGCTAAAGACTATATTAAAGCTTGCGATAAAACTACTCCACTCCTGCTCAGTCCATTCATGAGTAGTACAAACTTTTATTTCCATACTCAAATCGTACCGGAATCTACATGAATATTTTGGGCGGTAACGGATTCGGCAGCATCAGACAAGAGGAACTTTATAGTTTCTGCTACCGAAATAATAGTGGTCGGTACCTTCATGGAAGTCCGCTTATAAATCCGATTTTTCTGATCATCAGTCAAAGTAGCACTCATATCCGTTTCCATAAAACCGGCAACAAGCGCATTAGAGCGTATTCCTTTCTCTCCCCATTCGCGGGCAGTATTCTTTGAAAAAGCCTCCAAAGCTCCCTTAGAAGAGGCATACATAGCAAGTCCTTTATAGCCGGTGTGAACGCTGATAGAAGATAAATGCACGATACTTCCTTTCGAATTGTGTAACAGGAAATGACGAATGGCATATTTCGTCAGCAACATAGGTGCAAACACATTCACATGGTACATTTTCAGTAACGGTTCATAGTTCAGGTTAGTCACGATGTCATCATAAGCTACAGCGGCATTGTTCACAAAACCATGTAAAGGGGTATTAAAACCGATGAACTCTTTAAAAATAACTTTTCGAATATTTTCCACGTCGCTCAAATCGTATCCGAGCCACTTCAAACGATCAGGATATTCGGACAACAGCTGCTCCAGTTCCGGTGTTTTACTCCGGCTGATACCATATATACAATGATTTTCATCGGCCAACAGGGATTTGACAAGTTGAATGCCAAGCCCCCTTGAAACCCCTGTCACTAAAATATTCTTTCTTTCCATAAATCTTAATTTCTTGATATCTTACCGGTCCGGGTGGTTTGTAGCTTATCCACAAACTTCATGAAACGCGGTATCTTAAACTCCTGAAGTTTATTCCTGAGAAACTCCCGAATAGATAGTTCTGTCACATCTTCCGATTCTCTCACTATCTCACAACAAACGATATTCCCCAGTATACTATTCTTTTTGGCATAAACAGACACATCCAATACACCCGCACAAAGCCTGACTGTTTCTTCCACTTCTATCGGATTTACCTTATAACCTCCTACGTTAATCATTTCATTTTTACGGGAAACAAAGCAGAAAGTAAACGGATCCAAGTTTGTTACGGCAATCAGATCACCTGTAGCATACCAATCAGACTCTATTTTTAAATTGGACGATTCCCCCATCAACGACTTATGAAGAAACAATTCATTGTTCTCCACCTTTACCAAGTGCTTCATTGCTTCCTTTAAAATGAATTCATTACCTTTAGCGGCAAACAGAGTTCCGGCTTCCGTTGATGCATATACGTTCGTAATTCTTGCATTAGGAAACATCCCCTGTAATAAGGATAAAGCATGTCCGTCAAACTTCTCACCACCGGAAGTTATTCTGAGAACCGAAGGACAAATATCTTCGGGAGGTAGTAACAGACGATAAAAGGTAGGCGTAGCAGAAATGTTGGTTATCCCGTTCAGTTTTATCTCACGGATGATTGAGACTTTATCAAGCCCAAACAGGCGAATCATTGGATTCTGATTTAGCAAAGCCTGAAAAAAGACCTGCAAGCCGGCCATATGGGTAGGGTTATAAGCAAAGCCCCAGATATCATCCTGATGTTTTTCACCTCCACGTACAAAGCGGGTAATAGATTCAAAAGTATGAGAAACTTTCTTAGGCAAACCGGTAGTACCGGAGGTAAACAGCGTGATCTTCCAGGAGGAAGCACCTTGTTTTAATGACTCAATCAGGTTCTGTTCTGACAACCCTTCAGAAACGCAAACAGACTCTGTTTTTTCCAAAGCAGACAGATTGCCAATCAACTTCTCAACCTCCGAATCAGAAAAATCAGAATCTAAAAGAATGATCTCCTTACCTGACAATAAAGACAGAATGATGTTCTTAAAGATATCATAATAAGAGCGACTCTTGCAAAAAGGATAAAAAGTCTGACTTTCTCTGATATCCTGCAAAAGTTGGGAATAAGAACAAAAGAACTTTTCTTTAGGGTCTTTATAAAATAACTTATCTGCTATCATTGGATTTTTGAAAGAATCTCTCCAATTGTAGTTACAACTCCGTCTTCAAAGATATCTACATCATATTCCGCTTCGATGCGAACGGTAAGTTCGGCAAGATCAAGGGAATCCAAACCAAGATCATCACGTAAACCGGATGCTTCATTGATGGAAGTGACTGTTGATTTACCACGGTTTGCTAAAACGGTATTAATTATCTCCAATAATTTTTTCATGATTATTTTCATTTTTTATTAATAACTCTATTTTACTTAAAATCAGATTTCGTCGGAAATTTCTCATATAATAATTATGAGCATTTATTCCCAAAGAATACAAATATTCATGACTACATTGAGACATTTTTACGGCATTTTTAGCCAATTCCCTATAGTCCGAAGCATCACATACATATCCACAATCTGCTTCTTTTATTAGAGAAGATGCTTCTCCGGAAATCATACCTAATACCGGTTTGGAACAAGCCATATATGCTTGTAATCTGGCAGGAACTGTTAGTTTAAAAATCTCACTCTTTTTTAAAACCAATAAAGTAGCATCGGCTTGTCTTAAATAAGAATACATTCTTTCTATCGGTTTCTTTCCTAAAAAATAAACCCTATCCAACTTTTTCTCAATACATCTTTTCCGAGCTATATCTTTCAATTGTCCATCTCCTATAAATATCCAATTGATAGAAGTATTCATCGTAAGTTTGGCAGCTTCCAATATTAATTCTATATCTTGTGCCAGACCAATATTACCTGCATATACAATATTAAATCCATCCGGAAATTTTTCAACCTCAACCAATTGAGGGTTTTCGAAACAGTTTTCAGCCCAATTGGGTAAATATTCAATTTTATCACTAAAATTACCTTTTGATAAAATAGATGATATAAACCCTTTAGATGAGACCAATATCTTATCACAAGAACGATATATCCAATAGACAATCCTATCTACAGTTTTCAATACGTACTTATTGGAAAAACCACTACCGGCAGACATGCTTTCCGGCCAAAGATCTAAAACCCAAAAATACAGAGGTGTTTTTTGTATTCGTTTAAGTATTATCCCTGGAATAGCAACAAAAACCGGAGATAATCCATGAACAAAGTTACTACAAAAAAGTGAAATGCGGAAGAATATGGTAATGGATTTGATTTA
>ENA-OUQW01002397-OUQW01002397.1-human-gut-metagenome-genome-assembly--contig:-NODE-2397-length-15745-cov-46.467049_pt1 | contig 15745 bp, 10 predicted proteins | sample MGYA00248464_ERZ548849 | MGnify/ENA primary metagenome ERZ548849 (study PRJEB26491, sample SAMN04978193) | human gut metagenome | host: Homo sapiens | study: EMG produced TPA metagenomics assembly of... | reverse complement strand
AAAGTGCTAGGGAGGAAGGACTTGAAGAAGGCTTAGTTAAGGGAAAGGCTGAAGGGATTCAGGAAGGTCAAATTAATGAAAAACTTGCAATAGCTAAAAAGCTATTTGAAAGCGGTCAAAATAAAGAATTTATTAGTTCTATTACAGGACTTTCTTTAGAAGAACTTAATAATATATTAAAATAAACTAAATAATCTTAATTCATAAGGTACCAGCATAGTATTTGTTGGTATCTTTTTTATTTGTCTAACATGATAAATAATTAAAAAATCCGGAAAAAATCCGGACTCTTAATTATTCAATTGTAATGTATTTGTTTTCTTTCTTTGTTTCTTTTTTCATGTTGAGTGTCAAAACACCATCATTTAAAGAAGCTTTTATGCTAGTCTCATCAACATCTGGAAGATAGAAGCTTCGTTTACATGAACGTGTATCGATTTCACGAACAACATAATCCTTATCTTCAACAGTTTGATTATTTTCAATTGCAACAGTTAAATATTGATCATGATAGGATATCTTAACATTATCTTTATTAACTCCAGCTACATTAATATTAAATACATAGCCTTCTTTATTTTCCTTAGCATCGGTTTGAAGCCTAGATGTTGTAAAAACAGAAAGACCATTAAATACATCATAATCATTATTATTTTTTCTTAAAAATAACATAAAAATCAGCTCCAATCATAATTTGTTTTATTATTCAATACAAATAGACTTAGTTTCCTTTTTTACAAAAGGTAAATTAATAGTTAAAATACCATTTTCTAAGCGTGCTTTAATACCTTCAGCATCAACATTTGCAAGTTCAATTTCACGTTTATAATAATTTTCAAAGCGTTCACGAATAACATATTCATCTTTTGAAGCTTCATGTTCCTTAACTTCAATCGTAAGCTTAGAATCATCATAATTCATTGATATGTCTTCTTTCTTTATTCCAGGAAGAGACGCTTCAACAACATAGCCATCATTATTCTTCTTTACGTTTAAAGCAATCAAACCACGTGCTTTCTTTTGAGCCTCAAGTGCTCCTTTTGAAACCTCATCAAATACTTTATTTAATTCTTCAAAAACATCATTAAACATATTAATCATCCTTTCTTGTTGGCGCTCTTTGTAGTAGTCTGCCAACCATTTACGAATATAGTATACCACATATTTTGGCACTGTCAATGATAGTTTGCCAAAATATCATATGTAAACGTTTTCATTGCTTAAGGGCTAAAACATCTTTTCATTTTACAAAGAATACATGTTTATGATATACTTAAATTGTATAAAATATAGAAAAGAGGTTTTTAAAATGAGAGCAGCATTAATTGGATATGGCACAATGGGACGATTAGTTTACGAGGAATTAGGTTCTGAATGTGCAGTTGTAATTGCCCCTAATGGTCCCGATTGTATGAACAATCTTTTTGAATATGAAAAACCAATTGATATTATTATTGATTTTTCTGTACCGGCAAACCTAAATATGATTTGTGAATATGCAATAAACCATAAGACACCCGTTGTAATCGCAACTACAGGCTTTAATCCCGAGCAAAAAAAGCAAATAAAAGAATTAAGTAAAATTGTTCCCGTATTAAAAAGTACAAACTTTAGTATTGGCTCTATCCTTATGAATAAATTTATCAAAGAAGTTACACCTCTTCTATGTGATGATTTTGACATTGAGGTTGTAGAAAAAAATCAGTCAAGAAAAGATAATCGGTCTTATTATATGACAGAAAGCATTGTTGATTTGATTGAAGAGGAAACAGCTCTTAATCCAAAATATGATAGAGAATCTAACGCATCGCGCTCTGGTAACGAGATTGGAGTTTCTTTAATTAAGGGAGGAAATATGCAGCCAACGCACGAAGTTCTATATTGTGGAGAAAACGAGATTCTAACTATTTCTCATACAGAGCTATCTGCAAATCAATTTGCTAAAGGCGCATATGATGCAGCTTTGTGGCTTTTAACTAAATCAACTGGTTTATATTCAATGGAAGAGTATATTGCAGATAAATTAAATAATAAATAAAATATTATTAGCCTCTATAAAACTAGAGGTTTTTTTATGCATATGAAGCACAAAAAAGAGTAATCATCTTCAATTTGATATATTTTTCAAATTGATAAAGATTACTCATAATTCGATTAAATTTTAAAACTATTAAACAACAAAATACTCTAGCAAAAAAATATTTGAATCAGTTATAATGCAAAACGGTATTTCTTTTTTTATTTCTATTAAACACTTCTTACCTAATCCCATCCTCTTTGTATTAGCTTTATTTTTTATCGTTTTGAATCACATGAATGTTTATTTAAGGCAAAATTTAAGAACACTTGCATTATGATCTGAATACATAAAGCTTATATCATCACCATTAAGATTTACAATATTATTTACTGATTTAACATCAATATTATTTGATACAATAAATCCATCCACGACCGACGTAAATACGACACCTCGTTCATAAGGAATATCGGCATCTCTGCACGAAGGTGATGTATCATCTGCAATAATACTAAATCCTGAGGTTAAATCATCGTTATTTAGTATCTGAAGCCACTCTGGAAGTTGTTGTTCAGACTTAAACAAACCTCTTTCATAGGAATTAACTAAATCATGATTAAAATCTCCCCCTACAATTACATAATTTCCTTTAGAATATTCCTCACTCATTAATTCATTTAATAGCAAAAGCTGTTTCTGGCGATATACGCCACCTTCATCATAAGCTGATAAATGAGCCGTAATCATTACAAGATCCTTTTCACCAACCTTATATCTTATAAGATTTAAGCACCTATCTAAATCAAAAAACTTAGTTGGAAACTTTGTTTCAACAGGAAGTTCAATTCGTTTTGATTCTTTCATATTAAATCTTGACATTGTAAGAAGCCCACTATTTACAGTTCCATGCATATCATTTAATGGATATGGCAAATATCCACTATGAAAATTAGAAGCGTAACTAATACTATAATTATTAAATGTGCTCGTAATCATTTCATATTGATTTACCTTATAGCTTCTAGTTGATTTAGTATCAACTTCCTCAAGCATCATAAAATCAGCATTTACACTTTTTAATATTTCAATCGAACCATTTGTATTCTTTAAAACATTTTCCTTAGAAACAGCTTTACCATATTTTCCTTTGGTTTTAGTGCCATCATTCATTACTCCTTCATCCATAAAAAACGAATAATCTCTATCATAAGCGCCAAAGCCAATATTATATGTCAAAGCTGTATACTCTTTACCAATTTCAATCTCACCATCCTGATCATTTTTCACCTCAATATCTACATTTCCAATTCTTTTACTTTTAACATTCAATGTTAGCACAAAAATACCACCCGCAATAGTAATTACTAAAACAGTAGATAATACTATAATTAATATTAATTTAAGACGACGCATAATTCATCTTCCTTTCTATCTAATATATAAAATGTTTGTTTCAAACCTGTATCATTAACAAGTGTTTCCTTAGGATATTTAATTAATAAAAAGAAAACATATATATCCCCAACACAACCTGCAAAATGAGCGGAAAAAATATTACAGGTAAACTAATCATCAGAATAATAAACATAACTATCATAATTGGTAGACCAAGCAAATTCAAAATAAAACCTGTTTTTTTATTTCCCGCATCAATTGAGTAGGCCTCTTTATAACCATTTGGTAGTTCTTTATAATACTTCATTTTAATCACACTAGCTTATTTTTATATTTTAAAAGCTTACCATCTTTATAAAATATATCTAAACTAATCATCCTTTCTTTAAATACATCCTCAATAAAAAGGAAATCTCCCTCCCACATATTAAGCTTTAAAACTTCTTCCTTAGTAAACCATGAAAGCTCACCTTCATCACATTCATGCATAACGCCTTCAAAACTATGAGATACAAAAATATCCATACTTTGACAAAAATCGCCATAAAAAAAAACCTGTCCAAGATATTTATAATTAAGCAACTTATAACCTGTTTCTTCAAAAACCTCTCTTACACAAGCCTCTTCTTTAGTCTCACCAGGTTCAATATGTCCACCTACCGTAATCCATTTTCCTTTATTAGGATCAATTTTCTTTTTATTACGATAAAGCATTAAATATTTATCATTTTTTATTAAATAACATACAATTGTTTTTTCCATCATATCACCTAAATCATTCTACTTTCATGACAAGTAAAGTATATTATTTGTTGATGCTCACTTAATTTTATAAGCATTTCTTTCACAAGTGAAAAATTATCACTATCTAATGATTGAAAAACATCATCAAGAATAACAAATGGTCTTTCCTTAAAGATATTATCAATAACACTCAAACGATAGCATAGCATAACCGATGTCATTTCACCACTAGAAAGCTCATTATATTCTTTAACAGTCATTCCATCGCTAAAACTAATATTATAATCATCATTAATCATTACATTAATTCCTAAGGTATTTAGCATATTAGAATAATATAAAAAGCTATCCTTTACTGGCTTTATATACTTATTTTTTATATTTAAAGAAGCCTGCTTTAAAAAATCAATAGTCATAGTAATAATTTCATAATTTTGATTTAATTTTTTAAGCTTTAAAGCTTCATTGTCAAGATTTCGTTCATAATCATCTAAGGCTTCTAAATCATTTTCTAAATTAGATATATAATTTGCAAAAGATGATATTTTACTTATAACCTCATTATATTTATTATGAATTTCTTCTGATGATACTAAATCATTATTAATTTTTTTAGAAGCTAAATCATATTTAACATAATAATCATCGACTTCTTTAGTAAGTAAAGCAATCTCCTGTTTCAACTTTAAAAATGTATTTAAATCAACTCTTGCATTATTAAGATAATTCTCTAAATTATCTGTCACAATTTGATACTTAAGCTTAATCGAATTAATTTTAGCTTCATTAAAATCTAAATCCTTTTTATATTGTGCTTGTTTTTCTTCATTTTCCTTTTGTTTTTTCAAAAGTTCTTTGTAATTGAATATATCCTTCACAATATAATCTAAGGATGTACTATAATCAGAAAGATCATAGCCATATTTTTTAACAAAAGTATCAAGTTCATCCTTAATTAAAGCTATATTTTCCTTATTAATTGCATTTTTTTCATCCAAAAAAGCTTTAGAGCTTAAAACATCATCATATTTTTTTAGTTCTTCTTTGAATAAGGTGATTGCAATATCTTTATTACCATTTAATTCACTTGAAAACCCAAACGGGATAAGAATCTTATCTATATTTAAAACAATGCCTTGTTTTACCATGGTTTGAGAAGATAAATTTTCTTTAATTTCATTTTGAGCATTAGCCTTATTGTTCAAATACAAAAATGCAAAAATCAATACAAAGACTAATCCTAGAAAAGAAATAGCAAATAAATACTTATTAATAAATCCTGCGCCTAAGCCTCCTATAAAAAATACTACTGATATAATTAACAGAATAAGATTAATATGATTATTTTTAATTGGTGTTGCACTTGTATTTTTAATTTGTTCATATTCCTCATTAAGCTTATCTATCTTGCTTAAAAGATCATCTTTATTAATATACTGATACTTACCTAATAAATCACATTCCTCATCCTTAAGACTAAAAGATGTATTCATTAAATTCTTTAAATTTATAACATCTGCTCGCTTAGAACTTATTTCATCATTTGATGGCAAAGCCTTATACTTTATCTTTAAATACTCTAATCTTTTTTCATCATCTAAAGATAACTTGGTATTCTTTTGATTATTTTTTAGCAAATTATTTGTCTTAAGAAGACAAATAAGCTCATCGATTGAAGTCATCGGCATAATTCCTGCTTGATATCTTTGAAGAAGTGATTTCAGCTCTTCCTTTTTGTTTTCAAGATTTATTTTTTTCTCTTCGTAGCAGCTAAAATAAGTATTATTTTTTTCAGCTTCAATGCTTGCCTTATACTCTTTATCAATTCTTAAGCTTTCCTCCATCAATTGGTTATACTCTTCTTTTGCTTTATTTAGGGCAATTTCTTTACTTTTTAAATTACTGATTTCATCCTTAAGGTGAGCAATTTTATTTTTTGAGATGGCAATACTTCCTTTGATATCATTACTTCTTAAGGGCTTATAGCTTTTTTTAAGTTCCTCTAAATACTTCATTGCATTATCAAATGATATTTCTTCACTTTGATCAATACTATAATGACCAAGCTTACTAGTGATATTTGAGGTCGGTTTTATTTCCAAATCATATGGATTAATAAAAATGGTTTTCATAAACGATTCATAATCAAGATTAAATAGATATTCACCAGGCAAAGCATCTATAAGCTTTGTCCCCTCATAAAATAATAAGCTATCATCCTTTTGTTTATTAAAAAACTTACCGATTATGCGATATAAATAATTATTAACCTCTAATTCCAAAGTTCCACCAGCAACACTTTCATTATAGGGAATTGCTCTTGCTCGTAAATTATTTTTTAATGACTTTTTGGGGATACCATAAAGCATAGCACAAATAAAATTACAAATTGTACTTTTCCCATAGCCATTATGCTCACATATTGACAAAAGATTATCTTTAGGCTTTAGAACAAAATTTTTTAAAGTCCCAAAAGCTTTAATTTCAATTTTAATTATTTTCATATGACTCCTTCACGCCCCCCTTTAATGTTTTCAATCCTAATGATATAATTTCCTTCTTCTCAATATCAGATAATTTTTGATTATTTAAAACTGTTCTTACAAACTCACCTTTAATCGATATATCATTTTTAAAATCACCAAAATTAATAAGCATTGTTGTATCAATTACAACTTTAATAAAATAAACATCACTATAATAGCTTTCGATATCTTTTTCAGTCACATCTAATTCTGGTGATACCTCTCCCTTTAAAACAAGCTTATAAATATCATTTTTATTAAATTCTACTTCTTGATTAATTTTTTTTGTTACATCATTAACAGCTTGCGCACCACTAATATCAATTTCAATCTCATGAATTGTTCTAAAACAAAAAGGTACAAATTCATATTTTATTTTATCAAGCACATCTAAAACAATAAATCCTTTAGCTCCTATCTCATCAAAGCCACGGCCCTCTAAACATCCGCTGTAGCAAGCAACCATTCTACTATCAATCCTATATTCCTTATAAGAATGAACATGTCCAAGTGCTAAATAATCAATATTCTTATCTTTTAAGTCATTAATTTTAATTAAATTTAGACCCTTTGTATCCGAAACCATTCCATGAAGCATTACAATATTAAGGGTTTCCTCTTTAAGGTTTAATGTATCATAAAATGAGTTTTGATTACTTGCTGTTATTTCAAGACCAGAAATTACAAGATTATCATATTGATATTTAGTCCATGTGTCATTGAAGTATTTAAGATTTAAAGGAATATCTTCATATAAAGCTTTAATATCATGGTTGCCTTTTAAATATAAAAAATCAATTGAAGGATAATTTCTAATTGTCATATAAAAATTATCTTTATCTTTTTTAAGAGGATTATCCGAATCAAACACATCACCTGCAAGTAAAATGATATGAATATCATTTTTGCAAGCATACTCGCACATTCTCATAAATGTATTTCTTACTTCTATTTTTCTTTCATGCCCAATTGAAGCCAATGCCGAATTAATCTTAGATCCTAAATGAATATCTGCACAATGAATTATTTTCAAATTACCACCTCATTAAATAAATTTTAACACATTTCTTTCATATTTAGATAAATATATTTAATGTTTAAAAATATTTTTGTTATATTAGTGTTATATTTGAAAAAAATTTACATTTTTTAAGCAATAAAATACTTTTTTTTATTTATTTTTTTAAAATTTGTTTTATAATTTATATAACAAAGAGCTTTAATAACGGGAGAAAATTCTCGAAAGAGGATTTAACTTAATATTTATCTTATATATTTTATTTACTTTTGATTTTAAGATAGACAAATCTTAAAATAAACTCAAGCAAGCTTAATTTTTCGGTTTGAGATAAGCTTTATGAAGTAAAATGTCCTGTAGTTTTAAAGAAAAAGCAGGAAAATTACATATATGTCTAGATAAAATCTAAATTATGGCATATATGAAGAAAGGGAATAAAATGAAAAAAGTAGTTAGTTTTATGAAGGTACTAGCATTACTTATCGTACCTGTGCTACTAATTGCGTCTTGTAATGGAAAAGAAGATCCAACAACATCTATTCCAACAGACCACGTGCACAGTTATACTGAAGAGGTTATTGCTCCAACATGTACCGAGGATGGTTACACACTACATAAATGTAGCTGTGGAGATTCCTATAAGGATACTACAGTTGCAAAGCTTGGCCATAGCTTTGGTGCTTGGAAAGTAACTGTAGAGCCTACAAATACACAAACAGGTTCAAAAGAAAGAGAGTGTCAAACCTGTCATGTAAAAGAAACACAAGTCGTTCCTGTTAGACAAACAGAACACACACATACATATGACAACTGGCAGGTTGCAAAAAATCCGACCGATAAGGCAGAGGGGCTTCTTGTAAGAAATTGTATAGCGGAAGATAAATCCGAAACATTTGTTCTTCCTGCACTAAACACTACTGACTATACTAAGGGTGATGAATCAGTTGATTCTACATGTAGTGTAGCGGGTGTATATGAGTATGTTTATACAAAAGATGAACAAGCATTCAGCTTTAAAGTAGCTCTTCAAAGATTAGAACATGAACTTGAAACAAAGACCAAAGAAGCCACTTGTACAGAATCTGGTTATGTTAGAACAACTTGTAAAAATTGCGATTACAAAGTTGAAGAAACAACGAAACCTCTAGGACATACATGGAATCATGATGAGGCTTCTTGTGATTATGCTAAGACATGTACAGTTTGTCATACTGTTGGTGAAGCTCAAAAGACCCACCACGCTCTAGCTGTTACAACACCTGCAACATGTGAGCAAGCAGGTAAAATTGTCTATACTTGTGAATATTGTAATAAAAAGCTTAGTGAAGAGGCAATTCCAGCTTTAGGTCACGACTATAGTAATTGGAATCAAATCGGTGCTGAACAAAAAAATAGTAAATGTGAAGTTATCCAACATTATTCAAGAACATGTACATTATGTAATCACGAAGAATCCTATGATGACGTTTTAAGAGTTGAGCATAATTATACAAGTGAGGTAACAACCGAGGCTTTATGTAATAAGGCTGGTACAATTACTTATACTTGTTTAGATTGTGGTGCGTCATACGAAAAGAGCTATGAAAACACTTCTGCTCATAGTTTTGTATCAAAAGGAATAGAAAATAATATTGAAACATTTAAATGTAGTCATTGCGACGCTACTAAAACAGTTCTTTCTTACAAGGATAAAACTGAAGCAAATGTTAACAAGGAAAATCTAAATAATGAAATTGAATTAAAGAACGCATCAATTGCTCTTGATGAAAATACAGTCAATGCTCTTCCTCAAAATATTACAATTAAAGCTGATACTGTAAATAAAGATGATCTTAGACTTAATGACTCATATGCCGATGCAATTGGTAATAATACTATTTATAATTTCGGAATGAATTCTGGCGAAGATGCTATTTCAAGCTTTGATGGTAAGGTAACTGTAAGAGTTCCTTATGAATTAAAAGCTGGTGAAAATCCGGATGAAATTGCTATTTGGTATATAAATGATGAAGGAACACCAACCGCAATTAAAGCTAAATATGCAAATGGATTTGCGGAATTTGAAACAAACCACTTCTCTTATTACACTGTAATTAGACTTTCTGGTGAAGACAGATGTAAGGTATATGAGCATGATTATATGATAAAACATATCGATGGTGATTGCTTCCATGATTCATATGATTTAAATACTTGTAGATATTGTGGTAGAGTTGAAAAAGCAAATGTAATTCATCATACGGGACATGTTTATAACGTTGTTGAAAATGTAGCTGCTACTTGTGTTCAAGCTGGTTATACAACTTATAAATGTGCTAATTGCGACTCAGAATACAAAACTTATATTCTTCCTGTAGGACATAGCTATGAGCTACAAGACGGTTCAATCAAAGCTACTTGTGAGCATACAGGTCTTGAAAAATATGAATGTAGTGTTTGTCATGACAAATATGAAACAGCTCTTGCCCAACAATCTCATCAATTTAATGATGTTGTTACAAAAGCTACTTGTACTTTACAAGGTTATACTACTCATACATGTAAGAATTGTAGCCTTGTAATTGTTGATACTTATACAAATCCAATAGGCCATAATTATGTTTCAACTATTGTAGAACCTACTTGTACTAAGCCTGGCTATACACTTAATAAATGTGCTAATTGTGGCGACGAATATAAGACAAACGAAACTGCTCCAAAACATAAATGGAACATTCCTGCTCCTACTTGTGGTGAAGACCAAGTTTGTACAGTTTGTGGTACTATTGGTGCTTCTGCAACTGGTGAGCATACATTCAATGATAAAGGTATTTGTATTGATTGTGGCTATGGTTGTACTCATACATTTAAAGATGCTGTTATAGAGCCTACTTGTACTACAGATGGTTATACAATCCATACCTGTACAAATTGCGGCCTTGTTAAAAAGGATACTACTGTTACAAAGCTTGGTCATGAAGGAAATATCGTTTGTACAAGATGTGGCGAATTAACTGTACCAGAAGAATTCATTAGTAATCTTCTTACCTCTTATAAAGATTATACTAGTGTTACATTAAGTGCCCCATATGCTCGTGTTACTGTAAAAGATATTACTGATGGAGATTTAGAAGCTGATGTTATAATTACAAATGTAGTAATAACTTTAGGTCTTAATGCTGAAAGAAAGTTCATTGGCTATGGTAAAGGTGAACTTCAATACACTGATTATAATAACTCTATTGGTTATACAAATGTTATTTTAATCATCAAAAATAATACTATCTACATTAAGGCTACTGAAATTCTTACAGTTGATCCTGATACTATTTCAACTATTTGGAGTTCTACATATGAAACTTATGATGCAGTTGATCACTACTATGCAGTATCATTTGAACAATTTATGACTGAAGCACATCTTCCAAATACCGATCAAATTGAGGCCATTTTGAAAGAATATAAACCACTTATTGAAGATGTAATTACCGTAGTTAATAAAATTTATACAGCGAATAAACCTCTTCTTAAGAAGCTAGCAATTAATGTACTTGATAAACTATTCATTTTAAACAATAATGGTACTTCTTATACTTTAACGCTTAACATTAATTATTTTATAGATATTTATAATTACGCTAAGACACACAAAGCAGCTGAAATTATTGATTATATTTTAGGTACAGGTACTGTTGAAGCTATAAGATCATTTATTGCCAATGCTGATAAATTAACAATTGGAGAGGCAATTGATACAATTATTAATTATACAGGTCTTACAGTTGATGAAATTGTAGAATTAGTTAACAAATACATTAAACTAGATGGCGATAAGACTATTGAACAAATAATTAATGAATTCTTAGGAAACACTTCAGGTAGTCTAGTTGATTATTTAAAGTCTGATTTATTTAGAAAGGCTAACTTATTTGAAACCATTAACAAACTTCTTAAGAATAATATGGAAATCGAAATAGATTTTGTAAGCTATATTAAGATGGCACTTGAAGCAATCGATAAATATAAAGATTATACAATCAAAGACTTCATCGAAATGGCTGGCCTAAATATTAATCTTGATGAAATATTTAAGGTGATTGATGGCTATATTGAAAGATATAAAGACATACTAGATGTTACTATTTCAACTGACTATGTTGGAAATATTACTTCTTTAAAAGTAACTACTAAGGGTACTGTAAGTGATGATAAGAATTGGACAGCTGATGGCGATATTTCAATTGATTTTACATTTAATAATGAAGTCGTTATTGAAAATGACTTTACTAAATTAGTAGATAACATCATTAGTCTTGATATCCCTGCTTTATTTAAAGAAAACTATAAAAATTTAGTAAAAGATGATGATGGTAATGTAATTGGATTCTTCAGTGAGGAAAAAGATTCTGAAACAGATAATCATACAGAAGGACAATTCACATATGAAACAATTTATACTCGTCATACTAAAAATTATATATACTTTAATAAAAAGACATATATCGACAACTTTACAGTAGATTGTGGAAATTGGTCTAAAATACAATATAGTGGCTGCTTTAAAAAAGAAGAAAGCTATTACACTACAGTTTATAACACATATTATAAAGGCAATCTAATTGACACTCATACTGAAACAAGTAATCCTAATTATTGGGAATCTTCATATAGTAGTTTTACTTTCTTCTATAATGTAAAAACTCAAAAGTTCATTTTAAAAAACTCATATAGAGATACTATGCATGACTTCCGTTTAACTAATCACGTAGATTCAAATGGCTGTGGAACATATGCTACAGATGTTTATGTATGTGCTGATTGTGGATATACTAAGACAGAATATTCATTTGAAGGTCATAAATTTACAGGAGAAGAAACATATGAATTAGTTAATCCAAATGGAACATGTAAGGATGGAGTTAAAGTTTACCAATTTTGTGATAAATGTCAAAAAAACATCCTTAAATATACAAATTATAACCATAGTTCTTGGCATGAAGAGTATAAGTTAAAGGATGGTGCTACTTCTTGTGAAGATGGAGTTATCGTTTCTAAAGTTTGTAATTTATGCGGTGCTGTTGATTCTACTTACGAAACAAATAATCATAGAACAACTGAAAAAGAAATAAGTCTTGCAGATTATGGCTTTAAAGGAAATCTAACCATTTCAGAATGTGCCTGTGGGCAAATAAAGAATGCATATTTCAGTGGAGATTATGACAATTCAAAAAAAGAATATCTTGATGAAAAAGTAACGATAGATGGCGTTGATTATAATGCTCAGATAGTAACTTACTATTATGGAGAAAACGCATTTGTTATTAGAAGGTTAACTGCAACTATTGAAAATGAAAATTGTCAGGCTGTTTCTATAACTCTTTATCAATACGGATATAAAGATGATGGTTCTTCTTTATATGAAATAAAAGAACAAAACGAAACATATTCACACAAATCTCAAATGTTCGAAGAAACAAAAGAAAATGGTGATGGTACTTCAACTATAACACAAACTTGGAAATGTACTGAATGCAGCACCATAACACATGTAACAACTTATGAATATGATTCTAATGGAAAACTTGTTACAAATACTACTCAAGATTATAGTGGAAGCGGAGTATTATCTTCAATATATACTGAAAAATACACCTACATTAATGATAAGCAATTCATTATATTTGAAAGAAATGAAGATTTAAATTCATGGAATCAAAAAGAAATTACACCAGATGTAGACAGATGTATACAAATTGTAACATATACAAGTAGCAACGGACAAAGTGAAACAACAGAAGAAACACATCATTTTGACGTAACAGTTCATCCCGCATCTTGTACTCAACCAGGATATAGCGTATGTAACAAATGTGGAGAAACACTATATGATCAATACCCACATAGACATAAGTTCGATTATGTAGCTGGTCATTGGAAATGTAGCTATTGTGGTCTTGAATCTGATAATACTAATAATGGTATAATAGTCCTTGAAGAATTAGAATTAGAATCAGAATCACAAAACACATTATCATATGGATATTGCTTCGATAGATATAGTGGTGTAGATGCTATCTTTAATATATCAGTAATTATTAATGGAACGCATTATGCTATTAGTTATGAACCTGATACTACTACACATATTTATAGTGATCATTTAATTTATGGTCAAATTAATATCGATTTAGCCACTTTAAATTCTAAGATTAATACTCTAATCGAAGAAAATAATCTTGAAGTTGAAAGTATTATATTAAGTGTAAATGCTCTAGATGCTAATTCACAATATTCTACTTCTATTACTTTATCATATAGCTTAAATATTTAATTTAAGAGGCATCATTTCGTTTTGAATTGATGCCTTTTTTATTATTTTAAAGCCAATGCTATTCAATCATCAAGAAACAAAGGACCTTTTGGACTGTATAAACAAATATAATCTACAATCTCTGGTTTTAAATAACAGATTTGCAATATTTTTTGACAAAATTTGACATAAATGATTGTTTTTTATATAATAATAAAGTGAGATTATTTTCAAATCCGGAGGTTAGTTATGAATAAAGTTAGTGTTAGATGCCAAAAACAAGCTTTTGCTAAGTTTTATTACGCATCAAAAAGAATGTTTGCTGAACTAAAAATTTTAAAGGTGTTACTATATATTTTAGCTATAGTACCAGTTGTTTTACAATTTATTCCTGCTGTAAATTCTAACGAAGTAATGAGTTTTGCCTATACCGTTATTTCATTTGCCCTAACAATTTTAAATGAGGTATTATCTGCTTTTTTTAACAATCACAAAGAAAGTGCCATCCTAGAGCATCAACTATATGAATCAGAAATTACAGGCTCAACATTTTCCAAAATTGAATATGATCGTGAATCAACAAATAGTTTAAATGAGCTTGCAATTAGAAAAGGTCTTCCTAAAATGCATTCACTTGAAGAAAGTGGAAAAAAATATCATATATCAAAGGTGCCTGATGATATATCCGACGACTATTCATATTTATATTTATGTCGTCTATCTGCGGCTAAGACAAATTATTTATTAAGTCGTATATTTGTATTCTATGCTATTTTACTTGGAATTGTAATTTGTATTTTTACAGCTTGTATTTTTTGGAAACAAAACACAGCTGATTATCTAAAATTAATAATTGGATTTTATCCACTAGTAAATCCATTTATAAAGAATTGTGCTTCTTGTAAAAAAACACAAAAGAATTGTGTAAAGATTTGTGCTGATATTGATAACTTCTTTGCAGATGGTGATGCATCTATTGAACGTCTTGCAAGATTCTATTACTATACTCAAAATATTGAATTTGAAATGATGGTTAATAAACCAGCCATTTATAACATCTTCCCTGCAATGTTTAAACGTGGACTTGCCATTTTAGAGGATGGTGTTACTATACGTTTTATGGAAGCAATTAATGAATTATACGGTAAATCTAAGGGCTTAGTTGGACAAGCTCGAGGTAAAGCATTAATTACACGAGTTGATTATGACCTTGAAAAGCTTGAAGAAAAACGTAAGAAAAAGCTTCAAACTCAAAAAAATGATGAACCTAAAGTAAGTACTAACGTTCAAGAAAACAAAGTTGATATCAAAATATCAAAGCCTCAAACACCAATAAAAAAGACTGTATCAAATCAAGCAACTAAAAAAGCTACAAAAACTGTTACCTCTGTTTCTAAAGCATCATCTAAAAATTCAGACGAAAAAAAGGATCTACCAAAAACCACTGCCAAGAAAACAACGACTAAAAAAACTACAGCTAAGTCAACTTCTACAAAAAATATAGAAGAAAAATAATCACGAATAAAAGGAATTTCAAATTCCTTTTTATTTTAGTTTAAATAATCTTTTTTCATAAAATGATTATTTGTTAATCAATACTCTAAAACGTTCTTATAAGGCCATAGAATCGATAATATGCAGTTATAGTATATATTATCACTTCTTTTATGTTATATTTATTTAAAAAAAGGATTTTATCTGAAGAGTACCCTTAAAGTTGGACTAGAGTAAAATCTAGAAAGACTTAGGGGTAT
>ENA-OUQW01002390-OUQW01002390.1-human-gut-metagenome-genome-assembly--contig:-NODE-2390-length-15798-cov-4.504923_pt1 | contig 15798 bp, 11 predicted proteins | sample MGYA00248464_ERZ548849 | MGnify/ENA primary metagenome ERZ548849 (study PRJEB26491, sample SAMN04978193) | human gut metagenome | host: Homo sapiens | study: EMG produced TPA metagenomics assembly of... | reverse complement strand
ATGGAGATCGATCCGGAGTATGCGTCCCTTGTAGTGCCGACTATGGTAGTGTGCAGAAACTTTATCGATATTTTTAACGCAGAATCTCTCTGGGCTCCGGGTGTTTCTCTGTTGGATGGAATTGCCTATGATTTTGCAGAGAAAAAGAAATTTATCAAGAGTGTGCATAATTTCGAGAATGATATTCTGGTTACTTCAAAGAATATCGCGAAACGCTATTCCAGCAGTAAGAGTCACATTCAGGGAACGATGAATCTCTGCCTGAATATTTTTGACAGCATGAAGAAAGTTCATGGCATGGGTTCAAGAGAACGTCTGTTACTGCAGATCGCGGCACTGCTCCATGACTGCGGCAAATATATCAGCATGGAAAATGTTTCTGAGTGTTCTTATCAGATCATTATGTCCACAGATATTATCGGTCTGTCCTCTCTGGAACGCCAGATGATCGCATGTGCGGTCAGATTCAATAATTCTGCGTTTGTTTATTATGATGAACTTTACAGTATGGGAATCGCTATTGACAGAGAGAGCTATATCAAGGTGGTAAAGATGACTGCAATCCTTCGTCTGGCGAATGCCATGGACAGAAGTCATTATCAGAAAGTAAAAGGAATCAAAGCAGTGCTCAAAGACAGAGAACTGCAGATGATCGTGGATTCTGCACAGGACATTTCCCTGGAACTGGGACTGCTGAAAGATAAAGAGGCATTTTTTGAAGAAGTATTTGGCATTCGTCTGGTTCTCAGACGCAAGGGCAGAGCGTAAAGGAGGATGAACTTATGGACTTTGAAAAATTTGAAAAGAAAGAATATTTCGTGAATCGCGAGCTGAGCTGGCTCAAATTTGATGAGCGTGTTCTGAGTGAAGCAAGAGATAAAAATCTTCCTTTGTTTGACAGACTGAAGTTCTTAAGCATTACCGCATCCAATCTGGATGAATTCTTTATGGTGCGTGTGGCGTCTCTTAAGGATCAGGTACATGCAGGATATCATAAAACAGACATTGCAGGAATGACAGCCAAGGAGCAGTTAAAAGAAATCAGTGTCCGTACCCATGAACTGGTTCATGTACAGTATAATACACTGAACCGTTCTCTGATCCCTGCGCTTGAGAAAGCCGGAATGCACCTGGTGGCAGCCCATGAGAATCTTACAGAAGCACAGAGTGCATTTGTAGACAGATACTTTGAGGATAATGTATATCCGGTACTTACACCGATGGCGATGGATTCTTCCAGACCGTTTCCGTTGATCAGAAACAAGACATTAAATATCGGTGCTCTGATCTCCAAGAAGGAGAAGAGTGATAAACTCAGCAAAAAGGATAAAACAGGAGAACTTCTGTTTGCTACAGTGCAGGTTCCGTCTGTGCTTCCAAGGGTGGTGCAGATTCCGTCAAAGAAGGATGGAGATACCACAGTGATCCTGCTGGAAGAGATTATTGAAAGAAATATTGACAAACTTTTCCTGAGTTATGATGTGATATGTGCCCATCCTTACCGTATTATGCGTAATGCGGATCTTACCATTGATGAAGATGAGGCAGAGGATCTGCTGGTGGAGATCCAGCGTCAGTTAAAGAAACGTCAGTGGGGTGAGGTTATCCGTCTGGAAGTAGAGGATAAGATGGATGAACGTCTGCTGAAGATCCTGAAGACGGAATTTGATATCAAAGAGGCAGATGTTTTTGAGATAAACGGACCTCTGGATCTTACCATGCTGATGAAAGTATATGGTGCGGATGGCTTTGACGCTTACAAGACACCGAGATATCAGCCGGCACCTGTACCGGAATTTCAGAATGAGAAGGATATTTTCCAGGTGATACGTGAGGGCGATGTATTCCTGCATCATCCTTATATGAGCTTCGATCCTGTTGTAAATTTCGTACGTCAGGCAGCAAAAGATCCGGATGTTCTGGCTATCAAACAGACTCTGTATCGTGTCAGCGGCAATTCACCGATCATTGCTGCCCTTGCGCAGGCAGCAGAAAACGGCAAACAGGTTTCCGTGCTGGTAGAGCTGAAAGCACGTTTTGATGAAGAAAATAATATTGTATGGGCGAAGAAGCTGGAGAAGGCAGGATGTCATGTAATTTATGGTCTGGTAGGCCTTAAGACACACAGCAAGATCACACTGGTTGTGCGCAGGGAAGAGACAGGAATCCGCCGTTATGTGCATCTGGCAACCGGAAACTACAATGATTCCACTGCCAAACTCTATACAGACTGCGGTATCTTTACCTGCGATGAACGTTTTGGTGAAGATGCAACAGCAGTATTTAACATGCTCTCCGGATATTCTGAACCGAAAAGCTGGAATAAGCTGATCGTAGCACCAATCTGGATGAAGGACAGGTTCTTAAGCCTGATTGAACGTGAGGCAGAGAATGCGAAGAAAGGACTTCCGGCGTTGATCCGTGCAAAGATGAATTCCCTCTGTGATCCGAAGATTATTGCAGGATTGTATTGTGCATCTTCCTGCGGAGTTCAGGTGGAGCTTCTGGTAAGGGGTATCTGCTGTCTGAAAGTAGGAGTGCCGGGAATCAGTGAGAATATTCATGTCCGTTCTATTGTAGGGGAATTTCTGGAGCATAGTCGTATTTTCTATTTTGAAAACGGCGGAAACCCGGAAATCTATATGGGAAGTGCGGATTGGATGCCGCGTAACCTTGACCGCAGGGTAGAGATTGTTTTCCCTGTGGAAGATGAGAAGATTAAGAAAGAGCTGGAGCATGTACTTGATCTGGAGTTTAAGGATAATGTAAAAGCTCATATCCTGCAGCCGGATGGAACTTATGTGAAGCCGGATAAACGAGGCAAAGCCCAGATTAACTCTCAGATGGAATTCTGTATTGAGGCAACTGAGAAAGCAGCACTTCATAAACACGAAGAAAAGAAATCCCGCGTATTCATTCCGGCAGAGCCAGCGGAGGATATAGAGGAATAAGAAACAAGAAACAGTCAGAAACAGAAATAAATAACTGGGGAATGCCATGTGATTATATGAAACATGGCATTTCCTTTTATGCTATGTTTCGATTATTATAGATTGATAAAAAGTTTTTTTGCGCAGAAAACCTGTAAGTACGGGCTTTTATGAGGGAAAAATTCGCGAAAAATAAAAAAATTTAAATTTTTTTAAAAAAGTACTTGCATTTTAGAAAAAGATGGTGTATATTAAACGAGTCGACAGCGAAGAGCGAACGACAGATAAACAAATGGCCAGTTGGTCAAGGGGTTAAGACGTCGCCCTCTCACGGCGAAAACACGGGTTCGATTCCCGTACTGGCTGCTACAAAATAGTGAGAATTTAACCAGAGCTTAGGCTCTGGTTATTTTTTGCGTTCAGAAGATTTATAGCTGAATAGAAAGAAAAAGTTGACAGTTGAAAAAACCAATGATAAGATAAATGCACTCAAATTATAACAGAACAGGCTTACAGGCAGAAAAGGATCAGAATTTCGGTTCTGATTATTTTTTTGTGTTTTATTCCATTGACAAGGAAGGTTTAGGCTTGAAAAAAAATAAAAATTCGGTTATAATACGAACAAACGTTTGCAACGTAAAAATTATTTCCTGATTTGCAGTAAGCAATCTGGTTGATGTTGATATATAGAAAGAAAGGAAATGTAACAGACATGGCAAAGAAAAACACCTATGATGCAGGGAGCATCTCTGTCCTGGAAGGTCTGGAGGCGGTTCGTAAGCGTCCGGGAATGTACATCGGAAGTGTTTCACGAAAAGGATTAAATCATCTTATTTATGAGATCGTAGATAACGCAGTAGATGAACATCTGGCAGGATACTGCAGTCTGATCCATGTAGTTCTGGAGAAAGATGGTTCCTGTACAGTAACAGACAACGGACGAGGAATCCCGGTAGACATGCACGAGAAAGGAGTATCGGCAGAGAGACTGGTATTTACTACACTTCATGCAGGCGGTAAATTTGACAATTCCGCTTACAAGACAAGCGGAGGACTTCACGGAGTAGGTTCTTCTGTTGTCAATGCTCTGTCTACATATCTTGATATTAAGATCAGCCGTGACGGATATGTACATCATGATCATTATGAGAGGGGAATCCCCACTCTGGAACTGGAAGATGGACTTTTGCCTAAACTGGGAAGGACCAGACAGACAGGGACCAGTATTAATTTCCTGCCAGACCCGGAGATTTTTGAGAAGACAAGATTCTCAGCAACAGAGGTAAAGAGCAGACTTCATGAAACTGCATACTTAAATCCGGAACTGACGATCCATTTTGAGGACAAAAGAGGTTCTGAGATTGAAGATATTACCTATCATGAGCCAGATGGGATTATTGGATTTATCAAGGATCTGAACCACAGTGCGGAAGTCCTGCATGATCCGGTTTACCTGAAAGGGGAAGCAGACGGCATTCAGGTAGAGGTGGCATTCCAGTTTACCAATGAATTCCGTGAGAATGTACTGGGCTTCTGTAATAACATTTACAATGCAGAGGGCGGTACTCATCTGACAGGATTTAAGACTACCTTTACTACAGTCATGAATACTTATGCGAGAGAGATTGGTGTTCTTAAAGACAAGGATCCGAACTTCACAGGTGCAGATATCCGTAACGGAATGACAGCAGTTGTTTCCATCAAGCATCCGGAACCTCGTTTCGAGGGACAGACCAAGACAAAGCTGGATAATCAGGATGCATCACGCGCAACCGGAAAGGTTGTAGGAGAGCAGATGGTACTCTATTTTGACAGAAATCTGGAGACTCTTAAGACAATCCTTTCCTGCGCGGAGAAAGCTGCCAAAATCCGCAAGACAGAGGAGAGGGCGAAGACGAATCTTCTGACAAAGCAGAAATATTCCTTTGATTCTAACGGAAAGCTGGCAAACTGTGAAAAAAAGGATCCTTCCCAGTGTGAGATCTTTATCGTAGAGGGAGATTCTGCGGGAGGTTCTGCAAAGACTGCCCGCAACCGTAATTACCAGGCAATCCTTCCTATCAGAGGTAAGATCCTGAATGTGGAGAAAGCAACCATTGACAAAGTGCTTGCCAATGCGGAGATCAAGACCATGATCAATGCATTCGGATGTGGATTCTCCGAAGGATACGGAAATGACTTTGATATTACGAAGCTTCGTTACGACAAGATTGTGATTATGGCTGATGCCGATGTGGATGGGGCGCATATTTCCACACTGCTCCTGACTTTATTCTACCGTTTCATGCCGGATCTGATCACTGAGGGACATGTGTATATTGCCATGCCGCCATTATATAAAGTCATGCCTAAGAAGGGGCAGGAGGAATACCTGTATGATGATAAGGCGCTGGAGAGATACAGACGTGCCCATAAACCGGGAAGCTTTACTCTTCAGAGATATAAAGGTCTGGGCGAGATGGATGCGGAGCAGCTCTGGGAGACTACTCTGAATCCGGAGACAAGAATGATGAAGCGAGTGGAGATTGAGGATGCGAGACTTGCATCAAGCGTGACAGAGATCCTGATGGGAAGCGATGTTCCGCCGAGAAAGAAGTTTATCTATGAGCATGCACAGGATGCAGAGCTGGACATCTGATTTTGCCGGAGTGTTATATGGAAATTAAGACAGATACATGGATATGTGTCTGAGATGGAGGAAAGAAATTAAATGGAAACAAAACAGGAGAATGTGATTCCTACCGACTATGCGGAGGTCATGCAGAAATCCTATATAGATTATGCCATGAGTGTTATTATCTCCAGAGCCCTGCCAGATGTGCGTGACGGATTGAAACCTGTACAGAGAAGAACTCTGTATGATATGTATGAACTGGGTATCCGTTATGACAGACCATACAGAAAATGTGCCCGTATCGTAGGGGATACCATGGGTAAATATCACCCCCACGGTGACAGTTCTATCTACGAAGCGCTTGTGGTAATGGCTCAGGATTTTAAGAAAGGCAAAACACTGGTCGACGGACATGGAAACTTCGGTTCCATCGAGGGCGACGGTGCAGCGGCCATGCGATATACAGAAGCCAGACTGGAGAAACTGACACAGGATGTCTTCCTCGAAGATCTGGATAAGAATGTAGTAGATTTTATGCCGAACTTTGACGAGACAGAGAAGGAACCTGTGGTACTTCCTGTCAGAATCCCGAATCTGCTGGTAAACGGGGCGGATGGTATCGCTGTCGGTATGGCAACCAGTATTCCACCTCACAATCTGGGTGAAGTGGTAGATGCTGTAAAAGCATATATGAAGAATAATGACATCAGTGTCAAAGGGCTGATGCGCTATCTCAAGGGACCGGACTTTCCGACAGGTGGTCTGGTAGTAAATAAAGATGATCTGCTCAGGATTTACGAGACAGGAACAGGTAAGCTTCGTGTCAGAGGTAAGGTGGAAACAGTGAAGCTCAAAGGCGGCAGACAGCAGCTTGTGATCACAGAGATTCCTTACACAATGATCGGGGCAAATATCGGAAAATTCCTGAATGATATTGCGTCTCTTGTGGAAAACAAGAAGACAACAGATATCGTGGATATTTCCAATCAGTCTTCCAAAGAGGGAATCCGTATTGTTCTTGACCTGAAGCGTGACGCAGATGTAGAGAATCTTACAAATATGCTCTATAAGAAGACAAAGCTGGAAGATACTTTTGGCGTGAATATGCTGGCAGTTGCGGATGGCAGACCGGAGACTCTGAGTCTGAAGCAGGTGATCGAGCATCACGTAGATTTCGTATTCGATGTCACGACCAGAAAGTACACCACACTTCTGAATAAAGAGCAGGAGAAGAAAGAAATCCAGGAAGGTCTGATCAAGGCATGTGATGTGATCGACCTGATCATCGAGATCCTGCGAGGAAGCAAGAACAGAGAACAGGTAAAGAAATGCCTGGTTGACGGTGTGACAGAAGGAATCAGGTTCAAGGGTAAATCAAGCGAGAAAGCTGCACAGAAGCTGCATTTCTCAGAAAAACAGGCAGCTGCGATCCTGGATATGCGTCTGTACAAACTGATCGGTCTGGAGATCGAGGCACTTCAGGCAGATTATGCAGAAACAATGAAGAACATTTCCGTTTATGAAGATATCCTGAATAATTATGATTCCATGGCAGACGTGATCATGAAAGAACTGGATCAGATCAAGAAAGAATACGGTACGAAACGCCGCACAGTGATCGAGAATGCAGAAGAAGTTGTCTATGAGGAAAAGAAGATGGAAGAAATGGAAGTCACATTCCTTATGGACCGCTTCGGATATATGCGGACCATTGATAAGTCTGCATATGAGAGAAATAAAGAAGCTGCCAATGCAGAGAACAAATATGTGTTTAACTGTATGAATACAGATAAGATCTGTATCTTTACAGATAATGGAAAGATGCACAGTATCAAGGTGGCAGATATTCCGCTGGTTCGTTTCAGGGATAAGGGGACACCGGCAGATAATCTGAGCAATTATGACAGTGCACAGGAACGTATGCTCTATGTAGCACCACTGGCATCTGTAAAAGAAAATACACTTCTGTTTGTCACTGCTGCATCCATGTGCAAGCTGGTGAGTGGTGCAGAGTTTGATGTGGCGAAGAGAACGATCGTGTCTACGAAACTTGCTGAAGAGGATTCTCTGATCTTTGTGGGTTCTGCGGATGAAATGGAACAGGTGGTATTCCAGAGTGAAGGCGGATATTTCTTAAGATTTCAGAAACAGGATATTTCTGCTATGAAGAAAACATCTATCGGGGTGCGTGGAATGAAACTGGCAGAAGGAGATAAGCTGGATCATGCATATCTTCTGGAAAGCCGCCAGGAATATACCATTACTTACCATGATAAACCCTATGTTCTCAACAGGATAAAACTGTCCAAACGGGACAGTAAAGGAATAAAACCACGTATATAAAACCAACAAATCCGCTAAAATCAAGGTTTTTGCAGGAAAAGCCTTGCAATTGCCGGAAATTGGTGTTACAATACATCTAAATTAGAACTTGTTGACAAAGGAGTGGGCGTGAGCCCACTCTTATTTGTTGCATGGAAAGGCAGGTGGGAAAATGAGCAGACGGGAAGAGTATGAAAAGCGCGCAGAGGAACTTCTGGCACCGATCGTAGAACTTAACGGCTTTGAACTGGTTGATGTAGAATATGTAAAGGAAGCAGGAAACTGGTATCTGAGAGGATACATTGACAAACCAGGCGGAATTACAGTAAATGACTGTGAGACAGTCAGCAGAGCTTTCAGTGACAAACTGGATGAGAATGATTTTATTGAAGACAGTTATATCATGGAGATCAGTTCACCGGGACTGGACAGACCGCTGAAGAAAGACAAAGACTTTGAGAGAAACATGGGAAAACTGGTGGAAATCCGTACCTATCGGCCAATCGAGAAGCAAAAAGAGTTCTGCGGGATTTTGACCGCATATGATAGTAACAGTGTGACAATCGATGAGGATGGAACCGAGCGTGTTTTTGATAAGAAAGACACAGCCCTGATACGCCTCGCAATAGAGTTTTAGTTAATTCGGGAGGATAAGAAAAAAATGAGCAGAGAGTTAAAGGAGGCACTGGATATCCTTGAAAAGGAGAAGAGTATCAGCAAAGATACTCTGCTTGAGGCAATTGAGCAGTCTCTGATCCAGGCCTGCAAAAACCATTTTGGAAAAGCTGACAATGTACATGTAACTATTAATCCGGAAACCTGCGATTTTTCAGTGTATGCAGACAGAAGTATCGTAGAATACGTAGAGGATCCTGCAATGGAGATTTCTCTGGCAGATGCTTTGAAGATCACATCAAGAGCTGAGATCGGAGGCATGATACAGGTTCCGATCCAGTCTAAGGAATTCGGACGTATTGCGACACAGAATGCAAAGAATGTTATCCTGCAGAAAATCCGTGAGGAAGAACGTAAAGTGCTGTATGATGAATACTATGGAAAAGAAAAAGAAGTAGTAACCGGTATTGTACAGCGTGTGATGGGCAAGAATGTAAGCATCAATCTTGGTAAGGCAGATGCAGTATTAAGTGAGAATGAACAGGTGAAAGGGGAAACCTTCCAGCCGACAGAGAGAATAAAGGTGTATATTCTTGAAGTCAAGGATACCCCGAAGGGACCTCGTATTCTGGTATCCAGAACTCATCCGGGACTTGTGAAACGTCTCTTTGAGTCAGAAGTTGCAGAAGTAAAAGACGGAACTGTTGAGATCAAGAGCATCGCACGTGAGGCCGGTTCCCGTACAAAGATCGCTGTATGGAGCAACGATCCGGATGTAGATGCAGTTGGTGCATGCGTAGGTATGAACGGCGCACGTGTCAATGCAGTAGTTGAGGAACTTCGCGGTGAGAAAATCGATATCATCAACTGGGATGAGAATCCTGCAATCCTGATCGAGAATGCATTGAGCCCTGCAAAGGTTATCGCAGTTATGGCAGATCCTGATGAGAAGACAGCTCTGGTAGTTGTTCCTGATTATCAGCTGTCCCTTGCAATCGGTAAAGAAGGTCAGAATGCACGTCTTGCTGCAAGACTTACAGGATTTAAGATTGACATCAAGAGTGAGACTCAGGCAAAAGAAGCCGGTGATTTCTATGATTATGATGATGACGAGACTGCAGAAGATGCAGCTGAGGCATCAGCAGAGGAAACTTCAGCAGAAGATTCCCTGACAGAAGAAACCGAAGCAGAAGAAGTTTCAGAGGAAGTTCCTGTAGAAGAAGAGCCACAGGCTCAGGAAGCAGGAGAGAATGAAGACGAAGAATAAGATTCCCATGCGCCAGTGTACCGGCTGCAGGGAAATGAAAAGCAAGAAAGAGATGCTCAGAGTTCTTAAGACTACAGAAGATGAGATCGTGCTTGATACTACCGGTAAGAAAAACGGCAGAGGCGCATATCTGTGTCTTTCCAGAGAATGTCTGGATAAAGCGATTAAAAATCATGGACTTGAGCGTTCACTGAAAACTGCGGTTCCGGATGAGGTATACGAACGACTTAAGAAGGAGCTGGAAGATATTGAAAAATAACAGAGTACTGTCGCTGATAGGGCTGGCTACCAAAGCAGGCAAGACCGTAAGCGGAGAATTTTCCACAGAGAAATCTGTAAAGACCGGAAAAGGACTGCTTGTGATCGTTGCTGAGGATGCCTCCGAGAATACAAAGAAGAAATTCAGGAATATGTGCAGTTTTTATGAAGTTCCGATTTTCTTCTTCTCAGATAAAGAGAGCTTAGGCAGAGCAATGGGAAAGGAGTACCGCGCCTGTCTGGCTGTCCAGGATGAGAACTTTGCGAAAGCAATCATGAAGGAGGTATAGCGATTGTCAAAATTAAGAGTACATGAGCTGGCCAGAGAGCTTGGACGACAGAACAGAGAAGTGATCGAGTTTCTGAAATCAAAAGGCGTTGATGTGAGAAGCCATATGAGTATGGTGGATGAGCCTGCGGTTTCGGAAGTAAAGAATAGATTCAGAAAAGACAATAATAACAGGGGAAAGGAGCATATTGCGAAATTGGAGACTCCCAAGACAGAAGAAAAGGTTGTAACAGCAAAATCAGAAGGAGATAAAACTGAAACACCTAAAAAGAAAAAAAATATTATCCGCGTTTTTCATGCACAGAATGCAAGTGACGGAGGAAAAACAAGAAAGAAACCTGTGAAAGCTGAAGGCGAGAGAACAGGTTCACCAAGAAATGCAGAAGGAAGAAATTCCGACAGTTCAAGAACAGACGGTGACAGACCAAGAAGAAATAATAATGACCGCCCAGGTACAGGCAACAGAAGACCGGACGGACAGAACCGTCAGGGAAGACCTCAGGGTGAAGGAAGATCCCAGGGAGATAACCGCCAGGGAGGACGTTTCGGACAGGGAAGATCCCAGGGCGATGGCCAGGGCCGTCCGGGCGGAAGATTCCAGGGCGATGGAAATCGTCAGGGAGGACGTTTCGGACAGGGAAGACCACAGGGAGATGGAAACCGTCAGGGAGGAAGACCGCAGGGCAATGGCCAGGGTCGTCCGGACGGAAACAGAAGTGAAGGACGTGACGGACGCTTCGGCGGCAGTCAGGGACGTCAGGGACAGCGCCAGAATACAAGAAAGAATGACGATATGGCATTTGCACCGGAACTGACAAAGACTTCCAAAGACAGCAAGAGAGAAAGAGACAGAGAGAACAAAAACAAGAAAAAAGATTTTGATAAGACACAGAGTGGCGGACGCAGACCAAATCAGGGTGGATTCAATAAGAATTCCAGAATCCCGAAAGCTCTGCAGAAACCGGCTCCGCAGCCAAAACAGGAAGAGAAGAAACCTGAGGTTAAGGAAATCACACTTCCGGAGAAGATGACGATCCGCGAACTGGCAGAAGCTATGAAAATGCAGCCGTCAGTAATTGTGAAGAAGCTCTTTATGCAGGGTATGATGGTTACCGTAAACCATGAGATCGATTTTGAGAAAGCTCAGGAGATTGCTCTGGAATATGATATCATCGCAGAACCGGAAGAGAAGGTAGACGTTATCGAAGAACTCCTCAAAGAGGATGAAGAAGACGAAAAAGATATGGTTTCAAGACCACCTGTAGTCTGTGTTATGGGGCACGTTGACCATGGTAAAACATCTCTTCTGGATGCCATCCGTAATACAAACGTAACCAGAGGCGAGGCCGGCGGAATCACACAGCACATCGGTGCTTACGTGGTAAACATCAAAGGCCAGAAGATCACATTCCTGGATACACCGGGACATGAGGCATTTACAGCTATGCGTATGCGTGGTGCCAACGCTACGGATATCGCAGTTCTGGTCGTTGCCGCAGACGATGGCGTCATGCCGCAGACTGTAGAGGCCATCAGCCATGCAAAAGCAGCAGGCGTTGAGATCATCGTTGCCATCAACAAAATCGATAAACCAAGCGCAAATGTAGAGCGTGTAAAACAGGAACTTTCCGAGTATGAACTGATCCCTGAGGACTGGGGCGGAAGCACCATCTTTGTTCCGGTATCCGCACATACAGGAGAAGGAATCGAGAGCCTTCTTGAGATGATCCTTCTTACTGCTGAGGTTTCCGAGCTGAAAGCAAACCCGAACCGTGAGGCAAGAGGTCTTGTTATCGAGGCTCAGCTTGATAAAGGTAAAGGACCGGTTGCTACCATCCTTGTTCAGAAAGGTACTCTCCATGTAGGAGATTTCATTGCAGCAGGTGCATGCAACGGTAAAGTCCGTGCAATGATGGATGACAAGGGACGCCGCGTTAAAGAGGCAGGCCCGTCCACTCCGGTTGAGATCCTTGGTCTTGGCGACGTTCCAAATGCAGGTGAGATCCTGATGTCCTTCGAGAGCGACAAAGAAGCCAAGAACTTTGCAGGCGCATTCGTTACAGAGAACAAGAGCCGTCTTCTTGAGGAGACCAAGGGCAAACTTTCTCTGGATAACCTGTTTGATCAGATCCAGGCAAGCGACCTTAAAGAGCTTCCGATCATTGTTAAAGCCGATGTACAGGGATCTGTTGAGGCTGTAAAACAGAGCCTTACCAAACTTTCCAACGAGGAAGTTATCGTTAAGGTGATTCATGGAGGTGTAGGTGCCATCAATGAGTCTGATGTCAGCCTTGCCGCAACATCCAATGCCATCATCATCGGATTTAACGTACGTCCGGATACCACAGCAAAACAGCTTGCTGAGCAGGAGGGCGTTGACCTTCGACTTTACAAGGTTATCTACCAGGCAATCGAGGATGTGGAGGCAGCCATGAAAGGTATGCTGGATCCGGTATTCGAGGAGAAAGTTATCGGCCACGCAGAAGTACGTCAGCTGTTCAAGGCATCTGGTGTGGGAACCATCGCAGGAAGCTATGTACTGGATGGTACATTCCAGCGTAACTGCAAGGTTCGTATCACAAGAGGTGAGGACCAGATCTTTGAGGGTGAGCTTGCATCCCTGAAGAGATTTAAAGATGACGTTAAGGAAGTCCGTGCAGGATATGAGTGTGGTCTTGTATTCAACGACTTCAACGATGTTAAAGAAGAAGATAAAGTCGAAGCATATATCATGGTAGAGGTACCAAGATAGGAGTGACTTGTAATGAGAAAAAACAGCATTAAAAATACACGTGTGAATGGTGCAGTTCAAAAAGAACTCAGCACCATCATACACAGCGAGATCAAGGACCCCAGAATTCATCCGATGACTTCTGTGACAGCCGTGGAGGTGGCACCGGATCTTAAAACCTGCAAAGCCTACATCAGTGTACTTGGCGAAAAGCAGGCCAAAGATTCCACCATCCGTGGATTAAAGAACGCAGAGGGCTATATCCGGAGAGAGCTGGCCAGAAGACTGAACCTTCGCAATACGCCGGAGATCCGTTTTGTTCTGGATGAGTCCATCGAATATGGCGTAAATATGTCAAAGAAGATCAATGACGTAATGAGTGGGATGGAAACAGAGGAATAGGTGGAAAAAATGAAAAACATTTCAGAAATACTGGAAAATGTAAAAACCGTTGGCATTGGCGGTCACATCCGTCCGGATGGGGACTGCATTGGTTCCTGTATGGCTCTGTATCTCTATATCCGGAAATATTTTCCTGATATAAAAGCAGATGTTTATCTGGAAGACCGGAAACCTGTATTTGATTACATTGACAGAATGGATGAGGTTAAGACAGAAGCAGAAGAAGATAAGGTGTATGATCTTTTTATCACCTGTGATGTCAGCGCACTGGATCGCCTTGCTGTTGCCGGAAAGTATTTTGACACGGCAAAAAAGACCGCATGCATTGACCATCATGTAAGCAATAAGGGATTTGCAGATGTCAATCATGTAAGGGGCGACGTCGGTTCCGCATGTGAAGTTCTTTACGGACTTCTGGATGCAGATAAGATCGACCGTTCCATTGCGGTTCCGATTTATACGGGAATGGCACATGACACCGGCGTGTTCCAGTATTCTTCCACAACACCGGAAACCATGAGAATCGCCGGTGAACTGATGAAAACAGGATTTGATTTCAGCAGGATCATCGATGAGTCCTTTTATCAGAAAACATACCTTCAGAATCAGGTTATGGGCCGTGTGCTGGCAGAGAGCATTCTGCTCCAGGATGGCAAATGCGTAGTCGGATATCTGAAAAGACGGGAGATGGATTTCTACGGTGTGGAAGGAAAGGATCTGGAGGGAATCGTAAGCCAGCTCCGCCTTACCGCAGGTGTGGAGGTTGCGATCTTTATCTATGAGATGGAGACGCAGCTCTTTAAAGTGTCTCTCCGTTCCAACGGAAAGGTGGATGTGAGCAGGATTGCCGTGTTTTTCGGAGGCGGCGGACATGTGCGTGCAGCCGGCTGTGATATGCAGGGTTCCATGTACGATGTGATCAACAACCTTACCGCTGAGATTGAAAAACAGCTTGCAGAGGAGTAAAGATAAGATCATGGACGGAATACTTGTGATCCGAAAGGAAAAAGGTTATACCTCTCATGATGTTGTTGCAAAGCTGCGTGGGATTCTCCACATGAAAAAGATCGGCCATACCGGGACTCTGGATCCGGCAGCAGAGGGAGTACTTCCTGTTGCACTGGGCAAGGGGACCCGGCTGGTGGAGCTTCTTACAGAAAAAGAAAAAACATATGAGGCGGTTTTAAGGCTGGGAGTTTCCACAGATACCCAGGACATGACCGGAGCTGTTCTTTCTGAGAAACCTGTGACCGTCACGGAAGAGGAAGTCCGTGAGGCAGTGGGATCCTTTGTGGGAGAACAGCTGCAGATCCCTCCTATGTATTCGGCTCTGAAGGTAAACGGAAAGAAGCTTTACGAGCTGGCCAGAGAAGGAAAAACCATAGAGCGTAAGCCGCGCCCTGTGGTTTTTTATGAGATAAGGATACTGGATATGGATCTCCCGCTGGTACGTATCAGCGTTACCTGCAGCAAGGGAACCTATATCCGTACACTTTGCAATGATATCGGAGAAAAATTAGGCTGTGGCGGTGCCATGGAAGAGCTTCTTCGGACCCAGTCCGGGAATTTCACACTGGAAGAGAGCATGACACTTTCCCAGGTGGAAGAAGCGGTTGCCAACGGAACCATCGGCGAAAAAATCGTTTCTATTGAAGATGTACTTTCCATGTATCCGGCGCTTATCTGTACACCGGAAGGAGACAGGCTTCTTGGTAATGGAAATCCAGTTCCGGAAGAACTGGTACAGGGCGGCAGCAGGGAAGAAAAAGTCCGGATGTATAAAAGCAGCGGAAACTTCACAGGAATATACGGCTGGGATGAAAGAAAACAGAAATACGTACCCATCCGCATGTTTTTTGTATGACATTTTATAAAAACTTGCAGGAGCAGCAGAAGATATGGAATACTTGAAGATTGACGGAGAATTTCCGCGCCTTTCAAAGAGTGCGGTGACACTTGGAAAATTTGACGGCATACACCGTGGACACCAGAAACTGGTGGAGAAGATCCTGGAACAGAAAGAAAAAGGTCTGCAGACAGTCCTTTTTTCTCTTGGCATCGGCAGTCAGATGATCTTTACAAAAGAGGAACGATGTCAGCTTCTTGAGAAAGCAGGCGTGGATGTGCTGATCGAATGTCCGCTGGATAACCGGATCCGTCATATGAAGGCAGAAACCTTTGTTAAAGAGATCCTGGTGGGAGATCTTCAGGCGGAGCATGTTGCAGTGGGAGAAGATTTCAGGTTCGGGTATGAACGCAAGGGAACACCACAGCTTCTGGAGACTATGGGAAGGAAGCTTGGCTTTACTGTGGATGTTGTTCCGAAAGAAATGGAAGGCCGCAGAAAGATCAGCAGTACATTTATCCGTG
>ENA-OUQW01002387-OUQW01002387.1-human-gut-metagenome-genome-assembly--contig:-NODE-2387-length-15809-cov-6.391837_pt1 | contig 15809 bp, 17 predicted proteins | sample MGYA00248464_ERZ548849 | MGnify/ENA primary metagenome ERZ548849 (study PRJEB26491, sample SAMN04978193) | human gut metagenome | host: Homo sapiens | study: EMG produced TPA metagenomics assembly of... | reverse complement strand
TATTGTATTCCGCTGCCGTATCCCCGACAAAGGCTGCATATTCCCTTACTTTGTCAGATAACCCAAGACCGGACGCATGTACCGGATCCCCATCTTCGCTTTCATCTGACACTCCAATAAGCATCACGCCACAAATAAACAACAGAAAAACAGGAAATAAAATACATAAAGCGCATATGATCCACTTTACACGTTTCATCTTTACTTCCTCCTGTCTGTTCTCCGATCAGCACTTCCTGTCTTCCTCTGCTCTGCTAACACATCGTTTCTCAGATCCTTTGCATTTCTACTGGATCTTATTACGGTTTTTCCCGGTACAGACTCCGGCTTTGCTTCCCTTAGATCCTGTCCGGCATTTTTCTCCTGCAGTCCTTTGTTTCCCGCTCTCTGCTGTTCTAATCCTTTCATAAATTTTTCCTGATCCGTACTGTTTAACATCGTTCCATAAGTTCCAAGCTCTTTTCTCACGTCCTTATCTGAATACGGAAGACGGGTTATGCTCTGTTTGTAACGGATCTCCTCTAACGGTGTTCCTATTCGTTCCGTCTTCTGATCATTCTTTCTGATCCGTTCTTCACTTCCTGCCATGTCCCTTAACTTTTCATCGGATGCCTTTCGCATCTGTCCTCTGCTGTCAATAAAACTCTTTCCAGCCTTCGCACTGCGGTTTAAACCATCCACACCACGGTATTTATCCAGTTCTTTTCCATTTACCGGAATCCGTTGGTGGATGTTAATTCCATCATAACGTTTTAGCGCAGTTTCATTTCTTCGCTTCGCAAGATACATTTCACGGCGTTTCCTTCCTGCATCTGTCTGAATCCGGTTTCGTTCCTGCAGACGTCCCGTTTCTCTCCTGTTCCGTTCTCCAGCTATGCTCTCTTTAAAGTCTTTTACGTTCCGATCTATTGCTTTCCGATGCAATCCTGCCTGATATTTTATTTCAGTCGGTGTATTCTTTACATTTTCCTTTACCAGGCTCATGCGGTCTTTTAAGCGTTTTCCGGAATCCATAACCATACCGACACGTTTTCCGGCTTTTGTACCTGCAGACTGTGTTTTACTGCCGTAAGATACTGTCGTTCTTTCATTTTCAGACGCTCCATTGTTTTCCGTCCCATTCACATTTTCATTTGCCCGGACTGGTTCTCTTACAGGCTTACTGCCACTATTATTTGTATGTGATGATGCCCTCTGTGAATTGCTTTCACCTGAAGGCGCCGGTTCATTTCCAGAACTGCTTCCAGCATTTCCACCTGTACCGCCGCCAGTTCCATTTCCTGCACTTCTGCTTACTGCAGCACGTCTGCCGCCAGAATAATACCTTCGTCCAAACAATTTTCTCATAACCATATATCTTCCCATGCTCTTTAAGAAACGACCACGCTTATTGCTGCCGCCATCTCCTAACGCAACCATAGATAAAATTTCATCCATCTTTAAATACGTTCCAACAAAAACAACGATCTGTAAAAATGCAACCATTAAAAACGGATAATCTCCTGACATGGAATAGATCATTGCAGATAGAGAAAACGCAATCGTAATGAGAAGTGTTAATCCTGCGCGCATTAAAATCGTATTGAACAGTTTTAACACCGCCTTTTTCAACAATCCGTTATAAGTCGGCAGCATGGATAAAATAAAATTCAGCGGCAGATACAACGCAAATATGATAAACAAAAGCTGGGTAAATATAACCAGCCCACATATTACGACCACAAAAATACTGATGATCAGATTCAAAAAACCTATTAAAATAACTGTTCCAAATCTGCCTGCTACATTCGTCACAGTCATATTTACATTTTTATAAGTTTCAATATCTGTCTTTACTGCAGTCTGACGGTCTTCTCCGAAATTCGTTACAGGACTGACAGATAAAATTGATTTAATACGATCTCCATCAACTCCCGCTGCAATACGCTCTGATTCGATTGCAGTTTCATCCGTCGTACCAAACTGCAAAAGCAGCCATGGTTTATAGACCTGAATTGCAAACAGGTTATTCCGGATCTTGTCTGTTGCTTTTACTCCCATCTCATCATTTCCCGGCATGACAAGTTTTGCCCCAAGCTCCAGGACACCATTGCTTAAATCCGCGGAAAAATCATTGATATTTTTAATGTACTGCGGCGCATAAGCAATAAACGCGGCAGTTAAAAGAAAGATCACAAGCATATTTACCGCTGCGCTGACTGCCTCTGTGGTTTTTCTTTTGATCAGCCCGGCATATGCCATGTAGCCGCCCACGATCAATACGATAAACAGTAACAGCCAGGTATAAAAACCATCCGCATTGAATTTCTTCGATCCGGTATTCATGCCCGCCAGGATCTGAATGTTCTTTCCGATGTCGTCTGCCATATCACCGATAAAATCAAGCGAATACGTCTGCTGCACAATATATCCCGTTCCGCTGCTCAGCAATACACTGATCAGCCAGATTCCGTCACTGATTCCATAAAAAACGGATGAAATCTTATTATCTATCCTGTCCATCCAATTCCAGGGAAGCCAGTCCCAGGAAGTGTCCACATAGAAATCGATCTGATAATTATCCCATCGGTACTGACTATACAGATTTCCAGCATCGATCGTTTCATCTACCAGTCCGGAAGCCGCAGCTACCTCCATATTGGCAGCCGATAAAAATAATCCTGTCAGAAGCATGCATACAAGAAATGCTGACAGGATCTGTTTGCGCGGCTTTTGCAGTCTTTTTGTTTTCATTCCCCATTTCTTTCTCATGAAACTTCCTCCCTTCTTGGAGGTCTGGTATCAAATGCGTCAAATACATGCTGCAGTAATATCTGTGTATGTACTTTTCCAACACGACCGTAAATGTCCTGCATCAGACATTCCCCAGTTTCTAATGCCATGATCGCATTCTGGTTTTCTTCATCATCCGGATCCAGCCCAAAGAATCTTAATGTATTCCGGATCTCCGTCTTATCTGTGGAATGAAAAGCGAACTTCAAACCGATATTGTTTTTGATTTTTTCGTCCAGAAGATCGGAAGAACTCTGCGTGATAAAAAACACACCGGACTGCATGGAACGTCCGGCACGTACAAGTTTATTCGATAAAGCTGCTCCCTGTGCTACCTGCAGGAGACTCCATGCCTCATCTAAAGCAACGATTTTATAAATTTTCCTGTCTGAATAAATAAAATCCAATGCAAAAGTTCCGATCGCGATCATAACCGCAATACTTAAATATTCGATACTGGTATATTCCTCCACATTTTTTTCAGAATCCGGCAGCATCAGATCCTGCACCTGCAAAATGTTTAAAGCCTTATCTGCACTGATCTTACGCGTCACTTTTCCATCTGAAAACAGCAATCCCGCAAAATCATAATCGGTAAACGCTGCTATGTGGCTTGCAAGCAGATGCGCTTCTTCATCCTCCATTGCATTTAATTCATCGATCACATATAAAAGTCCGCTATCCGATCTTTTTGTAACTGCCTTTACCGCATCACGTAAAAGCGGGAAACGTTTTCCATCTTTAATACTGACACCAGTCAAAAATGTCAGGATATCCATCGCCAGGCTGTCTGCATCTTTCTTATTCTGCATGATCACATACGGATCAAGCATTCCTTTATTGCCCTCATCACTGGTCAGGTTGATAATGTTAATTTCATCCGAAAGTTCCGGAAGCATTTCTTTCCATTTCCCGCGTTCCGACTTCGGATCAAGGATCAGCGCCCTTGCACCGTGTAAAACTTCCTGGTAAATAATGTTATTTGCAAACATTGATTTACCACCGCCAAGCGTTCCGGTAAATGCCACAGCAAGGGCATTTGTAACACTGCCGGCTACGTTCTGACAGGCAAGAGACGGGTCTATATAAATATTGTTTCCGGTTTCTGTGTCATACCCGATATAACTTCCATCCGGATCGCCTAAGATACGTGCCGCACCAAATCCAAGTCCTGCCAGAAAATCTGCTTTTACATACTGGATATAATCATTTTCATATCTTGATCCAGAAGGAATAAATTCTTCATGGAATCCGATCATATCACCAAACGGTCGAACCAGCTTAATATTAAAATCATTTTCATAGTAGTCCCTGACTTCTGCAATGCGCCGCTCCAGTTCCTCTTCGTTTTCTGCCGCAACCCGGACAACGTAGCTTAATTTGTACATGGATTCTTTTGTTCTGCCAAGATCTTTTTCCAGTTCATCAACATCCATCAATGCTTCTACTACGGAATTATCTGTGTCTGCGCCTGATTCATATGCATGTTCATCCAGATCATTTAATTCTTTCTTTTTATTTCTGACTGTGGTCAACGCATTCCTGTTTGAAACAATCTCAACATTCATGCTTACATCTACCGGAAAACGGAAACGCTCCTGCTCATAATAAAAGATCTCCGACGATGGAAACTCCAGTTCTCCGATCAGCGCATTGATCGTCAGATACGCAGCACAGCTTTCTCCCTCTTCCCTTACCATGCGGATATATTTCTGATGTTCCTGCAGCATGCAGCGTGTCAAACGGAGAATATCGTATTTACGGACTACGGTCTTTTTTTCCAGTTTTTCTTTTGGAAATGAATACTCGTATTTATAATACGGTGTTTTCTGCTGTCCATAGATATGCTCCACGATGTAACCAATGTCTTTCTTTTCTAAGCGTCTTAAGGAAAATTTTCCTTTTACGCGCTGCCTTAAAAAGTCTTCCAGTTTCACATACCGCTCTATCTCCGCACTGTTTACACTGACAAAATCCCCCATCAGATTATGATTGACACTGTTTATGAACTCTGTAAATACAGCTAAAGCGTCTTCTTTTATCTTCTTTACACTGACCTCTTCCTCCCCTTTGATAAGCTTGAATCCTAAAAAGAAACGGTAAGTAACTTCATTTTCCATTCCACCCATGGAAGTGATCAACCCTTCTGTCTGGATGTCGATCACTTTTTCTGCTGTTTCTTTAAGATCCCCCTTTAAGTGTCTCTTGCAGCGTTCCTGCCTGTCCCTTACGGATGTTTCAGATGCAATGCAGAGCGCATGCATCTTGCCTTCCCTGTTTACCGTCATGATCTGACGGAACCGTTCATGTACTGCCATCTTTTCATCCGGAGATAAAAAAGCATAGTTGTACGGGATCAGTTCATAATACGCCCACCATTCTCCCTGCTGATTTAAGATCATATTATTTTCAATGTACTTAATCGGGAACATAGATATCCCTCCTCACTGCGGTAATATATTCATTTACCGTCTTTTTACGGTATATCACACGTTTTCCTGCATAAGTTTCCTTCGGACGTATCAGATAATTAAATGCGGAGCATAAAAAACGATATGGATTTTTCCCGTCAAAGCTCTTTTTTGACATCAGATATGCAATCCCTATACATATCGCAATCCATATGACTGTGCTTTTTATATACACAAAAGGCGGCAGACTGCGTACCATAAAACACACAACCGCAGCCCCGGCAAAATAACCGATCTGCGTTATCGTGACCGGAAATAATAAATTAATATCCCCGATCGCATGGATCACTTTTTCCACATTCCAGATACTTGTATACGACTTTACCTGTTTCATTTCTTCCCTTTCTTTCCTTTCTGCCTGTCCGGCGGTTTTCTTCATCCTTTTCATTTATCCAAGGCACAGGGCATCCCGCCCCGCACCTTATTTTTTATCAGAGATCATTCCCCTCCATCATCTGCAGCACCGCCCTCGATGATCGTGCCATTATAGATCTTTAACATCGTGTCTTTTGTCCCAGAGGGATTAAAGACAAAACCAACCGCTATGACCGCGATAATTGCAAAAACAATCAGCTCCGCAATCTTGTGTTTAAATAAAAGCACAAGACCAACAATAATAATCCCTCCTAAAACCAGAGGCTGTATATTCGTCATGAGCCACGTATAAATTCCCTGTCCAAAATTCATCTTTCTCTTTCCTTTCCGCACATTTTTGTGCATAAAAAAAGACAGCTTCTGCCGTCTGTTTACTGTTACATTTTTTCTTTTTTCTTTTTATTTCTTCTTTATGGCGCATGTTCCATAACACACCCAGCTTTGCGCTTTAAAAATTGCGACGCCGCAATTTCAGAATTCCATATATTCCTCTTTAAGATCATCAATCCATTTTCTTCCTTTCTGCCTTGCTGTGACAACATCGTCCAGTGCCGCCTGCTGTTGTTTTAAGATCTTTTTATGATGCGGGGACAGATTAGCTTCCTCGATCATATCCTTCGCCAGGCGCGTGCCTCTGAGATCATCCAGCTTCTGTACCATTTTAAGGGACGGTGCGACCTGTCTTGTAAGCCAGAGGAGTGTCCGGTCAAGTGTGTACTCTTCTGGTTTTGTTGTCAGCTTAATGCTCCGGTACTGTCCGTTTAAAAACCACACCCAGCGCTCATTTAGCGGCCAGTTTCTGCGTTCCTCTTCTAGATCTGTATCTACAAAACGGACATAGTGGTTGATAATAGAATAAGCCGTACAGGCTACATCTTCCATCTCCAAAAGATCATCCACCGCCACCTCCGCACGCTCATCTTTTAACCGTATTTCAAAACGGTTTTTCGTTTCCGCCTCATCCAGCGGCGTGCCGTTTTTTACATACTGTTCATAGTCCTTTTCATAAATACAGAAGTAAATTTCACTTTTTAAAGATCCCAGGTACAATGTATTTCCCATGCTTGCCGCATCTTCTTCCCGGTTCCTTATCAGCTCCCCGGACTGGTAATCCTTAAAACTATGGAAAATCGTGATACATTCATCCCGACGGCATTTTTCTGCAAGTTCCGGGATATTTAAAATCCCAGCACGGTCGTTGATCGCAATATCAATCCGTTTAAACACCGCCCCCATTTCTCTTGCCGTCCGGAAGAAATCATACCAGGTACGTTTCTGCACCTTAAGAAACGCTTCGAACTGTCTGCACCCCTTGCCCTTTAGTTCAAGCAGGATCCCTTTTTCATGTTCCGGCGATACCATGACTGTGATATCTCCGTAGATATACTGGCGTCCGTAACCGTAAAAGCTGTGCGCTTCCTCGATCATGTACTGCATCCGGATGTTCATGACATCCTCGATCACGCGTCTTTCATCTGTGGTTGCGAAACGGATCCGGACATAGTCAAATAAAATTTCCATTTCTTTATCCGGATTAAATATCTCAAGGACCATTTCCAAATGTTCTAACAGCTTTTTTGTTGCCCGCTTCTTTCCAATCAGCAGCATACCGTAATACCCCCTGCTGATTCCTGCTGTTTCAACATATTCATTTTGTGATACGCCGTAGCTTTTTCGTCTGGCTTCCAGGTTCGTAATCCATTCCACCGGATCAAATGCAATGGAATCTTCATTTTCTTCTATATACTCGTCTGTCATCTCTCCTGCTTCTTTAATATTCCATACATCATCCGCTGATTTAAAACCTTCCTCCAGATCTTCTGTCTGCATTCTATAGCCGCTTTCTTTTTCTTTCCGGTATTCCTGAAGCACATTTTGCAGCTGGTCAGCCAGCTTGTCACTGACCGGCTTTTTCCCGTGTATCAGCATGTTATAATAGCCTCTTGAAAAACCAATGCGTTTTGCAAGTTCTACCTGGGATAATCCCAGTTCTTTGCGTTTTTTCTCAATCTCTTTTAACGTCTCCTGGTTCTTTTCCACATCTGCCACCATCCCATTTTATAATTCAGTCCTGCAGCTTCCGGGGAATATCCTCATAGATCTGCATTTCATTACGTCTTGCCTGCATAAACTCAAGCACTGCACCACGGCTCTCCCTCCAGCCCGGCATCATGTACACCCCGGTACAGATCGACAGCAGCGTCAATGATACTTTTATATATTCCTCCCACGTCGCATCTTCCGGCAGCATTGCATTGACTTTCGCCGGATTGATCACGGAATATCCATTTTCTATTAATTCCTTTTCTGCTTTCTCAAAACGTTCCATATAATCCGATGTTCCGGTAATCGGTCCGCTGATATAAATATGTTCCGTCTGTTTTTTATTTTCTTTTTCTTCAATCGCCTTTTCTTCATTCCTCTCCGGCAGTTTCGCTGCCGTTTTCATACATTCGATCACACGCTTCTCCTTCCTGCTGTCTTTTCTCATAGATCCGCGACAGCTCTGCAAAAAAATCATATCCCGGATCTACATATGGAGCGTAAAACTCTGTTACAACACCGTTTCCGGTGTTTACATAGCCACGTCCGGCAATATCTTTTTCTTTAAATTGTTTATCAATACTGCCAAACATCATGGTGTACCCGCTTGCAGACATACTACCCAGCGCAACACGGAAACCGAACTGATCGCGGACACCATCTCCGAGATATTTTGCATCCGGACGCTGACACGCAAGAATAATAAAATATCCTGCCTGTCTGCCCTTCATGATAATAATCCGGATCAGCTTCATAACCTCTTCCCATTCTTTTTTTGCAAGAGTGTCCATAAAAGCCACATACTCATCAAAGATCAGAAAATGCGGCGTCAAACCGACTTTCGCATAATTCGCACCCATCCGGAAATCCGGATGTTCCTGCATTTCATCATAACGCGCTTCCATTCCTTCATAAAAAGTTTCCACACATTCCATTATGCTTTCTGTACTGTAATGCACATCCGGCATGATCCTGGATAAGAAAGATAAATCTGCTTTCTTCGGATCACAGATATGCAGCACTGCACCTGATTCTAACAATGCTTTTATCACGATCAGAAGAAAGATCGTTTTTCCACTTCCTGTATCACCTGAAATCAACATGTGCGGCAATTTATCATATTTCCATGAGATATGCTGCATCAGATTCAGTTCTCCATTTTCTGCTTTTACATCCTGAATACCGATCCGGCTCTTTTCCACTCCTGTTAAAAATTCATATCTGACCCAGATATCCTTTGTATCTTTTTTTACCAGTTCACAATTTAATCCGGTTTCCAACTTCTCTTCCAGATGAAGTAATTTATCCTGGTATTTTCCCATGGTGATCTTAACTGTCACATAAATATGCCTGTTTTTCCTTCTGTAATAAAGCGCCGGAAAATAGGTGATCCGTTCCATTCTGCCGCCTGATCTATAACGCTGCAACGGCTCTGTCTCAAACCATCGGTTTTCCAGCAGCATCCGCGACATTGCCTGACGGTTTCGGATATCCACCATGCTGCCGCTTTTCCATTTATAAAACAGATCCAGCAGACACAAAACCGCGATCAGGAAGAGAAGGAATATCCTAAGCAGGATATTTCCTTCTGTCAGCCGGATCATAAATACTGATAATGCTACAACGGTCAGGGCGAAAAAAATGACAGACCTTAAAATCAGCCTGTCATCATAACGCCCGATGCGTTTTCCTTTCCAGATTGGAAATCTGTTCATCTATTCCACTCTCCCATCCGGTTATTTATTTTTTATTTCCTCCATCTTTCGCATCTGTTCCGGTCTTATCCGCTGCTTTATCAGATGCTTTATTCTGATCTGCTGTTTTCGGCGCATCTGCTCCGGCAGCTTTTGTCTGATCAGCAGGCTTTCCTGCAGCATCTGCCAATACGATATCCTCCGCATTGATGTACCAGTCTGCCATTGCCCTTCCTCCGAACGTCGCATCCGCTCTTGCACTTACTACCGGATTTACAAGCGTTACCGTTGCATTGTATGGGAACGCTTTTTCTCCGGCTTCCGGTGGAATACTGACTGTGATCGTGTGCCCCTGGCGCTGACATTTCAGGTCATATGTACGTTTTTTTATCTCATCGGTCACATTTCCTTCCTCGTCCTGCGCGTAGTTTTCTCTGCGCAATGCCGCAAACTTTAATTCTCCTAATGTTTTCTCTGTATCAACAACTAATCCCTCTGGAAATCTCATATTTTATTCCTCCATCTTTCTATTTTTTCTTTATTTTTTTTTCTTTTTGAATCATTCTCTTTTATTTCATTTGCTGTGCTGCACATAATTCCCTTTACCGGATCACTGCTTTACTCCCGCATCTTCCAGCTCATCCACAGAAATGATATCATCCGCATAAATTTTATAATTCACATAACCCTTGTTATTGATCGCGTACCCTTCAATTTCCACACGGGGATTTACCAGCACTACCGGTTCCTCATATTCAAAATGCTTTACCCCTGCCTTTCCAGGAATGATAACCTCAACATTATCCGCGCGCTGTACATCAGAATAGAGACTGTAAGTTCTCGATATAACTGCATGTCTGCCGCCATTTATACGCTGCTGACTTTCCCTGCCAGCTCCGGCAAAAGTGATGTTTCCTAACGATTTCTCTGCATCAATAAATACATTTTTTAATTCCATGATATTTTCCTCCTACTGTTTACGTGTTTTTACTTGTCTTTCTGATCTGTCTTTTCTTATTCATCCCGGTTTACAATGCTGTACCCATGTTTCATCAGGTATTCTTCTACCAGTTCGTCTAAGCTGCCATCATCCGGTTCATCTTCCAGGCAGACATCCGCTTCACGGTAAATGCCATCTGCCATTAAAAGCAGGCTGTTCATTCCATCACTCCGCGTCTCGTGATTTCTCGCAATGATGCTCGGATTTTCCAAAACGACCGCTTCACCAAATTCAAACGGCTGGGATCCGTTCGCGCCGATTACTAAAGCCTCCACGACTTCCCCGCGGAGTGCATCTGCAAAGAACGTGTAGAAATTTCCTTTTACGTCTTCCCCGCAAATGTTCCAGGTGACTGCTTCCCCTTCACCGGCATAGTGCAGTGCTCCGAACGTCTTTGACATGTTCGGGATCACAACTCTCACACCCATATGTACATTCCTCCCTTCTGTGTGTTTTTTCTTTCTTCCACCCACCAAAACAGCCGGTATGATTAAGCTGTTTTTGGTTGCTGCCTCATCTGAAAATAAGGCTCCCACCACATAACCCATTTTTTCCTTTCCTAGCATCAGCACAATTAAAACGGGTTCAAATCATCTAACGCTGGTTCCATTTCTGCCCTGCAGACGGCTGCCGCTGCAATGACCGGATCGGAATCTGCATATCGCCGCATTCCAGGGAAATCATTGTTTTCAATCGCTTCCTGCAGCTTTCTTACTCTTCCGGTCACTTCATCCGGCCGCACACGCATGCACGCTGTCTGGATCCGCCCTAAAAAACTCTCATGATCCGTTACAAACTGATAATCCGGATCCATTAAAATCTGTTTTAATGCTGCTTTTGCATTTTTCTTTATATTTTCCCTGCCACGCATATAATTCACATCCATCTCCGGCGGCAGATCTGCGAACTCGGATGGAATAAAAAAGCCGTGTGCAATCATTTCCTCCTGCTGGTATTCGATCCGTCTGCGCTTATAATTAAGTTCCTGTCCGTCCGTCCACTTCGGACCATGTGCGCCTTTTAAAAAGACGATGCACCAGTCCGCCACCGCCGCAAGGAGCTGACTATAAAATTTGATCAATTCCCATTCCCGTTCGATCCCTTCTGCGTAATCAGTTAAAAGAAGCTGTCCTTCATTTAACCAGCTTTCACGCTCTGCCGGTGACATCTGTATTCTGCCTTTGTTCTTCCAGTCTTCTACATCATAAGCGGTAACACTGTTTTCTGTCTGCGCCATCTTCTCCACCTCCTTAAAAGATTCCTTTTTCGTTTCGTTTTTTTTCAAAATTCAAAATACCTGCAACTCCCCGCAATACTGTATGCAGGCAGGTTATTTTTTTGTGTTTTTGCAGATAGTTTACATCATGCCAACTTTTGGGGTCTTAGTTGTCATAATGTAAACTAAGGTTTTTACCGGAGTTTTTGCCGTATTTCCGGCATTTGTGCCCCGTAATTAAGAGTCGCCTATCGCATTTATACCCCCGTGTTACAATCCGGGGGTTAAGCCGGGCGCTTACGCGCCCGGCAGAAGCCCTGAAGGGCTTAGTGCCGCCCCGGAGGGGCGCCCCGCTTCGCTGCTTACACTCCGTCCGCGCGCCGCGGAACACCCCTCCGGTACAGCGCTAAACCCTACAGGACAGCAGCCGCTCTCCCCGTCTTGCAACACCGTAAGAACAGCGTGGATTTTATGGATAAACTGCCATTCCATCATTGATAACCGTGTGGATAATGCATGGAAAAATCATGGAAAAGGAAAAACGTCTTTCCCACAATTTTCCCACACATTCCCCACCCAGTTACCAACGATTCCATAAACAGCAGCTTAACCACAAACTCCACCCTGCGGTTAAGGTCTGCTAGTATCCTCTTATTTTGTTTTATTTTATAAAATAACATTTTAACACTAAAAAAAGACTCCACCCCAGCGCTATACCGGAATGAAGTCTTTTTTCTATCTTTCATCTTCTTTTTCTCTCATTGCAATCTCAATGATCGCCAAATCTCTCTTTGCAGCTTTCATATCTTCAACACCATCACATACAGGTATCAATATTGCCAGTGTCAGCGCCGCCGCCAAAATAACAGACAATAAAAAACAAATGTTCATTTCTTTTATGCCATCATACCCGGAAGTTACAGTGTACTGATATGAAATTCTTATAAAAGCAAAAAATTCTCTCCAGATACCCATTACGATTCCAAGTAAAACAATCATCAGCAGCACTTCACAAACATTCTTTTTATGTTCACATTTCACTTTTTGTTCTACATATTCAAACTCCAGCTCTTCTTTTTCCATTAATCTTAATGTCTCAAGTCTCCATTTAAAAGCCTGCATTTTCCGCCTGCGTATTTCCCGATATGAAAATTTCATGATAAAGTTTTCTATCTTTTCTTTCATCACTCTGCCTCCACGATCTTCCAGTTATCCCCCTTCTCCAGCGTCAGCTTATACTGCATGATCTGTGTGATCTTCAGATCCTGGTCGAGGTATTTTACATAAACTTCTGCTTTCGTCTGATCACCTTCCATATAGTAGGCTTTTCCTGCCAGTCCATCATATACATAATTCTTTCCGATCGCCGGAAGGACACCATCCTTTACATAATAGACAAGCTCCTTCGCCGATGCCTGGGGATACAGCTTGAAAAACGTATTCAAAAAATCTTCGATCTGTGTCTGGGTTTTTAAATCTATGCTCCCGTCTGTTTCTTTCGCTTTTACTTCATAAGAAGATTTTCCCGGCAGCGCATACGCTGTCGGGTTTTTTACAACTAACATTTTTCCATTTTCATCTCTGTGTACCACTGTCTGATACACATTGCTCTGATCCGTGGTCTGTTCACCCTCCGATATCCGCTGTTTTACACCATACGTTACTTCGTATTCTGTATCCGTAAGATCCTTCACAGACCAGATATCTACGGATTCAACCTCCGCTGCAGTCGGACAGTCGGTCGTGATCATTCCATGATCCATAAGCTGCAGCGTCTCTGGAAGATATTTTTCCAGTGTTTTTTCTCTCTTGCTGATCTCCCGGTCTGTGTTTTCCCAGGCATGATATACACCTGCGAAACCTTTTACATAACTCTCCAGGGCGTTTGTATCTTTCAGTTTCTCCTCGATCACAGTTTCTTTTTCAACTGTGACCGTATCAACTGATGTGAAATTATTGTAAATTCCTAAGATAATGCTGATCACTAACAAAACCCAGAACAACCGAATCCAGTTCCTGTTTGGAGATACCTTTAAAACCGGCATCTCTTCTGCCTGATCACTGCCTTTATACTCACCTTTTATCTTTTCTTTTGGTTTTAATTTCCTGATATGTACTTTCATTTTTTCCGGCAGTTTTGCATATATTTTTTTTAAAAACAGCCAGACCTTATTTTTTGCTTTACCAATCATCGCTTTTATCTGTTCTTTCTTCATATAAATATCTCCTATTCCATCCAGAAATTTTTCTGATCCTCTTCTGTAAAAGATACCGGCAACACAATAAATGCTCCATTTTCCCCGCTTCCATAGATTATGCTCTTTTCCGGTCTTTTCTCTGACAGATAGACGCTTTTTGTACCAGTCACCTGACTAAGCATAAGTAAATATTCCGCATTTACTGCAGCTTCCCTGTCTCCCAGGAAACAAAAGATACGTTTCGATCTGCACCTTCCTCTTTCCTTTTTTCAAAGTTTTTACCATCTGATCCAGTTCATCCGGCAATGTCGTTTCTTTTTCATTCATGATTCGTGCGTTTTCCATATAGTCATACATCTGATTCTTTACATACGAACCATCCCGTTCCGGCAATTCCACAGGTTTGTTTAAACATACACAAAAATGAGAGCCTGCAACATACTGCCTTTCATCTTCAATCCAGCTTCCATAATAAGTAGCACCTCTTCTTTCTGCCATTTTAATCAGATCATTTACCATACGCTGTACTTTCTTTTCCTGTCCCATTTTGTTTTCTTTCTCCATTTCTTTTCCTTTCTGCCGTTGCGACATCGCATTTATGTTGACGGCATGCTGACCCTTCCAATACATACAAAGTGTTCTTTCCAGAAATTCGTATTTAAGTCTGCAAAGCCGATCGGGTTACCGGCATGAAACATCCTTCCATTTCCGGCATAGATCCCAACGTGCGTGATGTAATTGTCTGTCTTATATGTTTTCGTGAAAAAGACCAGATCTCCCGGCTGCGCTTCCTCCAACTCCAGATGCTGCACGGCTTCATACTGTTCCTGTGCTGTCCTTGGCAGTGACACTCCCGCCTGTCCAAAACACCATTGCGTTAACCCGGAGCAGTCAAAGGATGTCTGCGGACTTGAACCACCCCAGACATACTTCCATCCCTGATATTTATAAGCTTCCGCAAGAACTGCATTCGCCGTATCTGCCGGTAACGGCTCTGACTCCAGATATTGTTTTACAAGATATACATAAAACATGTTTCCGTAGTCATACCTCCATCCGCCATTCTGTGCGATCGCAACCGGATTATCATACTTTACTTTTCTGCCGCCGCATTTGCTGCTTGCAAAATCACACGACAACTGAAATGTATGAGCCTTTCCCCTGACTGATATATAATCAATATATCCGGCTCCATAATTGTATGCCTGGATCACTGCATCAAGATCACAACCTAACGTGTCCGCTTTCTGCAGCAACATGGCAAAATACGCAACTGCAGCTTTGATGGATTCCGAAGGAGTTTTCTCTTCCTCTGTCAGTCCACTGTTTCCAAGTGACTGCATCGGATCATTCCCTTCTCCCCCGGATTCTACCATCATGATCGCAAGCAGATACTTTTCATACTCATGTATGTTGTATTCCGCCGCCGTATCTCCAACAAACGCTGCATATTCCCTTACTTTGTCAGATAACCCAAGACCGGACGCATGCGCCGGATCCCCGTCTTCACCCTCATCGGATATTCCGATCAGCATCACGCCGCAAATCAAAAACAGAAAAACAGGAAACAAAATACATAACGTACCTATGATCCGTTTTACACGTTTCATCTCTTTTTATTTCCTCCTGTCTGTCCTCCGATCATCCTTTTTCAATCCTGTTATCTTTTTTACATGCGGTTCTGCATGTCCTGCGCTCCTTCGCTCTGCTAAAACATCACTTCTTAAGTCTTTTGCATTTCCGCCAGACCTTATAATGGTTCTGCCAGGTACAGACTCTGTTCCTGTTTCCGTTTCTCTTACACTTTGTCCACCATTTCTCTCCTGCAGCCCATGATCTTCATTTCTCTGCTGATGCAGGTCTTTCCTAAATTTTTCCTGATCCGTACTGTTTAACATCGTTCCGTAAGTTCCAAGTTCTTTTCTTACATCCCTGTTTGAATACGGAAGACGGGTTACACTCTGTTTATAACGGATATCCTCTAACGGCGTTCCTATGTGCTCTGCCTTCTGGTCATTTTTCCTGATCCGTTCTTCACTT
>ENA-OUQW01002386-OUQW01002386.1-human-gut-metagenome-genome-assembly--contig:-NODE-2386-length-15832-cov-8.096723_pt1 | contig 15832 bp, 15 predicted proteins | sample MGYA00248464_ERZ548849 | MGnify/ENA primary metagenome ERZ548849 (study PRJEB26491, sample SAMN04978193) | human gut metagenome | host: Homo sapiens | study: EMG produced TPA metagenomics assembly of... | reverse complement strand
GTTAAAAGAGCTTTTGAAAAATGTGGAGCTGATGTGAAAATAGCAAAAAAACCAGAGGAACTATATTTAGCAACACATATTATACTTCCAGGAGTAGGAGCTTTTGCTGATGGTATTAATAATTTAAAAGTAGGAAAATGGGATAAGGTTTTAGATGAAATAGTTAAAGAAAAAAAGATACCTATTTTAGGAATTTGTTTGGGTATGCAATTGTTTGCTACATATGGATATGAATCTGGAGAAGTAGAAGGATTAAATTATATAGAAGGTGAAGTTGTAAAGCTAGAAGCAAAAGAAATCTTTGAAAGAGTACCTCATGTTGGTTGGAATGATATAAGAAAGATAAACAATAATGAATTATTAGAAGGTATTGAGGATAATACTGATTTTTATTTTGTTCATAGTTATAAATATGTAACAAAGAATGAAGAAGATATTGTATGCAAAACAAATTATTGTGGAGAGTTTACATCTGTAATAAATAAAGATAATATTTGGGGAGTTCAATTTCATCCAGAAAAAAGTCAAAAATCAGGATTTAAATTAATTAATAACTTTCTAAATTTATAAGATTGGTGGAGGAATACTTACATGTTAAAAGTTAGAGTTATACCTACATTATTGTATAAAGAAGTTGGATTGGTAAAAGGGATTGGTTTTAATTCATGGCGAAGGATAGATACAGTATTACCTGCTATTAAAGTTTATAATATGAGAGAGGTAGACGAATTAATTTTATTAGATATAAAATTAAACCTATTAAAAGTTACGATAATGGTATTAGAGGTTTCTTCTTTATTTTCATGGTCTCGTATTGTTACTTCTCCTTGTCCAATTTCCCAATGAAAAATGTTGAAAGGTTTAGCTTTATGTTGAAATAAAATACCGAGAGTACATAATAAAAATTGGGAGGATTTTGTGCATGAAAAAAACAAATGAAATAAAAGAAGTATTAAAGAAAGGTGATTACAAAGACCTGTTGACAGACATTTATGTTGATGAGAGTAGGATAGAGTATCAGACAGAGCGTTATATAAAAGCGATTGAGAAGTTTGAAAAGCTTTATGGCGAAGGAGATGCAGCAATATACAGTGCACCGGGAAGAAGCGAGGTCGGAGGAAACCATACAGACCATCAGCACGGTGAGATTTTAGCGGCATCTATCAATCTGGACGCTATTGCAGTCACGAGAAAAACAGATGACAACATGATTCATCTTATCTCAGGTACATATAAAGAAATTGTTATTGATGTAAATGACATTTCTTATAAAGAAAGCGAAAAGGAAACAACAAAAGCCCTGATAAAAGGTGTGCTCAAAGGTGCAAAAGACCACGGTTTTGATATTGGAGGATTTACTGCATATGTCACAAGTGATGTGCTCATAGGTGCAGGATTGTCCTCATCGGCAGCATTTGAAACGGTTGTGGGAACTATTATTTCACAGCTTTACAATGACGGAAAAATGGATGCGGTCACGATTGCTATTATCGGTCAGTATGCGGAAAATGTATATTTTGGAAAACCTTGCGGACTTATGGATCAGATGGCTTGTTCTGTAGGAAGTCTTGTTCATGTTAATTTTGCAAAACCAAAAGAACCGGTTGTTGAAAAGGTTGAATTCGACATGAATAAGTATGGTTACAGTTTATGTATTACGGATACAAAGGGCTCTCATGCAGACCTTACGGCAGATTATGCGGCGGTACCACAGGAAATGAAAGAGGTTGCGGCTTATTTTGGAAAAGAAGTTCTCTTAGAAGTAACAATGGATGATGTGATAGAAAATATAGCTGAGATTAGACAAAAATGTGGGGACAGAGCCGTGCTTCGTGCAATTCATTTTATAAATGAAAATAAGCGTGTCCAAAAAGAAGCGGATGCATTAAAGGCAGAAAAGATTGACGAATTTTTAGAACTTGTAAAAGAATCGGGAGACTCATCATACAAGTATCTCCAGAATGTATATACTGTAAACGATATAAAACATCAGAATGTATCACTTGCACTTGCGATAAGCGACACTGTACTTGAGGGTGGAAAAGGAGTATGTCGTGTGCATGGCGGCGGATTTGCAGGAACAATACAGGCATTTGTTAAAAATGAAACCGTACCTGAATATCTTGAAAAGATGGATAAAGTATTTGGAAAAGGTGCTTGCAATGTGCTTAAAATTCGTAAGTACGGTGGAATGAAAGTTATTGATTAAAGTTGATAATAAATGAGAATTGTTGTGCTGTATTCTCTGTTTGAAAAAGAAGCAGGCATACAGGATTGCTAAAAACAGCAGGAGGATATGAGAGTATGATTACTAAATATATCAGTGAACTTGTTTCATACGGGAAGGCTAATGGCTTGATTGAGGAATGTGATGAGATTTATGTTACAAATAGACTTTTAGAATTGTTTGATGTGATGGAATATAGCGTGAAGAATGAAAATTCTGATACCAAGGATTTGAGTGAGTCGCAGAAGTGTGAAAACTCAGAAGAGAAACATAAGGCTGCATCATTCAGACCGGTACATGAGATACTTGAAGATATGATGAAGTATGCCTTTGAAAACGGTATTATGAAAGAGGATACGATTACTGCAAAGGACTTGTTTGACACAAAAATAATGGGCTGTATAACTCCGCCGCCAAGTATTGTGAGGAAAGAATTTAAGGATAAATATGCGGTTTCTCCAAAGGCGGCAACTGATTTTTATTATAATTTCAGCCAGGCAGCCAATTATATAAGAAAAGACAGAATTGCAAGAGATGAAAAATGGGTTACTGATACGGAGTACGGCGAGATTGATATTACCATAAATCTTTCAAAGCCGGAGAAAGATCCAAGAGATATTGCAAAGGCTGGAAAAGCAAAGAAGTCCGGTTATCCGGCTTGTCTTTTGTGCAAGGAAAACGAGGGATATGCAGGTCATTTTTCACATCCTGCAAGACAAAATCACAGGATTATTCCTGTTACATTAGACGGACAGCAGTATTATATGCAGTATTCGCCATATGTTTATTATAATGAACATTGCATTATATTTAATGCCGAGCATACACCGATGAAAATAGACCATGCAGTATTTAAGAAAATTCTTGATTTTGTAAGACAGTTTCCACATTATATGGCTGGCTCAAACGCAGACCTGCCTATAGTTGGAGGCTCTATTTTAAGTCATGACCATTTTCAGGGCGGCGGATATACATTTGCAATGGCGAAAGCTGATTACGAAAAAACATTTGTGATTCCGGGATTTGAAGATGTAAAAGCAGGAATTGTAAAATGGCCTATGTCCGTAATTCGTTTACAGGGGGAAAATGCAGACAGTATAGTAAATGCGGCAGACCATATTCTCACAAGCTGGAGAGCATATACAGATGAAGACGCATTTATATTCAGCGAGACAGACGGAGAACCACACAATACAATAACCCCTATTGCCCGTATGCGTGATGGAAAGTACGAACTTGACCTCGTGCTCCGCAACAACATCACAACTAAAGAAGCACCGTGGGGAGTTTACCATCCGTCAGCAGACCTTCATCATATTAAGAAAGAAAACATTGGACTTATCGAGGTAATGGGACTTGCGGTGCTTCCGGCAAGACTTAAAAAGGAAATGAGCGACCTTGCAGATGCAATATTAAATCACAAAGATATTCGTGCGGATGAGATACTTGAAAAACACGCTGACTGGGTAGACGAGTGGATAGGAAATTATACGATAACTCCGGAAAATATAATGGATATAATCCATGATGAGATAAGCAAAGTATTTGTTAAGGTGCTTGAATGTGCAGGAGTTTATAAACGCACGGAAGATGGACAGAAAGCATTTATGAGATTTGTGGAGAGTTTGTAGGATGAAAAACAGTGAAAAGTTCGATATAAGATACAGTAAAATAAATTTAGTATTTGAATTCACAGAAGATACAAAAATGCCGGAAAATAAAGTTTCGGCGATAAGAGGCGGTATGGGAGAAATGCTTCTTGAACAATATTGCCTGTCGGATAGAAATTGTAATGCTTGTAAATTCAAAGAAGATTGTACGGTACCAAGAATATTTTATCATCCATTAAAAATAAAACCGGAGTATGTAACAAACGGTGAAAGTCTGGGATATATAATAGAGTGTGAAAATAAGCAGACAACATTCAGCAGAGGAGATAAACTAAAAGTAAATATTATCTTATTTGGAAATGTTATAATATATTTTTCACAGATATTGCAGGCATTATATATGCTGGGGATGAAGGGAATAGGAAAAGAAAAAAGCAGATTTGAGATAGCAGGCATATTTAACGAAAAAAGACAGCCGATACTTGAGGATGGTGCTATTAACAATAACAAAATAATAATAAATACACTGTCAAACTATATCGAATATCAATTAAAAAAATTAAACAGCTCAGACAGAAAAATACTGAAATTTTGCACACCATTATCACAGAAATTCAGAGGACAATGGCTAAACAAATTTGACGGACAGGCATTGACAGAAGCTGCAATTAGGAGAGTATATCTGTTAAATTGTATGGAGGGAAATGATGTAGGAAAAATATATCTTGAAAGTGAATTTCCATATATAGAAGAGCAGGAAGTGTACCATACTAAGATTGATAGATATTCAAATACACATAAAAGCCATATTGCATTGCACGGAATTAAAGGGGAATGTGTCCTTGGAAACATAAGCGATGAGTCACTTGAATATCTTATCGCAGGACAGCTTGTGCATATAGGAAAGAATACAAGCATGGGGTTTGGCAGATATGTGATATTGGATTAGAAAAGTAACGCAAACAATGATAATAAATGTCAGTATATGTCAATACTGAAGTGGCAGATGATAGTCTGATAAGTGAACTCATGCAATGTTTTCTAAAAACAGATTTCGAGGATGATAAATTTCCAAATATATCAAGAAGAATGAAAGAATTAAAACATGGTGAGGAGGACGAGAAGATGTGTAAAAGCGTAGAGGAATATGCCGAGAGAAAAGCGAAAGAAGCAGCACAAAAAGCAGCAAAAGAGGCAGCACAAAAAGCAGCAAAAAAAGCTACAGAGGAGGCTGTAAAAAAAGCTATGGCTGAGAAGAAAAAAACGGTAGAAAAATTAAATGATATGGGAATGGATATTTCTTTAATAGCAAGTGCTGTAGATATGGATGAGGAAACTATAAAACAGTGGTTAGAGAAATAATGTTTTCACAAAACGAGCATTTCCAAACCACTTGCCCTTGTTATGCCTTTCGTGGTAATATAAACAACTGTACGATAAAGCAAAAAGTACAGACTCAAAGGAAAAAGAATTATCTAAAACTATCAAGCAGTAGAGCGGATTATAAATATCTGCCTGACTGGTAAAATGTTTTTGTTATACGAAAGGAGTAAAAAATGAGTAATCAACAATCTTCAGCCCCTATTCAGGAAAATAAGATGGGGACTATGCCAATAGGAAAACTGGTTTTTAATATGTCACTGCCGATGATGGTTTCGATGATGGTGCAGGCATTATACAATATTGTTGACAGTATATTTGTCGCAAAATTATCGGAGAATGCTTTGACGGCGGTTTCACTTGCGTTCCCTTTGCAGACGCTTCTTATTGCGGTCGGTACGGGAACCGGTGTAGGTATGAATGCACTTTTGTCTAAGTCTCTCGGTGAGAAAGATTTTAAGAAAGCTAATAAAACGGCGACAAATGCAGCGTTTATATATGCGGTAAGTTATATTGTTTTTCTAATACTTGGATTTACCGTAGTGAAGCCTTTTTATAGAAGTCAGGTGGGAAGTGCCGATGCTGAGATTATGACTATGGGAGTTGATTATCTTAGCACGGTCATGATTTTTTCATTTGGTATTTTTACACAGGTATTTTTTGAAAGACTTCTTACCTCGACGGGACGAACAATTTTTAGTATGACTTCCCAGCTCAGCGGTGCGGTTACAAATATTATATTAGATCCGATTTTAATATTCGGTATGTTTGGTGCTCCTAAAATGGGAGTGACAGGAGCTGCTGTTGCAACTGTTATCGGCCAGTGTGTTGCAGGGCTTGTTGCAGGAACTTGTAATCACAAATTTAATCATGAAGTTAGATTTCAATTTAAGGGATTTAAGCCTGATTTTAAGATTATCGGAACGATTTATGCAGTTGGAATACCTTCTATTATAATGCAGTCTATCGGCTCTGTTATGACATACTGCATGAACCGTATTCTTATTGAGTTTTCATCAACAGCTACGGCTGTTTTTGGTGTTTATTTTAAACTGCAAAGCTTTTTCTTTATGCCTGTATTTGGTCTGAACAACGGAATTACACCTATTATTGCCTACAATTATGGTGCGAGACAGCGTAAGCGTATGGTAAAGACGATAAAAGTAAGTCTTGTGACGGCTTTTTGTCTTACATTTATTGGATTTGTTCTTTTTGAGAGTATTCCACAGGCATTGCTTGGATTGTTTAATGCCTCTAATGATATGCTTAAAATAGGTGTGCCTGCACTTAGAACGATAGGTGTACATTATCTGATTGCATGGTTCTGTATTATTGTCGGAACCGTATTTCAGGCACTTGGAAAAGCAGTGTTTAGTATGGTCGTATCAATCATGCGTCAGCTTGTAGTTCTTGTGCCGGCTGCGTATCTTCTTGCAAAATTTGGCGGACTTCATATGGTATGGTGGTCATTTCCAATTGCAGAGGTTATGTCATTTATTGTTTCACTTACATTTCTTATAAAAATCTGGAATGATATTATAAAAGATATTCCTGAGGGACGAGAATAAATGTAGTGTATTATTTATATTTAGCTGAGCGTATAAAGTTCACTTTGAAGTGTAGTTTATATTCGGTTTGATATATGCTAATTATGTGAAAATTTATACGGCACATTCAAGTATGTAGTCTGATACTGACATAAAAGCATGTGACTAAAAGTAATACATACATAAAGTAATCTGTTTTTTATAAAAGTATTTTTGGATTTTTAATGTGCACTGTGTTGCTTATATTTTTGTGAAATTTTGGAGCAGCTCATCAATCCTTGTATTGATGTTTTCAGGAAAATATTTATCCGGTTTTGGCAAAAGCTTTATCATAAAGTCAATATTTTTATATTTATTTTGTCCGCGTGTATTTAATCTGTCCTGCTCTTTAGAAATCTCAATCTTGACTTGGGCGCGTTTTTGTTCTAATAGCGGAATTATTAAATAATATAAGCGGTCATCTTTAAAGGAGATATAACCGGCTTCTTTTCCTGATTTGGTTTTGACAAAAAGCCTGTGGTTTTTAAGATAAGTGGGATAGAGCGTCATTCCGGCTCGGACAACAGGCGGATGAGGGTCGAGTTCAAGCATTGACTCAATATAAAAAATATCTGCCTGCTCATCGGAAATCGGTTTTAACAGGTCATGCAGGGCAGCGGAAAAATGAATGAACTGCTGTGACAAAAGATAAGTCAGATCGGCTTGAAATTTCAGTCGAACGCTGTCCGAAACCAAGTGCTGTTTTGTTCCTTCCACACCGTCAAGAAGCCATTTGCTTACATCAAACATACTTTTTAAAAAGAGCGGAAAATCCTCGTTGTGATTCCATATATACTTTCCAGTTGCGATAACAAAAGCACCAAACACATTGCCGTCACTATCTTCTGTATAGTGGTATATATTGCGCTCGGTATAGGCATTTGGATTTGTCTCAGCCTTCCAGATGGTTTTATTCTTAGGTGAATAATTAAAATCAGATGAGTTATTAGAAGCTGCATCATCAGAACTGTTGTTATGGGAATATTTTGTGTTTTTTTCAGTGTATTTTGCTGTGCCTGTATTTTTAATATTTTCCTGTAATTTAAAATTATCATTTTTATAAAGAAAAGAATAAGCCGCATTGATTTCCTGAGCCGAATATCTGTAATCATAAGACTTGCCCGAAGCCGCCTTAAAAGCACCACTATCCGGATGGACATGGTGCATAAGGTAACGGTATCTTTTCTTGATAGCCTTTTTATCAGCTTTTGGGGTCAGACCGAGAATTTCATATGCGGCACTACTTGTCATGGTAATTCCTTTCCTTATATATTACAATTTTATTCCTTTGAGCAGCTTCGCAAAAGGACTCTCGTCAGCATCATCCTCCTTATCTGCACGGAACTCGTCAGGTATTTCATAAGTATCTTCTTTAGCGTCAGGAACATCGTCCTCAAGTGCTTTCATGCTGAGTGATATTCTGTCACCGTCAAGTGCAATGATTTTTGCAGATACCGTGTCCCCGGTTTTGACAACTTCTTTTGGAGATTTAATGAATTTATTTGTAATCTGTGAAATGTGGCAGAGTCCGATAAGATTCTCACCTATTTCAATAAATACACCGTATGATTCCATACGCACGATTTTTCCTGAAACAGTTTCTCCGACTGCAAGTTTTGAAATTTTCTGTGAATGTTCCAATGCTGCATTTTCTTTTACAATTTCTTTTGCTGAGAGGACAAGTCTTTTTTCGTTTGCGTCTGCGGTAATGATAATCGCATTTAAAGTCATGCCGACATAGCTTTCAGTGTCCTCAACATAGTCAAGACCGATTTTTGAAGCAGGAATAAATGCTCTTACTCCTTTGACAAAACCTGTCACACCACCTGGATTTGCTTCGGTAATCTTGACGGAAAAAACAGTGCGGTTTGCCATATCATTTTTAAGTTCGTCCCATACAATAAGATTGTGGGCGGCTTTTTTTGATAAGATGACAGCTCCGTTGTCACCCTCAGCGTCAATTACCATTGCACGAATGGTATCGCCGATATTGCAGTCGTTTTTGATGGAAAAAGCAGGGTCATCACTACATTCTTCGAGAGGAATGATACCCTCTGTATAATAATTCAAATCGACGGTGAGTTCTGTTTCAGAAATTCCTATAACGGTAACATTTAAAATATCACCCTCTTTTATTACTTTAAAAGAACTTTCAAGTTCCTTTTCAAAATCTTTCATACTTTCAGTATTGTTACCAGCCATATATTTGTACCCCTTTCGTTTTTGTTTTATAATTAGGTATTTATTTGTTATATCTTTGCAATTAACACAACATATAATTAGTTTCGCATTTACCTATGGTTTTATAATTTGTTAGTTGTCCGCATTAAAAAAGCGAACAATAACTGTTTTTAGTGTATAGGAAAACGCTTGTAATGTAGTGTGGATGCCAGGGCAAAACGCTGGTTTTGCCCTTTTTTAGTATAGTGTGAACAGAGAATATATGCAAGCTAATGTTTGCCGCGAATTTATTGGCTATTCTTTACATAAATATCATGGGATGATATTATATAAGAAAAAATCGGATAAAAATATAGAATGTTTTTACTGGAGTGGAAGATAAATTTGATGGTAACTTATGATTATGATTTCTGGGAGGTAAAAATTGAACATACTGATTTCAATAGATTCATTTAAGGGGAGCATGACTTCAATGCAGGCAGGAAAAGCGGCGAAAAAAGGGATTTTAAAAGCTGTTCCTGATGCAGTTGTGTCGGTATGTCCTCTTGCCGATGGCGGCGAGGGGACAACAGACGCACTGACCGATGGGATGGATGGCGAAAAGATAAGCCTTACGGTGACCGGTCCTCTTGGTGAAAAAACAGATTGCTATTATGGATGGCTTGACGGGAGCAAAAAGGCAGTTATGGAGATGGCTTCGGCAGCAGGAATTACACTTGTGCATGAAAAAAATCCGTTAGCCGCCACGACTTTTGGTGTCGGTGAAATGATTTTTGATGCGATTAAAAGAGGTGCAGAAAATATCATTATCGGAATAGGCGGAAGTGCGACAAATGATGGCGGTATTGGTATGCTTAAGGCACTTGGATATGAATTTCTTGATAAAAACGGGAAAGATGTAGGACTTGGTGCATCATCACTTGGAAAAGTAGAAAATATTGTTGATGATAAAGTGAATCCTCTGATTTCAAAAGTTAAATTTCAGGTTGCGTGTGATGTTGATAATCCGCTGTGCGGTGAAAACGGTGCGACCTATATATTTGGTACGCAGAAAGGTGTGACCGATGAGATGAAGCCTGTTATTGACAGGGCAATGAAACATTTTGCAGAAAAAACAGCGGAAAAACTTGGTGTATCATGTGAAGATATTGCGGGAGCAGGTGCGGCTGGCGGTCTTGGTTTTGCATTTCTTTCATATCTAAATGCGGAACTTAAACCGGGAGTTGAACTTATTATGCAGGCAACCGATATGGAAGAAAAGATAAAAATGGCTGATATTGTAGTGACGGGAGAGGGACGGCTCGACAGCCAGACCGTGATGGGGAAAGCACCGATAGGTGTGGCGGGACTGGCAAAGAAATACAATAAAAAAGTGATAGCGTTTGCGGGGAGTGTATCTGACGATGCGGTTTTGTGCAATGCAAACGGAATAGATGCATTTTTCCCGATAGTGCGTGGAGCGACAACATTGGAAAAAGCAATGCGAACGGAAAATGCCGTAAAAAATATGGAACTTACGGCGGAGCAGGTGTTCAGATTGGCAGCAGACTTTATGGTACATTAGAGTTGTATTTAGCGTGTGTAAGGGGCGTGGTTGTAAAGTGAAAGGCATTATTATATAATGATATTGGGGTCAAAAGGTATTTTGACCCTTGCATCATATAATAAAACCAGTAATATTGTTTTGGGCGAAGGATGGAGGAGAGTTGCTTATGATAAAAGAAAATGAAACAGATAATCCGGTTTTGGCGATATGCTATGATTTTGACAAGACACTGTCGCCTGATGATATGCAGGCACAGGGCTATATCCAGTCGATTGATTATGAGGTTGACGATTTTTGGAGAGAGTCAAACGAACTTTCAGAAAAAAATGAGATGGACAGAAATCTTGCTTATATGTATCTGATGGCAGAGAAATCGAGGGGGAAAGTTCTTTTTACAAAAGAAACTTTACATAATGACGGGGCAAAAGTTAAACTTTATCCGGGTGTGGCAACATGGTTTGACAGGATAAATGATTACGGTGAAAAAAAGGGCGTAAAGGTTGAACACTATATTATTTCATCGGGATTAAAAGAGATGATAGAAGGCACGGAAGTTGCAGACAAATTTAAAAAGATTTATGCGAGTTCGTTTTATTTTGATGAGAGCGGGGTCGCCGTGTGGCCTGCACAGGTGGTAAATTACACCAATAAAACGCAGTTTTTGTTCAGGATAGAAAAGGGAATACTTGATGTAAATGATTCAAGGGTGAATGATTACTTTAAGCCAAATGAATACAGAGTTCCGTTCCGCAATATGGTCTATATCGGCGACAGCGAGACGGATATTCCATGCATGAAGCTTGTAAATATAAACGGCGGACATTCAATAGGTGTCTATGATTCAAAAACGAAAGACAAGACAAAAGTTTTTAATATGCTCGAAGAAAACAGGATAAAATATTTTGTCCCGGCGGATTATACTAAAAAATCTAAACTTGAAACTCTGGTAAAGCAGATAATTGACAGGACAGCTTCAAATGAAATTCTCGAAAGTTTCCATTTTGATTGTGTAAAAGAAAAAAATAATGTGCATAATACACTTGATTATTACAACTTAAATGCGGATAAATTTGTCGCAAGTACATTACAGGTGGATTTTGAGGAAACTCAGAAAAAATTTATTGAGAAACTGGATAAAGGGGCATTTATTCTTGATTTTGGATGCGGTTCAGGCAGAGACACAAAATATTTCCTCGACAACGGTTATAAGGTGGATGCGGTTGACGGTTCAAAAGAGTTGTGCAGGCGGGCGAGTGAATACACGGGAATTTCTGTCAAAAATATGATGTTTACTGAACTTAATGTAAAAGAAAAATATGACGGTATATGGGCGTGCTCGTCGATACTTCATCTGGCAAAGGATGAACTTGAAAATGTAATGAATAAAATGACGGCGGCATTGAAACTGAACGGGATTATATATGCGTCATTTAAGTATGGAAATTTTTCGGGGGAGCGTAACGGCAGATATTTTACTGATATGACCGAAGAAACATTTGAAGAATTGATTAAAAAAATAGACGGAATAACTCTTGAAGAACAGTGGATAACATCGGATGTGAGAGTAGGCAGAGGAGAGGAAAAGTGGCTGAATGTGTTGCTGAGGAGGGGCTAAGAACAGAGTGGAAGCGATGGATGCTGTTTGGTTGAAAAATCAGGAAGAGAGATAAAAAGGATATTCTGACATAAAAATATATAATAAAATAGTGAGCAGACTTAGATATTGCCATATATTTTTTACGGTTAGATTGTTTTAAAAAGAAAAATAAATAATAGGTATAAATTGTAATCATATAAATGTGATGCTATAATAGTATATAGATAAAATATTGTCTATTTTTAATGGAATAGCCTTAAAATGGATAAAATTTTATCTGTTTATAAATAAAGTGTATATATTTGTTGTAATGGAAGAAATTTAACATTTATTTCATGATTTATCGGGGAGGTGGAGCAGATGGAAGCTCTTGTGTGGGAGACAGCAGAAGAACTTGATATGAAATTGGCAGAGAGAGTCAGAAATATTAGAAAACGCAGGTCAATTTCTCAACAGAAACTTGCAATAATGAGTAATGTAAGTTATGGCTCGATAAAGAGATTTGAGGCAAAAGGGCAGATTTCACTTATAAATCTAACTAAGATAGCGATGGCACTTGGGATTGCGGATGAACTTAGAAATACATTTACACAGGTGCCATACAGGAACATTGAGGAGGTTATAAATGAGGGGAAATAAAAAAATAAATGTTCTATATGATGGAAAGACTGTCGGGACAATGGCTGTGACTGCGGACAGAAAGATAGCTTTTGAATATAGTGATGAATGGCTTGAAACAGGATTTTCTATCAGTCCGTTTTCATTACCTTTAAAAAAGCAGGTATTTATTCCCGGCAAGGATTATTTTGATGGCTTGTTTGGTGTATTTGCGGATAGTCTGCCTGACGCATGGGGAAGATTGCTTTTGGAGCGGCTGTTAAAACAAAAAGGGAAAGAATTGTATGATTATACAATGTTGGATGGGCTGGCAATCGTAGGAAAGTCAGGGATGGGTGCTTTGAGTTAAATAGCCAATGGAGACTTAGTCCGGCATATGACCTTACTTTCAGTAACACATATTATGGAGAACATACAACTATGGTTGATGGAAATGGACGCAATCCGGGTATGAAAGAGATTGTAAATGTCGGTGTGCAGGCAGGGATGAACCCTGATGTATGTATTGGGATTGCAAATGAAATAAAAAAAGTGGTGACTCAGATGCTTGGTGAATATTTGAGGTGATAAAATTTGGATATACAGCATTTAAAATATAAAAATGAGTTGAATATAGACAGCTTCATACATATGCTTGACGATACGACAGAATGTTATAAATTCTATTGGCTTGATGCATTGTTAAAATTATTTTCGCTAGGAAAGACAGAAATTGTCTTTGATGACCTTATAAATCAGATGATAGCAGATGCGTGGTATTCTGTTGTTGAATATCATCTGCATCTCGGTCCTAAAAATGCTTCGGGAAAAATAATGAATAGTTTGGAAAGAGCGGTTATCAAATTGTCGCAGTTGACCAATATTCCAAATGATGCAGACAGAGATACAATTATATTGGCTGTTAAAGAAAATGACAGGGAGCTGCATGGTGAAAAAGACCAGTTGACGAAGAATGTGCCTTATCGTATGCTGTCTCCGTTTATGCACGAAGTTAAAGGAAATGACAGGATATGGGATCAAAAAAAGAGATTGATAGCTTATATTGAGCAGTTAAATAAGAAAGAATGTATTCCATATCAGATAACGAATGGAGCAGGCTTGAAAAAGCGTGTCGTTATCAATGAGGAATGGCAGGATTTTTTTATGGACAATTTTGTCACGATTTCAGGCTGGATAGAAGTGAAAAAAGTACGGTATTTGCAAGGGAGAAATCCTGGTGTACCGGGGATAATCTATAAGCTTGTTCCTGAAAATAATAAACAGAGAAAATTAAGATATGTAAGAAATTTGTGGAATACTATAATCGAGACAAAACCCGTATATGATATATATTCTGAAAAATTGCTTGGATTAAATGATTTTGATATAGATCATTTTGTGCCGTGGTCGTTTGTGGCAAATGATGAACTGTGGAATTTACTTCCTATGGATAGTTCGCTTAATTCAAGCAAGAGTAATAATCTGCCACAGTGGAAATATTTTGAACTGTTTGCAAAAAATCAATATATGATGTATGAAAGTGCAAAAAGCAGCGAAAAGATAATGGACAAATTTAAGAAATGTCAGAGAGATAATCTTGTGATGCCGTGGTCGATGGAAGAATTATACATTGCCGAAAATGACAGAGAAGCGTTTATTAAGGTTTTGGAGGAAAAATTGCATCCGGTGTATGACTCGGCAAGAATACAGGGGTATGAGATTTGGAGAATGTGAAATGTTATGGTTGATAAAAATGGCGGTAATAATATTCTGGCAAAAGAATATTGCAAAAATATGACATAAAATGGATATGAGAATTTGCTTATACAAGGTATAATAAATACATGGAGTTTAACAAATCGGGATTTGTCCGTTCTCACAATATTCCAAATTTCTTTACGGACAATTATGACCACCAAATTTATGAGTGTGGTGTACAGTTAATAGATATGGTATATTTGCAAAGATGTTTATAACTTCCAGTTTACCAAGCCCTTTGAGAGAGGAGAAATCCTTTTCTCAAAGGGCTTTTTAATTTTACCGACATTCGTAAACTACAAGTAAAAGCCAAAACTTCATATACTCTAATCACAGAGGAAGTGGAGGTTTTGATATGAGTAACAGCTTAGCGGAAGTACATCCCGAATTGATTGCCTATTGGTCGGAAAAGAATTTGCCGTTGACTGTTGTTTAGCACATTAAATGTTACTCCATTCCTCATATTAAATGTGGTAAATATTGTCTAAGTAAGAGAAGCTATGTCACTTTCGTCCTGAATTATCCTGAAGTTATCCGGCTTTTTATATGCGGGTTCATTCCCCAGCTCCTTAACAAGTTAAAACGGTAATGTTTTTCTTGTGCACAGTAGAGCACTATAGTATAATGAAACCAGTTTTTTTGCATAAGTTTAAAAGCTATAATAAGGAAATCGGCAAACCAGATGAAAGTCTGGGACGCAAAGCTACAGGGCCTTTAAAATGGCAGCCAGTTGTATGAAATGACGTGCACTGTCTGTTTGACAGTGTTTTTTTTACGGAGTTATTTCACAGACGTAACAATAATGATTTTATCAGGAAAGAAATAGGCAAAGTATGAAAAAGGCAAAACGTTGTCTGATAGCAGTGGTGTCAGTATTCCATGGATCTTGGTGAAGACTGGTCTAATAATGAAATCATCCAGGCTGTGGCAATCGGTGAGTTTACAAACCTGGATGGTATTGAATGGCGAAACGGTGCAGAGACTGAAGCGGATGAATTTTTGATGCGTTTACCCGTGCGGAAAGTTCCATTACAAACAAAATACAGGGAACCGGACTTGGTATGGCTATTACTAAGAATCTGGTTGAGGAAATGGGAGGTACCATTGATGTGGTCACTGAACAGTGACAAATGGATTTGATGCGGCAGTGCAATTTTATTAAACCAGGAGGTTGACAGGGAGATGTATAGAGAAATATATTTGACAGACAGGAGATTTAATATGATTTCGAGAGCAAAGAAATATGTGGCAGTATTACTGGCTTTTGTATGCGTGTGTATGATATTTTCTCCACAGACTGCATATGCAGCCGAGGACAGTTCGCAGCATGAAACTGTCAAAGTCGGTTTC
>ENA-OUQW01002384-OUQW01002384.1-human-gut-metagenome-genome-assembly--contig:-NODE-2384-length-15833-cov-5.629611_pt1 | contig 15833 bp, 11 predicted proteins | sample MGYA00248464_ERZ548849 | MGnify/ENA primary metagenome ERZ548849 (study PRJEB26491, sample SAMN04978193) | human gut metagenome | host: Homo sapiens | study: EMG produced TPA metagenomics assembly of... | reverse complement strand
TAAACGTGTCAATTGACCATCCCATTGGAAGTACAACAATTCCTCCCGGATGCTGTCCGGTCGTACGGCGCACGCCAACACAGCCCTCCAACAGACGCTCAATTTCCACCGTCCGCTTAGGAATTCCTTTCTCCTCAAAATAATTTTTCACATAACCGTATGCCGTCTTATCCGCAAGTGTACCTACCGTACCGGCACGGAATGTCTGTCCGGCACCAAAAATAACTTCCGTATAGGCATGGGCTTTACTCTGGTATTCACCGGAAAAGTTCAAATCAATATCCGGCTCTTTATCCCCGTAAAATCCAAGGAATGTTTCAAACGGTATGTCATGTCCATCGCGCACAAGTTCTGCCCCGCAATTCGGACATTTCTTCGGCGGCATATCAAATCCGGAACTGCCGGCAAACGCTTTTACCTCGTCCGAATCAAAATCCGAATAATGGCATTTTTCGCAGTAATAATGTGCCGGAAGCGGATTTACCTCTGTGATACCGGACATTGTAGCAACGAAAGAAGAACCAACGGAACCACGCGAACCAACAAGATACCCGTCCTCATTCGATTTCCACACAAGCTTCTGTGCAATAATATACATTACGGCAAATCCGTTGGAAATAATGGAGTTTAACTCCCTCTCCAACCGCTCCGAAACCTGCACCGGTAAATTTTCCCCGTACATACTGTGCGCCTTATTGTAACAAATATCACGAAGCTCCTGATCGGAATTTTCAATAACCGGCGGACATTTATCCGGAAATACCGGCGATATCTTCTCAATCTGATCGGCAATCAAATTCGTATTCGTTATAACAACTTCTTCTGCTTTTTCCTCTCCTAAGTAGGAAAATTCCGAGAGCATCTCCTCAGTTGTTCTAAAATAAAGTGGCGGCTGTTTACCATCATCCATCTTTTTACCGGCAAGCAGAATTGTACGGTAAATATCATCCTCCGGGTCAAGGAAATGGACATCACAGGTAGCGCAGACAGGCTTGTTATATTTTTCGCCAAGCCTTACAATCCGGCGGTTCATTTCCTTTAAATCATCCCATGTATTGATGTTTGCGTAGGCACCTTTTTCCTTGTCAAACATAAATTCATTGTTGCCAATCGGCTGAATTTCCAGATAATCATAGAAATCCACCAATTCTTCAATTCTCTCCTCGTCTGCATCATCTAACAGTGCACGATACAGTTCGCCCGCCTCACATGCCGAACCAAGAATCAATCCTTCCCTGTATTTCATTAACTGACTCTTTGGAATACGTGGACGTCTGGCATAATAATCCAAATGTGCCATTGATACCAAATGATACAAATTCACACGTCCAACTTCATTTTTTGCAAGAATAATCGCATGATAACTCGGCTTTTTCTTAATGATTTCCGGTGCCGAATGCGTCCTCTCATATAACGCCTTCAAATCTGTAATGCCCTGTTTTTCTAACATTCGGATCATTTTCTCAAAAATTTCCGCAGTTGCCTCAGCATCTTCGACCGCGCGATGGTGATTCACAAGTGAAATCTTCATCGTCTTTGCCACATTATCAAGCGTATATTTCGCCAGATGTGGAAATAACACACGTGCCACACCAACCGTATCTACAACCGTATAATGAATATCTCTGCCCTGCTCGGCTCCTTTTTTGCAGATAAAACTATAGTCAAATCCGGCATTGTGGGCAACTAATACACACCCCTTGCAAAAGTCAAGGAATTCCGGAAGTATCGTCTCGATTTTTGGCGCATCACTTACCATGTCATCCGTAATACTTGTCACGTCAGTAATTCTCGGTGGAATTGCTACCTCCGGATTTACAAATGTACTGAAGCGGTCCGTGATTTTACCCTTTTCCACTTTCACCGCACCAATTTCAATAATGCGGTTTCTCGTTGGCGAAAAACCGGTTGTTTCCAAGTCAAAGACAACAAACGAATCCTGCAAAGTCTGCCCTTCTTCATTGACAACGGTATCGTCCAAATCGTCTACTAAGTACGCCTCACAGCCATAAATCACCTTAAAATTATCATCTTTAATGGCATGGTCGGCATCCGCAAAAGACTGAACAACACCATGGTCAGTAATTGCAATGGCAGGGTGTCCCCACTCCTGCGCTCTTGTTACTAATTTCTGACAGTCTACCACCGCATCCATATCACTCATCTGCGTATGTGCATGAAGTTCCACACGTTTTACCGGTGCCTCGTCTTTTCTGCCAACGCGGAAATCATCAATTTCTTTGGCACCGTCTATATTTTTAATCACAAGCTCCTTTGAATAATCATCAAAAGAAGCATGCCCTTTTACTTTTACATAATTTCCGCCCTTTATAAACTCTGAAAGAGACAATTCCTCTGCCTTTGTTTTTTTCACAAACATAAGACAGCGAATCGTATCGGTAAAATCCGTAATAGCAAAAGAAATTATCAATTTTTCACCATTACTGAATTCTCGTTCTTCCACACTTCGAATCATACCGGCGATAACGACTTCTCCAATTTCGTCCACAATATCGCTGATTGGCATAACTGCCCCTTCCACATTGGAGCCAAAAAACACACTGGGGTCTCTTGTCTTTTTTTTCTTTGCCACATATGTTTTCTTTTTTTGTATCTTGCGCGCCTCTTCCACCGCTTCTTCATTTTCTTTCTCTTCTTTTTTTCGTACTACTGTATAAACTTCCGGCTCCTTGTTAATCTTTCGCTCCTTCTTCTCATAGCGAAAAGAAATGTCCACTTCCTGACCGAAACTGCGTTTTAATCGTTTGGATAAAAATTCTTTAATTTCCTTACTTTTTTCATGACACAAAAAATCATCGTCACAGGTTAAAACAATCGAGTTTCCATCCACTTCAAATGGATGGCTGCAAAACTTCATATGTTCAATCGTGTCATGTTCTTTTAACTCTTCTTTTAAAATTTCTTCGCATTTTTCCACCAGTTCATCCACCTCATAAGACGCTGCAAACGGGTAATACATCTCTAACTTTGGCTGCACTCCCATTTTACGGAACACCTGCGAATACAAAGCATGCTCCATCGTATGTATCGTTCGTCTGTGAAGCAGCTGGTCACTTTGACAGTAAATAAAGGCCAGCATCTTCGTACGCGATGCGCTGACCTTCTCCACCATAGTTCCTGAAAAATAATTATATAAGGAGTCCTCGATTGATAATTCCGGAAATGCTTCAAAAAAATGTACCACAAAAATCAACCCTTTCTCAATCATTCCAGTGTAAAAGTTCCTGCCGCAAAGTTTCTAACAACTCGCTTTCCGGCACTTTCTTTACAATTTCGCCCTTCTTAATTAATAAACCTTCACCAATTCCTCCGGCAATCCCGATATCGGCTTCCTTTGCCTCACCCGGACCATTTACTGCACAGCCCATAACGGCAACTTTGATATCCAAATCAAAATCTTTCACCATTTCTTCTACTTTACCGGCCAATGAAATCAAATCAATCTGGGTACGTCCGCAGGTCGGACAGGATACAACCTGTACACCACCTTTATAAAGTCCTAATGTCTGCAAAATCAGTTTAGCTGCCTGCACCTCTTTCACAGGGTCTCCGGTAAGAGAAACACGGACGGTATCGCCAATTCCCTGATACAAAATTGTACCAAGACCAACTGCCGATTTAATGCTTCCCGAATACACCGTTCCCGATTCCGTAATTCCTACATGCAGTGGAAAATCCGTCTGCTTTGCCAGTTCTTCATGTGCCCTGATACACATTAAAACGTCGGAGGACTTAATGCTGATTACAAGATTATCATATCCCATGTCCGTAATTATGGACACCTTGTCAAGTGCACTTTCAACCAGCCCCCGTGCCGTGACGCCACCATATTTCTCAACCAGATTTTTTTCCAGAGAGCCACTGTTTACGCCTACACGAATTGGCACCTGACGCTCTTTACAGCAGTCAACAACTGCCTTTATTCTCTCATTGCTGCCAATGTTTCCCGGATTAATTCTTATTTTATCTGCACCGTGTTCCACCGCCGCAATGGCAAGGCGGTAATCAAAATGAATGTCCGCCACCAAAGGAATGTGAATCTGTTTTTTTATCTCTTCCAAAGATTTTGCCGCTTCCATGGTCGGAATGGCACAGCGGATAATTTCACAGCCTGCCTTCTCCAGCTGCAAAATCTGAGATACCGTTGCTTTCACATCTTCTGTTTTCGTATTTGTCATAGACTGAATGGCAATCGGATTTGTGCCGCCGATTGTCACTTTTCCAATCTGAATTTCCTTTGTTTTATGACGCATTCTTTTCAACCCCTTTTACTAGAACAAATTGATAATATCATGCCCAAGAATGACCACCATTAACAGCATCAAGAGCATAAAACCTGCCATATTAACATAGCCCTCATATTTTGGATTCATCGGTTTTCTGCGAATCCACTCAATAATCAAAAACAGTAACCGTCCGCCATCCAATGCCGGAATCGGAAGTAAATTCATAACGCCAAGGTTGGCAGATAACATAATACACCAGTAAATCATGCTCATAACCATCATACCCGGTCCGCCACCATTGTCTTTGTCACCACTGGCTTCGATGTTTTTTCCCATCGTTGATACAATGCCAACCGGTCCTGACACATCACTTGCCTTAAAGCGTTTTGTCACCAGTCCCTGCAGGCTCTTTACAACCGTTTCAATCCAATACTTCATTTCGTAAGTGGAATACTTCAAATTGCCAAGAATACCTACTTTTTCCCACTTTCCGTGGTTAATTCCGATGCGGTAATTTTCATTTCCACTTGCATCTTTCATAAGTTCCGGTTTCATGACAATCGTTTTTTCCTGACCGTCACGCTCTACGACCATCGTCACATCTTCGCCCTTAGGAAAACCATAATAAGCGGTATACAAACTGATATCACCGTCAATTGTCATCGTTTTCCCATTGATTTCTTTGACTACATCGCCAACCTGCAAACCACTCTTTTGTGCCGGTGTGTTGTCAGCCACAACTGTAATCTGCGGACTTTGATATCCCATTACCGCAGTCAGTATAACAGAAAATATAAATGCTAAAATGAAGTTAAAAAATGGTCCTGCAAAAATAATTGCCATCCGCGCATAAACGGATTTTCTGCTGAAGGAAGAATCATCTGCGATATCCTCTTCTTCACCTAACATCATACAGGAACCGCCAAAAGGAAGCAGTTTCCAAGAATAAATTGTTTGTTCATTATACTCCGGGTGTTCTTCTAAAAATGCGGAAGATTTCAAAAACATGATTTTTCTTCCCTCACTTGTTTTCACCCATGAAATCAAACGCGGTCCCATGCCAAGCGAAAACTCTAAAACTTTCACCTTATTCCATTTTGCCACGATAAAATGTCCAAATTCATGAAATAAAATAATTACACTAAAAACTAAAATTGCCAAAAAAATGGTCCATGCACTCATCTGCTTACATTCCTCCAATCTTTATTTAAACGTTCATATGTTTCCCTTTCGGTTTCTAAAATCTGAGACAAATCAGGATGCTTAATTACCCGATGTTTACTCATAGCATATTCTATCATATCATAAATTTGTAAAAAAGCGATGTCTTTCTTTAAAAATCTCGCAACTGCATACTCATTCGCCGCATTCATCGCAGTCAGCATACTGCCGCCAATCCGGCTTGCCTCCACGGCAATTGGGATTCCCCGCAGAACATCCGTATTTGGTTTTTCAAATTGAATATCCGCTAATGCCTCAAAATTAAGCCTTTCTCCGCCCAAATAATTACGCTCCGGATAATATAGGGCATACTGAATCGGAAGCCTCATGTCCGGTGTTCCAAGCTGCGCCATCACAGCACCGTCAACAAAGCCAACCATGGAATGAATCACGCTTTTAGGCTGAACCAACACATGAATTTTATCGATATCCACATCAAACAGCCACTTTGCCTCAATCATTTCCAGACCTTTATTTATCATCGTCGCTGAATCAATTGTAATTTTTGCCCCCATGCTCCAGTTCGGATGCATAAGTGCCTGTTCTACCGTTACTTTTTCCAGTTCCTCTTTCGTACCGTGGCGGAACGGCCCGCCGGACGCTGTCAGAAAAAGAGTTTCAATCTGTGACTTTTTCTCACCGTTTAAACACTGGAAAATAGCGGAATGTTCACTGTCTACCGGAAGAATTGACACGCCGTATTCTTTAGCAAGCGGCATAATGATATGTCCTGCCGTCACCAGTGTTTCTTTATTGGCAAGGGCAATATCCTTTCCCGCACGGATTGCCTCCATGACCGGGCGAAGTCCAATCATGCCAACCATCGCAGCAACTACCACATCTACATTTGGCAGAGTAGAAACCGCAACAAAGCCATCCATTCCGTATAAAATCTCACAGGAATGATTCGGCAGCAATTTTCTTAACTCTTCCGCCTTTTCTTCATTTTTCATAACGGCATAAGACGGACAGAAACGCTGAATCAATTCTGCCATTTTTTCTACACTCTCACTCGCCGTCAGAGCAACCACTTCAAAATCGTCCGGATTCTGTGAAATAACATCCAACGTCTGTGTTCCAATGGAACCAGTCGCTCCAAGAATCGTTACTCTTTTCAATTTCAATTCCTCCCAATCAGCCAAGATTCATTGTAAGGGCTAATAAATAATAAACAAAAGGTGCTACAAATATTACACTGTCAAACCGGTCTAATACACCGCCATGTCCAGGAATTATTTTACCATAATCTTTGATTTCATAATTTCTTTTAATCGCTGAGGCTGTTAAATCACCGACCTGCGAAATCAACGCTCCAATCACTGTAACCAACGGAAATACGATATATGGATTTGCGGTAAAAGCGGCATATTCCGGAAAGAAAAAGGCATAAAAAAAACCAAGCAGTCCGGCGCCGACAACACCACCAATGCAGCCCTCAACCGTCTTTTTCGGACTCAGTTCTGAGAAATGATGTTTTCCAATCAGAACACCGGTCACATAAGCAAATGTGTCAGAGCCCCAGGCAGAAATTATAATCAGCCATACCAGCCAGTTTCCGGCAACTAAATCTCTCGTTCTTGCAATATAACTGAACAAAACACTTACATATAAAAAAGCAAACACTGCTTTTGTAATATCTTCAATTCGTAACTTTGGATAAGAAAATACATAAATCACTAATAGGGCAAGCATCATGAATATAAGCAATCCAAACAGCAGCCAGTCAATTCCTCCATAGACACAAAGCAGGCCATAATATACCACGGTCGCCACATACGACACCACTGCCAGGAAAGTTTTTTCCATCCGAAGTACACGCAGCAGTTCATATACACCAAGAAGTGACAAAACGCCGAGCGCAAAAAGCAAAAAATAACCTCCCTGAACAAAGACGAAAATAGCGGCAAGCACTAAGACAATCCCACTAATTAAACGAGTAAAAAACATGATTTGCTCCTCCTAAACTCCTCCAAAGCGACGGTCTCTTTTGTTATAATAATCAATCGCTTTTTGTAATTCTTTTTTATTAAAATCCGGCCACAAAACATCCGTAAAATAAAATTCGGTATAAGCAAGCTGCCAAAGCATAAAGTTAGAAAGTCTTTCTTCCCCACTTGTGCGAATCAACAAATCCGGATCCGGAAGACCTTTGGTGTCCAAATATCCGGCAAACATTTCCTCGCTGATATCCTCAGGCTTTACTTTACCCTCTTTAACATCCGCCGTCATCGTTCTCATTGCACGTGTCATTTCATCCCGGCTCCCATAGTTTAAGGCAACCTGAAAATGAAGTCCGGTATTATCTTTCGTTGCTTCTTCTAGTTCTTTGATACTCTGTTTCATGTCCTCTTCTAACGGAGTAATATCACCAATTACACGAACGCACATATTATTTTTTTTACTTCTCTTAATGCAGTCTTTCAAATACTGTCTGAGAAGTTTCATCAGCGCATTAACCTCATCCTGTGGCCGTTTCCAATTCTCCGTAGAAAACGCATATACGGTAAGATAATTTATCCCAAGATTATAGGCATCCTCACAAATCTGCTCCACGGTTTTACTCCCGGCAACATGCCCTGCTTTACGTGGCAGCAATCGTTTTTTTGCCCATCTTCCATTACCATCCAAAATAATGGCAACATGGTTTGGCGCATTTAATTCTGAACGTTCCATAAAAATTCCTCCATCTTCTAAAAAAAGGAAGGACAGACAAGACTCCTGCAAAGCAGGAACAGGCTGTCCTAATATCCGGCACATGTGCACCGAAACTCCTTCTATACGGTCATTACTTCTGTTGATTTTGCATCAATTGCCTGATCAATTTTCTTTACATACTCATCGGTAAGTTTCTGAATCTTATCTTCTAACTGTTTCTGGTCGTCTTCTGAAATCTCGTTTGCCTTTGCTTCTTTTTTCACAGCATCATTGGCATCTCTACGAATGTTTCGGATGGCAACCTTAGCTTCCTCACCTTTTTTCTTGACATCTTTTACCAGTTCTTTACGACGTTCCTCCGTAAGTTCCGGAAATACCAGGCGAATCACTTTTCCATCGTTTGCCGGTGTAAGTCCCAAATCAGAAGCCAAAATTGCTTTCTCGATATCTTTAATAAGACCGGCATCCCACGGCTGAATCTGAATCATGCGGGCTTCCGGTACGGAAATATTGGCAACGCCCTGCAAGGAAGTCGGTGTTCCATAATAATCTACCTGAATACGATCCAAAATTCTTGGATTTGCACGTCCGGCACGAATTGCACCATATTCTTCTTCCAGATTAGCAAGTGACTTTTTCATCTTCTCTTCATATTGATTTAATTCCATGACTGTTTAACCTCCATTAATCCACAGTAATAATCGTACCGTTGCTTTTTCCTGCTACGGCGTTTGCAATACTGTTTTCTTCATTCAGACCAAAAATCAGCATTGGCATTTTATTTTCCAGACAAAGCACGGCGGCCGCCAAATCTACAACACCGAGTTTGTTGTCAACAATATCTGCCATCTGCATTGAATCATACTTTTTCGCATCCGGATTTACTGCCGGGTCGGAATCATATACACCATCAATGGATTTCGCTGCGAGAATAATATCGGCATCAATTTCAATCGCACGAAGTGCCGTTGCGGTATCGGTTGAAAAATACGGATGTCCGGTTCCACCGGCAAAGAATACTACCATTCCTTTGCCGAGATATTTGTTGACGCGGTCTTTGGAAAATAACTTCGTAAAAGAACCACAGGAAAATGGTGTTAATACTTGTGTCATAAGTCCTACGGAACGACAGATTTCTGACATATAAATGCAGTTCATAACCGTAGCCATCATACCAATCTGGTCTGCTTTGGTGCGGTCTATCGTCTCACTGGAACGTCCGCGCCAGAAGTTTCCGCCACCGATTACAATGGCAACTTCAGTTCCGGCATCCACCAAATCTTTAATCTGTTTTGCAACCGGTACACAGGTTGCCTCGTCAAAACCGGTCCCCTTGTCTCCTGCCAAAGCCTCACCGCTTAATTTCAATAATACTCTTTTATATTTGCTCATTGTGAAATAGCCTCCTGTTATATTTCTTATTCAAAGAATGAATCCAAATCCACATCGGCATATGCCAAAGAGCAATGTCCATCAATAACAGCTCCACTGTTAATCTGAATGGATTTTGCTTTAATATCACCTTTTACTACCGCTGTAGAATCCACGATAACAGGACCATTTACTTCAATGTTTCCTTTTACTGCACCGGCAACCAGTACGGAAGTGCAGCTAATACTACCGATTACGACTGTTCCTACGTCAATTTTTACAATACCACGGCTGTTAATATCACCTTCCAGTCTTGGTGTATTCACATAAATTTCGGAAGCAATTGTATTACCTGCTACTTTACCGGTAATTGTTAATTTGCCCTCACATTCTACATCACCTTCAATGGTACCTTTTACAACGAGAGATGTATCGGATTTGATGCCACCGTTAATGGTTGTTCCTTTCGTAATTACGGTAACTTCCTGTGCATCATCTTCCACCTCTTCCACCGGTGTATTATCAATACTTGCTTCTTCCATTACTTCTTCGTTCATGACGTCTTCCTCCTCGTAATCTTCAACCGGTTCTTCAATTTCCTCCGGCTCATCTACTACTTCTTCCACCGGTGCTTCCACAGGTTCCTCTATTACTTCTTCCGGCTCTGCAGCCACCGCAATTTCATTTTCTTCCGTCTCACTATTTTCCACAACTAATTCCGGAACCTCTTCTGTCGGTTCTGCCGGCGGAAAATCGGTTGTCAATTCACTCATCGGAACTGTCTCTTTTGTTTTCTCATCATCCACTGCCAGATTTTCATCCAGACCCTCTGTCAACTCATTCACGGACTGAGCAATATCCTCTTTTAAGTCCTTAAAAAAACTCATTTTCCTTCCTCCTGTTTTCCATTGTTGTGCTGAACGAGTATCATCGACTCATCCACCGGCAACAATTCATAATTTTTAGCTTTAATTTGTTTTATAATAGATGGCAGTGCTTTTACCGTCATCGGCTTGTCTGCCACATCATACATAAGTACAACTGCTGTATCATATGCATCAACGCCCTGCATAACGCCGGTTACCACTTGTTCTTTTGTGGCATTTGCATTATTGATATCAGGACTGATAACATTCCAGTCTAAATACAGATAATGGTTTTTCTTTAACACATCAATAAAATTCTGGATTGGAAGTGATGTGTTCTGCGTACTGCTTCCTCCCGGAAAACGATAAAACTTCGTGTGTACTCCGGTTGCTTCATATAAGCAGCGGTTGATTTGCTTTAAGTCTTTCTCAAAAGCCTCTTTAGAATCATAAATCACATCCTGAATGTGTGAATAAGAATGCATTGCTAACGTGTGGCCTTCTTTTACAATCCGCTGATATATTTTCTTCGACGAAGCGTCCTCTTTTCCTGTCACAAAAAAAGTTGCTTTCACATGGTTCTTTTTCAGTATATCCAAAATTTTCCTCGTCTGGCTTCCCGGACCATCATCAAAAGTCAGATAAACCTTTTTTGTAGTTGTATCATCCGTTGGTTTTATCGTTGGCTCGGCAGTCGACGCTTTTTTTGGCGCTTTCGTTGTCTTCACCTCTTTTTCCTGTGCTTTGACAACACCCGAATCCGACACCTTGGTAATCGTCTCAATCTGCTTTTCCAGTGAATGAACCTTCACTAATAAAAACAAACACATTATCGTAGGCAGTAACAAAAGTACAATAGCCGTCACTACAATAATTTTCTTAATTCGCTTTACCCTTTTTTTTCGATAAGCAGCCTCCGCTGCATGAACTGTATTTCCTGTCACCTAACAGCGACCTCCTTATCCTTCCATCTCTCGCAACACGTTATCTAATTTCTTTTTCTTCTTATCGCGCTTATACTCATACAATTTACCATCTGCCGCATTCATGCAGTCCTCTAAATCTCTCTTCTTTTCGGGTTCCAAAAGACAGTAACCAACACTTGCCTTTACCAGATACGGTAGTTCACTCTCTTTATTAAAGTCTTCCAGATACCCATTAAAATCCTTTACAAACTGCTCTGCCATATCTTCTGTATAACCAATTCCAACGACATTATATTCATCGCCGCCGACACGGGCACAAGCATCTTCTTTTCCTACCACTGCCTGCATCGCCTCACCAATTGTCCGCAGTGCCAAATCTCCATTCATATGTCCAAAACGGTCATTAACCACTTTCAAATTATCCATATCAATGGCAAATATTACAAATGACTTCTTCTCCTTTTTTGCCTTTTTATATTTTTCAAAGGAAACAGAATCAAATCCTCTGCGGTTGTATAAACCGGTCAGTGCATCGTGAACATATAAATTGTTCAATTCCTGAAGAAGTCCTTGGTTTTTCTGTTTAATGCGAATCATCTCTAATGCATTGCCAAGAATTGCAAGCCAGTTATTAAAGGTCTTATTTGTACTGTAATTATCCTCATAAGACACAGCCAGATAACCATAAGAAAACTGGTTGTTATGAATCGGGAAAAAATAATAAATCATCGGCTTATCTTCCGATACATCTTTTGGCAAAAGCTGTGAAGTTTCAAACACATCAAACACACAAGCTCTTTTATGAAACAAACCGCCAACAACTTTACTCTTCTTAGCAAAGCCTTTTGCCGGTGAACAATATTTCGGATACTGTTCGCCGCGCCCCTCCCCTAAGCAGATGAAAAAGCTGTCAATATGATCATTCGCACCTACACGAAGTGACTTTTCTATACCTTCTACATGGTCAAGATCCGACAAATCAATAAACATATACGTATTACTCTGATTTGAATCCATAATACTCTGGTATTCATTCATCTGACGAACACGTTTGGCTAACATCGACTGCATATTAAATGTCTCACAACCACAGGAATTACGGAAAATAACTTCGGAATTCACATAACTTTTCTGCGGTACTGTTTCGCCACGCCACATAGCTTCAATAAGCCCAACCGCCTTTTTCACCATATCATGAACCGGCACAGAAACTGTCGTAATCGGTGGGAGGGTAATCGAAGATTCCCATATATTATCAAAGCCGGAAACAGCAATGTCATCCGGTACCAGAAAACCTTTAGCAATCAGTTCATTCATTAAAGAACTTGCCATATAATCATTTGCACACACAATTACTTCCGGTTTTTCAGCCAGTTCCATCGTAAAGTAATCGGCTGCTTCTTTCGCTTTTTTTGTCCAGTAATCCCCTTCATATACCATTTGTTCATCAAATGGTATCCCGCGGTTAGCCAAAGCCCGCTTATAATCAGCCAGTCTCGTAATCGTATCCGGATGGTCAAACGGTCCCGACATAAATGCAATTTTCGTTTTATGATGTTCATCCACAAAATGATACACCAAATCCTCTATACGGTGTTCCTGATTCACTAACACCGCCGGATAATCCTTTAAGTCATGGCGCAATGTAACAACCGGGCAGCTGCATTTTTTCTCAATGCTCTCTACCACGTAATCAAGTGCCGGTTTATTCGCCAAAGTATCATGACATAAAATAATAGCATCCAATTCCTCAAACGGAATCAAGTGAACAATATTTGCTTCTCCTCTGCCATTTCTTGTTGTTTCGGTTCCATAGCACGAAAAGAATGTAAAATACGCCAAATTATAATCTGCCTCTTTTGCATACATTGACAACGTCTGGCAGATTTGTTCCTGATAATGTGATGACACATCACAAAGAATTACACCAATCGTTTTTCTCCCATTTTCAAACATATGGTTTCTCCTTTCCGTACTTTGCACACACTTATTCATATTATATCATATTATAAAAATATTTCCACATGTTTTTTCTCATTTGTCTACACTTACGCCGTCTGTTTTTGTGAAATCAGGGACTGTTTTTGCAAGCTCTTCTGCCACCTCTTTAATTTCATCCGAGAAATCCATATACCACTGCCGCGTTTCCAAAACATATGCTCTCCGAAACGCCTCATCCGTACAAAAAGCAGTCCTCAAATTATGTAAGCGGTCAGCCGCTTTTACAACAAACGCAATTGAATTCGAGCGGACTCCCGCCACATATTCAGCCATGACATATCCTTCTTGTTTTGTCAAAAGGCGCACCGCTTCCAACACCCGTGCACCACCAAGATCAAAAATCTCCTCTTCGGTCGCATCGGTGTCCTCTAACAAATCATGAAATAAAGCTGTAATCTGGTAGTCCATCCCATAGCCTTGATTTCTCACGATTTCCGCCACCGCTAAAGGATGCATAATATATGGTTCGCCGCCAATGCGGAACTGCCCCTTATGTTTTTCTGTTGCAAAAGCCTCAGCTTTTTGGTATCGTTCCTTCTCATCCATGCGCTTTTTATCCATGCCCCTCATTTATAATGTATGATACATAAATTGTAGCATATTTACCGGAATAGTTCAATGATTGGTGGATGTTTTTTGTTTCCGTAGTTTAGAAAGAAAAGTTTGCGATTCGTGGGCACTCCCGTTAAACAAACACGTAAGGGTATCGGCGTGCCAAATACGCACGCTTGATACCCACGTGTTTGTACCCACTCATCACAAACTTTTCTTTTCTAAATTACAGGAAGCAAAAAGACATCATCGTCTACATCTTAGCAAACAATGATGTCTTATTATTTCAATCAAATATTGAACTAAAAATGCTATATTCTCTTGCCTTATCTGTACCAAGAAATATTTCTTAGTTACCCATCTGTGCGGCAACTTCTGCCGCAAAGTCTTCTTCTTTCTTCTCAAGGCCTTCACCGGTCTCGAAACGAACGAAACTCTTAAGTGTCAGATTGCATCCAACTGCTTTTGCAACAGATTCTACATACTTAGCAACAGTCTCTTTGTTCTCAGCCTTTACATAAACCTGCTCGGTCAGACATACTTCTTTCAACTCTTTGTTCAAACGTCCGATAATCATTTTCTCAATGATGTTATCCGGTTTGTTTGCATTCTTAGGGTCGTTTTTCGCCTGAGCAAGAAGAACTGCTTTTTCTCTCTCTTTGTATTCATCGGATACATCATCGGATGAAAGATACTGAGGATTCATAGCAGCAATCTGCATTGCTACGTTTTTCAAGCACTCAACTACTTCTGCTCCGGTGTTATCTGTCTCAGCAGCAATCAAAACACCGATTTTACCGCCAGCGTGAATGTAATCAACAACAATACCATTGTCGCATGTTACTTTCTCAAAACGACGGATATTCATGTTCTCACCGATGGTAGCAACCATAGAAGCAAGCTCTTCTTTTACTGTCTTAGAAGAATCGCCAGCCCATGGCTCAGCCAAAAAGGCATCGATATCAGCAGCAGAGGAAGCATTTACCTGATCTGCTACAGCAGCAACGAAATCCTGGAATTTTTCATTCTTTGCTACAAAGTCAGTCTCGCTGTTTACTTCAACGATAGCGGCTTTCTTGCCATCTTCACTGATGTTTGTCTTAACAATACCCTCAGCAGCGATACGTCCGGCTTTTTTCTCTGCCTTTGCAAGACCATTCTCGCGAAGCCATTCAACAGCCTTGTCCATATCACCATCTGTATTTGTAAGTGCCTTCTTACAATCCATCATGCCGGCACCTGTTTTTTCTCTTAACTCTTTTACCATTGATGCTGAAATAGCCATTTTTAAATCCTACCTTTCTCTTTCTTACTCTGCTTCTGCCTCAGATGCTTCTTCTGTCTCTTCTGCTAAAGACTCGCCCTGATTTGCCTCAATAACAGCGTCTGCCATCTTAGAAACAATCAATTTAACAGCACGAATTGCATCGTCGTTACCAGGAATTACATAATCAAGTTCTTCCGGATCACAGTTTGTATCTACAATACCAATCAAAGGAATACCAAGGATGTGTGCTTCCTGAATACAAATTCTCTCTTTTTTCGGATCTACTACAAAGATTGCATCCGGGATATCTTTCATGTCTTTGATACCGCCAAGATTCTTCTCAAGTTTTGCCCATTCTTTCTTAAGGTTAATAACCTCTTTCTTAGGCAGAACATCGAAAGTTCCATCTTCTGACATTTTCTCGATTGCTTTTAATCTCTTAATACGAGTCTGGATTGTCTCGAAGTTTGTAAGCATACCACCGAGCCATCTCTCGTTTACATAGTACATACCGCAGCGCTCTGCTTCTGCTTTAATAGAATCCTGAGCCTGTTTTTTGGTACCTACGAAAAGGATTTTGCCACCTTCTGCTGCAATATCTTTTACTGCATTGTAAGCTTCATCTACTTTACCTACAGATTTCTGAAGATCAATGATATAAATACCATTTCTCTCTGTGTAGATGTACTCAGCCATTTTAGGGTTCCATCTTCTTGTCTGATGTCCA
>ENA-OUQW01002382-OUQW01002382.1-human-gut-metagenome-genome-assembly--contig:-NODE-2382-length-15846-cov-17.183966_pt1 | contig 15846 bp, 15 predicted proteins | sample MGYA00248464_ERZ548849 | MGnify/ENA primary metagenome ERZ548849 (study PRJEB26491, sample SAMN04978193) | human gut metagenome | host: Homo sapiens | study: EMG produced TPA metagenomics assembly of... | reverse complement strand
CAGTCGCAACCCTTCAGACAGGTAAAGAAGGACGTTCTTATACTAAGGTTATCAAAATGGTTAAGTCTCCGAAAACTGGTGCTTACGTTTTTGACGAACAAATGGTTCCTAACGAAAAAGTACAGGACTTCTTCAAGAAATAATTTATCTTTTGAGATATAAAATGCTAAATAAAAGTTCCTTTCATTCAAATATGAAAGGAACTTTTTTTGTGTGAAAGCGAGAATAGTTATATCTTTGTGTCAGAAACTGATAAAAGTAAGTTGTATGGGATTTTTTAGTTTTTTCTCAAAGGAAAAAAAAGAAACATTAGACAAAGGATTGTCTAAGACCAAAGAAAGTGTATTTGGAAAAATAGCACGTGCGGTGGCCGGAAAATCGAAGGTAGATGATGAGGTGCTGGACAATCTGGAAGAAGTGCTTATCACGTCTGATGTGGGAGTAGAAACTACGCTGAACATTATCAAGCGCATTGAAAACAGAGTGGCAAAGGATAAGTATGTGAATACACAGGAACTGAACAATATCCTTCGTGAGGAGATTGCGGCGTTGCTGATGGAAAACAATACGGTGGATGCTGCCGACTTTGATGTGCCTCAGGATAAGACTCCTTATGTGATTATGGTGGTAGGCGTGAACGGAGTAGGAAAAACAACGACCATCGGTAAGCTGGCTTATCAGTTTAAAAAAGCCGGGAAAAAGGTTTATCTGGGTGCCGCAGATACTTTCCGTGCCGCAGCTGTAGAGCAGCTGGACATTTGGGGAGAACGCGTAGGTGTGCCGGTGGTGAAACAGAAAATGGGAGCCGACCCTGCTTCAGTAGCTTTTGATACGCTGAGCTCTGCCAAGGCTAATAATGCCGACGTGGTAATCATTGATACGGCAGGACGTTTGCACAATAAGATTGGCTTGATGAACGAGCTGACAAAAATCAAGAATGTAATGAAGAAGGTAGTACCTGATGCACCTCATGAAGTGTTGCTGGTACTAGACGGCTCTACCGGGCAGAATGCATTCGAACAGGCCAAGCAGTTTACTTTGGCTACAGAAGTAACCGCCATGGCTATCACCAAACTTGACGGAACGGCCAAGGGTGGAGTAGTGATTGGAATTTCCGACCAGTTTAAGATTCCGGTGAGATACATCGGTCTGGGAGAAGGTATGGAAGACCTGCAGATATTCCGTCGCCGTGAGTTCGTAGATTCATTGTTTGGCTCAACCACTGAAAAATGAGAAAGAATACAATCGATATAATTACTTTAGGATGCTCGAAAAATCTGGTAGATTCCGAAAAGCTGATGAAGCAGCTGGAAGCTAATGGCTATAAGGTGACACATGACAGCGACCATCCGCAGGGAGAAATTGCCGTTATCAATACGTGTGGCTTTATTGGCGATGCCAAAGAGGAATCTATCAACATGATTCTGGAGTTCTGTCAGGCAAAGGAAGAAGGACGCTTGAAGAAACTTTATGTAATGGGCTGTCTGTCGGAACGTTACCTGAAGGACTTGCAGATGGAGATTCCGCAGGTCGACAAATTCTATGGGAAGTTCAACTGGAATGAACTTTTGGCCGATTTAGGAAAGGCCTATCATTCTGAATTTGCCATTGAGCGTCATCTGACGACTCCGAAGCATTATGCGTACCTGAAAATATCAGAAGGTTGCGACCGTAAGTGTTCTTATTGCGCTATTCCTATCATTACCGGTAAACATGTGTCTCGTCCTATGGAAGAAATTCTTGACGAAGTGCGCTTGCTGGTTTCCGAAGGGGTAAAAGAATTTCAGGTCATCGCACAGGAACTGACTTATTACGGAGTGGATTTGTATAAAAAACAGATGTTGCCGGAGCTGATAGAGCAGATGGCACATATTCCGGGTGTGGAATGGATTCGTCTGCATTATGCTTATCCCGCTCATTTCCCGGAAGATTTGTTCCGCGTGATGCGTGAGAATGATAATGTATGTAAGTACATGGACATTGCCTTGCAGCATATCAGCGATAACATGTTGCAAAAGATGCGTCGCCATGTGACGAAGTCAGAAACCTATCAGCTGATAGAGAAGTTCCGTAAGGAAGTGCCTGGCATTCATTTGCGTACTACATTGATGGTAGGTCATCCGGGTGAAACGGAGCAGGATTTTGAGGAACTGATGGAATTTGTCCGCGCGGCACGTTTTGACCGTATGGGTGCATTTGCCTATTCGGAAGAAGAAGGCACCTATTCTGCCAAGCATTATAAAGATGAGATTCCGCAGGAAGTCAAGCAGCAGCGCCTGGATAAACTGATGGAATTGCAGCAGGAAATCTCTGCCGACCTGTCTCATCGCAAGATAGGACAGGAATTCAAGGTAATCATTGACCGTAAGGAAGGTGATTATTATATCGGCCGTACACAGTTTGATTCACCGGAAGTCGATCCGGAGGTATTGATAAACGTGGAAAATCACCGCCTGAGAATCGGCAGTTTCCATCGGGTAAAGGTGTACGATGCAGATGATTTTGATTTGTATGCTACAATCGTAAAATAAAATGACAAATAAGGAATTCATAGAAGAATTGTCCCGCCGTCTGGATAAAACCGAAAAAGATACAGCCTCCTTGGTTAGTTCTTTCACGGAGTGCTTGTCGCAGACATTGCAGGAAGATAAGATAGTGAATTTGCAAGGCTTCGGTTCCTTTGAGGTGAAAAAGAAAATGGAACGTATTTCTGTGAATCCTGTCACTAAGCAGCGCTTTTTGGTGCCTCCCAAATTGGCGTTAGCTTTTAAGCCAAGTGCTGTTTTGAAAGAAAAGTTTAAAAACATTTCATCGGATGAGTGATAAAATAACTTTACAGGAACTTGTGGAGTCGTTTGCCCGGAAATGCCAGTTGGACCCTGCAGAGGCTGCATTGTTTGTGAAGGAGTTCTTGAATTTGATTGAAGAAGCCTTGGCAAGAGACAAGTACGTAAAGGTTAAAGGATTAGGTACTTTTAAGCTTATAAACATTGAATCTCGAAAAAGTGTAGATGTAAATACAGGGGAGTCGATAGAGATAAAGGAGCACACACGTGTGTCTTTTGTTCCGGAAACTGGATTGAGGGACTTGATAAATAAACCTTTTGCGCATTTTCAGTCTGTTCTGCTTAATGATGATGTGCATTTTGAAGACCTTCCCGATGAAGGTAGTGTATCGGAAGTAAACGAGGAAGGAGAAGAGATTTCAGAAGCCATTTCGGATGATGAAAAGGATGGCTTACCGGAAACGGAAGAGATGCTTTCGGAAGCTGAAACTGGTATTGCCGCTACTGTATTAGTAGAGGAAGAACAAAAGAATGAAGTGGTGGAGGATACTGAACAAGTAACTGTAGTACAAGAGGATGCGCCTTCGGATGAAACAACAGCTTCTACAGAAGTTGGTCCTAGGATAAAAGAACCGGCTGAAGAGAAAAAGAATATACCCTGGTGTATGATTGCTTCCATCTTGCTGGTGGGTATTTTTATAGGAGGAATCGTGACATGGGTATTGACCTCGGGCCGACGGTATATTCCGGAACAGGTGGTAGAGAAACTGATGAATGAAACACAGAAAACTCCTGCGCCTGTGGTTCCGGACTCCTTGCAGGTGGCTGATACTTTAGTCGTTAAAAAAGATTCTTCTTTGATGCAGAAGAAGGATACCTTGAAAACCGCCGCGAAGAAAGAAGAAAAAACTCCCGTAGTATCTACGCCTGTACCGAAAAGGGAAACCTTAGCCGATACGGTTGAATACCAGATAACTGGAAATCAGGGCTCATATACGCTCAAACCAGGGGAGAGTCTGGTACGTGTGGCCCTGAAATTCTACGGAAATAAAAAACTATGGCCTTATCTGGTGAAGCACAATAAGGCTATTATCAAAAATCCGGATAATGTGCCAGTGGGTACTACAATTCAGATTCCGCAACTTACTCCTAAAAAATAACGGGAGGCCTTGTTTCAATTCAAACAAGGCCTTTTTAATTTTCTTTAGTTCAATAAGCCTTAAAAGGCGAAACCCGTCTATATTTTTTTATCAAAATTTATTGTGCCTGTTAAGGGAATACCTTAATTTTGGGGTGTCTTTTTAGATATATGTTTTGAAAGGGCATTTTTTAATGAAAAAAAAGAGAACTAAAATAGAAGAAAATTATGGCTGAAGCTATTGACATTCGTGAATTGAATGAACGAATCGAACGCCAGAGCGCGTTTGTGACAAACCTGATGGAGGGAATGAATCAGGTAATCGTAGGTCAAAAACATCTTATCGAATCTTTATTGATTGGGTTGCTTTCTGACGGACATATTCTGCTGGAAGGTGTTCCGGGATTGGCAAAGACCTTGGCAATCAAAACCCTTGCTTCATTGATCGATTCAAAATACAGTCGTGTGCAGTTTACTCCTGACTTGCTGCCAGCCGATATTATCGGTACGATGATTTACAGTCAGAAGGATGAGCAGTTCGTTGCCAACAAAGGACCGGTTTTTGCCAACTTTGTACTGGCCGATGAAATTAACCGTGCACCGGCTAAAGTACAGAGTGCCTTGCTCGAGGCCATGCAGGAACGTCAGGTGACACTGGGTAAGCAGACTTTTGCACTTCCGAAGCCTTTCCTGGTAATGGCTACGCAGAACCCGATTGAGCAGGAAGGTACTTATCCGTTGCCTGAAGCACAGGTAGACCGTTTCATGCTGAAGGTGATTATTGATTATCCGAAGCTGGAAGAAGAAAAGAAGATTATCCGTCAGAATATCAACGGAGAGCGTACGGAAGTTCGTCCTATTTTGAAGGCTGAAGACATTATTGCTGCCCGCGAAGTGGTTCGTCAGGTATACCTGGATGAAAAGATTGAACAGTACATTGCAGATATCGTATTTGCTACCCGTTATCCGGAAAAATACGACTTGAAAGAGCTGAAGGGCTTGATTGGATTTGGAGGTTCTCCTCGTGCATCTATCAACCTGGCACTGGCTGCACGCAGTTACGCTTTCATCAAACGTCGTGGATACGTGATTCCGGAAGATGTGAGAGCCGTGGCTCATGACGTGCTTCGTCACCGTATCGGACTGACTTATGAAGCAGAAGCTACCAACGTGACTTCTGATGAAATCGTCAGCAAGATTCTGAACAAGGTTGAAGTGCCCTGATGCGCTGATACCCGTAACGGTTGCAGACGGGGAAGAGAGCTCCCGTCGGCTTTTATTCGCAGTCGGAAGGCTGCATGATTATAAATGACTAAGCTGTGTTCCTTTGGTTGCTCCAGGGGAACACGGTCAAATATTAAAGGAATGGAGACAAGTGAACTTTTAAAGCGTGTCCGTCAGATTGAAATCAAGACCCGGGGACTTTCGAGCAATATTTTTGCCGGTCAGTATCATTCGGCCTTCAAAGGGCGTGGTATGGCCTTTTCAGAGGTCCGCGAGTATCAGTATGGGGATGACGTGCGCGATATTGACTGGAATGTGACCGCTCGCTTCGACAAACCATTCGTGAAAGTCTTTGAGGAAGAACGTGAACTTACGGTCATGTTGCTGGTGGACGTGTCCAACAGTTTGGACTTCGGTACTATTCAGCAGCTGAAGAAAGAAATGGTGACGGAGATTGCGGCTACAATCGCCTTTTCCGCCATTCAGAACAATGATAAAATCGGCGTGATTTTCTTTTCCGACCGTATCGAGAAATTTATCTCTCCCAAGAAGGGCCGCAAGCATATTCTGTATATTATTCGTGAACTGCTTGATTTCAAGCCGGAAAGTCAGCGCACCAATTTGCAGTGTGCCATCGAGTACCTGACGAATGTGCTGAAGAAACGCTGTACGGCCTTTATGCTGAGCGACTTTATTGACGAACGTGATTTCCAGAATGCGTTGACGATTGCCAACCGGAAACACGATGTGGTGGCTGTGCAGGTGTACGACCGTCGTATGGAAGAACTTCCGGACGTGGGACTGATGCACGTGCGTGATGCGGAAACCGGTCATGAGCAGTGGATTGATACTTCGTCGAAGGCATTGCGCAATGCACATCATGCCTGGTGGAAGGAAAAACAGCAGAAGCTGAATGACACATTTACTCACAGCAATGTGGATTCTGTATCTGTACGTACAGATCAGGATTATGTGAAGGCATTGCTGAATTTATTTGCAAAACGAAACTGACAGTTGACATGAGACATCTCTTATTATACTACTCAAAAATGATAAAGGCATGTTGCTGTGCTGTGTTGATTTTATGCTGTGCAACGGGCTTGAAAGCCCAGCAGGTAACGGTGGAAGCTACCATCGACTCCTTGCAGCTGCTTATTGGCGAGCAGGCGAAAATCAAATTGCAGGTCAGCATGGATGCCAACCAGAAATTGCGCCTGCCATTGCTGCGTGATACGCTGGTCAGGGGAGTGGAGATTCTGGATGTGGCCAAGCCCGACACGCAGCTGCTGAACGACAACAAGCGCTGGTTGGTGTCACAGGAATATACAGTGACTTCTTTTGATTCGGCTCTGTATTATCTTCCGCCGTTTGAAGTGCTGGTCAATGACAAGGCTTACCGTTCAAAAGCCCTGGCATTGAAAGTGTACTCCATTCCGGTGGATACCTTGCATCCCGACCAGTTCTTTGGTCCGAAATCCATTCAGGAAGTACCTCTTACCTGGGAAGACTTGGCACCGATGGTATATTCTATCCTGTTGCTGATTGCATTGGGAGTGGTGACGGCCTTCTTTATCATTCGCTATCGTGACAATAAACCTATCATCAAGATTATCAAGGTAGAACCTAAACTTCCGCCTCACCTGGCTGCCATGAAGAAGATTGAAACCATCAAGGCAGATAAGGTGGCCAAGCGTGAAGATCCGAAAGCTTATTATACGGAGCTGACCGATGTCATCCGTATATATATAAAGGAGCGTTTCGGATTCAATGCCATGGAAATGACGTCTGCAGAAATTATCGAGCGTCTGTTGGAGGAGAAGGACAAGGAATCTATCCATGACCTGAAGGTGATGTTTGAAACGGCCGACCTGGTGAAGTTTGCGAAATATGCACCGCTGATGAATGAAAACGACATGAACCTGGTGAATGCGGTAGATTTCATCAACCAGACTAAGATAGAGGAAGATCCGAACGCCAAGAAGGAGCCGACGGAAATCAAAGTGGAGGAGAAACGTTCCAAACAGGGACGAATTGCCTTGCTGTGCAGCATTGCCATTACGGGTGTGGCCGCACTGATTGCTTTGTATTTGTCTGTGCGCCATATCATCGACCTCTTTTTCTAATTTAATAATGAATTGAGACTATGATTTTTGCGAATATAGAATATCTGTTTCTGCTCTTGCTGCTGATTCCGTATATCGTGTGGTACGTGATGCGCCGCAAGAAGACGGAACCGACCATGCAGGTATCTACCACACGGATGTACATGCAGGCTCCGCGCAGTTGGAAGATTTATTTGCTGCATGCGCCGTTTGTGCTTCGTATCCTGACGTTTGTGATGATTGTGTTGGTACTGGCACGCCCGCAGACTACCGATAACTGGCAGAACACGGAGATTGAAGGTATTGACATCATGCTGGCGGTCGACGTGTCGACCAGTATGCTGGCCGAGGATTTGAAGCCGAACCGTATTGAAGCAGCCAAGCAGGTAGCGGCAGAGTTTATCAACGGACGTCCGAACGATAATATCGGTCTGACTATCTTTGCGGGAGAAGCATTTACGCAGTGTCCTCTGACAGTAGACCACGGAGTACTGTTGAATCTGTTCCAGAGTGTGAGCTGCGACATGGTACAGCGCGGAATGATTGAAGACGGTACGGCACTGGGTATGGGACTGGCTAACGCGGTGAGTCGTCTGAAAGACAGCAAGGCCAAGTCGAAGGTAGTTATCTTGCTGACGGATGGTGTGAACAACCGGGGAGACATTTCTCCGCTTACTGCGGCCGAAATAGCCAAGCAGTTTGGTATCCGTGTGTATACTATCGGTGTGGGAACTAACGGTACAGCACCTTATCCGATGCAGACGTACGCTGGTGTGCAGTATGTACAGATGCCGGTGGAAATCGACGAACAGACCATGAGCCAGATTGCCGGAACAACTAATGGAAACTATTTCCGTGCTACCAGCAATACGAAGCTGAAGGAAGTGTACCGTGAAATTGACAAACTCGAAAAAACGAAACTGAACGTGAAGGAATTCAGCAAACGTGAAGAAGCCTATGCGGTCTTTGCACTGATTGCTTTCCTGAGCATCTTGCTTGAAATTCTTTTGCGGAATACAGTTTTGAAGAAAATACCTTAAAATAAGAAGTCATGTTTCGATTTGGAGAACCTCAATATTTGTATTTACTGATTGTGCTGCCCTTGCTGGCTGTGTTCTATTTTTATTCGAACTATCGCCGTCGCAAGAAGTTGCGCGAATATGGTAGTCCGGAGTTGCTGGCACATCTCATGCCGGATGTGTCGAAATATCGTCCGGACGTAAAATTCTGGCTGACGCTTTCTGCGCTGGCCATGGTTATTTTCATGCTGGCTCGTCCGCAGTTCGGTTCAAAGATGGAAACGGTGAAGCGTCAGGGTGTGGAAACGGTGGTGGCACTGGATATTTCAAACTCCATGCTGGCACAGGATGTCACTCCCAGCCGTCTGGAAAAATCGAAGAAGCTGATTTCCCGTCTGGTGGAGACCTTCAACAACGATAAGGTGGCCATGATTGTGTTTGCAGGTGAAGCTTTCACACAGCTCCCGATTACGAGCGACTATGTATCGGCCAAGATGTTTCTGGAAACGATTTCTCCTTCCTTGATTACCACACAAGGTACGGACATCCGCGGAGCCATCGACCTGGCTATGAAGAGTTTCACTCCGAACGAAGGGGTAGGACGTGCCATCGTGCTGATTACCGATGGTGAGAACCACGAAGGAGGAGCCATCGAGGCTGCTCAGGAAGCTGCCAAGAAGGGTATGCGTGTATTTGTTTTGGGAGTAGGTTCACCCGATGGTTCACCTATTCCGGTGGAAGGTACCAATGAATTCCGCCGCGACAAAGATGGTAATGTGGTAGTGACCCGCCTGAACGAGCAGATGTGTCAGGAGATTGCTAAAGCCGGAAACGGTATCTACGTGCGTGTGGACAATACCAACAATGCCGAAAGGGCGCTGAATGAGGAAATAAATAAACTGGCGAAGGCGGATGTAGAGACACAGGTCTTTACGGAGTTCGACGAGCAGTTCCAGGTGCTGGCCTGGCTGGCTATTCTTTTGCTGGCTGCTGACCTGATGATTCTGAACCGCAAGAATCCGCTTTTCAAGAATGTGAAACTCTTTAAATGAAACTGGAGATGAAAGTGAAAGGATATATTCTGTGTATGTGTCTGGCCCTGACTGCCGTGGCCGGATACGGACAGAAAACAGACCGTGATTATCTGCGAAGCGGCAACAAGCTTTACAAGGACAGCTTGTTTGTCAAGGCGGAAGTAGACTACCGGAAGGCGCTGGAGCTGAATCCCAAGTCGGCCGATGCCATGTACAATCTGGGAAATGCGCTGATGATGCAGGAAAAGGCCAAAGAGGCTATGGAGCAGTTTGATGCAGCTTCCCGTCTGGAGAAAGACAAGAAGAAGCTGGCACAGATTTACCACAACATGGGAGTCATTTTGCAGTCGTCCAAACAGTTGCCGCAGTGTATTGAAGCTTATGAGCAGTCCTTGCGCAACAATCCGAAGGATAATGAAACCCGCTACAACCTGGCACTGGCGCAGAAGCAGTTGAAAGATCAGCAGCAGAACCAGCAGAATCAGGACCAGAAGCAGGATGACAAGCAGCAGAACAAGGACCAGCAAGACCAGAACAAGAAAGAACAGCAGCAGAATCCGCAGCAACAGCAGCAAAACCAGAACCAGATGTCGAAGGAGAATGCCCAGCAGTTGCTCAACGCCGTGATGCAGGACGAAAAGAACGTGCAGGATAAGGTGAAGAAGCAGATTCAGGTGCAGGGACGCAAGCTGGAAAAAGACTGGTAAGGCTGGAAGCAATGAAGAACAAATGAATAATCATAAATAACAGAATAATGCGAAAGATAATATTCTTACTTTTTACGATACTTGCGGCGTGGCAGGTGAAAGCTGCCGACAAGGTACGCTTTGTGGCAGAAGCTGCCGACGTGGTGGTAAGCGGTGACCAGGTGCGCCTGGTATTCACGGTCAATTCGCAAGACATCAAGGATTTCCGTGCTCCTTCCATCAAGGGCTTTGACGTATTGATGGGACCGAGCCGCTCTCAGCAGAGCAGTATTCAGATTATCAACGGAAAGCGTACATCGAACAGTTCTACGGCGTTCACTTATATCCTCTTGGCAGGAAGTCCCGGTACGTATACCATTCCGGCAGCCAGTGTAGAGGTAAATGGAGAGAAAGTCTTTTCCAATGCCATTTCCATCAAGGTGCTTCCGCAGGACCAGAACTCGGGAAATAGTGGCAACAACGGGGGAGGAAGTGCTTCTTCTTCACGCAGCCAGGCAGCAGGCAGCCGTATCTCGGCCAATGATTTGTTTATCACGGCTACAGCCAGCAAGACCACCGTACACGAGCAGGAAGCCATTCTGCTGACTTATAAGGTATACACCGTGGTGAATCTGCGTCAGTTGTATGGCAAAATGCCCGATTTGAAGGGTTTCCATACGCAGGAGGTAGAATTGCCGCAGCAGAAGACTTTCACACTGGAACATTATAAAGGACGGAACTACAATACGACTGTATGGAGTCAGTATGTGCTGTTCCCGCAGCAGACGGGTAAACTGGAAATCCCTTCTATTACATTTGATGGGGTGGTTGCCCAGCAGACCGTTTCGGACGACCCGTTTGATGCTTTCTTCAATGGCGGAGGATACGTGGAAGTGAAGAAGAAAATCACGACTCCGAAAGTAGTGATTAACGTGCAGCCGCTTCCTGCCAAACCGGCCGGATTCTCTGGAGCAGTGGGTGAGTTCAAACTGGCATCGTCTATCAATGCGACTGACGTAAAGACCAACGATGCCGTGACCATCAAACTGACACTGAGCGGTACAGGAAACATGAAGCTTATCGGTACGCCGGAAGTGAAATTCCCGCAGGATTTCGAAATCTATGACCCGAAAGTGACCGATGATTATAAGTTGACCAATAGCGGACTGACGGGAACGAAGACATTTGAATACCTGGCAATTCCGCGTCATGCTGGCAACTTTACGATTCCGGCGGTAGAATTTACCTACTTCGACCTGAAGAGCAACAGCTACAAGACTCTGAAAACAGAGGCTTATAACCTGAAGGTGGCCAAAGGACAGGGAAATGCCGATCAGGTGATTTCAGACTTCACCAACAAGGAGAGCGTGAAGATGCTGGGTAAGGATATACGCTTCATTAAGTTGGGCGATTCTTCACTTCGTCCGAAGGGAGACTTCTTCTTCGGCACCGTGGGATATTACCTGTGCTACCTGATTCCGTTGCTGCTGTTCGTTGTCTTTGCAGTGATTTATCGCCAGAAAGCCCTCGAAAATGCCAACGTGGCGAAGGTGAAGACCAAGAAAGCCAACAAGGTGGCTACCCGCCGTATGAAACTGGCTGGTAAGTTGCTGGCAGAGAACAAGAAGAACGAGTTCTATGATGAAGTGCTGAAGGCTTTGTGGGGATACATCAGCGACAAGCTCAGTATTCCGGTATCTCAGCTGTCGAAAGACAACATTGAAGCCGAACTGACCAACTACGGTGTGCAGGAAGCCTTGATTGCCGAGTTCATCGGTGTGCTCAACGAATGTGAATATGCACGTTATGCTCCGGGTAACGAAAACGAGGCGATGGACAAGGTATATTCCGCTTCCGTGGAAGTCATCAGTAAAATGGAAAACAGTATCAAACATTAAAACGGATAGGAGAGCAGACTAAATATGAAGAAATTATCTTTATTATTGATAGGCCTGATTGGGTATATTCAGTTTGCCGTGGCAGCTCCCACAAAGGCGGAAGCTGACGAAGCATACCAGAAGGAAAAGTTCAGCGAGGCAGCGTCCTTGTATGAAGAAATCCTGCAGACGCAGGGAGAATCGGCCGACATCTATTATAATCTTGGAAATGCGTACTTCAAGCTGAAGAATACGGCCAAGGCAGTGCTCAACTACGAACGTGCACTTCTCCTGAATCCGGGAGATGCGGATATCCGTTTTAATCTGGACATGGCACGCAGCAAGACGGTGGACAAAATTACGCCTACTGCCGAAGTGTTCATCGTAACGTGGTATAAATCGCTGGTCAACATGATGAGCGAACAGAGCTGGGGTTATGTAGGAATTTTCTCATTTATTCTCTTGCTGATAGGAGTATCTTTTTATATCTTCGGCAACCGCCTTTGGATAAAGAAAACCGGATTCATCGGGGCGGTGGTATTCCTGATTGTGACGGTGTGCAGCAATATTTTTGCCAGTGAACAGAAAGCGGAGCTGGTAGACCGTACGGGAGCCATTGTGATGGAGCCGACAATCAATGTCAAGAGTACGCCGAACGAAAGCGGAACTGACTTGTTCGTGCTGCATGAAGGTACGAAAGTCTTCATCGAGGACAATTCGATGAAAGGCTGGAAGGAAATCCGCCTGGAAGACGGTAACAAAGGCTGGGTGAAGACGGAAGCAATTGAAATCATTTAATTCAGATAAGCATAAATGGCAGACATACAGCAACTCATAGAGGCCGACAAGGCTTTGCTACTTTCCCTTAACGGAAGCGACTCCTTGTTCTGGGATGGATTCATGTGGACAGTGACAGACACCAAGACATGGATTCCGGCCGTACTGGTGTTGCTGTATGTCGTGTTTAAGAATAACCGTGTGCCGCAAGGAATAGTCATCACGCTGATGTTCGCTTTGTGCGTTACGCTGGCCGATCAGTTTGCGTCGGGACTCTGCAAGCCTTATTTTGCCCGTTTTCGTCCCACTCAAGACCCTGAACTGATGTATCTGGTGCAGACGGTGAACGATTATCGGGGAGGTTTGTATGGATTTATCTCCAGCCATGCCGCCAATACCTTTGCTGTAGCGATGTTTGCTTCGTTGCTGGTGCGTTATCTGCCTTTCACCTGCATGATGTTTCTGTGGGCCATGATTCCTTCGTACTCACGCATGTACTTAGGTGTCCATTATCCCGGCGATATTCTGTGCGGGGCGGTGGCCGGATCGGTTGTCGGTGTGCTTGTGTACCTGCTGTACGCACGTCTGCGCAAGAAATTCTTCGACTGTCCGCAGTATATTTCCACCAAGTATACCAAGGGCGGATATACTAAGGATGACATTTCCATTCTGCACGCCACATTGCTGCTGACTTATCTCTATGCGATAATCGGAGGAATGATAGTGGCAAAAAGTCTGCATTTCTGACCAGAAAGTAAGATATTTTCGAAAAAAACGGTTGGAAAGTTTGTGCTGTCACAATCTTTTGCTATATTTAAATCGATATTAAAAACAACATTTTGTCTAACACTTAATTATGACTACTATGAACAGAACAATAACCTTTAACGAACTTCGTAAAATCAAAGATTCTTTGCCCACGGGAAGCATGCATCGCATTGCGGATGAGTTGAACCTCAGCGTGGAAACGGTGCGTAATTTCTTTGGCGGACATAACTTCAAGGACGGAAAAAGCGTAGGTATCCATCTCGAACCGGGGCCTGACGGCGGGCTGGTGATGCTTGACGATACTACGGTACTCGATAAGGCAATAGCCATTCTGAAGGAAGAACAACGCGCTTGATATAAGATAAGGGCTGTAACAAGAGAGTGGGAGAGTATCCGTTCCTGTTACGGCCCTTATTGTTTATCCGATAATATGATATTAACCTAAAAATGCAGAAGCCATGGAAGAAAAACTTGTAACACTGGCCATTCTTACTTATTCTAAAGCCCAGATTCTAAAGAATGTGCTTGAAAATGAAGGAATTGAGGCTTGCATCCATAATGTCAACCTGATTCAGCCTGTCATTTCTTCGGGCGTGAGAATACGCATCCGCGAAAGTGATCTGCCCAGGGCATTGAAAATCATTGAAAGTTCTGCGTGGTTGGCCGAAGATGTGGTCAATGAGGAAAAAACGGAAGAAAAGCATGGCAAGCAGGTGCTGATACCGGTCGACTTTTCCGATTATTCAATGGCTGCCTGTGAATTCGGTTTCAATTTTGCAGCCAAGATACAGGCAGAAGTAGTGCTGATGCACGTGTATTTCAGTCCGGTATACATGCCGAGTTTGCAGTATGCGACAGAAAACTACGGGTTGCCGATGGAGCATGAACTGGGCATCAAGAGCATGCTCGATAGTATCCACGAACAGCTTAACAATCTGATAAACAGTATTAAAGAACGAATTCAGAAAGGAGAACTTCCTGATGTGAAGTACACCTGCACTCTGAAAGAAGGTGTACCGGAAGAAGAAATCCTGCATTATGCCCGCGAGGAAAAGCCGCTCATAATCATCATGGGAACGCGCGGAAAAGGTGAGAAGGAAATGGATCTTATCGGTAGTGTAACGGCCGAAATCATCGACCGTAGTCCGGTATTTGTCTATGCCATCCCCAAAAATGCGCAGAAGAAAAACTTCGATGAAATCCATAAAGTAGCATTCTTTACCAGCTTTGACCAGCGTGACTTGATTGCATTCGACTCACTGGTAACGACTTTCAAGGACTACCATTTTGAAGTATCGTTCATCCATCTGAGCGACAATGCGCAGAAGCGTACGTGGAATGAAATCAAGCTGGTGGGCATCCAGGAATATTTCAAGAAGCAATATCCGCAGCTGACAATTGATTACGACATGTTAGGTGGAGAAAGTCTGCTCAACAATCTGGATGAATATGTCAAGGAAAAAGGCATCGACGTGCTGTGTCTGTCAAATTACAAGCGGAACGTCTTTGCACGCTTGTTTAATCCCAGCATTGCTCGTCGGATGATTTTCCATTCCAACACGCCGATTTTGGTGATTAAATAAAGTTTGATTTTAGAAAAACGAATTCTCAGGGCCGTTTCCATCTTGTATGGATTCGGCCCTTGTTCTTATGATTTGCAGAATTGGCAATATCAAGCCCCAAGAACGAATAAAAATGGTTTTTTAGATCATCTGTTTATTGATGTATAGAATCGTGCGAATAAGGCCTTAAAAACGCAAGTACATTCATATCAAAACGCCTTTGCGTTTCAAACCAAACGTCCTTGTGTTTTAACTCAAACGCACTTGCGTTTAAATCAAAACGCTTAGGCGTTTTCCTTTAAATACACTTACGTTTTTTGATAAACGTATAATGAATATAATCCGTATTATGTTTAATTAGAAAAATAGCACTCTCTCCTCTTCATAAAATGAGTTCAAAATTTTATAGAGGCGGAAATTTCATTACGAAAGAATAATTCTCGTTCTGTCTTTAGGATTCTCGTATGTGTTTTTTCTTCTTCAGTTCTTTGAGAGTCAGACTATTTGTTCTTACGCTTTTTCTTGCGGGAAATATTAATAAAGGTTTGTATATATTAAGAAGGAATCGAGCACTTCTTTAGTTGAAACAAAAGCCAAGTGATACACAACTCAGATTTTTATTTGTTTGAAGGGTAATCCAATTTATGCTGGTACATGAATTCCTCCTGGTAAATTTTACGTTAACCCGAAATTCTCAGCTAAACCTTGATGATAGGCTGAATCCTTCGGATTACCCTGCAAATAGTAAAAAAGTACAGAAACAAAAAAAGCACCTCTTTTTGAGAAGTGCTTTTTGTGACCGCGACAGGATTCAAACCTGTAACCGGCTGATCCGTAGTCAGCTACTCTATTCAGTTGAGCTACGCGGCCATT
>ENA-OUQW01002367-OUQW01002367.1-human-gut-metagenome-genome-assembly--contig:-NODE-2367-length-15949-cov-4.799736_pt1 | contig 15949 bp, 6 predicted proteins | sample MGYA00248464_ERZ548849 | MGnify/ENA primary metagenome ERZ548849 (study PRJEB26491, sample SAMN04978193) | human gut metagenome | host: Homo sapiens | study: EMG produced TPA metagenomics assembly of... | reverse complement strand
TTTGGTGAAATGGAAGTTTGGGCTCTTGAAGCTTATGGAGCTTCTCATGTACTTCAAGAAATTCTTACTTATAAATCTGACGATGTTGTAGGTAGAGTTAAAGTATATGAAGCTTTAGTTAAAGGACAACCATTACCTAAACCTGGTATTCCTGAAGCATTTAGAGTTCTTATTAAAGAATTTCAGGCATTGGGACTTGATATTTCAGTTATTAATAATAATGATGATGAAGTATCATTTAGTGAACTTGAAAGAAAAGCTGATTTGGAGGATAATCCTATAGCAGAAGAAGTTCAAAATGAAAGATCGTTTGATGATCTTGATGATGATAATGAAATCGATGATGATGATTTTGATGAAGAAAATATTGATGATATAGATAATGATATTGAAGATTCAATTGAGGAAGGAGATGATTTCTAATGTTAGAAGCTAATGATTTTAAGGCTCTTAAGATTGGAATTGCCTCACCTGAGAAGATTAGGTCTTGGTCGTATGGTGAAGTATTAAAACCAGAGACTATTAATTACAGAACTTTAAAACCTGAAAGGGATGGATTATTCTGTGAAAAGATATTTGGACCTACCAGAGATTATGAATGTTCTTGTGGTAAGTATAAAAGACTTAGATATAAGAATATTGTCTGTGATAGATGTGGAGTAGAGGTTACTAAATCTTCTGTTAGAAGAGAAAGAATGGGACATATTGAACTTGCTGCACCAGTTGCACATATTTGGTATTTTAAAGGAATTCCAAGTAGAATTGCATTAATATTAGATATTTCGCCAAGAAACTTAGAGAAAGTAATTTATTTTGCGTCATACGTAGTAACAGATAAAGGTACATCTGGACTAGAAGAATGCCAAGTATTAAATGAAAAAGAATACCATGAAGCAGAAGAAAAATATGGTAGAAAATCATTCAAAGCTGAAATGGGTGCTGAAGCAATAAGGAAATTATTAGAAGAAATTGATTTAGCAAAATTAACAGCTCAAATAGAAAAAGAAATTGAAAATGCTAGTGAACAAAGAAAAGCAAAATTAATAAAAAGATTAGACACAGTTGAAGCATTTTTACAATCAGGAAACAGACCTGAATGGATGGTAATGAATGTTGTACCAGTAATTCCACCAGATTTAAGACCTATGGTTCAATTAGATGGTGGTAGATTTGCAACATCAGATTTAAATGATTTATATAGAAGAGTTATAAACAGAAATAACAGATTAAAGAGATTATTAGAACTTGGAGCACCTGAAATCATTGTAAGAAATGAAAAGAGAATGTTACAAGAATCAGTAGATGCTTTAATTGATAACTCAAGAAGAGGAAGACCTGTTACAGGAGCTGGTAACAGACCACTAAAATCTTTATCAGACTTATTAAAAGGAAAACAAGGTAGATTCCGTCAAAACTTATTAGGAAAACGTGTTGACTATTCAGGACGTTCAGTTATAGTTGTTGGACCAGAACTTAAAATTTACCAATGTGGTGTTCCAAAAGAAATGGCAGTAGAATTATTCAAACCATTTGTAATGAAAGAACTAGTTAGCCGTGGAATAGCACACAACATAAAAAATGCTAAGAGAATGGTAGAAAGATTACGTCCAGAAGTTTGGGATATATTAGAGGATGTTATTAAAGACCACCCAGTATTATTAAACCGTGCTCCTACATTACACAGACTTGGTATTCAAGCATTTGAGCCAGTACTTGTTGAAGGTAGAGCAATAAAACTTCACCCATTAGTTTGTACAGCGTTCAATGCTGACTTCGATGGTGACCAGATGGCTATTCACTTACCATTATCACCAGAAGCACAAGCAGAAGCAAGATACTTAATGCTTTCAGAAAACAACTTGTTAAAACCACAAGATGGTAAGCCAGTAACAACTCCTACACAGGATATGATTCTAGGAAGTTACTTCTTAACAATGGATGTTGATGGAGAAAAAGGCGAAGGAACATATTTCTCATCTCCAGAAGAAGCAATAATGTCACTTGCAAACAACGATGTAACAATGCACTCTAAGATTTTCGTAAGAAGAACTAAGATTGTAGACGGTGTAGAAAAACATGCAAAAGTTGCTACAACACCAGGTAAGATAATATTCAATAGAGGAATTCCTCAAGATTTAGGATTTATTGATAGAAGTAAGCCAGAAAATGAATTTGAATATGAAATAAATGGAGTAGTATCAAAGAAAAACCTAGGAAAGATTATAGGAAAATGTATTTCTGTACATGGTCTAAGCAGAACAGCAGAATTACTAGACTATATTAAATCTACAGGTTACAAATATTCTACATTAGGTGCTGTAACAGTATCTATAGATGATGTTAAGGTACCACCACAGAAAAAGGAAATAATTGCAAAAGCTCAAGCAGATGTTGATAACATATTAAAACAATATGGACGTGGATTAATTACAGATGATGAGAGATACAGCGAAGTAATTAAGATTTGGGAAAAAGCTACTGATGATGTTAAAAATGCAATGAGAGACAACTTCAGTAAAGAAAACCCAATGTTCATGATGTCAGACTCTGGAGCCAGAGGTAACTTAGACCAGTTAAAGCAAATTGCTGGTATGCGTGGACTTATGGCTAGTACAACTGGTAAAACAGTTGAAATCCCAATCAAATCATCATTCAGAGAGGGACTTGACGCATTAGAGTACTTCATTTCTGCACACGGTGCTCGTAAAGGACTTTCAGATACAGCTTTAAGAACAGCAGACTCTGGATACTTAACAAGAAGATTGGTTGATGTATCACAAGACATAATCGTAAGAGAAGATGATTGTGGTTCAACAGATGGACTTGAAGTATATGATATAAAAGATGGAAACCAAGTAATCGAAAAAATGCAAGAAAGATTATTAGGTAGATATCCATTAGACGATATCAAGAATCCAACTACTGGAGAAATAATAGTAGACAAAAATACTCTAATTACAGAAGAATTAGCAGATAAGATAGTAGATGCAGGAATTACACATGTTAAAGTACGTAGTGTATTCGGATGTAGAACAGAACACGGAGTTTGTGCTAAGTGCTATGGTATGGGATTGGCATCTAGAAAAGAAGTTGATATAGGAGACACAGTTGGTATAATCGCAGCTCAATCAATTGGTGAGCCTGGTACACAGCTTACAATGCGTACTATTCACTCTGGTGGCGTTGCTGGTGTTGCCGACATTACACAAGGTCTTCCTAGAGTTGAGGAGCTTTTCGAAGCTCGTAAACCAAAGGGTGTTGCTATAATTACAGAAATCGCTGGAAAAGTTTCTATAAGAGACGAAAAAAAGAGAAAAGAAGTAACTGTAACATCAAACGATGATAGCAGAACATACTTAATACCTTTCGGATCTAAACTAAAAGTTAGAGAAGGAGATGTTCTAGAAGCCGGAGACCAAATAACAGAAGGTTCTAAAAACCCAGCAGAAGTACTTGCAATTAGCGGACCACAAGGTGTATTTGAATACATCATTGCCGAAGTTCAAAAGGTTTATAGAAACCAAGGTGTTGATATCAACGACAAGCACATTGAACTTATTGCAAGACAAATGTTAAAGAAAGTTAGAGTTGAAGACAATGGAGATACAGACATGTTTGCAGGTTCTTTAGTAGACATGTATGAATTCGAAGACAAGAACAAGTTAGCCGAAGAGCAAGGATTAAGACCTGCAACAGGTAAACGTGTATTACTTGGAATAACAAAAGCTTCACTTGCAACAGATAGTTTCTTATCTGCAGCATCATTCCAAGAGACGACAAGAGTATTAACAGAAGCTGCAATAAAAGGCAAAACAGACGAATTAATAGGATTAAAAGAAAATGTTATCATTGGTAAGTTAATCCCAGCCGGAACTGGTATGAAGAGATACAAGAAAATAAGAATAAACACAGAAGAACCAGAAAACACAGAAGTATCAGTAGCACCAGACGGAGAAAAAATGCCAGAAAATACAAAAACTGTAGAAGATGTTGTTGACGATATAGATGATGTAGAAAATACAACAGAAAATGAAGAATAATATTTTAGAAGAAGGACGTCGCCCAATGGGGACGCCCTTTTTTGGGCGAAAAAAATTAGTTAGAAAAATAAAAAAATTACTATACGAAGTTAGAGGCAGAGGTTCAAAAAGAAACACGATTGCCACTAACATCAGATTATGTTTTTAAAAGAATATTTGCAAGAGAGGAAAATAATTGTAAGCGCCCAATTGAAAAAATAGCAGAGATTGTAAGATTAAGCACTGAGGAAGTAAAAAAGATTATAGGCTAAATTAATTTGAATTGTTATTAAATCATGCCATTATGAATATATTAAAAATAATTAATATTTTCATAGGAGATTTTTATGTTTGTAATTAATAAAAAAAGAATAATATTTTTAACACTTGCAATATTTTTGCCTATTGGTATGTTTGTGCTTCAAACAGCAAGTAACATAAATACAAACAAAACTGTTGCAACCATGGCAACTCCAGTAAGTAGTAAGACAATAATTATTGACGCAGGTCATGGTGGTGAAGATGGCGGGGCCGTAAGTAATAATGGAATTAGCGAGGCTGAAATTAATTTAAAAATTGCTCTAAAATTACAGCAATTATTAGAACAAAGTGGCTCTAATGTTGTACTTACAAGGTCGGACAATAATGCGATTTATGATATAGATAAGAAAACTTTAAGAGAAAAGAAAAATTCAGACATAAGAAACAGAGTCAGAATTGGGAACAATTCATCAGCAGATATATTTGTTAGCATACATTTAAACAAAATACCAGAAAATCAGTATTATGGTTGGCAAACTTTTTTTAAAGATGGTAATGAAGATGGAAAGAGACTAGCCAATTGTATACAGAACAATCTAAATGAAACAATACAAAAGGAAAATAAGAGAACACCACTAAAAATTAACAACGTGTATATCATAAAACATGTAGAAATACCAACTGTTATTGTAGAATGTGGTTTTTTATCAAATCCTGAAGAGGAAAAACAATTACAACAGGAAGAATACCAAACTAAGCTTGCATGGGGAATATACAATGGAATAATGGAATATTTTTATGTTGGAAATTCAAATAATGATACAACAAATACATCAGTACAATAATATAGTAAAAATTATCCACCTAAAAGGAAAAAATGTGTAAAACATTTTCCAATAGGTGTTTTTTTGTGCTTTAAAAGCTAGTATTCCCTAGAAAAATAAGAAAAATGGTCTAAAAATGTAACATAAATGTAATAAATTTTAGCAAACACAATATCCGTATGCAAATATGGCACAAAGCTAGAAATACCAATATTTTCCGCCTTGAAAGACTTTTAGTTATTTACTATAATGTATATAAATATAAAAAGTATAAATGTATGAAATAAAAGAAATTTACAATTTTTAACCAAATTTGTACCAAGAAGGGAGAGCAAGAATAAAAATGAGAAGAAAGGGAGTAAGAATTCTAGCAATATTTATATTGATTTGCATTAATATTAGCATTTTTTCTAGAGTAAATGCTGATACTATTAATGTTGTGCTAGAGAGTGAAGAATATGCGATTTCACAAAAAAGCTTAACAATAAGCAGAATTATACCTAAAACAGATATTGAAGAATTCAAGCAACAATTTAATTTGGAGAAAGAAAAAGTTCATGTTTATGCCAAGAATGGTACTACTGAGATGAAAAATGGAGTTATTGGAACTGGAATGAAAATCCGTTTTGATAACATAGAGAATGAGTATACTGCATGTGTTATTGGAGATATAAATAGTGATGGAGAAATCTCTCAGTATGAAATAAGTAAAGCAATAAAACATGTTGTTGGACTTGAAGCTCACCAATTATCTGGGATAAATGCAACAGCAATAGATGTTGACGGAGACGGAGAGATTACACAAAAAGATGTTAGTATTTTAATAAAATATGTTGTTTATGGAAAATTGGATATTGATGGGAAAAAGACCCCAACAGCTCCAATTATAAGTGTTTTATCTGGAGAACAAGGAAAAAATAATTGGTATACTTCTGGTGTTGAATTGCAAATAAACAAACCTGAGAAATCTCCTGTAAAAATTGAATATATGATGCTTGAAATAACTGGAACAGAAAATATTCAAGAAATACAAATTGACGATGCTAAAAAGATAACAATTCAACAAGATGGAACATATGAAGTAAAAGCTTATAGTGTTTCTGTAATTGGAACAAAATCTGAGATTGCAACATTGACTGTAAAAATTAATAAAACTCCACCAATAAATGCTGAAATAGTGGCAACACTTGGAAGTGAAGATGGAACAGAATACATATTTGGAGAAACAGCTAAACAAAATATATATGTTAAGGAAAGGGATAAAATTGGAAACAAAGTAACAATTGAAGCACAAGGGGCAAATGAGCTTAAAGCAGGAACAAGTTTACCGATTGTGTTGGAAAACGAGGGAAAAACAAAATTAATTGTTTCAACCGAGAATGAAGCAGGTTTAGTAACAAAAAGAGAATATACTGCCATTATAGATAAACAAATAAAAAGACCAGGAAGTTTAACTTTGAAATTAAACGATGCAAATGGAAATGAATATAAATCTAATACTTGGACAAACCAAAATGTTTATATGGAAGTTGCACAAGGTGGTCAAAATATAGTAACAACGTTTAAGGTTGATGGAACAGTAGCCATTGAAGAAAGGTCTGAACCACTAACAATTACTCAAGAAGGATTATATACAATTACAGTTATAAATAGAGATGATGTGGGAAATGAAAGCCAATCATCATTAAGAGTAAAAATTGATAAAACAGCTCCAGTAGCACCAGTATTACAAATTGTAAAAGGTGAAAAAGACAACGAAGATAATGAATGGTATAAAGGAGATGTAAATCTAAAAATAATAGAATCTACAGAAGATGAAGGTGGCTCAGGTGTTAGTCACGCAACATATGAAGTAAGTGGTACAGCAAATGTACCAGAAACTAGGACAAATGGACAAGAGATGTCGATTGTAAATGAAGGAATTTATACAATTACAATATATGAATATGATGTGGCAGGTAATAAATCAGAAGGAGCTACACAGGTTATAAAAATAGATAAAACGACTCCTCAAAATATAAAATTAGTGGCAAGTCAAATAACAGGAAAAACGTTCCACATACAAGCTTCATCAGAGGAGAATTTATCAGGAACAGCAAAATATCAATTATATATAGATGGAAAATTATATAAAGAGTTAAATTCTAGTGAAAATACTGCAGATTTTGATGTAATAGAACAAAGCTCAAAAACACATCAGGTATCTATAATTATTTATGATGTGGCAGGAAATGCAAATATAGAAACAATACAAGTTAATATGGGGCGTTTAAATACAAGCGAAATTGATCATATTGAATTTGAGATAAATAGTTTTACACGTACGAATAATGGAAGTACAGTTGCCAATGGTGCAGACTTCTTAATTTCAGATACAAGTTTGTCAGATGCCTCTAAATTCATACAAGTAAATTCTGCAACAACTAATGTAAAAGGAACTATAACTGGTAATATTAAATTAGTAAGAAAAGATGGAGAAGTTGTAAATGTCTTGGAATACTTCCCACAAGGATTACAAATAGAAGTTTCTCAGTATTCAAACGGAAGTGGAACTGTATGGCAACATAATGCAAACATAAATATGCTAAATACTACAAATTCTAACCAAGGAAAAGAAGAGGGGCAGTCATATAGTTCAACAGTGGATGTATCTAATAAACAGAATAATGATAACAAATTTGAAATATCTGATGAAAAACAAAAAGGAACAAAAACATATACAAGATTTATTATAAAAAGTGTTACTTTAAATGATAAAAATATACCATTTAGAATAACAAGTAATGTAATATAAAATTAATGAAAGGAGAAAGATATGAATAAACATAAGATATTATATAAATTAATAGCAATGTTTACAATTGTTATTCTCCTTAATGCTATTAATATTAACACGACTAAAGCCATAACTATGAATGCATATCCAATGACAGATTCAAACTTTAACATATGGGGCGACAGTGTTCAAACGACATTTAGTGATAAAGGATATTTTTCGGTATTAAATGTTAATGGAACTGAAGCTAATATAAAAAATTGCTCTGGTTCATTAAATGGAGTAAGTGTTCAAACAAAACTATCATATATAAGTAATGGAAATTATGTAAAAATTTCATTTGAAGCAACAAATACATCTGGTTCTGCAAAAACAATAGGAATTGCAACATATGCAGATATTCAAATTGCGGACAATGACTATGCGCCAATTACTAATTTAAGTGGTAATAGAGGTTTTACAATGACTGATGGGACAAAATACACTTTTACTTTTCTTGGCAGAAATTCATATGGTGTAACAGATGTTGATACATATTGGTTTGGACAATTTCAAATTAGAGAAGAAAATAAATGGAATAATTCACAAACTTATGTTTATGGAAGTACAACAGAAAGACAGGGAGACTCTGGTATGGCTTTCTCTTGGAAAAATAGAACTATTCAAAACGGAGAAAAACTTATCTTTTCAGTAGCTATTGGTATTGGAACGTTAAATACACCACCTACAATAAGAGTAACTAGTCAATTAAAAAATAGTTATTATCAAGGGGAAGTAGTTGATGTACAAGGCTATGTAAACGACATTGATAATGGAGACATTGTAATAGTAAAATATGCCATAGATGGTGGAGAGGAAATGGTTATTGCCAATAATCTGAGACCAAATGGTAGTGAAAAATATTTTCATACATCATTTACTATTCCAAACAACATATCAAATGGGCAACATTTTTTTCAAGTATGGGCAGCAGATAACTGTGGAAACATGTCGGTGCCTGTTACTGTATATTTTAATGTTAATAAAGATGTAACGGCACCTACAGGTACACATTCAATAAATCCTACTAATTGGACTAATGGAGATGTAACTATTACATTAAATACGACTGATGATATGAGTGGTGTGAAAAGGATAAAAAAGCCAGATGGAAGTTATATTTATAGTGTATCAACTATATATGTAGTACCAGCTAATGGCTCATATACATTTGTATTAGAAGATAATGTTGGAAATACAAGAAATTATACTGTAACAATAAATAATATAGACAAAACAGCACCAACAGGAAGCTTAAGCCACAATCCAACACAATGGGTAAACACAGATGTGAAAATACATTGGAGTGTGGCAGATGCAAATAGTGGAGTTAAACAAATAAAGTTACCAGATGGAACAATAAAAACAACAGCAACAGGAGATTACACAGTATCACAAAATGGAACATATACATTTGTAGTATATGATGTAGCAGGAAATACATTAACATTACAAGAAACCGTAACAAATATTGATAAAACACCGCCAACGGGAAGCTTGAGCCATAATCCAACTGACTGGGTAATAGACTATGTAAAAATACATTGGACTGCATCGGACTCACAAAGTGGATTTAACAGAGTTGTATTGCCAGATGGTACATCAACTACAAATGCGAGTGGAGATTTCACTGTTACAGATAATGGAACATATACATTTACATTATATGATAATGTTGGAAATAGCAGAATTTTGACAGAAAATATAAATAATATTGACAAAATAATGCCAGAAGGAGTATTATCATTACAAGAGAATAGACTTACAGATGAAAAAATAAAAATTTCTTGGAAAGCATTTGACCTACAGAGTGGATTTTCAAAAATATTATTGCCAGATTCAACATTTTCAACAAATGCAACAGGAGAATTTACTGTTTCACAAATGGGAGATTATTCATTTGTTATTTACGATAAAGTTGGAAACACGAGAGAACTTAGTATAAATGTAAGTAATGTGGATATGATAAATCCAATTTTAGAAGTAACTCAAGATACTGATAAATGGACAAATGGAGAAATTACATTAAATTGGAAAGCCGATGATTATCAAAGTGGATTGCAAAATGTAATTTTACCAAGTTCTGAAAACGTAACAGATAAACAAGGCAGTTATATAGTAACTGAAAATGGAAATTATATATTTTTAGCATATGATAAAATAGGGAATGGAATTTTAGTAGAACACCAAGTTACAAATATAGATAAAATTAATCCAAATTTAGACTTAACAGTTGACTCAGCAGATGATGGAGGAATACAGATTTCATGGGTATCTTCTGATGAACAGAGTGGAATTTCGAATATTACATTACCAGATGGCAAGAGGGTTACAAACTCGAGTGGAAGCATAGAAATATATGAAAACGGAGTTTACAGCTTTATTGCATATGATAATGCAGGAAATGCAACAGTAAAAGATGTAACTATAGATAGTATAAATAATGGAAGCGAAATAAAACTTGTATTGTACAAAGAAGCCATAGACTCTACACATTGGAGAATAAAATGGCAAATTACAGAAGGCAAAGATAAATTTGCATACATAGTACTTCCAAATGGTACATTTAGTTATGAGCCGGAAGGAAGCCATATTGTAACAGGAGGAAATGCTGAATACACATTTTTAGCATATGATAAAAAAGGCAATGAGAATATTGGAACAATAGCTGTAAGTTATTAAATAAATTTGCCTAAAAGGAGGAATAAAAGAAAAAATGCGTAAATCTAAAATTATTTTAAGCTTATTAATTATATCATTATTAACCAGCAAGACATGGGCTGTTAAAGCTGCAACATCTGGTACAGACGAGAATGAAATAAATACTAAAATTTCTACTCAAGCAGATGAGCAAGCAGGAGAAACAGATACTACTGAAAGAAGTTTAGTATTTACACCAACACCTAGTTCTACAAAGCTAAATGAAGGTGAAGAAATTACTATTACACTTGAGTTATCAGATATAAAAATGGGACAAGATGGAATAAATACATTTGGTGGAAAACTTGAATATGATGAAAATGTATTTGAAAAAGTTACATCAGATGATGTATCTTCACAAAACAACTGGTCAATAGCTTATAATGATGAAGAAACAGCAAAAAAAGGAACATTTTTAGCAACAATAAATACTGGAACAAGCAAAAATCAGGTAATAGGAATTATTAAATTAAAAGTAAAAACAAACTTAAAAAGTCAAGATACAGAAATTAAATTTACAAGCTTATCATCTGTTGCAGAAGATACTGTAAAATTAGATGATCAAACATTAAAATTTTCTGTAACTGGTACAGTAGTTCCAGACGATGACAAAAAGGATGACGACAAGAAGGATGATGACAACAAAAAAGACGACAAAAATAACACAGTAGAAAATACAATCGTAATTGGAAATGTTACTAATGACATAGAAGTAGTTGAAAATACTATAACAGTAGACAATACACAAAGTAATACAAAATTACCTCAAACAGGAGAATTAGATGTAGCAATAGCAGTGCTTGCACTTGCATTAATTGCAGTAGTATCGTATATACAAATAAAGAGAAATAGAGATTTATAGTAAAAATAGAATAAACTATCCACTTTTTGGAGAAAATATGTGTAAAACATATTCCAAGGAGTGGATTTTTTTGAAGGAAAAAAAGAAATTAAATATTAAAGGAACCGTTTTAGATAGATACCAACTGGAGCAATATTTAGAAAAAATTGCTTCTGACCATATTTTAACCGAAAAATCGGCGAAGGATACGTATCCAATTCCAAGACTTAAAGAAAATTTTTTTGTTATTAAAGAAATTTATAAATTATTGAATGAACAAATAAAGCAGGGAATACCAATACATCCAGCAGGAGAGTGGATTCTAGATAATTTATATGTAATAGAAGAAATTGTAAAAAATATAAGTAAAGAGTTAACGTTAAAGAAATATACAGATTTTCTGGGACTTGCAAATGGCAGGTTCAAGGGCTTTGCACGTGTTTATGTGCTTGCAACAGAAATGGTAGCTTATACTGATGGTAAGATAAATTCAGAAAATTTAGAATATATGTTACAAGCATATCAAACTAAAAAAACTCTAAGCATGAATGAAATTTGGAATATTGGATTGTTCATTCAGATTGCATTAATAGAAAATATAAGAGAAATTTGTGAAACAATTTACATGTCTCAAATGCAAAAGAGCAGAGTAGAAGAGATTATATGCAAGTATTTTGGAGAGGAAAAGAAAAAAAGCAGAACTGTAATATTACCTAAAATTATGCTTATAGAGAATGGGCAAGTAAAAAATGCGTTCATAGAGTATATGTCATATAGACTAAAAAAGATGGGAAGCAAGGCATATGCGTATCTAAATATTTTGGAAGACGAAGTTGCAAAAACAGGCAACGATATCTACGAGGTTGTAAAAAAAGAGCATTTTGATATTGCAGTAAAGAAAGTATCTGTTGGAAATTGTATATTGACTCTTAAGGCAATTTCGAGAATTAATTTCTTGGAAATATTCGAAAAGATAAATAGGGTAGAGGATATTCTAAAACAAGACCCAGCAAAGCAGTATGAGAAAATGGATAGTACTACTAAAAGCTATTACAGAAATGCAATACAGGAGATTTCTAAAAAGACTAAAATTTCAGAAATTTATATTGCAAAGAAGTGCTTGGAGTTAAGTTTGCAGGCTAGTGAGAAACCAGAAGCAAACGAAAAGAGCATGCATATTGGGTTTTACTTAATTTCTGATGGAAAAGAAACTTTATTGAATAGCCTGCTAGAAAAGAAGATTACACTAAAATCAAATGAAGAAAAGGCAAAAATCTATATAGAGACAGTATGGGGAGTTTCTTTGCTGTTGACACTTATTTTGAGCATTAATTTTTATTATATGTTATGGTACAAGAGCTTTGGAGACGTTGCTCGTAATTTTATAGGAAATATTCCAATATTAGTTAAAGTATTACTTTCAATAATTCTAGCGTTGGTTTCAATATTACCAATAGAAAATATTGTTTCTAAGATTATTCAATATGTGCTAAGTAAAGTGATAAAACCAAAGCTTATTCCGAAAATTGATTTTCAAAACGGAATTCCAGAGAATTGTAGCACAATGGTGGTAATTCCTACGATAGTAAAGAGCAAAGAAAAAGTTAAAGAATTAATGAAAAAATTAGAGGTTTATTATATTGCAAACAAGAGCAAAAATTTGTACTTTACTTTGCTGGGAGACTGTAGTTCTGGAAACAAGGAAATAGAAGAGTTTGATGAAGAAGTTATAAGAGAAGGAATAGAGCAATCAAAAAGTCTAAACGAAAAATATGGTAACATTTTCAATTTTGTATATAGAAAAAGAATTTGGAATTCTAATGAAGAGTGTTACATGGGATGGGAACGTAAAAGAGGCTTATTAAACCAATTAAATGAATATTTGCTCGGGAATATTACAAATCCTTTTAGGGCTAATACTATAGATATCTCGCAAATGAACAAAGTAAAATACATTATAACATTGGACTCAGATACTGATTTAACATTGAAATCTGGATTAGAGCTTGTTGGAGCAATGGCTCATATTTTAAATAAACCAGAAGTAAACGAGAGAGGAGATCTAGTAATTTCAGGGCATGCACTAATGCAACCACGCGTTGGAGTTGGACTAGTAGAGAGCAGAAAGAGTATATTTACTCAAGTATATGCTGGAGAAGGTGGTACAGATTCATATACAAATGTAATTTCAAACTTGTATCAAGACAATTTTGATGAAGGAATTTTTACTGGAAAAGGAATTTACGATTTATCTATATTTTCGAAAGTGCTTGCAAATGAGATTAAAGAAAACACGGTTTTGAGCCACGACTTATTAGAAGGAAGCTATTTAAGATGCGCACTAACATCAGACATAATGCTTATGGATGGCTATCCATCAAGCTATATAAGTTTTAGAACAAGGCTATATAGATGGATTAGAGGCGACTATCAAATATTACCATGGCTTGGAAAAACAATAGAAAATAAAAAAGGTGAGATAAAACAAAATCCATTAAAATTACTTAGTAAATATAAAATATTTAGCAATATAGTAAGAAGTAAACAGGAAAGTAGTGTACTAGCAATGCTAGTATTTTCGGCGGTTATAGCAACTGTATTAAAAATAAACATGTGTGGAATAATTGTGCTTGCACTGATATCTTCTCTAATTCCAACTATACTAGATATTATAAATGGCATCATTAGTAAAAAAGATGGAAACATTAAGACTAAAAGGTTTGTGAAAACAATAGATGGTTTAAAGGCTAGTGTCTATAGAGGAATTTTAGATATTGGATTAATTCCAGACAAGGCATGGATAACCACAAAGGCAGAAACCAAAACAATATACAGAATGGCGAAAAGCAAGAAACATCTCTTAGAGTGGATTACATCAGAAGAAGCTGAACGAACGGCTAAAACAGATGTATTTTCATATTACAAGAATATGAGTGCAAACACTCTGTTTGGAATATTAGGAATTGCTGTTGCAATATTAGTACAAAGCTTAAATGTTGGCATTGCAAATTTTACGCTAATAATAGGTTTGTATTGGCTTTTAACTCCAGCTTTAATGTGTAAAATTAGCAAGGCAAATAAAGAAATAAAAGCTGTAGAAAAAATAGATGAAAGCGAAAAAAAATACTTGCAAGAAGTTGCATATAGAACCTGGTTATATTTTAAGGAAAACTTAACACAAAAATCGAACTTCTTGCCACCAGACAATTATCAAGAAGATAGAAAACCAAAAGTGGTAATGAGAACATCTTCAACCAATATTGGGCTTGCATTGCTTGCTGTAATGGCTTCATATGACTTAAAGTTTGAAAATTTAGAGGATACACTAAATTTATTATATAAAATGCTAGAAACAATTAGCGGACTCACAAAATGGAATGGACATTTGTACAACTGGTACAATATAGAAACATTAGAGCCACTAATTCCAAAGTATGTTTCGTCTGTTGATAGTGGAAATTTTGTAGGATATTTGTATGTTATAAAAAATTGGTTAGAAAGTCAAAACAAATGCGACGAAAGTCAATTTAAAAAACAAATAAAATGCGATAATAATCAAAATAAAAGCGACATAGATTTGATTTCTGGTTTACTAGAAATAGTAAACAAATTAATAGAAAACACAGATTTTTCGCATCTATACAAAAAAGAACAAAGAATATTTTCAATAGGATTCAATGTAGAAGAAAACAAACTAACAAATTCATATTATGACCTATTAGCTTCAGAAGCAAGACAAGCAAGTTTGATAGCAATAGCAAAAAAAGATGTACCGGCAAAACATTGGAATTCATTAAGTAGAACACTAACTACACTTGGAAAATATAAAGGGCTTGTATCATGGTCAGGAACATCATTTGAATATTTAATGCCAAATATCAATATACCAAAATACAAAGGAAGTTTATTAGACGAATCTTGCAAATTTATGATTATGAGCCAGATGGAATATGCAAAAAAATTGCAAATACCATGGGGAATATCAGAAGCGGCATTTAATTTAAAAGATTTACAAGGAAACTATCAATATAAAGCATTTGGAATACCATGGCTAGGACTAAAAAGAGGACTTGCAGATGAAATGGTTGTGGCTCCATATGGAAGCATATTAGCAATAACAGATTACCCAAAAGAAGTATATCAAAATTTAAAAAGACTTGAAGAATATGGAATGTACAACAAATACGGATTTTATGAATCAATTGATTTTACACCAGAAAGATTAAAAAAAGGAAGTAAATCAGCAACAGTAAAAACATATATGGCACATCACCAAGGACTGATTTTGCTTTCAATAAACAATTTATTTAATAACAACATCTTGCAAAAAAGATTTATGCAAAATCCAGAAATAAATGCAATAAGCATTTTGCTACAAGAAACAATGCCAGAAACAGCAATAATAACAAAAGAAAACAAAGAAAAGGTTGAAAAATTAAAATATGTTGATTATGAAGATTACATCCAAGACACTTACAAAAAAATTGAT
>ENA-OUQW01002360-OUQW01002360.1-human-gut-metagenome-genome-assembly--contig:-NODE-2360-length-16008-cov-3.683132_pt1 | contig 16008 bp, 16 predicted proteins | sample MGYA00248464_ERZ548849 | MGnify/ENA primary metagenome ERZ548849 (study PRJEB26491, sample SAMN04978193) | human gut metagenome | host: Homo sapiens | study: EMG produced TPA metagenomics assembly of... | reverse complement strand
TGACAAACCGTTTGCCGCCAGCAAGTTTGAAGATTAGACATAAACAAATCCTCCGCATGGTCTAAGCCATACGGAGGATTAACTGTTTTACGGACACCCGTCTATTCAGCCGGACGTTTTTTCACTTGTCATTTTAGAAGCTCGTCGATCGCGCGGTAAAGCTCGGAGAGCGTCTCCTCGTCATTTTGCTGGATGGCGGCGGTGACGCAGGTCTCCATGTGGTTACGTAAGATCTGACGGCTGGTCGAGCGGATAGCGGACTCCACCGCGGCGAGCTGGATCAGCACCTCGGAGCAGTCGCGGTCATCCTCCACCATCTTTTTGATGGATTCGAGATGCCCGATGGCACGCGCAAGGCGGTTGCTGATCTTTTTTGTTTGCTCGGAATTGTGGACGTGACCGTGAGACTGTTCGCGCTCATGGCTACATTCGTGCCCGCTCATAACAGGGCTCCTTAGTATTTCAGCTCGCCGATGCAAGCTTCCACGGTGCGAATGTAGTCGCGGTGAATGATCTGGCGGGCAACGGCCTCGAGATACGGCGTGAGGGGCATGTCGTTGTCCATCTCGGGCACCTTGCTGCGGAGCAGGTCGTAGATAGCCTGCGTGCCCTTGGCACAGCGCTTATCCTCGTAGCAGTCGAGCGCCTGACCGTCGCAGATGAGCTCGGCGGCGAGGATATACTTGGCGAGGTGCATCGAATCGTAGGCCTTCTTGGCGGCGTTGTAGCCCATGTTGACATAGTCCTCCTGGTTGGCGCAGGTGGTCAGGTTGTCGACCACGGCGGGGTGCGCAAGGATGCGCAGCTCGCCCTGAAGACCCGCGGAGGCGTACTGGATCATCATAAGGCCATTGTTGAAGTCGGCGTTCTTGTTGAGGAACGCCGGCAGCTCGCTCACCAAGCTGTTGAGCAGGCGGTCGATGCGGCTGTTGCTCATTTTGCACAGATCCGTGATCGCGATGCACAGGTTGTCAGATGCCATGCCGGCATACGTGCCGTCGGCATTGCAGCCCATCAGCGCGACCGCGCCGCCGTCCTCTTCATCGAAGATGAGCGGGTTGTCGACGGACGAGTTGAGCTCGATAGCGAGCGTCGTCTGCGCGTCATAGATCGCAAGCGACGCGAACGCGGTGACGGACGTGGTGCCGGAGAGCAGGATAAGGCCTTCTTTGGAAGAGAGCACGACGGGCTTGAGGTCCGCGCGCTCGAGCGCCTCCGCGCCGTCAAGCGTTTCGCCCTGATAGGTGGCCTTGCCCTCGCCGATCATCACCATGCCGATGTGGCCCTCGAGCGTCAGATAGCCGACGGAGCCATGACCGGGGACGATGGGGCTGATGCCCGCGTTGAGCATGTCGCGGATCAGCACGAGCGTTTCAAGACGGATGCCCGTATGGCCGGAGCCGAAGTGGCAGAGCATGACAAACATCATCGCGCGCGTGCACTCCTCGGCGATGGGCTCGCCGACGGCGCAGGTGTGGGCGTAGATGTTGTTGCGCTGGATCGTCTCGCGGTCCTTTTCGGGGATGAACTTCTTCCAGTTGTCGCCAAGGCCCGTGGTCAGGCCATAGATGGCCTTGCCTTCGTGGCTGAAGCGGTCGACATGGGCGCGGCAGTGGTTGACGCGCTCTTCATATTCTTTGGAAAACGCGACCTTCGCGCCAAAGCGCGCGACGCTGACAAGGTCGTTGATGGTGGCGGTGCCGCCAAGCGTAACAGTGTTCATATCGGATCGTACCTCTTGAAATGTGGGGCTCGCTCTCTTACAGGGAGCTGTCGGTCTTGTAGCCGTCGGCCTCGATGGCGATGTAGCGCACCTTTTTGCCCATCTCCATCTCACCGTAGAACGCGACGTAGTACGGGCGGTAGAAGGGGCGGTAGGATGCGACCTCCATCGAGGTGATGATGTGGCCCGAATGGCGGCGCATGATGCGCATGGCGACGCGCTTGGCCTGGGCGATGATCTTTTCTTTGTCGAAGGTGGAATCCTGGCACATGTCGGGATCGAGGTCGGCTTCGTAAAGCGGGAGCGGCTGCTCGTGATAGCTCGCGGTGCAGCGCGTGCCCTCGACGATCATGCAGATCTTCTGCGAGTTGCCGCCCATCTGGCCCTTGCGGGTGAAAAAGCGCTCCACAAGGCCGGGCTTGAAATAGGCGTCGAACACGACTTCAAAGCTCTGCAAGTAGAGCTGCTTCATCGTGATCTTGCCGCCGCCGTACATGGCCTTGCCAATCAGGTTGCCGCCGCCGCGGGCCTTGACAAAGGCCTCGGAGTCGGTCATTTTCTTTTGGGTGATTAAAACGTCCACTGTGCGGGAACCTCCTTGAAACGGAATGGGAGAGTAAAAAAAAGCAAATACGAGAAAGACAGATTCCGCGGGGGAATCAGCCTACCTTTTCATCATACGCCAACGCTGGGGGAATGACAAGCCGCTTTTTGCGCGTTTTGTGGCAAAAACGGAAGAGTTTACACATTTTTTCGGCAAGCGGAAACTGAAAAGCCACTTTTTTGCGAAAGAAACAGCCGCTTGCCGGTTTATGCCACTTTTGTGCATAACGCAGAAACGATTGACCGTTTGGCATGAAAAGATTATACTAAGCTACCGTTGAAAAAAGCGTTGAATCCGTTGGGCGGCCCGCATGGCGAAGCGGGCGGCGATGCGCTGCGGATTCAACGATAATTCGTCGGCGAAGCATTATGATAAAATAAGAATGCTTCATAGCATCGTTGTATCATTGCTGTGGAGGGCGGAGGATAGCGCCCCCGAAAAGGCAATGCAGATATAATAAGAAATCAGGCAAGCAATAAAAAGAGGAGATAGCAATATGTCTTTACTGACCAGCAAGCTGAGCGACGAAGATCGCAAGAAAGCGCACGCGCTTTTTGGAGTGCCCGAGCAGTTCGACGAAGTGGCCGACCTGATGGTGCGCGAGGAGGAATGGCAGGTCATTCTTCTGATGGGCAAGGAGCCCATGACGGAAAAGGAGCTGCGTAAGCTCATGGAGAAGAACCGCCTGGCCGCGTCGCCCTACGTGCTCATCAACCGCATGTACTCCCGCAACGTACTCAACAAGGTCACGAATGCGGACGAGCCGACCTGGAAGATCAGCGACTTCTACAGCCGCTATTCCTACTATGCGCAGTTTGAGTACTATGAGTTCGGCTGTCTGCCGAGAGAGCTCATCGAGGCGCTCTACGACTGGCAGACAGAGATTTATCAGTCGATCTATCTGCCGCAAGTGAAGGCCAAGGTCGCCGGTGAGGGCGTCTATGTCCACAACCAGACGTATCTGACGCTCGAGGAGTTCGATAAGATCATCGACGGGCATCACGGCAGCATCCATCTTGTGCCCTGCAACTGCAAGAGCCAGAAGTATTTCCACGACCGCAAGCTCAATGTGTGCGTCAACATGAACGACGGGCCGAACAGCGCGGTCGACCGCGGCATGGGCGAGCCCATCAGCCCTGAGGACATGAAAAAGAAGGTGCGCGAGTTCAACGCCAGCGGACTCATGCAGAACGGCGAGGACGGCTTCATCTGCAACTGCGACGGTCTTGCTGCTTCCCGATGCAGATGGCCTATAAGGCCGGCTCCCGCCTGATCTATCCCGAATCCAACTGGAAGATCGACTGGCACGAGGACGAGTGCGTCAACTGCGGCAAGTGCGCGAAGATTTGCAACTTCGGTGCGTTCTACAAGGACGACAACCGCAAGGTGCACTACGATGTGGACAAGTGCTGGGGCTGCACCATCTGCGCGCCCAATTGCCCGAAGCACGCTATCCACCTGCTGCCGAGAGAGCAGAAGGCCTGAGAGAAGCACTAAGGCACTACGCAATAGCATTTTGGCCGGACGGTACCCTAAAAGTGGCCGCCCGGCCTTTTTCTTGCTTTGCGCGAGAAATGGAGAGAGGAAGTCAGCACCATGGCACTTATCAAAGTTCTGATCATCTTTGTGGTGATCCTCGCCCTGCTTAACAAACGCCTGCCCCTTTATCTTGCGATGATTTTTGGTTCACTCCTGATGATCGTGATGTTCCGCCTGCCGCTCGCCACGACGGGGCAGACAGTAATGCATACGCTCACGGGCTGGGACGTCTGGTCAGTGAACCTTGCGATGTACGTGATCTCGGTGCTCGTCTACGAGCTTGACCTGCGCCATCGGTTCGAGGATGCACAGCGGGCGATGAATGGACTAATGCGCGACCCGAGGCTCAACACGTCGCTTGCCTGCATGTTCATCGGCCTGATGCAGGGCCCCGCCACCGTGACGATCTGCGGCGGCATGGTGGACACGATGGCGGGCGACCACCTCGAAAACGATGAAAAGGCGGCGGTCGCCACGTACCTCCGCCACATTCCCGAGGCTATGGTGCCGACGTTCGCGGGCGTTATCGTGGCGTGCAGCATCAGCGGCATTTCCATTTCATCGTTTTTCGTATGGATGCTCCCGATGGCGCTGCTGACGCTTCTGGCGATTTATCTTGTCTATCTGCGCCGCGTGCCGCGCACAGTCGGTGAGACGGGACGCAGTAAGAAAGAGTGCGTACGCCTGCTCTTGCGGAGCTTGTGGTCGCTGCTGCTGGCAATCGCGGTGATTATCGTGTTTTCGCTGCCGACGTGGGCCGTCGTGGCCGTTGTCGCAGCTGTCAACGCGCTGGTCGAAAAATTCTCTGCGCAGGAGGTGCGCGATGCGCTCATCAAGGGCTTTGACCTAAAGTCGCTGCTCGGTATTACGATGACGTATGTCTTCAAGGACCTTTTGATCCTTGGCGGCGTGATCGACGTGCTGCCGACGTATTTCGAGCATCTGCCCATTCCGGCGTTTCTGGTGCTCGTGATCCTGTACGCGTTCGGCACGCTGTTCGCGGGATCGAGCGCCGCGGCCGCGGCCTTTATCCCGCTGGCCTACACCATGATCCCGAACGGCGGCGCGTTTTTGCTGGCGCTGCTGATGAGCGTCAGCTTCGCCTCGAGTCAGCTGAGCCCCACGCACATCTGCACGGCGATCATCTCGGACTATTTCGGCGTCACATTCTTCGCCACGGTCAAAAAGCTCCTGCCGCTGTTTCTGCTCACCGTCCTCATCGCCTGCGGCTACTACATGCTGCTGACGGCGGTATTCTGAAGAAAACAAACAAGGCCTGTGCCAAGCAGCACAGGCCTTGATCGATTTGCTGTAAAGGGAAAATCAAAGGGAAAACAGAGCAAAAAATGCAGACCCTTTCCCCTAAACGGGTATTTCGGGCGATTTTCAGAGAAAAACCAAGACTTGAAAAGCACAAAAATACAACTAATTCAATATAAAAAGAAAGGATTCCAAACATTTCTGCTTGAAATCCTAACTTCTGGAGGTGACACCCAGATTTGAACTGCTCGGGCGTCTTTCCTGTGGTGCGCGGTCTTGCTCTCACGCCTTGTTTTTCAAGGCTTTTGTGTTATTGCGTGGTATGCGCTGGCGGCGTCAAATCATCGGTGTTGGGGAAAAAATAGGAGGAAATTTTGCAGCCGCAAAAGAGCCTTTGCAGCTCGCTGCGTGGGGAAAATTTTCCTGTGTGTGGGGGCCTGCGGTTTTCGCCTTGAGGGAGTCAAACTTTCCGAAGTGGGGGAGGGGGCAAGGATACCGGCGCGCGCAGCCGTGCGCCCAAGGCTGGATGGTTTACGGGCGTCGCTCGCCATTTTTTCAGCTCTCTTTTTCGCTTAATTTTCGCAGCCTTTGCGCTCGCGTTGATCGCGGGCGGGAAAAGCGACCCCGCGCGCCCGTGTGGTACCGTGCGCGTACCCCTCGGCTTTTTTCGCTCGTCGTCGGAAATGGCGGCGCTCTCGGTTTGCCTGCCTTCTTTCTCTCCCCCTCCGCCAGAGGGGGGATAGTTTCTCACGCTCGCGCGGTTCTTGCCGTCATGATAGCCCGCCGCGGCCGGTTGCGCAAGGTCTCCGTGCAAATTTCTCCACTGCCTGTTCTAAAGTTATATTCTACTACAAGTGGGGAAACAGAGATTCAGAGTTCCCCTGTTGCTTTGGATTCAGCAGCCGTGATTGCGCGTGATCATAGCGGCGCGGCAATCGGTACTTGATATAGCAGTAGCTGCCAAACTCACTTACACGCTCTTCTTTCTCCAGAATGTGGCAGCCGAGCGGCACGGTAAGCGACGCGTCGTTGTCAACGTACTCGCTGCGCACAATAGGTTTTTCGAGGTTGCGGCTTGCTGTCCACATCTGCGTCCCCACAGGCCGCTGCTCTACGCTCTCCTTGGTGATATAGCGGGCAAGCTGCTCATAGTCATACGTCCCGATATACTCGAAGTCTACAACGTCGCCATACGGCCACAAACTACGTACCGTCTCCATATCGTCACCGGCAGCGTTTATCACGATATGGTGATGCAGCCGCCCTCCGCCGTGCTTGTCTTCGGTGGTGTATATGTACTTGAGTGTCTGACCTCGCGCCTTCCTGTGCTCCTGCAAGTGCTTAAGAAAGCTGCGTACGTTCTTGATCGCACCGGCGCGCTTGGCCGGTAGATTCTCGTCACGGTAAGTCAGCGTCACAAAGAGATCGCGCGGGTCGAAGTTCGCGGCCAGTAGCATTTCCAGCTTCACGCGCGCCGCCTTGTCGTTCATGGCCTTCTGTGCTGCGGTCGTCATGCGTGACTTGACTGCACGCACGCGCGGGCCGTCCTGCGGCTCCGGCGCGGTGTATATGATCGTTTTGACGAGCCGCCCTGCGATGATCGTCTTTTTTCGTTTCGCCATATATTGCCCCTTTCAATGGAGATGGGAACGCCTCCGGCTGTTCGCCGGAGGCTTTTTCTATGCTGTTAAATCATCAATTTTCAATGCCGAACTCAGGCATTGCCTCGGAAGGAATACAAAAATCCTGCATCATGGCCGGCCCTCCTGCTGCGTCTTTGCGGGATGCTATTAAGTACGCTTGTGCAAGCACGGAGGGCGAAAACGACCACCCAAGAGCATCTGAGACCATCCGTGCATTTTCACCGTCGACTGTCTGCGGGCTATCCATGCCGCCAATGAAGAATCCCCACGGTTCGCCTGCTGGCAGATTGCGGCGGGACGCCACGACTTTACACGGGTCAAACGGCTTGTGATTGCCAAAGGTCAAAACAGCATCCTCATATACCTTTCGAACAGTATCGTCCCTTGCGCGTTGCAGTGTGCCGCGCTCGAAACGCTGTGACACTTTGAAAGATATATATTGATTTTCCCGCTAAAGATTGCTATCTTTATTTAGAAAAACGTTTATAAAAACTGTTATTGTGATTCCCTCGGAATACGACTATGCTTTTTATAAACGAACCGCAGACGCTTTGAGAATTATTTGAGGAATAATATGCAGATATTGGTAAGGGATATTTTTCGGCTTCAATCTTTACAGACGGCTCACCTGATCGCTGGGAGAGAAGGAATTCTTCGGCCTCTTTGCGGCGGAACGATTCTGGAAATGACAGAGTTGGGGAGGGACAATGCCTCGGAATTACTGTCGTTTTCCTTTAAACCTCAGGAAATAATGATAACAGCTCTCTACAATGTAAAAAACGATGTGAAAAGTCAGTGTGACGTGATCCGCGCGCTCAACAAACTGAATGCAGCCGGGCTGATTGTGTTTTATTACGGACTCGTGGTGCAAAAATTCGATCAGAGGGTGCTTGATTTGTGCGATGAGCTGAATTTTCCGCTTGTTGTCCTCAACTATAATGACAATAAGCACATTTCTTATGCCGATGTACTCAATGATGTGCTTTCATTGAATCGCTATGAGAACGATTCCTTCTTTCGCTCGATCATCAGTTCCATGTGGAAAACAAAGGACAGTGGCGGGAGCATACAGGAGGTGCTTTCCCAAATTGCAAATCAGGGGGAACTGGATATTGTCATCATTGACACGCTTTCTCAGAACGCACTGTGTTCCACCATGTCGGGCAATCGTCTCAATACCTTTCTGAACAACGAGCTCTCGCGCTTGCCGTTCGATGCTTCGCGCTTTGAACTGCTGATCGACGAAACAAAATACTGCGGACGACATTATTATACGGATTATCTTGAGCTGTCCGTCCTGTTTGTTCTCAGCCAGAGACGGAAGCGGGTGGATATCGATTCTCTATTCACGTGTACCAAGCTTTGTCTGGATCTATGGAGACACGCCTTGGTGTCAACGCGCGGCGGCAATATCATCAACGCCATTATACGAGGTGATTGGCAGCAGGCGCACAGCGATTTGGGGTATTATCGGCATGGTGATGCTGAACAATGGAACTTCCTGATTTGCAGCAGGACTCCGTCGCTGCCGCTGATGCATGAGGTTAAGTCCCTGCTTCAAAGTGAAGGGATCGCCTTTATAAACGGCGGATATGAGCAACTCGAAATTCTGATATTCAATCGTGCGCCGGATCCGGATGCTGAAGCGCTGAACGCCTTGGTGTTATCCGCTCAAGCGGCTCAAGATCCGGCTGGACACTTTGCCTGTGCTACCAATATATCCGGAGAGAGTGAACTTTTTTCCTTGGTCAGTGAGACAGCCAAGGAATGGGCGTTCACCTGTTCACTTTATAAAAACCGTTACTACATGGGGCGCTTTGAATTGATCGAAGCGATCGCCTGCAAGCAGGATCTGAGAAATGAAGCAGCCATTGACCGGGCACGGCAAATACTTGACCCGCTGATCGAATACGACAGACGGCGTGAAGGGGTGCTGTTGGAAACCCTGCAGATATATCTGATCGATTGCGATTGCAGCTACAAACAAACTGCGGCGCTGACTTATACGCATCAAAATACGGTGCAGTATCGCGTTCGCAAAGCGGTGTCTCTTTTGGGCGGAAATTTTGAGCAGGCCGCAGCCTTGAGCGCAGTTTTTCACGCGATCTGCCTCTATCGGCAAGATCCACAAATATTCTCGTAATTACACTACCATGATAAAGCAAAAATGTTTTGAAAACAAAACGCGACCCGGTTTTTTGTTTTCAAAACATTTTTTTATTATTTCAAGCATGCTACCATAATATCACCTTCAATTGATGCCATCTATGATCTTCGGTTGGTCAATTGAAAAGTCTGAGAACACGGAGGAGAAGATTTATGAGTAATCCCGGAAGCGAAACCAATTATGTAAATGACTATGCAACCATACCGGTCCCCCTGGATCAACGCAGATCATCCTTTTCACTGGCAATGGTTCTGGTCGGCAGCATCATTTGCCTCAGTTCGATTTACGTTGGAGCAAGTTTCGTCGGCCAGCTTTCGCTGTCTCAGGTCGTTACCGCTTGTCTGGTCGGTAATGCAGTTCTGTCTGTGCTTGGCGGCCTGTTGAGCTATATTGGCACCAAAACCGGTGTCGGTATTGCAATGCTGATGCGCCAATCCTTTGGCGTCCTTGGTAATTACATCATCGCTGTGCTGACAGCAATCATTGAACTGGGTTGGTTTGGCTATCAGTGCGGCTTTTTTGGCTCCACGATCCACGCCATGTTTCCCAATGCCGGATTTATCACCGAGCCTGTGGTCGCCGGTATCTGGGGCGGCCTGCTGATGATGACAACGGCTTTCATCGGTTACAAAGGCCTTGAACTGCTCAGCAACATCGCTTCTCCGCTTATCCTTCTCATGTGTGTTGTTGCGTGCGGTTTGGCTGCGACCCGTGTCGGCGGCATGGAACAGTTCAACCAGATCACGCTGGCGCACACTGGCAGTATGTCCACCGCGGTCGGAATCGTTTCCGTTATCGGAGCATATGCCATGGGTGCAGTTTTGCAGCCTGACCTGACCCGCTATGGTAAAAAATGTAGCGACAGTGTTATCGGTGCCGTTTTCGGATTCATCATCGCCAATTCTTTCGTCATTATTGCCGGATTCTTTATCTGCACTGTTGCTGATACCAGTGATGTGGCAGTTGCTTTGCTGAATATTCTCGGCTCTTGGTCGCTGCTGCTGCTGATCCTTGCCCAGTGGACCACCAATGACAACAACCTCTATTATTCCTCCCTTGCAGCTGTCGTTGCTGTTCCGAAATGGAAGAAGAAGTATGTCGTAATTACATTTGGTATTATTGCGACTGTGGCCGGTGCGCTCGGTATTGTAAACTATTTTACCACATGGCTGAGCATTCTCGGCACTGCGATCCCTCCGGTGGCCGGCATCCTCATTGTCGACTATTTCTGCGTAAAGCACCAATCCTATCGGTTCGGTGCTGGTGTTAAACACCGCTTCTGCTCCATCCCTGCACTGGTTAGCTGGGCCATCGGCTGCCTTGTAGGATATACCGTTACCTGGGGCATCGCGGCGATCAACAGCATGGTTGTTACCGCGATTATCTATATCGCTTTGTTTATGCTTTTCAAAAACGACACCAATCGCCTGTACTTTGGCGGCGAATATGTCGAGAACGCACGCGGTGAATTGGAAAAACTGTAACCAGTGTCAATATAATAACTAAAAGGAGAAGAAAAATGGCTACTATGTATCTGGAAAATCAGCAGATGGCTGAAGACTTCGTTCGCGGATGCACGTTTATGGGCACAGGCGGCGGCGGCCTGCCTGCAAACGGACTGCAGTCCCTGATGAGTGAGATCAACAAGGGGACCAAGGTCGGTTGGGTCGATATGAGCGAGATCCCCGACGATGCGATGACGGCCTGCCCCTTCTTGATGGGATCTATTGCCCCTCATACGCCTGAGGTCGAAGCGGAGATGGCAGACTTTGGTTTCACTGACCCTGTATATCCTGAGAAGGAGCAGCTGGCCAAGGCTATTCAGTATCTCGGAAAGTTTTGCGACACGAAGATCGACGCGGTCGTACCCATCGAGCTGGGCGGCGCCAATACGCCCGGTGGTGTAACTGCGGGCATTATCAGCGGTGCTGTTTGTGTCGACGGTGATTATACCGGCCGCGCGATCCCTGAGATCCAGCAGACCACGCCGTATCTGCACGGCAAAACCCTCTGGCCCGTTGCGTCTGTTGATGCCTATAACGATATTTCCTATATCGAAAACGCAAAGAACTACCGCATCGTGGAGCGAATCGGCAAGAAAATTGCCGAAAGCGCCTATGGCCTTGTCGGTCAGGCGGGCTTCCTGATGAGCGGCAAGGATATGAAGAAGTGCATCAATCAGGGCACGCTGTCTTCCTGCTATAATATCGGCAAGATGATTCGTGAAGCGCGCGAAAGCGGCAAGGATCCCGTCGAAACCATTGTAACCGAACTCGGCGGATGGCGTTTGGCAACCGGTGTTGTCACCGGCAAGGAAACCTGGGATGACGGCTATTACTACGGTTATCACACCATTGAGGGTTCTGGCGACGATAAGGGCAACACCTTCAAGATCTTCTTCAAAAACGAGAACCATGCCATGTGGAAAAACGACAAGCCCTATGTTTCCAGCCCCGACATCATTGCTGTCGTCGATGCCAAGACCGGCGAACCGTATGCGAACCCCATTCTGGCGGTCGGCAATGAGGTCAGCGTGATTGGCCTGAAGGCGAACCCCGTATTCCGCACGGAAAAGGGTATCGCAATTCTTGGCCCCAGATACTTTAAGCTTGATTTCGATTATACCCCCATCGAAGAAGTGATGTCCAAGTAATTGAGCTGCACCGCTCGAAAATATTTCCGGGTATCAGCACTGCAAAAAATAAAGTGGCTGACAGCACTGGCTGTCAGCCGCTTTCAGTCTGTCGAAAAAGAGCGGCTGGAGCTGGGCTTTTTCTGATAGATATGGTAGAGTGGGCAAGGGTGATAAAAGATGCTGGAACGCGGGAAAATGGATCGAGATCTGGTAGAGTTCGTAGTCATAGACCAACTGGTGCCGAAGGAGCATTTGCTGCGAAAGATAGATGCAGCGGTGGACTTCACACAGCTGTATGAAATGGTGGAGCCGCTCTATTGTGAGGATAATGGGCGCCCCAGCATCGATCCGGTGGTGTTGTTCAAGATGGTGCTGATCCAGCATCTGTACGGCCTTCCCTCGCTGCGGCGGACAGCGGAAGAAGTCAGCGCAAACAATTGCTATCGCTGGTTTCTCGGTTATCCCTTGCAGGAGGAAACGCCGCATTTTTCCACGGTGAGCTATAACTTCCGGCATCGGTTCACCGAAGAGACCGTGGATCGGGTATTTGCGTGGATTTTGGATGAGGTAGCCAAGGCAGGCTATCTGTCTCCCAAGGCCGTCTTCATCGACGGTACTCACATCAAGGCCAACGCCAACACGAAGAAGCAGATGAAGGAACAGATCCCAGCAGCTGCCAGGCACTATGCAAAAGAATTGATGGAAGAGGTCAACGCGGATAGAGAGGCGCATGACAAGAAGCCCTTTGATGATGACAACGATCCTCCGGCCTCTCCTAGGAAGCACAAAGATAACACCTCTAAGAAGAAGCTGGCCCGCAGGAAGAAGCAAGGCTTTCGTACCGTAACGAAAAGCGTTACGGACCCAGACTGCGGCTTATTCGTAAAGGGCGAGCACAAGCGGCAGTTCGCCTATGAGGCGCATACCGCCTGCGACAAGAACGGTTTCGTGCTGGAAACAGTCGTGACACCCGGCAATGTCCATGACAGCGTGGCCTTTGATGAAGTTTACGACAAAGTAACGGAAAATTTCCCACAGGTAGAGGCCGTTGTGGCCGATGCCGCATACAAAACGCCTCATATCTGCAAGAAAGTGTTCGGCGATGGCAGAGTCCTTTCCACAGCCTACAAGCGCCCGCAGACCATGAAGAATGGACACGAGTGGTGGAAGTATGTCTATGATGAATTCTACAACTGCGTGATATGTCCCGAATACCAGCCCTTGAAATATAGCACGACGAACCGTGATGGATATAGGGAATACAAGAGTGATCCGAATATCTGCGCCGCCTGTCCGACCAGAGAACGGTGTACGCATTCCAAGGACTGTATCAAAACGGTGCAGCGGCATATCTGGAAGGACTATGAGGAATTGGCGGACGATGCCAGATATACGCCTGCGTACGCGCAACTCTACAAGTGCCGAAAGGAAACCATTGAACGGGTCTTCGCGGACGCCAAGGAAAAACACGCGATGCGTTATACGCAATACAGAGGCTTGGCTCAGGTGACGAACTGGGTGAAGCTTAAGTTTGTTGCCATGAACTTGAAAAAATTGGCCACATGGAAATGGAGGGATCTGTTGTCCTCGTTTCGCTTTGCTGTTTTTTCACTCATATATGTTCGAGATCCAGTCTGCTCCTGAGTACAGACCGGGTTCCTTGACAGACTGAGATAAAAGAACAGGAACTCCGGCATAGCCAGGGTTCCTGCTCTTTTATCTGTCAAACACACTTTGCTTTTCATTGTCTTGACAGAGTCGAATGGGGCCACCCATCGGTTTGATATAATTCTTATATCACTGAATCGGCCGAAACAGCATGGCCTGCTCCATCATGGCAAACCAGCGTTCATCCGCACGATCACGGTGTTTTTTGAAGAGTGCGCGCAGAATCATGACAGTCATCTCCTTCAGTAATCGTTTAACTGTCCTTTATTTTACTGCTTTTTCTTCAAAACGCAATCTTAAAATTCCATAAATCGCACAAATAACATATTCCATTTTTGTGCATATTATACTACATCGTTTTAGTTGCCACAATATTCACATCTGTACCCAGAATATCAGCCGCCAATACATCTCCCACATGCACCGGTGCATCGGCTGTGATGGTGTTGAGCAGTGCCATGCAGTCGAATATTTTCTCTTTAGCCAAAGGACGATCTGTTTTCACCGGCAAGCGCGGCAGGTCTGCCCCTTGGATCCGGACAGTGGAGGTCACCGTGCGAACCGGGTGCTGCAATTCGTTTCTTCCGTACTCCGCACCTCTAGGACAGCTGTTGCCGGTAACAGCGAAGCCCTTTTCCTCATCCACCCTAAGGTGGCAGCCCTTAGGACAGGTAATGCATATCAGTTCAGTCATGCCAGATCCTCCTCCACGCTCACCGTAATGCTGCCTTGCGCATTCTCCAGCAGCTTACGAGGCAGCTTGATATTCTCCATCTCGCCAGGGGCTAGCCGTTCGCGTCGGAACGATGCAAGACAGGTCCCCGCCTCATCGGTCACTGTGATACGGCTCTTGCCGCATACGGCCCGTACACGGAAGAATACATCCACCGTCTGAAAATCTGCGGCCATATGGATGCGCTGCGGAACCGTGTAGCTTACCACAGGACCGTTTTTCAGTTCCATTATCTGACTGGAGGACGGCGTCGTACCGGCGCATAGCGCCGCAGCAGCCTGACCCGCCCGGGCCGACTCAGCAGTTACAAAGTCTACCAAATCGTGAACATGCAGTACATTACCGCAGGCAAACACGCCGGGAATGGAGGTTTCCATGTTTTCATATACCACAGGGCCATTGGTGCGGGGGTCCATCTGCACGCCGGCACTGCGGCTAAGTTCGTTTTCCGGGATCAAGCCAACCGACAGCAGCACGGTATCGCAGTCAAGGATCATCTCCGTGCCGGGTATGGGGCGGCGGTCCGGTCCTACCTCGGAGATAACCACCCGTTCTACGCGGTCTTTGCCCTGAATGTCACTGATGGTGTGGGAGAGATACAGGGGAATATTGAAATCATGCAGGCACTGGACAATGTTGCGGGTCAGGCCGCCGGAATACGGCATGACCTCCACGCAGGCCAAAACTTTGGCTCCTTCCAAACTCATACGGCGAGCCATGATCAGGCCAATGTCACCGGAACCGAGGATGACCACCCGGCGGCCTACCAGGTATCCTTCCATGTTCAGATAGCGCTGCGCCGTGCCAGCAGTGAATACGCCTGCGGGTCGGGTACCGGGAATTGCGATAGCGCCCCGGGTACGCTCACGGCAGCCCATGGTCAGGACGACCGCCTTGGCTTCTAGGACCTCATAGCCACCGCTGGGAGAAACGATATGCACATGCTTTTCAGGCGTAACTTCCAGCGCCATGGCTTCCAGACGAATATTTACGCCTGTGGAGTGGATCTTTTCAATAAACCGTCCGGCATACTCGGGGCCGGTGAGTTCTTCCTTAAAATAGTGAAGGCCAAAGCCATTGTGGATACACTGGTTCAAAATGCCGCCCAGTTCACGGTCCCGCTCTACAATGCAGATGGAGCGGCAGCCTGCCTCCCAGGCAGCATTCGCAGCAGACAGCCCCGCAGGACCGCCGCCGATCACAACAAGATCATACTTCACTTTCCGCTACCTCCTTTGGTTTCTTCCATCAAAAGCCAGGTCGCGCTGCCGTCCTGCACGATCTCCATGGGATCTTTCCCAAGTTCGTCCGCGAGGATCTTCAGCACGCGGGGGCCGCAGAAACCGCCTTGACACCGCCCCATGCCCGCTCCGGTCCGGCGCTTCACACCGTCGATGGAACAAGGGGGGATCGGCGAATGAATCGCGGCGATAATTTCTCCCTCAGTGATGGTTTCGCACCGGCAGATTATCCGGCCATAGCGGGGATCCTTCCGTACCAATTCTGCTTTTTCACTATCAGAAAGCTTTCGGAAACGTATTTGCGTACGCTTGCCGCTCCACATGGTTTTCTTTTCGGCTGCAAGCCCCATTTCTTTCAGCTTTTCCAACGCATAGTCCGCAATGGCGGGAGCGGCGGACAGGCCCGGAGACTTGATGCCGCACACATACAGCATCCGGGGAGAATTCTTTGCGGGACGGATAATAAAATCCTCCTCACTGGTTACTGCCCGCACGCCGGAAAAGTTGCGGATGGATTGGCGCAGATCTATAGAGGGCACGCTCTTGCGGCCAAAAGCAGCTACCTGATCCAGACCGCTCTGGGTAGTAGCCCGGTCATCACCATCTTCTACCGGCTCGGCATTAGGACCCACAATCAGATTTCCGTGCACAGTGGGGGCTACCAGAACGCCCTTACCCAAAACGCTGGGGCACTGAAAGATTACATGGTTGACCAGATCGCCGCTGGACTTATCCAGCAAATAGTACTCTCCGCGTGAGTGTTTAGGCATCCATTCGCTCTCTCCGACCATGGCG
>ENA-OUQW01002358-OUQW01002358.1-human-gut-metagenome-genome-assembly--contig:-NODE-2358-length-16044-cov-5.377697_pt1 | contig 16044 bp, 11 predicted proteins | sample MGYA00248464_ERZ548849 | MGnify/ENA primary metagenome ERZ548849 (study PRJEB26491, sample SAMN04978193) | human gut metagenome | host: Homo sapiens | study: EMG produced TPA metagenomics assembly of... | reverse complement strand
CAATGGCAGTGCTAAAGGCACTGGAGAATTGTATCAGCAAAGAAAAGTTTATAGAAAAAATGGAACAGTTTGGATGGAGCGTGAATTGGACGGAAAAGAGAAAGCACATCACGTTCCAGAATCAGGATGGAAAGAAAGTGCGTGACAGCAATTTGTCCAAAACCTTTCATCTGGACATCAGTAGGGAGGCATTGGAGTATGAATTTAATGGAAATTACGAAAGGATACGAACCGAAGCAGAACGAACAAACGAATCAGACGAAGAATTCGCCGGATACTACCGACAGGTGGAAGCAGCTTGCGAAGGAACAGGCGGAAACACTGGAAAAAGTGACAGCGGAGAGGGACGAGTTGCAGGTGAAAAATCAGAAGATGAACGAGTTTATTCAGGAGTTTCAGGAAAGGATACACAAGTTGAAAATGGAAAAACAGCAGTTGTTCTTCGAGAATCACGAAATGCAAGAAGAAATGCAGAAGTCGAACGCCGAAATTCAGCAGATGACAGTAGAACTGTCCGAAATGCGGAAACTCAATCAGTCCTTACAGCAGAGCAACGACGACTTGAGGAACAGAAACGGATTGATGAGCAGGAGCGAGCAAGAGCAGCTCGAAGAAGAAATAAAAGACGTTCGGGACCGGAACTCTAAATTACAGATACAGGTGAACCAATCATCTGTGGAAGCGGTGGAACAGGCACAACAGAAACAGGAAGAAGCTGAAAAGAAGGTAAGGACAATACAATGCCAATATAACAAATTACAAGAGAATGCAGAAACGGTGAAAGAAAAGGCGAATCAGAAAATAAAAAGTCTGAAAAAAGAAATGAAAGAAAAGACAAGTTTCTGGCGGATGCTATATATGGTTTTTGTAGTATTTGAGATAATAAAAAGCACAGTGGTTCAGAACGATTTATTTGCTTGTATAAAAGTTCCGATAAGAGTTTGGTGTAGGTATGTAGAATGGGTAATCCGTCCATCAGAATTAAATATTTTGGGGGAGAAGGAATATTTTTCAACAGAATGGTCGTGGTGTTTGCGAGTTATGGCAATTGTTATCGTTGTTGGAATTGTAATTGTAGGTGAAATGTTTGTTCTGAAGAAAATAGAACAGTATCGAAGAGTGTGGGATAAATATTCCATACGGCTTATGGTGGTCAGCTTAGAGATGATTATTATATCAGGCGATGCACTAAGAAGATTTATGCCAATAAATCTTGTGGTATTATTTGGAATGATAAATATCGCTGTCATGGAAATAAGGATTTATTGTCGTGGAGCTAATGAAATATATTAAAATCAACGATGGTTATCAAAAACCAAATTTGGTTATTGACAATCAAGAAACCTGGTGCTATAGTAAAATCATAGAAAATGATTGTGAATAACCAAAGGAGGAAACAACATTGAATACTCCGATTAAAGAGCTAAAAGAAAGCTTAAAAGTTGAAGAGATTAGTTGGAATATTTCAAACAGGATAAGAGAATTTGGAAATGCGTCTATGTATGGTGGGTTTTGTTTAGCATATGTGGCCTATGTATCCTTAAAAAATAAGATAACAGATATAAACCAGTTAAAAGAATATGTGGAGCTGACTTTTTCGCAAGAAAGAGTCAGTTTCATAAAAGAAAATATTGGAAATTTATGGAATATTGCAATAGAAATATCAGAAGAATATTCAGAAGATGCACTTTTAGCAACCGTTTTATGGTGGCAATTACAGGGAAATCGTTTCATGGGAGAATGTGAAACACCACAGAGTGTTGTAAAGCTGGCAAATGAGATTCTTCAGATTTCAAATGATAAGGTGGCAGATTTTTGCAGCGGAATTGGTTCGTTTCTTGTGAGTGCCATAGAAAAGAGTCCAGAATCACAATTTTATGGTACAGAGATTGTGAGAGACGTGAAAGAAGTGTCAGCAATCCGTACAGAACTGATATCTGATCGGGTAAAAATTGAGCAAAAATCAGTTTTAAATATAAATGACAATTTGATGTTTGATAAAATATTCTGTGATTATCCGTGGGGGATAAAAGTAAAAGACAGCATTGGAAGTAACGAAGCATTACAAGCAATATATGATGTGATACCAGAAGTACAGAAGGTGGCAGCAGGAGACTGGATATTTATTATAAATGTCATGAATCACCTTAATAAAAATGGTAAGGCTGTTATTTCGGTAAGTAATGGAGTTACCTGGAATGGTGGAAATAATACAATCATTCGTGAAAAATTTATAAAACAAGGATTTGTGGAGGCAGTAATTGCTCTTCCGCAAAATTTATATCTGAATACAGGAATTGCATGTTCGTTACTGGTGTTAAGTAGAAATAATAAAAACATAAGAATGATAGATGCAACAGAAATGGTATCGGTCGGACGGAGACAGAATGTTCTTAGTGATGAAAATATTTCTGAGATTGTTGAATTGTTGAATACCGATGACAAAAATTCAAGACGGGTTTCTATTGAAGAGGTGGCAGAAAATGAATATGTTCTTAATCCTTCAAGATATCTTCAACAAAAAACAGTTGTAAAAAATGGTGTGCTTTTTGAAACTGTAATAAAGAATATAACAAGAGGAGCACAAATTAAAGCATCTGTTTTAGATGAAATTGTATCAGATGAACCGACGAATATGCAGTACTTGATGTTGGCAAATTTACAGGATGGAATCATTAGTGATGAACTTCCATATTTGAAGGAAATAGACTCTAAATATGAAAAGTATTGTATAAAAAATGGAAGTCTGGTAATTTCAAAAAATGCATCGCCGGTGAAAATGGCGATTGCGTCCGTACAAGAAGGAAACAAGATTTTGGCAAATGGAAATCTCTATGTTATTGAACTAGATGAAGATAAGATAAATCCCTATTTTTTAAAAGCATATCTGGAAAGCGAAAATGGAAAGGCGGCTTTATCCAGAGTTGCAGTAGGGGCTACCTTGTTAAATCTACCGGTGGAAGGATTAAAAAAGGTGATAATTCCGTTGCCGGATTTAGAAAGTCAGAAAAAAATTGCTGACCAATATTATGCGAAGCTAAGTGAGATTAAAGAATTAAAATACAAACTGGAAAAGGCAACAGAAGAACTGGAACATATTTATACGGAGGAAAAATAAATGGCTGAGAATAATAAATTTGATGTAGTTGGAACCAATATAGCAGAAAAGGCGACAATGATCTGGAATGTGGCGGATATGCTCCGAGGTCCATTCAAACCACATGAATATGGTCTGGTAATCCTGCCGATGACAGTAGTAAAAAGATTTCATGACTGCCTATTGCCATCGCATAAAGCAGTGCTGGAACAGTATGAAAAAGTAAAAAATTTTGCAGTTATTGACGGATTCTTAACGAAAGCTTCTGGATATCAGTTTTATAATATCAGCAAATATACATTTGAGTCATTGCTTGCTGATCCGGAAAATATCGAAGCAAATTTCAGAGATTATTTAAATGGATTTTCTGCTAATGTCCAGGATGTGTTATCGAAGTTTGATTTTGACAATATCATACGCAGAATGGTAGAGAGCAATACATTATATCTGGTTATCAAAGAATTTAATTCACAGAAGGGTTATCTGGGACCGGATAAAATCAGTGCAGTAGATTGTGGTTATATTTTTGAGGATCTGGTAAAGCGATTTTCAGAATCTTTCGGTGAAGAAGCAGGGGCACATTTTACTAGCAGAGATATCATTTATCTAATGACAGATTTGCTTTTGTCCGATGCGGATCTGATTAAGGGTGGAAATGTAACTGTATATGATATGGCAATGGGAACCTCTCAGATGCTTAGCTGTATGGAAGAAAGAATTCAGGAATTAAATACGGAGATTGGAGTTACCTGTTTTGGTCAGGAGTTCAACCCGTCCACTTTTGCAATTGCGAAAGCAGATATGATGATTCGGGGCGGTGATCCGAATAATATGAGGTTCGGTGATACTTTGTCAGAAGATCAGTTTAGCGGCTATCAGTTCCAATATATTATTTCTAATCCGCCTTTTGGAATCGACTGGAAAAGAGAAAAGGCAGCAGTGGAAGCAGAAGCAAAGAAAGGTGACCTGGGAAGATTTGCACCGGGACTTCCGAAAATATCAGATGGACAGCAGCTGTTTGTGCTGAATGGTCTTTCTAAGTTGGCACGAAATGGGAAAATGGCAATTATTCAGAACGGTTCACCGCTGTTTTCCGGAGATGCGGAAAGCGGACCGTCAGAAATCAGAAGATATATTCTTGAAAATGACTGGCTGGATGCAATCGTGCAGTTAGGAACCGACATGTTTATGAATACAGGCATCAGTACTTATATCTGGATTTGTTCCAAGAATAAACCGCTGCATAGAACTGGAAAAGTGCAGTTGATAGATGCATCACATTGTTATGAAGCAAGAAGAAAAAGTATTGGAACAAAAAGAAATGATATTACAGACCAGTGTCGTGAGTTGATTGTAAAGGCATATGGTGCATTTGAAAATGATGCTGTATATGGAGATAAGGAAGGTATTTATTGCCAGAGCAAAATATTTGATACAGAGAAATTCGGATACCGGAAGATTGTCGTAGAACAACCCCAGAGAGATGAAAATGGAAAAATTGTATTAAAGAAAGGCAAGCCTGTGGCAGATACATCCTTGCGTGATACGGAAAATGTACCTTTGACAGAAGATATCAAGGGGTATTTCAAACGAGAAGTATTGCCATACGCACCGGAAGCATGGATTGATGAGAAGAAAACAAAAAAAGGATATGAGATTCCAATGACAAGATATTTCTATGAATATCAGGCACCGGAACCAGTGGAAGAAATTGCAGTGCGTCTGCATGAATTGGAGCTGGATATTCAGAGCAGTTTGGATGCTTTGTTTGGGGGTGAATGATATGAGTAGAGAGATGAAAGATTCCAGGGTTGAATGGATTGGGAGAATACCGGAAGATTGGCAAATTACGAAATTAAAATATTTAGGAACTTATATTAATGGATATGCATTTAAACCAGATGATTGGGGGAATACAGGAATTCGAATCATCCGTATTCAAGATTTGACTGGTTCTAATGATAAACCTAATTATTATAGCGGAAATTTAGATAATAAGTATCTAATCAAAAAAGGTGATATTCTAGTATCGTGGGCGGCAACATTAGAAGCTTTTATTTGGAAAAAAGATTATGGATGGTTGAATCAGCATATATTTAAAGCCCTTCCTAATGAGGAAAGTATTTCACCAGAATATTTCTTTTGGCTACTGAAAGTTGTCATGGAAAATATGAATAATGACAATAAACATGGTATTTTTATGCAACATGTGACGTTGGGAATTTTTAATAATTTTTTTGCTCCGTTGCCCAATAAATATGAGCAGAAAAAAATTGCATATTTTTTAGATGGACAATGTGAGAAAATAAATTTAGCAATAGAAAAAGCTAAAGTATCTATCGAGGAATATCGAAATTTAAAGCAGTCATTTATTACACAAATTGTAACCAAAGGGGTCAATGAAAATGATACGATGAAGGAGAGCGGAATTGAGTGGATAGGTAAAATTCCGGCTTCGTGGACAGTAACACAATTACGACATTGTGCAAGTATAAGATCTGGGATTACGTTGGGAAAAACATATTCAAAAAATACTGAATTAGTTGAAATGCCATATTTAAGAGTAGCAAATGTCCAAGATGGTTATATAGATACGAATGATATTGCTGTTCTTCAAGTAAGTAAAGATGAAATAGAGAAATATAGCTTATCAGCTGGAGAAGTTCTTATGACAGAAGGAGGGGACAGGGATAAGCTGGGACGCGGTTGTGTATGGGATGGACGAATCACACCATGCTTGCATCAGAATCACATTTTTGCTGTTAAAGTAAAAGAGAAACTGTTAAATCCACATTATTTAGAATATTTAACAGCTTCATCTGTTGGACGTACTTATTTTGATGTTACTGCGGTAAAAACAACGAATCTTGCATGCACAAGTTCAAGTAAGGTGTTAGCATTCACAATTCCTTTGCCAAGTATAGATGAGCAGAATGAAATTGTAGATTATTTAAAAGAAAAATGTGGTTGTATTGAAAATGTTATTTTTAAGAAAGAGCAGTTTATAAGTGAACTGGAAAATTACAAAAAATCCCTGATTTACGAATATGTCACCGGGAAGAAGGAGGTGCCGGAAATTTGAGCATAGATGTTACCACAGAGAAACGTTTTGAATCAGATATTGAAGAATTCTTCTTGTCGCCAGCAGGTGGATATACACACAATCAAGATGCATATGATCCGCAGCTTGGTGTATATAAAGATACTTTGCTACGCTTTGTGCAAAAAACACAACCGAAGGAATGGAAACATTTTTTATTACAAAACAAAGTAGATACGGAGCGGAAATTCTGCCTTGCGTTTAATAATGCCTGTGATATGGATGGACTCATTTCTGTATTACGGCATGGTTTTAAACACAGAGGAATCCAATTTAAAGTCTGCTATTTTAAGCCGGAATCAGGTCTGAATCAGACGGCGATGTCTTTATACGAAAAGAATGAAATTACCTGTAACAGGCAATGGTTTTATTCCAATGATACACACAATTCTGTAGACATGGTTCTGGCTGTGAATGGAATTCCGGTATTTGCACTGGAATTAAAGAATCAGTATACCGGACAGAACGTAGATCATGCAAAACGGCAGTGGATGTATGATCGTGATCCAAGAGAAATTTGTTTTCAGTTCAATAAAAGAATTTTAGGGTATTTCTGCATTGATCAGTTGGAAGTCTGGATGACAACAAAACTGGAAGGGAAAAATACATATTTTCTTCCATTCAATCAAGGTTCCAATGGTGCAGGAAATGATGGTGGAAAAGGAAATCCGTCAAATCCGAATGGCTATCCGACGGCATACTTCTGGGAGTATGTATTTCAGAAAGACAGTATGATGGATATTATACAAAAGTTTATTCATTTGCAAATCAAAGAAGAAAAGAAACAATTGCCGGATGGAACAGAGCAGGTTACGAAAAAGAAAACACTAATATTCCCAAGGTATCATCAGTTGGATGTGGTGCGTAAGTTAATTGCAGATGTACGGGAAGAAGGAACTGGGCATAATTATCTGATCCAGCACAGTGCCGGATCTGGAAAATCAAATTCGATTGCCTGGACAGCATATAGATTGGCATCTTTGCATGATTCCGATGATATGCCTGTTTTCAGCAGTGTTATTGTAGTGACAGATCGAACTGTGCTGGATGCACAGCTACAGGAAACGATTTCAGGTTTTGACCATACGATAGGTGCAGTAGAGACGATTGATGATAAAAAGAATTCAAAAGATTTGAGAGATGCGATTAATAATGGTGCAAGAATTATTGTAACTACGCTGCAGAAATTTCCGGTGATTTATCAGGAAGTGGATAAGGTTGCCGGAAGAAACTTCGCAATCATTGTTGACGAAGCACATTCTTCACAGACGGGAAGTTCTGCTATGAAATTGAAGGCTGCGCTAGCAGATACAGAGGCAGCATTACGGGAATACGCAGAAATAGAAGGAAAAGCAGAAGATGAAATTGACAGGAATGATAAACTTGTTCAGGAAATGCTGACACATGGAAAACATCCGAATTTATCATTTTTTGCGTTTACAGCTACTCCGAAACCAGCGACATTAGAGATGTTTGGCAGTCAATGCACAGATGGAAGTTTCCATCCATTTCATATTTATAGCATGAGACAGGCGATTGAAGAAGGATTCATTTTGGATGTTTTGCAGAATTATATGACTTACAGTACCTGTTTCAAAATTGCAAAAGATACACCGGAAAATCCAGAGCTTCCGGAGAGCAGAGCAACAAAGATTATCAAAAAATATGAGAAATTGCATCCATATAATATCAGTCAGAAATCGCAAATTATTGTAGAAACTTTTCGGGAAACGACCAAAAATAAAATTGGTGGAAAAGGAAAAATGATGGTAGTTACAGATTCCAGATTGGCGGCAGTTCGATATTTCCATGAAATTAAACGATATATTCAAGAACAGCATTATGCAGATATGGATATTTTAGCGGCATTTTCCGGTAGTGTGCAGGATGGTGACGAAGAATATACAGAGTCCGGATTAAATGTAAAAAAAGATGGAAGTCATATATCAGAAGGACAGACCAAGGAAGAGTTTCATGACAACTTTAATGTCCTGGTTGTTGCAGAAAAATATCAGACAGGATTCGATGAGCCTTTGCTACATACTATGATTGTGGATAAAAAACTGAAAAATGTAAAGGCTGTGCAGACATTATCACGTTTGAACCGTACCTGTCCTGGAAAAGTAGATACATTTGTGTTGGATTTCGCAAATAAGAAAGAGGATATTCTAGAAGCATTCCAACCATTTTATCAAGAGACAAGCCTTGAGCAGGAAGTAAATGTGGATTTGATTTACCAGACAGAAAAAGAACTTTTGGATTATGCGATTTATAATGAGAATGATATTAATGCTTTTATAAATGTATGGAATCATCCGGGAAAACAAGATGCAACTGCTATGGGAAAAATGACGAGTGTGTTGAAACCGATAGCAGACAGATATAATTTGAAGAATCCAGAAGAACGATATCAATTCAGAAGACTAGTAAGAAAGTTGATCCGATGGTACAGCTATATCACACAGGTAGTTCGCATGTTTGATGAAGATATGCATAAGGAATACCTGTTTCTGAGTTATCTGATTGGACTGCTTCCAGAAGAAAAAGAGGAGCCGGTTGATTTGGATGGAAAATTGAAACTGGAATATTATAAACTGCAGAAAACATTTGAAGGTGCGATAACACTGGAGAAAATTGATGGTCAGTATGTTCCGTCCAAGAAGCAAGGAGTACAGGGAAACAGACAGAAAAGTACATTGGATGAAATATTGGACAAGATCAATGAAAAGTATAAAGGACAATTTTCAGAAGGTGATCGGGTAATGCTGGGTGCTTTACATGATAAATTGATTGCAGATGATAAACTGGCAAGTTCGGCCCGTACTTCTGATCCAAGAATTTTTACGGAAAGTATTTTTCCTTCAGCTTTTGGAAATGCAGCAATGGAAAGTTATATGGAAGCACAGGATAGCTATGGTTCTCTATTTGAGGACAAAAGTAAGTATGATGCTGTAATGAGTGCGTTAGCAGGGGTGATTTATAGGGAAATGCGTTCTAAAAAGACCGTGGACTACCGGAAAGTTGAACGAGATGAGCAGGTTCAAATGGTGGCGGAAGAACCGGTTAAATATGGAAAATAAAAAAGAAACTATGATGGTATGAAAAGGCAAGGGAGGGTTTTTATGTGGCTAGACAATGCGTCGGATATTGATATTTTATTTTATGAGCCGTATGCAAGAATAATTGCCGATATTGCAAAAAATGAACAATATAATCCATTAACAGTCGGTGTGTTTGGATTATGGGGAGCAGGAAAATCAACCTTATTAAAGTTAATAGGTGAAAAACTTAAGAGTCAGGACGGAATTATTTGTGTAACTATTAATGCATGGATGTTTGAATCATATGACGATGCTAAAACCGCAATTATGGAGGCTTTATTACAGGAACTTAAGGAGGAAGTTCCTGTAGAAGAAACTAAAAAGAAATTGGGCAAATTAATAAAAAGAGTTGACTGGTTTAAGTTAGGAACAAAAGCAATATCCACGCTTGCACCTGTAGTTGCAAGCGTGGCCACAGGAAATCCATTGCCTATGTTGTTAAATGTAACGGGAAGTGCTGAAGAAATTGGAAATACAGTCAAAAATGCAGCAAATTCCATACAATCATTAAAAGATGAATATTGGAAAGAGGAAGATGTATCAAATGATGAGAGCACGATAAACAATATCAGAAAATTTAGAGAGGAATTTTCTGATGCATTGAAAAGTGACGATATTAAAAATGTAGTTGTAATGATAGATGATTTAGATAGATGCCGTCCAGAACGAATAATTGAAATATTGGAAGTAATTAAACTATTCTTGTCTGTTGACAGGACAACATTTATTATTGCTGCAGATGAAAATGTTATAAAGTACTCTATCCGTGAAAAGTATCCACCAATGAATGGATTTGATGTAGAACTGGACAAAGAATACATTGAAAAAATAATTCAATTGCCAATATATATTCCGGAGTTATCGGCAAAGGATATACAAAATTATCTATTATTATTGGTCACACAAAGCTATTTGGAACAAGAGAGTTTTAAGCATCTAATATCTAAAATATTTGAAGAAAAAAGAACAATTTCTGGGGAGGTAATTACACTAGAAGAAATTAATAAGTTGATTGATGAGTTAGGATTAAATTGGCAGGATGGGGGAAAAACAGTTTTTAATGAAACAGCAAAAATTATTGATGAAATAAGAGAAATTGTTGCATCTACATTGAAAGGCAATCCACGCCAGGCAAAACGCTTTTTGAACACATTTATTACCAAACGCCAGTTGGCAAAAATTTATTATGGTGATGAAATTGATATTTCCATTTTAGCTAAATTATTAGTGCTGCAAAAGCTGGACAATGACTTGTTTATACAATTGAATGAATGGAATAAAGAATTTGATACTGAAAATGTAAAATTCAAAGAAATGCGAATGGCAGTTGCACAAGGAACTACAGTTGAGCAAGAACCTTGGGCGACACCTCAAATAAAAAAATGGTTAGATTGTAAACCGATTGAATTGGAAAAATATCCTTTGGAAAGATATTTTTATTTGACAAGAGAAAATTTAAAAAATTCAAATATTGATCAATCAGGATTTAGTAGTAATACCAAAGATATATTGGTTCGTATAGGAAATGCTCAGAGTGGAGGACAAATGACAGCTATTATAAATGCAGCAAAAGAATTGTCATCCGTAGAAATTGGAGATGTATTTAAAGTTGTTATTCCTAAAATTGAAAAAGGTGATTTGAAATTTTTTGTTATACGAGATTTGTTTATTAATTTTGAAAGATTTAAAGGTAAAATTTCAGAAGCATTACTTAAATCAAACAGCAAAATTAAAGTTGGTGATATTCCGGTATTAAGGGCTATGTATCAGAATGATTCAGAATGCTTAGAAGAAACATTGCAGAAAATGATTGAAAAGGGAACATTATCACAAAAGATGCTGGATGATATAAAAGCACAACAAAAGAAGGGATAAGTTATGGGTACATCAAAAGGATATATAGCACCAACAACACCGCATTGGTCAACCGCAAAAAGAGCAGTGACGGCCTTTATAAATAATAGAGACTTTAATTCTAAAGCAAAAGCGGCCAGTAAATATGCAACCGCAATGAAAAAAGATATGTCGACAGGTGGTAGTTTTCAATCGGCAGCAGCAGGAGTCTTAGGTTTTGCACAAAAGGTTGCGTCTGGAGGCATAGATAATGCATTACGTGAGTATAATCGTGAAGATCTTATTGGAAAATCGTCAGAAGTTGTTTGGACAGAATTACTTCATGAATTTACGAATTATGGTGCATCGGTAGAAGATAATATGGCAGCGGATGCATTGTCACAGGCTATGGATAATTTAGAAATAGAAGATATTGCGGATATAGGGAATGTTTCAGTTGATATATTACTGAAGGAAATGTTGAAAGAATACATAAAAGAAAATTTTGATTTTCGATATGAAGAAAAAATATCTAAAGGGAAAACACCTGCACAAACATCTGCAATTTTAAATGACATGCATGAATATATAGAAAACAGTATTGACAGTGATTTGAACTTGGATAATTTGAAATTGGTTGATTTTTCTAACATGGGAACGTCACAAATCGTGGAGGATGCATTAAGAGATGCCTTGTCCGTATTTGAAAAGTATTATGGGGAGGATTAAGGATGCAGTTTTGGATTGATAAGGAACAAGAGAAAAAGCCGGATGCTGAATGGAAAGATGCATATGTATTTTCGATTAATCGAAAAAAATATAGTACAATATTTACCAATATAACGGATAGCTGGTACCGAATGGATCAATTGCAGATTCCTACAATATACGAAGATTTGTTCATAATAGGTTTGAGCATTTTTGCTTTGGATAAGAGGGTATTCAGAAGAAAATTTAAAGACTGCTGGACTAGAGAGATAAGCGTATCTATTCCAGTATTAGAATATGAGAAATGGAAGCATACGGAATTACAATGGGAAAATATACTGGAATTTTTGACAGGGGATCATTGGCATATTACATTTAGAAAAAGTGAGATAATATATAGTTATAGGGAACATGCAAATAGAATTCATTTGAATGTTCAAAACTGTAATTGTGTATGTTTGTTTTCTGGAGGATTGGATTCTTTTTGTGGTGCGATTAAACTATTAGAGCACGGAGATTCTCCTTGCCTGATCGGACACAATGAATATCCTAAACTTGCAAAAAGACAGAATTTGTTCGCTAGGACTTTTCAGGACTTTTATCCAGAACAATCTGTTAAATTTATTAGTTTTACAGCAAATTCCAGAGCTCCTATAAGTGAAAAAGAAGGAATATTGAAGGGGAGCGAAAATACTTCTCGTGGCAGGTCATTACTGTTTTTATGTGCAGCACTGAGCGTGGCTGGTATTTTAGGAGAAAATGTACCGGTTTATATCCCGGAAAATGGATTCATCGGACTTAATATTCCATTAACGGGAGGAAGAAAAGGAACTTGCAGTACAAGAACTACTCATCCACACTTTTTAAGACAATTTAATGATATCTTAGAAACGGTAGGAATAAAGAATACTATTACCAATTTTTTTGCGTACAATACAAAAAGAGAGATTGTAGGACAAGTTAAAGATACAGATGCATTTAAAAGCTGTTATGCAGATACGATTTCGTGCTCACATCCTTGTTTAGCAAGATATAATAAAAAGGGATCTAAAGAATATCCTATAAATTGTGGATACTGTTACCCGTGTTTGATACGCAAAAGTTCACTTTTGGACATAGATGAGATAAAAAAATATTCTTATCAGGGAGAAGCTTATGATTTTTTAATGGAATATGAAGAAAGTGAGAAGAGTGCAGATTTAAGAGCGGTGCTTGGAAGTATCTATCGTTGTAAACATTCTTCGGATAAAGAATTAAAAAGATATATTAGATGCGTAGGAGAATTAACAGAAGAGGAAGTTGAAAAATTTTTGTCATTATACAAGAAAAGTATAGAGGATTTAGTACAACTTTTTTCCGCAGATCAGAGAATGACGGAGTATCTGGGATTATGATTCAACATCTTATTGATACACACTTTCATCTGGATTATTACAAAGAGCATCAGAAAATATATGACGGAATAAATGAAAAAAAACAATATACATTGTGCATGACGAATTCGCCTGGAGTATATATATCCTGTAAACGCATATATCCGGAAACAAAATATTTGAAATTTGCACTTGGATTTCATCCACAGGATATATCATTGAAAGAAACGGATTTCTATGATTTTATGCAATTGATCAATAAAACTAATTATGTAGGAGAAGTTGGACTTGATTTTTCAAGACAAAATTATATTTCACGTAATAAACAATGTATGTATTTTGAGCAAATTGTAAGAGTGTGTGCAGAAAAGGATAAATTAATGTCTGTGCATCTTAGAAGAGCGGAGGAAGAAGCAATATCCATCTTGAAAAAATATCGTCCTCGTAGGTGCATTATTCATTGGTTTAATGGAAACGGAGAGCAATTGCAACAATTACTGGATATAGGATGTTATTTTTCACTCAATTCTAACATGGTAACAAATGAAAAGAATAAAGAAAAATTATATTTGATACCCAAAACAAGAGTATTAATTGAAAGTGATGGACCGTTTACAAAAATTGATGGAAAAAAGTACACATTTAACAATTTAATAAAAATATACGAGTTAGTCGCACGATATTATAATGAACCAGACATTATTAAGATGGTTTATGCTAATTTTCGAGATATTCTTTCAAAATAGTGTTAATTGTAAAGTTAGAGGGTGATTTTATGGCAATACGATCAGTAGAATATCTGCAAAGTCTTGTCCGGGAGCTTGCAAAATTGCCGGACGAGACTGAGTGGGTAGAATTCAAATGTAATAATAAGCAGCCACAGATGATTGGTGAATATATTTCTGCTTTAAGCAATTCAGCAGCATTGTGTGAACGACCGAAAGCTTATCTAGTTTGGGGTGTGGATGATGCAACGCACAAAATTGTAGGAACCGAATTTCAGTATCGTAAAATGAAAAAAGGGAATGAAGAATTGGAAGCATGGCTCTCAAGGATGCTTTCGCCAAGGATTAATTTCCGTTTTTTTGAAGTTCCGATGGATGAAGGCAACGTTGTGTTGATGGAGATTCCTTGTGCAGAGAAACAACCGGTGCAGTTTGCTGGTGGGGAATATATAAGAATTGGAACAAACAAAAAGAATTTAAAAGAATATCCAGATAAAGAAAGAGAATTATGGCGAACATTTGATTCCACACCATATGAATTGCGAATTGCAATGGGAAATCTGGATGAGGATGAAATGGTGTCATTATTGGATTATTCCAAATATTATGACAAACTTGAAATGCCAATTCCGAGAAATCGAGATAAGGTATTAGAAGACTTGCAACATGAAAAATTTATTAAGAAAAAGGATGCCGGTACATGGGATATCACGAATATGGGGGCATTGATGATTGCAAAAGATTTGAAGAAATTTGAATCTTTGCATAGAAGAACTGTCAGAGTGATATGGTATAAAGAAAATTCCAGATTGGATGCTATAAGAGAAAAAGAATTTTGTGCAGGTTATGCATTTTCTCATGAAGAGATCGTGCAGTATATTATGACAATTATTCCACAGGAAGAAGTTATTGTGGAAGCTACGAGAAAATCTGTTGTCAGTTTTCCCGAAATCGCTATCCGTGAGTTGCTGGCAAATGCTATGATACATCAGGATCTTCAGCAAAGGGGAACGAATCCAATGGCGGAGGTGTTTAAAAATCGAATTGAGTTTTCAAATGCCGGAGCACCATTGGTGGCAATCGAAAGAATTGTAGACTCGGTGCCAGTATCAAGAAATGAAAATATTGCTGGTTTTATGCACAAATGTGGTATTTGCGAGGAACGTGGAAGTGGTTATGATAAGATTGTTGAAGCAACCGGTAAAAATGAGCTGCTTGCTCCGAGAATTGAAAATCAGAACAACCAATTCACCAAGGCAATATTGTTTGCAAAGGTACCATTTGAATTAACTACCAAAGAAGATCGGATGCGAACTTGCTATATGCAGGCGTGTCTGGCATATGTAAATTTTGAAGGAATTTCTAATTCGGATATTCGGAAAATATTTGGTCTGGGAGAAAAAGAGAAGGCCAAGGCATCGAGACTTCTTACCAGTGCTGTTGAAGGTGGATATATTAAAGTAATGGATCCAGATACAGCACCAAGATATAAAAAGTATATTCCATATTGGGCATAATTTAAGTTTCGCTAAGTTTCACTTATGCAAGCACGTGAGAAAATTTTAGTAGAAAAATATACAAAAAAGGCACTGAAAACTACAGGATTATCGGTTTTACAGTGCCTTTTCTTTATGCAAAGAGGTAAAATACAGTAAATTTAAGTTTCGCTAAGTTCTATTCATTTGATTTCCGCCACTGTTTTGACGGTTCCCGTTTCCCACAGTCATCGCAGGTCTGTGGCCAGTTAATTTTCCATTCAAAATATTCATCGCTGGTAATCTCGCCGGATTTTAGTTCTTCTTTTCTGAGCGTCCATTCTTTTAGAAAATCATTGAGAACCCCATAATTAAACCATATGCCAACAGGCGAATGAGCAGGCCAGCTATCAGAATCATGGTAGCGAATAGCTGTATCGTTACTGGAATTTGATTTTTCATCTGGATAAGTCTCCAATTGAAAGAGATTGATCATTCCGGGATTAAATTCGTCAATCCAGAACAGGATTTCCATCAGTTCAGAAGCATTCATTGTAGTTGGGTCATGCAGTGTCAGTGGATTCACATCCAAAATATTAGCCATTTCAGTAACCAGATCTTTACGGGGAACC
>ENA-OUQW01002325-OUQW01002325.1-human-gut-metagenome-genome-assembly--contig:-NODE-2325-length-16280-cov-5.667488_pt1 | contig 16280 bp, 10 predicted proteins | sample MGYA00248464_ERZ548849 | MGnify/ENA primary metagenome ERZ548849 (study PRJEB26491, sample SAMN04978193) | human gut metagenome | host: Homo sapiens | study: EMG produced TPA metagenomics assembly of... | reverse complement strand
CCTGAGGTACAGACCAGAAATATTGCCAGCCATTACTTTCACAGATATCTTCGGTATAGTCGTCGGGGCTGAAGTTTGCAGCGAAGTTCCCTTTCTCGTCACGCGGCTGCATGAAAGAAGTGGCCGGATTATAAACATTCCGGTAGTTCTGAGCACGTTTGTAGAATTCATCGGCGATCTCTTTCTTGCCCATCTTCTTTGCCATTGTTGCAATACAATAATCATCATAAGCATATTCCAATGTCTTGGATAACGACCAGTTCTCCCATTTCTTGGGATCGCCGTAGGCCGGGACATACCCTAACTTCTTGTAATCACCGATTCCCCGGTAATCATCACGGTTGGCCGTAGCAATACAAGCCTCAAGTGCTTTTTCCGGATCGAAATTGCCGATACCTTTCAGATACGCATCCACAATTACGGGAACGGCATGATATCCGATCATCATATTGGTTTCCCAGCCATACAAATTCCACAATGGCAAAGCCCCGTTCTGTTCATAGAATTTCAAGAAACCTTTGATCATATCATTTGCACGTTCTGGTTCGGTATAGGTAAATAGCGGATGAGAAGCGCGATAAGTATCCCACAACGAGAAAGTGGAATAGTTCGTCCATCCGTCCGCTTTATGGATCTGCTGATCCGGGCCGTAATAGGAACCATCCACATCACTGTAAATAGTCGGAGCGATCATGGAATGGTACAAAGCAGTATAGAACTTCACCAGATCATCAGTATCCGAGCTTTTCACCTCTATTTTAGAAAGCTGCTTGTTCCATGTTTTGGCAGCCTGCGCTTGATAATAATCGAAATCGTCTTTCGAAACCTCCGCACGCAGGTTCTTGCCTGCTCCTTCCATACTGACACCGGATATACCTGTCGTTACTAAAATTTCCTCATCTTTCTCCGTATTGAAATCGAAACGGGCAATATAGGCCGTACCGATCCTGCCACGATCTTTCGTTACGATAGAAGTTGTGTCCATATGGCAAGCCATGAAAGGTTTCGAGAAACGAGTCTCAAAATAAACATGCTGCAAAGGAGACCAGCCTTGCGAGAAACGATATCCCCGGATCGTCATCGAATCGACCACTTCTATATACGAATCCAACGTGAAGTCCCAGTTCATCGCCTTTTTGAGGTTCAAGAATACGGATGCCTCTGCTTTGGGGAACGTATAACGCTGAATACCGCAACGTTCAGTCGCGGTCAACTCGACATTAATATTGTAATCTTTCAGCAGCACACGGTAATAGCCAGCCGAAGCCATCTCGTCATTGTGCGAAAAAGTCGAATAGACGCCCAAAGGAGCAGGTGCCTCCTTATACGGACGAGTCACCGGCATGAAAGAGATATCGTACAAATCGCCCGCACCTGTCCCTGACAAATGGGTATGGCTGAAACCGGCGATAGTCGTGTCGGGATAAAAATAACCGGAAATACGATCCCAACCGGGAAGCCCGTTGTCAGGACTCAACTGAACCATTCCGAAAGGGACTTGCGCTCCCGGATAGGTATTACCCGTAAAGTCTGTCCCGATAAAAGGATTTACATATTGTGTATAATCATCCGCCTCCTGTTGTTTTTCCGGCGTGCAGGCTGCCAGAGCCAGCAAGGAGACCGCCAATAAAGATATGTGCCTCATGTTTACTTTATGTTTTAGTCTTGACAAAGATAAAAAAAGAGACGTACAATAAAAACTGTACGTCTCTTCTATAACTATTTTACGATGTCCGTAGTTTTAGGCCGGTGCGATTTCCGTACTATCTTCATCCTCGTCATCTGCATCTCCATTCGTGTCATTCTTCACAAAGAACGCACTCAATTCGAACAATCCATACAGCGGGAAGAATACGATACCCAATGTGAACGGGTCACTACTTGGGGTGATAAATGCAGCAGCAACCAACAACCCCACGATAGCATGCCGTCTGTATTTGTGGAAGAACGAACGTTTCAACAAACCGATCTTCGACAACAGCCACGAAACCAACGGCATTTCAAAAACGATTCCCATCACAAAGATCAGCATCAGGAAATTATCCATATACGAATCCAAAGAGACCTGTTCCGTTATATTGGCACTCAACTGATAAGTTGCCAAAAAGCGCAGCGTCATCGGGAATACCATAAAATATCCGACAGCACATCCGATAAAGAACATGATTGTTCCCAAAAGAAATACCCATTTGACATTTTTCTTCTCATTCTCATACAAAGCCGGACTAATGAACTTCCAGATTTCCCACATCAGATAAGGGAAAGTAAGCACAAGTGCCAACCAGAACGAGGTGGTCATGTGAGTAAAGAACTGAGATGCCAATCTGATATTAAACACATCCACATGAAAATTATCATTACAGAAATCAGGCAGAACATCAAACCACGGACTGACATTGACCAACCACTGGTTCAAATCGCACAACCATCTGTAAAAGATAAAATCGGAATAACAGGGTGCCAATACTACGCGGTCAAATATACCATCGCTACCACGCATAAAGGCGAAACTGCCTATCGCAAAGATAAAGAGCGCTAAAAAAGAACGGAACAGAGTCCAACGAAGTGCCTCCAGGTGGTCCCAGAAGGACATTTCTTCTTGTTCTAATTCTGCCATCTTTTACTTTTTATCGGTATCGTCTATCTTAATGTCGTCTTCTAATCCTTTTACACCGTCTTTAAAGTTTTTCACACCTTTACCGATACCTTTCATCAGTTCAGGTATTTTTTTACCACCGAAAAGTAACAAAACAATAATGGCAATGATGATAATCTCGCCAGTTCCTAAATTTCCAAGAAATAATAATTGATCCATGATATTGTATAAATTAGTCGTTAATATTCCTGTTATCGATGGGGCAAAGATACAATTTGTAATGAATAGTACCCCAATTATTCTAAATTTATTACCTTTGCGTCATCTTAAAAAACTGAAATTAGAAAAAGATTAGAAAAAATGAAAGCGTATGTATTTCCCGGTCAGGGTGCCCAGTTTGTCGGAATGGGAAAAGACCTTTATGAAAACAATTCCCTTGCAAAAGAGATGTTTGAAAAGGCTAACGAAATCCTCGGTTTCCGCATCACGGATCTGATGTTCGCCGGAACAGACGAAGATCTGCGCCAGACAAAAGTGACACAGCCTGCCATTTTCTTACACTCAGTCATTCTTGCAAAAACATTAGGTGACCAGTTCAAACCGGATATGACAGCCGGACACTCTTTAGGAGAATTCTCCGCGCTTGTTGCAGCCGGAGCCTTGTCTTTCGAAGACGGACTTGTTCTGGTATCCAAACGTGCTATGGCGATGCAGAAAGCCTGCGAAGCCACACCCTCGACAATGGCTGCCGTTCTGGCATTGCCGGACGAAAAAGTAGAAGAGATCTGCGCAAGCATCGAAGGTGAAGTCGTCGTATGTGCAAATTACAACTGTCCGGGACAGCTTGTCATCTCCGGCTCCGTACCCGGTATCGATGCCGCATGTGAAAAGATGCTGGCTGCCGGTGCAAAACGTGCACTGAAACTGAAAGTCGGCGGTGCATTCCACTCCCCTCTGATGGAACCGGCTCGTGCAGAACTGGCTGCCGCTATCGAAGCGACTCCGATCCACAAACCGTCTTGCCCTGTTTACCAAAACGTAAGCACGAAAGGCGAAACCTGCCCTGAAACAATCAAGACTAACTTGATTGCCCAGCTGACTGCCCCGGTCCGTTGGACACAGAGCGTTCAGAACATGATTGCCGACGGTGCCGATCATTTCATCGAACTAGGTCCGGGCGCTGTACTTCAAGGATTAGTGAAAAAGATCAATAAGGAAGTAACGACAGAAGGCATGCAATAAACAGTTTGCTTCATTCATATAAAAAGGTTGGTAGGAAAGTTCTTCATCGAACACCTACCAACCTTTTCTCATATCACTACTTCAGATTCCACCACAAGGCAGTCTCCACCACATCCGGTCCGCCCAACAGTTCGAGGGCTTTATTATAACCTTCCAGGTTGTTCGTCTGGATATTGGCCGGATAGCGATAACGCTTCGGATAAAACTCCAAACGGCATTCTTTTGAAGTGGCAACTGTCAAGGGAACCTGGTTCAACGGGTTATAGTCTTTTTCGACAGCCTGATTCTCGAAAAAAGGCAAACCGATACGGCGATGGTCGCTCCAAACTTCCTCGGGCAACCAGGGAACCTGAGCAATATATTTCTGTGTGAAGATCTTCGTCATCGCATCGTTATTATATGCACCGCCACGATAGATGGAATTTTTCGGATATGTATAAGTCATCGTCTTGTTCTCTTTTGTGTACGGATCAACATAGTTTACGATATAAGGCTTTGCCTCCGTTGTATGGTCGAAACTGACAGATGTCCCGATCCGATTATATTCGGTAGAAGACAGATAAGCACCGACTTCACTCAACAAGCCGTGGTACTCGAAGCTCGCAGTCACTCCGTTCTCGTAGTTCGATTTGGGAGAGCCCGGAACATCCCAACCACGCACGCCGGCTTCAGCCAGCAAGAAATAACTTTCCCAAGGACCGAAATAGACACGTTTCTGAGTACTCATGCGGTATTGCTTCGACATGGACGGATAGTTATAGTTTTTTCCGGTCAATTCGGTAGCCAAACTACCTTTCACATCCCATTCACCGGCCACCCATGTTCCCCAAGTATATCTAGGATCGATTGTCAGCATCGGCTTCGTGTTATCATCCGGATCGAACAGGGAGACCGGTTTCACCTCGCTGGCCGCCCCGATATAATCGGAATAAACCACACCATCGTTCCATCCTACTACACTAAATAACTTCGGTGCACGTGGATCGACATATTGTGGAACGCCGTCGAAATAAAATCCGGCACACGGATCGTTCGTCGTCAACGGAAAATGCCTATCCAAATACAAGCCCATGTAAGTATGCGGGTTCTTCAGATGTGCTTTCAATGAATCAGGTAGTGGAAATTCGTTACTTCCCAAGCCGACCACGAGATTCTTGAATGTAACGGACATCGCCTGTGCATTCCAGGTACGGGACATAACGCTGGTCAGGTCGCTCCATCCGTCCTTTTCCTGTACACCGGCAAGTTCGGAAAGTGAAGAAATATATCCTTTGGAAGCGGCATCTTCAAACTCTCTTTCAGCCAGCTGCGGGTTTGCATTCACAATACGCATTGCCAGGCGCATACGCAGAGAATTGGCATATTTCTTCCACATATTCACATTTCCGGCATAGAAAGCGTCTTCAGCCGACATCGGAGACATATCAATTGACGGGTCGAGCGCGGCTTCCGCCTCCTTTAGTTCTTTGAGAATAAAAGTATAAATCGCTTCTACACTGTCGTACTCGCCCGGAACGCCCGAAAAAGCATCCAACGCCGGAATCGGCCCGAACCCGTCAGAGACCTCCGAGTTCAGGTAAGCCCGCCAGATACGCGCCATCTGGATCACATTCTTATAATACGGATAGAGATCAGCTTCACCATCGGCCACTTTCTTCTCGCCCAGTTGAACGGCTTTAGTCGCCTGATTCAACCATTTCACAGCGTAGTCGTTGCTCAGGTAGCGCGTGATATAATCATTATTATCCGTACCGATCGTGAAACCGCTTCCCCGATTGAAACGAGACGCCCGGTTCCAAGTCAGGATAAACATACGTTCGGCGATCTCCGGATTCATCTGGTCACCGACGATCGAGGCATTCAAGAACCATTCAGGCTTTACCTTGCTTTCATCCACCTGGTTCGGATCTTCATTTATCTCCTGAAAATCGTTACAGGAAGAAAACAATGCCGCCATAGAGAATAGGCCTGCTAATATTTTATTTTTTGTGTTCATATTATGTTGTTTCTTTTTATATCCTTTACAAAATGATTGCAAATTATCAAAAACCGACCATCCGGTCTTCCGGAAAGGTTTTGTAAGCTTTTTAAAACCCGACCGTTACGTTAAACGTGAACGAACGGCTCGTCGGAGCGGCCCCGTTTTCGAAACCAGTCGCATTCGTGTTGGTTGCCGAAACGGATTCGGGGTCAATACCTGGCAAATTGTAATGGATCATCCATACATTGTTGCAGGTAGCAGACAGATTCAAACGCTGGAACGGCGTCTTTTTCAGCATCGCTCTGTTGAACGTATATCCTAAAGTGATGTTACGTAGACGAATATTGGTTGCGTCATATGTGAAAACCTCCGGCAAACCGTAATTACCGGTCGATCCGATCCGCTCCCAATAGTTCTGGTGAGTGACCGGAACATTGTTTTCCACATATCCTCCGTCTTTCCTGACAACCGTGTTAGGCACGACAAAATCCTGACGTTCACCGTTCACAACCGTTCCGGCTGCATTACCACGGACAAATAGGTTGGAAGCTGTTGCCGAATAGATGTCGCCACCGATACGGAAATCGACCAGGAAACTCAAGTTAAACCCTTTATATGAAAAACTGTTCGTCAAACCCAGCATCCAGTCCGGACTTTGGTTACCCACCTTGCTCTTTTCAGCAGAGATCAGAGGTAGGCCGTCGTCTCCCACAATCACTTTGCCATAATGCGGACTGTCCTTGTCCGTCACACGCAGAAAGGTCTGTCCGTAAATATCACCATAATAACTGCCTTGTGCCGCCACGATCTGGATCGCATCCAATGTCTTGATGTCATAAAGCGTCACGCCCGGATACAGGTCGATGATCTTATTGCGATTCAAGGAGAACTGGGCTGTCGCATTCCAGTTGAATCCCTGCACGTCCGGGCTCTGGAAAATGGCACCGTTCAACGAGATTTCCAGACCTTCGTTCTGGATATTACCGGCGTTCACCTTGCGGGAACTATACCCGGCAAACGGGTCGAGCGGCAGGTTCAGCAACTGGCGGGTCGCATTCGTCTTATACCAGGCGAAATCCAAACCCAAGCGGTTCTGCAGGAAACGCACGTCGAGACCGGCTTCCCATGATTTGATCAACTCGCTTCGTACGCTCGAATCAAACAAGATTTGGCCGGGAGCAGCCGTCGTATTCCCGTTTTCGTCTTTTCCTACCGTGTAATTATTGTACAATTGATAGGGATCAAGATCATTACCGACTTCCGCATAAGAAGCCCTCACCTTTGCAAAGGTGAACCACTCCGGCATGTTTCCGCCGATCTTAGGTAACATATCCGAGATCACACCGGAGAGACTGACCGAAGGATAGAAATAAGAGCGATTGTCTTTGGACATAGTAGATGACCAGTCGTTACGGGCTGTCACGTCTAAAAACAGATAGCCGTCCCAGTTCAGTTGCAATGATCCATAAAGGGAATTCATCTTCCGGCGGATCAACTCGGAGGTAACGGTCGGTTTATTAATGCCGTTGTTCAAGGAGAAAAGGTCTGGAACCAGCAATTCACCAGCCGAAGCGTTCATCTTGGTTCGCTGCTGCATCATCAGGTTACCTCCGAATGTCACGAAACCGCCCAAGCGGTCCAGCAGGTTGTCTTTGCGTGCGGTAGCCAGGAAGCTGTAGTTATTTTCGTAGAATGTCTCAGAACCTTCATTATACAGGCCGCGGGGCGAGGTGTTACCGCCGGCATATACTTTCTCATTTTTGGTCGTCGTATAATAGTCGGTACCCCCACGCAGTTCGATATCGAACCAGTTGGTCGGCGCATACTTCAACGATACGTTACCCAACAGACGGTTACGGGTATCATTGTTCTGCCGGTATTTGGTCACCCAGTACGGGTTTTCCTGCGGGTTCTTGGAGGCATCCCACCAGATCATATTGCCTTCTTCATCCACGCTGCTCTTAAATTCCTTAACATTCAAGGAACGAGGCAGACCGTATATCGTGTTGAACGCATTTGACGGGTTCACGCCTTGGATCGGGCGGTTATGGGCATTCATATTTATATAGTTCACTTTGGCATCCACCTTCCATTTCTCCGCCTTATCGAGAAACGTGGTGGCACGCAACGTAACGTTCGTCTTATTCAGTTTCGATTCCGGTGTGATACCGGCATCATCCGAACGGTTAATAGATGCGAAGACAGAAGTTCCGTTAACATTCTGCTGGAAACTGACGCCTTCGTTAAAAGAGGTTCCTGTATGGAAGAAAGCATCGATATTATCATATGTCTGGAGAGGCACTTGGCGTCCGAGCCAATCCGTCACAGTCTGGCCTTCAGCTTTCGGTCCCCAACTCAAACGGGACTGGTTGTCATAAACTCCGACCGATCCTTGTCCGAAGCTGTTTTGCATATCCGGTTTCAAGAAAATGGATTCAGCCGTGATACCAGCATTCACCGTAATCCCCAGCCCTTCGTTTTTCCGTCCCGATTTGGTCGTGATCAGGATCACGCCGTTACCGGCCCTCGAACCGTAAAGTGCAGCTGCCGAAGCTCCTTTCAGGACCGTCATCGATTCGATATCTTCAGGGTTAATATCAGAAAGGCCGTTACCCATATCGGCTCCGGAATTACCCCAAACATCATCCACACCGCCTGTAAAATTATCCATCGGCGTACCGTCCACCACGATCAATGGCTGATTGCTACCGGTCAGCGAACTGTTACCACGGAGCACGATCTTCGAAGAACCTCCCACCCCGTTACTGGAGCGTACAATCTGTAAACCGGAAACTTTACCAGACAACGAATTGGCCAAATTTGGTTCGCGGGAAGACAACAACTCGTCTCCCTTCAATTCCTGCATGGCGTAACCTAACGCTTTTTTATCACGCTTCATACCCAAAGCAGTCACGACTACTTCATCCAATTTTTGCGTGTCCTCTTCAAGATGTACAGACAAAGAGGCTTGTCCTGCATAAGGAATCTCCTGTGTGGCGTAACCGATAAAGGATATTTGGATAATATCCCCATTTTTTACCCCATCCAACGTAAAGTTGCCATCCATATCGGTCATTGTCCCGTTGGTGGTTCCTTTTATAACAACAGACGCGCCGGCAACCGGTCCCAAAGCATCTTCGACGGTTCCCGTTACTTTTGCATTTTGTTGGGAAATGTCAGTGTCTGGATTACCTGCACTTGAAGCCGAGTATATATTCCCGGAGAAACATAACGTGCTCGCAAGCAAAACCATGCTGACAGGCTTAATTCTTTTCAACATAACTAATGTTTTTTGTTTAAATTATGATACATGTCTTGGCTGAAACCAACGTCTTTTTTGATATATGTAACACAAAAAAAGAGAAGTTGTTTTGTATTTAACCTTTCGGGTAAAAGCAGATCATGCTGAAAAAGTAATCCGAAAACATATTGACAAATTGTTTCACAAGGACAGAGAAACAAGAAGAAAAGACAAATGGAGAAATACAAGAAACTTTTTTTTCGATTCGGGAACAAAAAATAAAAAAGGATGCGGCAGGAAATGGTTATCTGAGTGATGAAACGATTGCGAATCGTGCATCAGATGCCTTATTAAACTATATGGAAGCATGTTATGAAAAGAATGGAAATCTGGATGCCAAAGCACAGAGCTATTGGAGAGCTTTTCGCGAACGTGCTCATCCCGATACAGATTATAATAAGACAATCGCTGCTACTGTTATGAGCGAAGAGGCCAAAAATGACTGGGGAGAGGAGAGACTTATTACGCTGGGCAACTGGTCAATCCAACCTTGTATAACATCGATCGGCTGACCGTTTGCCATTAAAAAACCATCGACCATACCACGGGTCACACCGACACCATAATCGCCTAACCACACTCCTACACCGACACAATGCACCTAGCCGAGACCTTTACTATACAGCACTTCGCTATAAGACGATATATCCACAGCCAAGAACATATCCATATATGGGTTAGCAGGCTCCTTTTTCTTTTCCCGGCCATCCCGGACCATTCGGAACGAATGCTGTATTTTTGAATATGAATCCATTTGGTTAGGGTTCTTACCGAATCATTCCATCGAAAGCTATTATTGTTGTTTACAACTGGTTTTCCTGTTCTACCGCTTTTTGTAATAATTACACCAAAGGAACACAAACCCTGCAAATGGAAGAAACGGCAGCATCTTTCAAAGCAGAAATATTCTCAATATCCTGCGGGTTGACAGCGTTGATACCACCTTCCATGCCATCGTTCAAAACCAATGGACTACCACTGAACGAAGATTATCATCCATATTCGTCATGATGCCGTTAGTGGTTCCTTTTAACAATCACAGAGGCTCCGGCAACAGGATTAGGCTAATAGGTCTGATTCTTTTGAATCATAATTTGTGTTCCATGATATTGAAAGAATTACTCTGATTTTCATAATAACTTCTTATTCAATGAAACAAGCAGGCTCACACATCTTTGTGTTTTCAATGTTTAAAATGATATTAGTTCTAAAAGAACTCTGCACATTTCATATCGGTGTCAAAGATATGAAAATTTTCCGTTGTACTGTTATTTTTCTAAAAAAAATACGTAGAAGTTTCTTTTTTAACATTTTACTCTTTTGGTATTACACAGGTATTATTCTGTTTATCAGAATAATGTATCCATTGGAAATATGTAACTATATAAAAATAGATAAATAAAAAACATGGTCGTACTTCTGCTAATTTGTTAACAGAAGTAATTTAAAGAGACTTGTGTATTTTAAGTAATTATTGCATAATATATTTTACTTATTTAATTTATTGAAAATCATATTGTTATGAAGTTGTATCAAAATGTATTAAAGCTAAAAATACCATAGTTCTTTTAGAACTAATTACAAACACAGATAAACTTTATACGCAAAAGCTAAAAACTCTAACATTTTGTATATATGATGTAGAAAAGCGATAATAAGCGCCATCATTTTAATTAAAAGAGCATTCTTTCAATTAAATATAAGACACAAATTATGTTGAAAAATTTCAAACCTATCAGCTTAATCTTGCTGGCAGGTGCCACTTGTTTCCCAGCAAGTATATTTGCAGAAACAATGCCCTCCAAGCAAGGTATGAACATTTCCCAGCAGAACGGAAAAGTTACAGGTACTGTGGTAGATGATCTAGGGCCTGTTGCCGGAGCATCGGTCGTAGTGAAAGGAACAACCAATGGAAACATTACCGACATGGATGGTAATTTCACATTGGAAGGTGTAAAAAATGGAGACATCATTCAGATCTCTTTCATTGGTTACACAACTCAAGAAATCAAATACACAGGACAATCCACTCTTCAAATCAAATTAGCGGAAGACACTCAAAAACTGGAAGAAGTCGTAGTCGTTGGCTATGGCGTACAAAAGAAGGTAAACCTGACCGGCGCTGTAGGGATTGCAGATAGCGAAATTCTGGAAGATCGTCCGATCGGAAACATTGCACAAGGTTTGCAAGGAGCTATTCCAAACTTGAATATTGATTTCGCCAGTGGTAATCCAAATGCAGCTACTACATTTAATGTACGTGGTGCAACTTCACTGAATGGAGGACAAGCACTATTGTTAGTCGACGGAGTCGAAACATCAGACTTGTCTTTGCTTAACCCACAAGATATCGAAAGCGTATCAGTATTAAAAGATGCTGCCTCTGCTTCTATTTATGGTGCCCGTGCCGCTTTTGGCGTTGTATTGATCACAACTAAAAAAGGGAAAAAAGAACAAAAAGTTCAAATCAACTACAATAACAACTTTTCTTGGTCGATGGCCTCTCGCTTACCGGATGGTGTTTCTTCCGATAAGTGGATTCGTGCCATGAATCAGGCAAACGTGAACAATGGCAGCGGACAGTATTTCAAAGATGAGCACGTTCAGGCTGTAGATGATTTCATTGCGGGGAGAGGTCCTTCTGCATTTTATACAACAGACAATTCAATAACTGCTGCCGGACAATGGGCTTATGCTGGGAACACCGATTGGTTCGACGTAATGTACAAACCGTCATTCATGCAACAACATAATGCAAGTATCAGCGGTGGTTCAGACAAGACGACTTACTACGGCTCTATTGGTTATAAAGGACAAGATGGTATTTTGCAATATGGTACGGATAAATACAAACGTATTAATATGTCTTTCAACTTTTCCACTCAGATTACAAAATGGTTGGAAGTAACTTTCCGTACAAAATATAACCGCAATACAAGTGATTATCCCTACACCAGCAATTTTAATTTAGGAAACATTTTTTACGAAATCTATCGTGGATTCCCAACTATTCCTGTTTACCTGCCAGATGGTAATAATTTTGCAGGTATAGCAGGTAGCAACTTCAACTATAACTTTGCTGGTTTACTAGATGGAGCTGGGCGAGACAAAACCAACTCGGATGACTTTTGGTACACTGCCGCCTTTAATCTGACACCGTTAGCCGGTTTATCAATCAAGGGAGATTATACCGGAAACAAATTCTATCAAGATCAAACCCAGCACGGCAAGATACTGTATCAGACAATGCCAGAAGAAAGTACGTTATCTCCGCTATCCGTTGGTACACCTGGAGGTGTAACAAAAGCTAATTACGGAGATACTTATCAAGCATTGAACTTATGGGCTGACTACAAGAAGTCATTCAATGACAAGCACAACTTAGGTGTAATGGTCGGTTACAACCAAGAAAGTAAAAAGACGACTAAATTAAGCGTAAGCACTAGTAATCTATTTGATAACAATTTCCCTGTCACCGATTTGGCCAGTACTTATAACATGCCAAGTGAAGAAGCAACAATCTGGGCTGTACAGGGTGCGTTCTTCCGTTTGAATTATGATTACATGCAAAAATATTTGCTTGAGGTAAATGGTCGCTATGACGGTTCATCCAAATATATGTCTGGTGATCGTTGGGGATTCTTTCCCTCGGTATCAGCAGGTTGGCGTATCTCTGAAGAAAATTTCTTCGAACCAGCTCGTAATATTTTCGACAACCTAAAAGTCAGAGCTTCATATGGCTCATTAGGCAATCAAGTTACAGATGGCAATTTCCAATATTTAAGTTTCTTGACAAGCGAATCTTTGGCCTATCTGATGAACGGCGGTATCATTAGTGGCTTGAAAGCTCCGACATTGGCTAGTACAAACATCACATGGGAAAAAGTTTACACAACCAATATCGGTTTAGACTGGACTATGCTGAACGGCCGTTTCACTGGATCTTTTGACTATTACATCCGCGATACAAAAGGAATGGTCGTAAACAAAACTTACCCGGCTGTATTAGGGACGACAGGTGGTAAAGAGAACTTGGCAGATATGAGAACCAAAGGTATGGAACTATCTTTAACGTGGAACGATCAGATTAAAGACGTGGCCGGCAGTCCTTTGGATTACTCTATCAGCATCGGCATCTCAGACAACACTTCTGAGATCACGAAATATGATAATCCGACATTAAGTTTGGATGAAACTCATTACCAGGGAAAGAAAATCGGCGAAATTTGGGGATATGTAACAGATGGCTTCATTAAAGATGAAGCTGAAGCCCAAGAAATGGCCAATAAACAGGCTTTCATCAGCACAACTTGGAAACCAGGAGATATTCGTTATGTAGATTTGAACGGTGATGGAAAAATTGACCGTGGAAATAATCGTGTTGGTGATTCGGGCGACAAAAAAGTCATTGGTAATACAACTCCCCGCTACAATTTCAACCTCAACTTGAGTGGTTCATGGAAAGGTTTTGACTTACGTCTGTTCTTCCAAGGTACAATGAAACGTGACGTATGGTTGGACTCTCCTGTATTTTGGGGATACAAGACAGGTATTTGGTGGGCTAACTTAAATGATTACATCATCGATAACTCTTGGAGTGAAACCAATACGAACGCTTACTATCCTATTCCAACTTGGAGTGATAGAAGTAAACAAACACAGACAAAATATCTGCAAAACGGTGCTTTTATCCGTCTGAAAGATGTTACATTAAGCTACACTATTCCTAAAGCGCTCATCAATAAATACGGCATTGGTCAGCTAAAAGTGTTCGTAAGCGGTCAGAATCTTTGGGAAGCTACAGGATTGTACAAATACCTCGATCCGGATGCTGTAGGCAGACGTGACAATAACGGTAACTTGAAAGTTGACGACAACGGTAGTGTTTACCCGTTCACCCGTTCTTATTCATTTGGTATCAACGTAACATTCTAAAAACAGACAAAGTAACATGAAAAAGTCAATTATATTATTTGGTGGTTTATTGTTCCTCACAACCCAAAGTTGTGATGTACTGGATAAAGAGCCATTAGACTCTATCAGTACACAACAATACTTTGCAAATGCCAATGCACAGGCATTAGAGCAATATTGTAATGATTTATATCCCAAATTAATCACCGGACATGGAAATCCGAACGAATATAATTTTGGGATGATGGAAACTGATTTCCAGTCTGATGACCTACTTCCGTGGGACGCAAACTCTGTAGCTTTCAGTCAACACAGCATTTCTACAGCAGACAATGACAATTGGAAATGGGAAAATATTCGTGCTTGTAATGCTTTTATGCAAGATTACGAACTATCCCCGGAAACCGAGGCCGTAAAACATCGTTATGCTGGTGAAATTTTATTCTTCAAGACATTGGATTACTTTAATAAAGTAAAACGCTTTGGCGATGTACCTTGGTATGACAAAGTATTGGTTCCTGGAGACGAAGACCTATACAAAGGCCGCGATTCCCGTATTACCGTTGTAGCAAACATGATAAAAGACATTGATCAAGCGATTGAATGGTTACCCAAAAAAGAAACGACAGGTGTCTACCGCATCAGCAAAGACGCTGCACTTGCATTAAAGGCACGTATATGTTTATTTGAAGGAACTTTCCGCCGTTATCATAATATGGAAGGTGATACCGAATTGCTCAAAGCCGCTTATGAAGCAGCAGGCGAACTGATGAAATCCGAATATGGCTATTCATTGTTCCAAGGTTCAAAACCAGGTAAAGCCTATTATGAATTATTTATCCAAGCAGATTACAACTCCAATCCTGAAATTATTCTGTCGAAGGAATATGATCCGACTGTCGGCAAAGGAAATAACTTAAGCCGCCAAATTGCAGTCGGTGAATCTCCTATTGGTTTGAGTCGTGACGCTGTTGAAGATTATTTGTGTGCAACAACAGGAAAACCAATCTCTATGTGCGGCTGCGAAGGCCACTCTCATCATACTACATTAATCGCCGAACTAAAGAATCGAGATCCGCGTTTACTACAAACAGTACCGACTCCCGAAGCTGGTGAATACACCTATTACCTAGAAGGGAAACGTCCGGATATCGGTAAATATACCAGTGGAAGTGTTAGTACATCTACGGGATATGGTGTTATCAAATATTACAATCCGTCAGAATACACATCATCTCATCATATTGGAACATTAGACGCTCCAATCTTCCGTTATGCAGAGATTCTTCTGATACGTGCAGAAGCAGGAGCCGAACTTGGCCAAGATCCCGAATTAGATAAAACAATTAACGCTTTGCGTGATCGGGTTGGTTTTAATCACCATTTGACAACAAATCCGATTGAAGACCCGAAATTGGTTGCCGAATATCCAACAATCAAAGGCCCGAACGCCAACTTGATCCGCGAAATCCGCCGTGAACGTCGTGTTGAACTAATGGCAGAAGGTTATCGTTATCACGACTTAATGCGTTGGGCCTGCGGTATTCGCCTGAACCAACCGAAATTGGGTATCATTCCAGACAAAGCAACAAGTGAGAATGATTTAAATGGATATAATACAAAAGATTATGAATCCATTAAATCCGGATTAGGTTTCGTAGACGGTGCCATTGATGTTTATACAAAACGAATGACAAATCCTGTTCCAAACTTTATAGATCCCAAGAACTATTTGTTCTCTATTCCGACAAACCAAATCGGATTAAATCCCAATTTAAAACAAAATCCGGGATGGGATTAATTGAAATATTTTGATAATTTTTTTTCAAAAGGTCTGCTCTTCATAACAGAAGGGTGGACCTTCTTGTATTTGAAAAATCCACATTATTTCAATAGCTTTTGATTTTAAGGTCCATCTTCACAACTTCAGCAAACAATTCATATATATCAACTCCCTATAAATACTGAAATACCAAGAATATGAAGTGATTTAAGACTACACAATTCACATAGTTCAAAACAACTATCTAATCAGTTACAAAGAAAGTGAAAGAGGTAAATGCTACCTTCTTATAAGTCTATTAAATGAGACAGTAATCATACAATATGATTTAAAAAAATACATACAGCTTATTGGCTATCGAGGAAAAGGCACTGACCTACAGAGAGAAGATGTATACCTTATTCCACAAAACAACTATCTTTCTATAAATGGATAATACTTCTTTTCACAGCCAGGAGATATC
>ENA-OUQW01002319-OUQW01002319.1-human-gut-metagenome-genome-assembly--contig:-NODE-2319-length-16292-cov-5.554351_pt1 | contig 16292 bp, 14 predicted proteins | sample MGYA00248464_ERZ548849 | MGnify/ENA primary metagenome ERZ548849 (study PRJEB26491, sample SAMN04978193) | human gut metagenome | host: Homo sapiens | study: EMG produced TPA metagenomics assembly of... | reverse complement strand
ATCTAACCCGTCAATGCTTGACTTCATTTGAGACATTGTTGAAACAATGCTGACTAACATAGATATTTTATTTTGAGTATCAGCCGATATCTTTGCTTTTTGCTTTAGTTCTTTTAATCTTTCATTTATCGACTGTTCTTCATTAAAAATCTTGGCGAATTCATAATCCAGCTTGTCCTCATCACATCCGCCCGAAGCTATCAATCCTACTAGATTGTTCCTTGCTTTATTCAATTCCCTTAATCTGTTTTCAAGATTTAATATCTCCTGCTGTCCTTGACATTCAAGTACCGAACCGATATTCGCTTTCAGTATTTTTGCAATTTCATCTCGACAGCCCAAATACTCATTTACCGCCCTCAAAATTGCCTTATGCAGTTTTTCTTCTTTCATTGTCGGAGAATCCGTGCAGTATTTTGTTCCGTGTTCCAAACGGCTTATACATCTCCATACTACCTGCTTTTTACCCCTCGCTGCCCATGTGGTTCTTCGGTACGGTGTCCCGCAGTTTCCGCATATCAGCAGTTCCGAAAGGGCATATTTGCTTGTGTATTTACCCTGCTCGGTTAAAGTTTTATCTGATATCTTCCTTTTGCTCGTTCTTCTTGCAAGTTCCTGCTGTACTCTATTGTATGTATCACGGTCTATTATCGGCTCATGATGGTTTGTTACCAGATACATCGGTCTTTCTCCGTTGTTTTTCTTGACTTTTTTACTTATGCAGTCCACTCTGAATGTTTTTTGTAAAAGTGCGTCACCGACATATTTTTCATTTCTGAGTATGGAGCTTATTATTTCCCTATGCCATTCTGTTTTACCGTGTGCAGTTCTCCTTTCTAACAATGTGAGCCTTTTGGCTATATCCGTCATACTGTATCCGTCAAGAAACAATTCATATATCATTCTTACCGTTTCCGCTTCTTCGGGGACTATTTCCGGCTTGCCGTCAGCTCCTCTCCTATAGCCTAATAGGTGCTTATATTGAAATGAAACCTTTCCTTCTGCAAATGCTTTCTGCTTACCCCATGATACATTTTGGCTTATGGATTCTGATTCTGCCTGTGCAAAGCTTCCGTAAAGGGCTATCATAAATTCCGAAGTCATTGTTAAAGTATTTATATTCTCCTTTTCAAACAACACTCCTATTCCCAAGTCCTTTAATTGTCTTACATATTCAAGACAGTCTACAGTATTTCGGGCAAACCGACTTATTGACTTGGTTATCACAAGATCGATTTTCTGTTTTTTGCACATCCGTATCATTTTCAGAAACTCAGGTCTTTTCTTTGCCTGAGTTCCGGATATGCCCTCGTCACTATAATCCTGCAAGAGGAACGAAGGAGCTAAACAACCCCAACGAATTTGTAGTAAATTGTAATAGTTTGTTCTTTATTCTTTTTACCCTGCTGACTTTTATCCTCACTGATTGTTATTTTATCAATCAATGCGGTTAAAGTTTCCCTGTCAAGAGTTTTAATATCCGCATATTTCTTTATTAGCTTAATAAATCTTGAAACGTCTGTCCTGTTTTCTTGTAGTGTATTTATTTCATCTTCCAATAAGAGAACACTTTCTGTCAGAGTTTGTTTTTCATTTGTATAATCCGAAATAAACACTGCAAATAATTCATCTGGTATTTTTCCGCTTAAATTATCCTCATACACCTTTTTAATTCTTACGTCCATTTCCTCCAGACGATTTTTAGCTTGTTTCAAATCTTTTTTTGCCTTTACAAGTTGTTTTTCTTCTGATGTACATTTTATTGAAAGAATTTCCTGTATTGCATAACCTTCATCTTCTTCAATCAATTTTACATACTTTTGAATGTCTGCCAAAACAATTTTACACAGATTATCATATGTAATATGATGTGATGTACACGCTTTTATGCCATCTGCACGATACTTTCCGCAGGAATAATACTTAGGGTGATTTGTTCTATCGTGATGTAGCATACTTCTTCCGCATTCTGCACAATAGAACAGTTTAGAGAATATGTGCGGTTCTCCAGTTCTTTTTACAAATCGTAATCTTCCGTCAAGTGCTTTTTGTACTTCATTAAATAATTCTTGACTAATTATTGCTTGATGAGTGTTTTCTACAATAATCCAGTCTTCACGCTTGTTTGGTACTATTTTCTTTGTTCGGTATGATTGTACACGCTTTTTGCATTGTATATTGTGTCCTGCATATACTGGATTTCTTAACATCCACCTGACAACTGCACCGTCCCAAGTGTATTTCTTTTGAAATGCACCATTAACTGAATTCTTTTTAGAATTTCGGTAATCTAAAGGCGTTAAAACTCCATCTTCTTCCATAATTTTTGCAATTTTCTTTGTAGAAATTCCAGAAGCACTCAGTTCAAACATTCTCTTAATATTTGGTGCAACCTCTTCATTGATAATCAAGATATGTTTATCTTCCGGACTTTTCATATATCCATAGGGTGCATATGGAGCGAGGAATTCTCCTTTTCTCGCTTTTGCATGTAATGAAGAACGAACTTTGACTGAAATGTCCTTTGCATACATATCATTTAGGATATTTTTAAACGGTGCAATATCATTATTTGAATATAGCGTGTCAATTCCGTCATTCAAAGCAATAAATCGCACATTCTTTTCCGGAAAATATATTTCTGTGTACTGTCCGCACATGATATAGTTTCTTCCCAATCTTGATAAATCTTTGACAATAACAAGATTTATTCTGCCTAATTCAATATCATGTATCATTCTTTGAAAATCGGGACGTTCAAAGTTAACACCGCTATAACCATCGTCAACATAAATGTCAGACAGTTTCCAGCCCTGCTTTTTTACATATTCTGTAAGCATTGTTTTTTGACTTGCAATGCTCATACTTTCCAAATTGGTTCCGTCATCAACTGATAAACGGCAGTATATGGCAACGGAATAATTAAGTAGTATTCCCATTTCTGACCTCCTTTGAATACAACAAAAACCAACTGGACAAATATAATTTTCTGTACTTATTATAGCATAAATTAAATATATAAGTCTAGTTGATTTCTATAAAATAAGGTTATGTTTCATCATATAAAATTCTTTTAACTGCTAAATCATATATTATTTTACTTGAAGTATTTGTACCTATAAATTTGCTTATTACATGATATGTATTGTTATCAATTTTAACAGTAGATATTTTCTCTTTTTGGTTATTTTCTTTTTCTGATGACATTGTATCTTTGTTCATAGACAAAACCTCCCATATCATTTTTATGTATGAAAAATTTATCTATGCATGTCCAATTTTAAAAATTTACCTGTTCCACCAACCCATTACAAAAGTGTTCTAATCACATAAGACAGTGAATAAAAATAAATATAAAAATAAAAAACGGAGAAATCCCTGTAAATACGCTATGATTTAATTTCAGTCATAATAGAGGGGTCTCCTATTTCATACGAGACCCCTCTATTACAACGTGCAATACATATAATAAATTATATTTAAATCATAGCTTTATTTTCTTTTTATTTTTTTATTTATTTTTATTATTATTTATTTTTTATTTTTGGGAGGTGGAACAGTGTGAGAGTAATGGATAAGTAATATTAATATGTATAGTATAACTGTTTGATACTTAACAGAATTATGAAGTGTAGTAATGTTTAACATATGAGCATTCAAGTAAAAAGTCCATTATGTTTTAGGTACGGTCAATTATCTACATATGATGCTAATGTATCATCTATTTATGGTTCTTTTTATTTGAATTGCTTTGTTAATTCTACTTTATTAAGATTAGGTATACCCCATGTATCATAAGATTCTATACATTTTGCAGTTAAATAGACTTTTCCATCTAATAATTCCAATATATAACTATTTTTTCCAAATCCATCATCTTCTTCAAATGTCAGCAGAATATCCTATATATTTCCAGAAAAAATAACTTGACTTACACGAGTAGCATTTTTATTTGTTATATTAACTTCAATATCTGCATATTTTTCTGATTGATATTCAATAATTACATATGCATTAACATTAGAATCACTTGGATAAAATATACCATTATAGTCACTTATGTTAAAGTTATTAGTGTTTTTTTCTTGTGGTGTTGGAACAGTTATTCTTTCATATGTTGTAGATTCTATTGATATATTTGTTTCATCTAATATTTTAATATAATCTTTAGAAACATAACCTTTAATATCTCCTTTAGTAATTTTAAGCCATTTTCCGTCTGCACTTGATTCTTCAATAGTAACTTTATCACCATTGTATAATTTACCTATTATTTTTCCTTTGGTACTGGGCTTGTCCCTTATATTTAAATATCCATCTTCTATTTTTACTTCACCTGTTTTATTGTCTGATTTTATTTTTTTTGTTTCTTTTAATTCTGTTGATGATGTTGTTACTTCAATATCTTTTAACTTAATAACACCCCACTTACCATCTTTCTTGACCCAAGCAAGACCATTGTGAACAGGTCGAACTTCTTCAAATGTTCCGCAGGGGATTATTTCATTTCCTTGTGTGTCATAGTAACCGCATTGACCGTTTATTTTTACGGGAATATATCCGTTTGATGAAAGGAAAGGATATTGCATATTATCACTGTTTTTCCACCAACCACCATAAATAATTTTGGATGGAAAGGATTCACATATAAAATCAATTATCCGATTGCCATTATCATCGAAATATCCCCATTTACCGTCTTTTTTTAATGCGACTATACCATCACTAAAATTCATACAACCATCTTCGTATTCACATTGAACAAGCAGTTTTCCGTTTTTTGCTATTCCATATTTAGGTTTTGAAGAATCAATTTTTTCGTACCGTTCTTTTATTTTATATGCGTCAGATTCCTTGTCATATTCACCAATAATATCAAAATCATAGCATTCAACAATAATGCAAGAGTTTTCTGTATATGTCTTTGCAGTTGATGAAACGCTATTTGAACAATAAATTTGTTCTGAACTTGAATCGTAAATATATTTATATTCTATATTTCCTCTTCCACCTTCATAATTTACTTCAATACTTAATTTATTTTTAGATGGAAAAACATTAACATTCTCAAAAGAATTTCTATACTCATTAAATATACTCATTTCATAAACACCATCGCAAAAATACTTATTATATTTTGATTCTGCAATGTATGAACCATCGTATTTAATAATACCATACTTTCCATCTTGTTTAATAATTGCACATTCATCATAAGGGTCTATAATGGAATCTCCATTGCTTTTGTTATATTCGTCAGATACAATTATATCCTCTGCTTCTATTGTTGGTTCTAAGTGCCATGTGTAGTTATCATTAGATTCGATTTTATTATCAGAATAATTTTTAATTGCATTTATTACATCTTCATCAATATTATCCTTTCTTGGGTCATGATAATAATTTATATTAATGCTTTTATCATTATCCAACATACATAACATCTTAGAAATTTTATTTCTGTTTGTTTGAAAGTATTTTTCATCATATTCAAAGCAACATAATGAAGATTGAAGCATTAATGTCAAGCGATTATATAAATTTTCTGGATTTTTTATATCTAAGCTTTCTTTCATAGTTCTTTCTATAAAATACGCTTGTACTAAAATTTCGTTATTTTGTAATTGCTCTCCAAATGTTTCTTTCGACCATGTTGTAAATCCATCATAAACGCCTATAGCAGCACCAATTAATACTAAATATGGATTTCCTGATTTTTCTAACATTTTTGAAATAGCTGAATCCCCCAAGGCATACAGTTCTGATTCTATACTTTGGCTTAGCTTTTCTTTAAACTGCTTATCACTATTCTTATATAGTGAACATATCTCTTTAGAAGAATCCATTAAACCAGCATAGTTGTCTATACTATTTAAAAATATATTTGTAGAAGTTGTTTTATTTAGGTAACTAAGTATATCATTTCCTATTTTTTGTTTTTCTGCTACATTATTTATTGTATCATTTTCAATAATAGATTTTGTCAACAACTGTATTTTATCTTCATTTATGCTATTTAATTTATTATGAAAATTCTCAACTTCAAAATATGTTTGAAAAGGTGTACCTATCCAATTTATCACATCTGAAACTTTAGTAAACTCTTTTAATTCTGGTATTTTTATTTGGTCATTTAAATACTTATTTAATATTGTTATTGTTGAATCTGATGATGATAATATTGTATTACTGTTTAATAGCCGTTCTAATTCTTGAGCTTTATTATTTTGATTTATATTTTCTATATCTTCTAATTTTAAATTTTCTCCATAATTAATACTGCTAATATTTACTAATGCTTTTTTATAATGTTCCGCACTATCGTATGGTGGTGCAGTAATTATCTTCGCTATACTCCAATCGTCATTAACTAAATTCGATAACCAATTTTGAGATTGTACTGTTAATCCTGTTGCTATACTTGAATATTGTATATTCTTTAAGACCTTTTCAAGCCAACTATCATCTTCTTTACTTTGATTTAAATTTTCATAACACGAATAATCCCATATATATAAATTTTGGTCTCTCATAACTTGTGCATAAAGAGAAATTATTGGTGTTCCAGTATATAAGTATATATAATATGGATTATTATTAAAATCCAAATCATTTTCAATATCTATACTGTTTAATTTTTCAAATGCTGAATCTTCTATATTTTTCTTTATATTATCCTTTGCTGATTGAATAGTACTGGGAGATACTTGGCGAAAAGTAACTCCAAACATATCACAAAATTTAATAAAATCTACACACCATTCCACACCGATTTTTTTACATGAAAATATATTGCCCTCTAACAAAACATTGTCTGATTTGTTCCATTTATCATCACCAATATCTAAATCAATAATTAATTTCATATTACCATCATGATAATACCGAAAATACATACAATTATCCCTCGATATATAAAATCCGCCATCTTTCATATACCATTCTGCATTTATTAAAGGACAAACAGTATGTAATGGTGCATATAATGTGTCATTATCTTTATATAAAGTAATATTTGTCACTGCCTCCTTAGATTTATCAGATATAATTGGTAATTGGATACATTCATATTCTGTGTTTTCTTCTGCATTAACAACAGATACAGGTAAAATCATATTAATAATACAAATCATCAACATAACAATAGAAATTATTTTTTTCATAGCTATTTACCTTTCTTTTGCAATTCATTTAAAATTGAATCTTCCATAACAGTATATATTGAATATAAACCACCTGTAATAGCATCATTAAAATCTGGAGTTTCATATAAATACCATATATTATTAACTTTCATCATAGCTAAATCTATATTAAACTTCTTCATTTTAAATTCTTTATTATTTATCTTATCTAACATTAAATTTAAATTTTCTTCATTATATTCATAATTAGCATTTTGAAATTGACATAACATTTCCTGCATATCTACATTTTTAATTTCACATTGAATTATTGCAAAATCATTTCCATTATTATCTTTCTTAACAATAATATCATTTAATTTATACTTCATATTACTCATTACAGTTTTTGCTACTTCTTCCATATTCAATTCGTTTTTTATTTGTCCATACATACTAATATAATAAAAATCTTTTGAATAATCCGAATTTATAATACATTCAATTGTACTTTTTGCATTTTTCCTTATATCATTTGTTTTCCAATATTTCATTCCAATGACAATACTAAAACCAATTACCAATAACAACAGTATAATAAAACCACTTATCAATATTTTTTTCTTACTTCTCATAAAAATCCCCCCAAATTTGCATAATTCCTATTTTTTAAGACATACTAATCATGTATAATTAATTTGTCTTTACTCTCAAAGTTTATTACTTTGAGAGTTTTTGCTCTTAAAATACGCAAATACGGGATTTCTTACATTTTTTGACCATAATTTTGACCACTAATAGAACACAGACATTTTTTCCATGTTCTTTCTTTTATGCTCTTCTGACGGGTGTACATATCTTTCCAATGTAAATTTTACACTTGAATGCCCTAGTATTTCACTAAGACTTTTTATATCAAATTCTTGCTCTATTGCTCGTGTAGCAAAGGTATGTCTTAATGCATGGTAATTTATATCTTCTATTTCTGCCTCGTTTAAATACGTTTTAAACATATCCTGATATACCCTCGGTTCTATAAATTGTACAGTTCCTGTCAATAAATATTTATCTTTTCCAGTCTTGTATTTTTTCATTAAATCAACCATAAATGACGGTATTGGTATATCACGTATTGACTTCTGACTTTTTGGGGTATCTATTACAATTTTGGTTTTAGTCCCTGCATTTTCATCAAGATTTTTTATTCTCTGCATGGTTTTATTTATCCTTAAAGTTTCAGTTTGAAAATTTACATCTTCCCATTTTAATGCACACACTTCGCCTATACGAACACCCATAAATAAAGACAACAGTACACCGATTTTATTTATATTAAATGTTAACTGAATGTAGTTTATCAGTTTATTATGCTCATAATTACTAAGTATTGACAGTTCTTTGGTTTTGACTTTCGGCTGACCCACATTAAAATCAAAGTATTCAATATATTTCTTTGATACTGCAAATTTTATTACTTGTTTCAATAACACAATAATGTCATGTACTGTCTTTTCGGATAGCTTCACGGTTTTTTCATTAATGAATAATTCAACATTTTCATTTGTTAGATACCTTGCTTTTCTGTTTTTAAAATATGGGATAATATGATTATTTATTACACTATAGTAATTGGTATAGGTTGATTGTTTCACTGTTAATGCCTTGCTTTCAAGCCATTCATTGCAAAGATTTTCTATATTAATAATACTTACATTTGATGTAACTTTTTTGTGTTCTTTTAGTTTGTTTTTTACATCTGTATATGATGAACCGTAAACAGAACGGTAACAGGCTTTCCCGTTACTATCGTACTTTTCAATATATCGCCCCTCCCATCTTCCGTCTGTTCTCTTTCTTACATTCTCACCTCGTCTAGCCATATATTAAACCTCCGTTGTACCATGATTTTGACCCCAAATAGAATTTTTTCTATTATTTCATACTGTAAATTGTACAAAAATATTGTTGAATAATTGTAAACTTTGTAGATATTATAATTTTAACTTATTAATTTATTGACATTAATTACAAAAATAAGTATAATTAAGTTATAAAAACAGTCTTATTCGACACTCTCAAAGTAATAAACTTTGAGAGTTTTTTTGTCATTTTTACTTAATATATAATATTCATTCAGGTTTTATATATGACTAAAAATCCTTAAAATTTGCATTCTTATTCTAATAAATAAAAAAATACTGTCAAGGGTAAATTTCACGTTCTCACGCCCTTGACAGTATTTTTATATTTATTACTCCTCTATTAGCAAATTTAAGGATTATTATTTTTTTGAAAATTATATTTGCCAGCAAATTTTTGTTGCTCTTCCTTTTTATTATTTATTTTCTCGTTCCTCTGACAATAGTTCACATCAGCAAAAATTCCTGCCAGGGTCCATTCTTTCTTACGGTTTATAAGGTCAGTATAGTACGCTATCTGAACATTATAACTGTTCTGCTGTTCCTCCTGTTCGGTTGATACCCTGCAATAAGCCGCTACACGAAGCTGCTTATACTTATTTGTCTTTTCAATCGGTTTAACAACCGCAGGAATGATTTTAACATTCGGCGTTGTCTGAATCATATTTATCAGTCCTTTCGGTAATATTTTTTATTGTTACACCATTTATAAATTCTATCTCTATGGTATAAAAATGACCTATCAAAATCCTTGATACGCAGGATTTTAACAGGTCATAGTCTATTATATTCAATTGTTCTCTGCCTGAAATCAGTTCTTTCAGATACTCTGTTTTCTGCGGACTGTCATTGTAAGTGCAGCAATCGTATTTCAACTCTGCAAGTCTGAGAATCTCTGTTTTTACTTTTTCTGAATTTATTTGCGGATTATCCATTATTCTGTTTATCTCATTCTGCTGACATTTTACTTTAATGTTTGGTGTGTAAGCACTTATCTCCGAATCTGTATCCAGTAAGTCGGGATTAGCAATAACGGCATTTAAAATATGCAGCAATATATCCTCTATCATATTATCTGTCAGCCGATAATTAAACCTTGAACATTCGGAATTTCTGCAGTCCCATTTATCAGTCTGAGTATTACCTCCGAATCTTGATAGTCTGTGTCCGCACTCGGTACAGTATGACAGACTTCGTATTATCTTCAGTTCTTCGCTTATTTCATTTACTGATGTTGCTTTGCTTTTTTTCCTAGCATTTGCATGGTAAAATGTTTCACTGTCAATCAATACAGGATAACCGTCTTTTCCGAGATACTTTTCATTATCCAGAATTCGTTTAACCATATTTTTATTCCAGTCAAATGTAATTCCGTTGTATGAAATATTAAGAATACTCATATGTCCTGCAATCTCAGATAATGAACTGCCTTGTAAATATGCAGTAAATATTTCTCTGACCGCCTGATTTTCAACCGGATCGGGCATTATTTCACCCTTGCACATTACATATCCGAACGGTATGGTTCTGTTCTTCTTCATAAGTCTCTCCCCTTTTTATTTACTCAACAATACCACAAAACCTTACTTTTATCTATCACCAAAGGCAATAAAAAAGCGCCTTGTGTTTTGGGCACAAAGCGCAATTTATGTATCTTCAAAAATTTTTGGATAATCTGTTCTGCCGTCAACTATATGATAAACATAAACTGTATTTTCTATAATTCTGTAAAAGCACAAATAATTTCCGCAAATGAGTTTACGGTATCTATCTAATGCGATAATTTTATCCGTACATTCTATACCCAATAACGGATTTCTTTTCAAATTTTCCAAAGAGTCAAGAAGCTTTTCAGTTATTTTTTGTGCTGAATCAGGTCCGACTAGATTCAAATGTCTATCTGCAATGGCTTCAAGCTCTGCCCAAGCAGGAGCAAGCAATTTTAATTCATAATCAGCCATTCGCAAATTTCTCCTTTAATCTTTGCCTTGCTTCTTCAATTGAAATCGTTGGTTCTCCTAAAATTCTGCTTTGTTCTGCTGCATCAAGCTTTGCCTTAAGACGTATAAGTTCTTCTCGTTTTTCAAAAGCGTCAATACTCATTACTACAATATCACCCTCTCCATTCTTAGTTATGTAAATAGGTTCTTGTTTTTCATGTGCTAAGTTTGAAATACTTAAATAATCATTTCTTAATGTTGTTGAAGATTTAATAATCATAAAAACACCTCCGTATTATTCTACGATTATTATATCAAAATTACACAATAATATCAATAGTTTTTTGCTATATTCTCTCTGTAAATTTCAAACCGCCGTACAAATTAAATTCAAACTCTGTCTGATTCTTTACTATAATTTTTTCAATTAAGCTTTCAAACATTACATCGTCAAATTCTGTCATAAGGTCAGTTCCGTTTTCTATTATTGATGCAATCTCTTTTATCTGCTCTATCATCTCATCTTCATCATCACACCGCACAATTTTTCTGAGTTCACGGCTTAACTTTTCTATTCTTGCATTTATTTCCGTAACCTGTTCAATATATTTGCTTTCACCAAGAAATCCTTTTGTTTTAAGTCTTGCTAGGACATGTGTCTGTTCCTTTAGCTGTATAACTTCTTTATTAATATCTATGTACTGCTTATTACCGCCGTATTTCTTATTCTTCAGTTCCTGCAACTGTGTGAGCATTGGAGTAAATATCACACTGTAATTTGCTTTCAGTTTATTGTACATTGCCGTAAACGCTGTATAAAATACCTGTTCTGGTATCTGCTTTATTTGGCAGTTTTCTGCATTGTAATAATGCTCACGGCATATCCAATATGATTTTTCATTTTTAAATCTTCTCTTAAATAATGAACCGCATTTTCCGCAGTAAATCTTTTTACTCAGAGGATAGTTATTTATTAAATTCATATTCGGATGCTTTCTTTGCTCTATAAGCTCTTGTACTTTTTCAAATTCTTCCCTTGTTATTATTGCTTCATGCGTATTATTTATATAATACTTTTCAAGCTCTCCTTTATTTCTGACTTTTCTATACGGCATTGAAGTATTATAATTCTTCTGCCACAGACTGTCACCTATGTACTTTTCATTAGTCAGAATATATCGTACTGAGGCTGAAAGCCATTTTGTTCCTTTGTCATTCTTTATGACTTTGCTCTCATTCAGTTCTCTGCATATCGAATCATAACCCATTCCGCTTAAAAACATTTTATAGATGCTTTTAACTATTTCTGCTTCTCTTTGGTTTATTATCAAATTTCCGTTATACAATTCATATCCGAAAGGTGCTGAATGACTTATTGATTTTACAATAATACGATCTATTTTACCTCTCCGACAATCTTTCAGCATTCTTTGAAATTCTTCACGCTTGTCCATTCGGGTTCCGGTTATTCCTTCATCGGCATACACGGAAACTAATCTTTCAGTTTCACTGTCAGCTAAAAAATTTTCATAATACCTCATTTGTGTCATTAATGAATTTTGCTGATCCTCTGAATCTGTACTCACCCTGCAGTAGGCAGCAATACGAATTTTATCTTCCTGCTCCTCAATCCTTATCGGATTGATCACCGTTATATTTGGATTCATTTTTTACTCCTATTTTGTTTTTTTATACAACACATTACCACACATCTCCCAATATATCCAGTTGATTATGTACTGAATTTATACCTCTAAAATTGTACAAAACCGACTAAAGCAATCCTGCTTATTCATCTCATCCAATCTTTTAAATTGTTCCTCTGTCAAAATCCCACTTTCAAACATTTTTTCTGAAATCTGCCTAAGCAGATTATACGCATACTCAGCTTGTCCGTATTTACACATAGTTTTTTTCCTCCGTACATTTATATCTTGAACAAAATACCTTTCCTGATTCAATATTCGCCCAGACACATTTTTTACACTTTTCTGTATTTACTCAATGTTTTTCATTAAGTCTTAAAAATTCATATCTGATTTTATCCCAATCATTCTTGTCTTTCAATTTATCACACTCCTATTTTTATATAACTCAAACACAGGAGTTTCCTGTGCTTGAGTTATATCCGCACCGATGCTTATTTTGGTTTTCATTTAAAGAAACAAGTTCACGGTGCGGTATAACATTAATCGTTTCGCCTTAACTTAAGTCTGATTTTCTCAGACTCGTGATATTTATTCTCAATACCCGTCACGGCGGAACATCGGAAACGATGAACAGCTTATTCATCTCATGGAACTCTTTCATCCCTCTGAGGTTCTCCCAGAGCCGCCCTCATTGCTTGTTTCCGATTTCACTCGGTGCTGTGACTGAGCGGAAGTATCATTATCCTCCTGCGTTTCATCGCCGTTCCGAAAAGCTGTTCCGGATTTTGAAGCTTCATATTTATCGCTCGCTCTTTCGAGATCGTGGCGTATGGCTTCTTTGGCTGCCGTGATTTTATACCGGCCGCAGGATTAATGTATTCCCGATGCTGTTATTCTATTTTCAAGTTACCTTTTGAAAGAGACTTTTTCTCCCTTACACTTGTATAGGGGTAGAAGCAAGGGGTTTAACAACCCTAAAATTGATAACTTTTTAAAAGTTTGTGCAATTTATCCAAAATTCTCTTTTTCTTTTTGTTTATAAATTGCTGACTTATACCATACTTTTCAGCACAATCAATCTCTGTTTTGTTCTGATAAAAAATAAGGAATATTAATTCCTGTTCATCCTGATCAAGCTGTTTCAATACTTTTTTAAGAGCTTCCGATATTAAATTTTTCTCGGTTATTTCTGCCACATCTTCCACTGCGTTAATGAATTCCTTAAAATTTTCTGCAGCGTCATTGATATTTCCCAGAAGTGCTGAGAACTGAATTTGATGCTTAAAGAACGACTCATCGTTATCCTTGATGTTCCAGCCTGTTCTCATATATGCCCTGTATACTTCTTCGGTAACTTCAACATTTTCATATTTACCGTTAGCTGTATTTCTAACGCTGATTATGTATTTATTCATCCTTTCACCTCCGATCTGGTATTTTTTAATCAGACCTAAGGCTACGGATATTCGGCAATATAGCATTGCCACTTAAAAACAGGCATAAAAAAGCTCCATCCCGCCTTTAAAGCGGAACAGAGTTATTTAAAAAAATAAGGAGTTAACAATGCTTTAAAAGCTTGTTACTCCTTTTATTATATTGCTTTTTTTACTTGCTTTTTGTAGATTTATGACTAATTCTGTTCATTTTTATATTTTAATCGTTTATCAGCTATTTTTATTATTTACCCTTGAATTATGTATAAAAAAATGGAGCAGACAAGCTATAAAACTTGTTCGCTCCGTTTAATAATATTCTTTTAATCGTTAAGACTTTTCACTTTTAAAGCTATATAATTAATTAAATTAAACATCCAAAAAATAGCTATTGAAAATAAGTAAATCAAACTTAATTCACTGGTAAATATAAATTTGAAAATTCCCATTACCTCCACAGCTATTCCTAAAATTATTGCAATAAATGTTATTCTCTTATTAGGCTTTTCGCTCATATTATACTTTAATATCATTACGAGCCAAAGTACTACATAGATAACTCCCATCAGTATAAAAGCCATATTATAAGACACATTAATTATACTAAATAAGCCGATTACCTCTCCGGGAGTCGAAATTCCCTTACCATAGCCATACATAATATTACTATGACAGATAAAAAATAATAAATGTAGGACAGGTATTGCCGAATCTAATATGCATTTTTTTATATTCTTCTTCCTGATTTTGCACAAGGTACACTTTAGCAATATTAAAACGCATAGAATTGCAATATAAATGCAAGCAAAATATTTGTCATGAAAAGTAGATGATTCAGAAATAACAACCATTGATGCCCAAGAATAAAAGCAGAATATCCAAATCAATAATGTAAAAATCATTACGCTTTCTCCTAATCGATCTATTCAGTAATCATACGCCAATAATTTAAATACGTTCCCATTCCATTTTCATCTAAATTAGCATGCTTAGCCGATTCCCGCCATTCTTCATCATTTTGAAAGACATAATATAAAACATTATGCTCATACCATTCGTGCTTTAAACTTGTTAGTGAACGATCATATTGTGTCCTACCTTTTTCATCGTTATATTTTTTTAGCCAATAAACAGTATCGTCAATTAAATTCTTATCCCAATATTTATAAGAGTTGTATATTTGATAATCAATCCTATCAGGTGTTGTAACATCAATTATATATATTTCATTACTATTAAACGCATCTTTAAAATCATTAACAAACCTATTCTCAACTAACCAAATTTCTCTGTATTTATTATTACTTTGATCATATGCAGTACCTATATTAATCATACTTGGCGTATCTGGGTTATATGCGGAAATGGTCTGCCCAGAAAAATCAGTCTTTTTCTCATTAACTTCAGATTCTTTAGCTTTTGTTAATTGCTTATCCCTTTCTTGATAAAACCTTTTAGCATCCGATGCGCTATTAATTGACATTTTTGTTCCATCTGGTAATGTTCCATAACTATGTCCGCTTGAATCCTTATAAAATATAGGATTATTACCACAATATGTATACAGGTTAAGGCTTAAAGGATCACTTAATACCCCAGCAAAACTATCCCTTGAAATAAATCTACCTGTACTTGGGTTATAATTTCTCGCCCTCAAATAAACAGTAGCAGTTTCCTTATCATAGTATTCACCGCAATAACGGAATGCATTGGTATCATTTTCATCAATATTCTTCTCAACACCAAATGCGTCATATCTGTAACTCTTTGTTACTTTACCGTCTTTATCAGTAAGGTTTACTACATCACCGTGAGCGTTCTGAGTATAGTAAGTATACTCGGACTTATCGCCGTTCCAATAGTTATACTTTGCAACAAGATTTGTTCCTCTGATGTAGCAATCTTTTTAATTAGACCGATATGCTGTTAGAAATATCAGTCTATTTATATCACATTTTAGTAATTTCAATTTCTTTGCAAATAATTTTTAATTTATCTCCTGAATTTATAAGTATTTCTATTCCGAAAAACTCAAACAAATCCATTGATTCTTGATTAGTACCTCTTGAGCGAGAGTTTTCTACCATTTCAAGTCTTAATAACTTATCAAAAATTTCAGTCGTATCTAATTTTGACCAACAAATCACATTATATCCACTACCCCAAAAATCACAGCATGTCATTTCATAATATAGTACATTATGAAAATCAAGTAAATAGTTACTAT